>Ga0209427_10000511_pt1 | contig 41250 bp, 41 predicted proteins | sample DeeMarSWOR136_30_FD_187465 | JGI IMG/M metagenome (GOLD analysis project Ga0209427, IMG submission 187465) | Marine sediment microbial communities from White Oak River estuary, North Carolina - WOR-1-36_30 (SPAdes) (version 2) | ecosystem: Environmental > Aquatic > Marine > Intertidal zone >...
GGAGTTCTGCTGTCCTCGGCTGGTATGTTCCTGGGTTGGAATCTTGGCTCAGTCACGGCCAGTCTATTAGGGGGTGAACCAAGCATATGGGCTCAGGTGGGTAAGGGATTAGTCTGGGGTGTAGTTATAGCTGGAATGCAGTGGTTTATCGTTCGAGCTCTTGGTGTGCCCATTATACGGTTCCTTGTGGCAAGCGCTGTCGGCTTTGCAGTGGGTTATCCTCTTGGACAGAGCGTCGCGTCCATGATGAATTTGGATTTGAGCTGGAAATGGGAATTTGGATCGGCGCTTGCCATATACGGATTGTCTCTAACTGTTCCACAGTGGTGGATATTCCGTCGGCACATGCAACGGGCAAGCCTTTGGATTTTGTTTAGCATGATAGGATGGATGCTGGCCGGCGTGGCCTGGCTTAGTTTCGGTGTTAACTCTGGGGTGGAGGGTATCGCGTACGGTATTGTTACTGGACTTGGCCTTGTCTGGCTAGTGCATTCGCCTCGAACCAATGAGGTTGGCTAACACGCCGCTGCAGCCAACCGCCTTCGGCGGCTGTTGAGCGGCATGACGTTATCTTTAAGGTAGTCCTAATGACATCTTCAGCCTATAATGACACCCCATTTCATCGATGCTTTGTACAACCTTGATGCTCTATACAAAATGCTCATTATGTACTCATACACAAGAGAAGATGGTATCCGGATCGGCAGCTGCCTGTGAAGAGGGGACGGACTTTTTGTCGAGGAAGGGCGATTCTGCCCTGTCTGGTGGTTAGTCCCTTAGCATGAGGTGAGAGAAATGTGGACGGTCCGAATTATACTACTTGGTGCATTAGCGGCGTTAGTTGGTACTTCCGGATATCTTATCAAGCATCGCAGACGATATGAAAGGCTGCTCAAGAATACAATCTTCAATATTATTCTGGTGATAGCATATCAAGTGCTCTGCTGCCTAATCGTGGTTTTGCCATCGGCCAGAAATGGGATTGCCGCACCGAACTGGCTGGAATCTTGGAGTGTTCGCATCGGCTTTTATGTGGTTGGTCCGGTATTGATCTGCTCCGGCATCGTGCTGGCGATAACCACGCTGGCCAGGAGGAAGGCCATTGGGGGCCAAGACGTAAAAGAAGGGCTAATAATGTCAGGGCCTTACAGGCACTTCAGACATCCCATCTATGTGGGGATGATCTGGTTTTATTTAGGATTGGCTCTGTTGATGAGGAATGTTGATGGTCTGCTGGTTCTTCCGGCATTGCTGGCCCTAATTGTGGTACAATCGCTGATCGAAGAAGAATGGGATATGGGCGCGAGATTTCGCGAGCAATATGAGGCGTACAAGCGAAGAACTCGAATGTTTGGCCCAATATGGCTTTGGGGTATCGTAGTCTTTATAATCGTGGTTCTCGTTGGTCTTGTCTGATTCATCGTAAGGATGAGCTTGCCAGCTAAAGCAGATTCTGCTGGGCGAGATTGCGAAGCACTGGTGAAGGCATGATAGAAGTTCGAAGTCTCAAGAAGAGCTATAATTCCGTGCAGGCGGTGAAAGGGATCTCCTTTCATGTGGAACAGGGTCAGATCTACGGCCTACTGGGTCCCAACGGGGCGGGAAAGACCACAACCATCAACATGATCTCAGGTCTTTTGCGTCCTGACAAGGGGACGGTTTTTATTGAGGATTACAATCTCTGGCAGTCTCCGCGAGCGGCCAAACGCTTGCTCGGTCTGGTACCGCAGAATCTGGCACTCTATGAGGAATTCAACTCGCTGGAGAACCTCTATTTCTGGGGAGGCCTGTACGGTTTGTCACGGTCTGTGCTGAAGAAGAACGCGGCGGAAGTCCTGGCGTGCGTTGGTTTAGCGGAGCGTGCCGGCGAGCCGGTTTACCGCTACTCCGGCGGCATGAAGCGCCGTCTCAATCTGGCTATCGGGCTGGTGCACAAACCAAAAGTTCTGCTGCTGGATGAACCAACGGCGGGGATCGATCCACAGGCCCGGAGCAACATCCTCGAGACCATCCGCGACATCGCCCAACAAGGCACCACCATCCTTTTCACGACCCACTATCTGGAAGAGGCGGAGAAACTATGTGACCCGGTCGCCATTATCGACCACGGCGAAATCCTACAGGCCGGCTCGGTGAGCGAACTGGCAGACGTGGCCGGCGACCGTGACATAGTCGTCTTGCGCGGCAAATTTACAGCCGAACAGCTCCGGCAATGCCTTAAGAAAGAACCCGTGTCCCTGCTTGCTGTCACTGACCAGTCAGCCTCGCTGAATCTGCTGCAAGATAACTACGGGATCGCGGCCCTGGTGAACCAGTTGACCGAGGCGGGCATCGAACTGGCGGACATTTCGATCCAGAAGCCAACGTTGGAAAACGTGTTCCTTAAACTGACCGGAAGGGAGCTGCGAGATTGAAAACCCTGCTTTCACTCGTTATCAAAGACTTTAAACGCGACCTGAAGCGGCCCTGGTCGATACTGCTGTTCGCCACGCTTCCCGTACTCATGACGGGCCTGATAGCCTTGGTGTTCGGCAGAGGCGGCAACAGATCGGGGCCAGTTCCCACAATCCATGTGGCCGTTCTGGACCAGGACAAGGACCTCGTGCCCCGCATGTTGTCTTATATCCTGGCTCAGGGCGACATAGCCGAGAAACTGCAAATGCATCCTGTGGAAAACCGCGACCAGGGTCTGCGCCTGCTGGAGAAACGCAAGGCCTCCGCCTTGGTTGTGTTGCCCGAGAAGATGACCGAAAGGCTACTAAAGGGCCAGGCCAGCGCTATTGAATTATATGAGAACCCAGCGGAGCAGTATCTGCCCAAGGTGGTGCGCCATGGTGTCTCCATGTTGGCAGTCGGCCTGTCCGGGGCCGCCGACGTCCTGCAGGGCCCGGCGCAAGGTACGCAGGACAGCGTCGAGGCCGATGATTCTCGAACGCGAGCAGCACTCGCGCAGGCCTCGTGGCAGTTTCTGCAAGAGTTGCGTCATTCGTTGATAGAATTTGAAACCGTGAGTCCGGCGGAATATCAACTCCAAGTCACCCACGAACCATGAGAGATGTCTACGTATTCATGTTTCCCGGAATAATGTATTTCTGGGTCTACTTCATCGGTCAGGGGCCGATGTTGGAAATCCTAACCGAAAGGGAGACTCACACTCTGCAGCGCATGCTGGCTTCACCGGTCAGTCTGTCGGAGTTCTTGCTGTCCAAGATGGTTCGCTGTTTTTTACTTTGTGCGGCTACTCAACTGCTTTTGCTGTTTGCCAGCGGGGTCCTGTTTGGTATTAGCTGGGGCGATCCGTGGCTTTTGGTGCCGGCGGTTCTGGCGTGTGCTCTTTCGGTGACCGGGTTGCTGGCCTTCATCTACGCGACGGCCCGAACGAAGGAGCAGGCGTACTCTTTGTCGCACGTGGTCGTCATCGTGTGCGCGTTAGTGGGAGGCAGCTTTTTCCCATTCCACAATATGCCGGCGTTCCTGCAAGCAATCGGGCGGTTTTCGCCCAACCGTTGGGGCGTACTTGTCATTCAGACGGTTGCCTGGTCCCAACCACGGAGGTACCTGGTCAAGCCCATGTTTTTCCTGTGCGCACTTGGCCTGTTTGGATCCGCCACTGCGTTCTTCGTGTTCTGTCGCCGTCTGGCCAAAGGAGCAGGACTATGAGGCTTATCCACATCGCTTGTGGTGACTTGAGACTCGTAGCCAAGGACCGACGCGCTGTCGTGTGGATGTTGGTCATGCCGCTCATCCTTGCATTCATTCTCGGAAGCGCCTTCGATTACAACCTGGTGCGAACAACGTGGATTCCCGTCGTGGACTTAGATGGCAGCGACCTTTCTAAGTTGTTCATTCAACAAATGGAAGGGGAGGGATACGGCATTTATATGATGGGACCCAAGGATGAACACCATCTCAAGAAGGATCGTTTGTACTACGCTCTGGCTATTCCTCCTGGATTCGGCCAGAAGATTCTAAAGGGCGAGAAAGTCAAGATAACCATCGTCAACAGAAAAGGCTCTCCGGAGGAAATGCTGGATGTACAGTTATGCCTGACTCATGCCATCGTGCGGTTTGCAAGAGGTCTGGCCTGGGCCGATGCCACCGGGCGAACTGAAATGCAGCAGCGCAAGCAGGCCTTGAGGGAGTCTTTGTCGCGGGCGTCGTTGCTCTCCGTTGAGAGAAAAGGCCATCGTTCCTTGCGGCCGCCGCCCGTCGGCTTCAATCTAAGTCTGCCAGGTTTTTTGGTGATGTTTGTCCTGCTCATGATCACCGCCTACGGTGCAGCGGTGCTAATGTATGATCGCACGGAAGGCCTATTGGCACGCCTGGCTGCAGCGCCGGTGAGTGCCTTCGAGCTGTATGGTGGCAAAATCTTAGCCAGAATTCTGCTCGCTCTGACGCAGGCGTTCCTGCTGCTGGGCTGTGGGACTATTTTGTTACGAATGCAGCTTGGCGACTCTCCCGTATTTGTTGTGCCGGTAATCGTGTCGCTGGCCGTGTTTGCCGGATGTCTCAGCGTTCTCTGCGGCCTGCTCTGCCAGACGGAAAAGCAGGTCATTCATATCTCCATTTTTATGTCGGTCGTTCTGGCGGCCCTTGGCGGTTGCTGGTGGCCCATCGAGATTGTGCCGCGATTCTTCAAGCTCGTGGCGATGTTTATGCCCAGCTATTGGGCCATGCACGGCTTACAGAGGGTGATGTATTTCAACAAGTCGCATGAAGTCTTGATGCTGGAATGTCCTATCCTGCTGGGCTACACTGCTGCAGTGCTGCTGGTCGTTTTGCCTTTGCTGCGACGATTGCCCGGCAAGCTAGGCAACGTCTGAATTCAGCCAAGACCACCAACTACGCCGGCCTGCTCGCTTCTATTGCCCATTTTTGCATTTTGCCATGTCATTTTGCGTTTTGATTCTTGCTCTTTGATATTTTTTCTTGCTTCTCCCGATAATCGCGACCACAATAACGCTAGCATGAGCAGGCTGAGACCTTGATGAGAGAAGGAGAACAGTAGCAGTTCAAGGCCAGCTTACGCGACTGAGGTAGTCTAAGTGAACCAAAGAGGCACTGATAATCGGAAAGAAAGCCCGTTCGGATATGTTGCTATGTTGGGCAGAAGATTGTATTCTTATCGTCGGATGAGATAAGAATGCCTTGTGCTCTGGGAGGCCCCATATGATCAAACGGGTTAAGATAGAAGGTTACAAGTCTTTTAAGAAATCGGACCTCCAGTTAAGACCGCTTTCGGTCATTTTTGGGGCAAACGCCTCGGGCAAAAGTAATTTTCTTGATGCCCTCTATTTTCTTTCTCGAGCTGTCAGTCAGAAGAACCTCAAAGAAGCATTTGAAGGTCATCGAGGACTTCCATTGGAAAGTTTTCACTATGGTGATGAAGGGTACGACAGTCTTCTCAACAAAAACAATCTTCAGTTTACTATTGAGGTTGATGCAGAAATCTCGCCCCCGATAAGAAAGAAAGTCGAGGAAATTGTCCAAGCGAAAAGAAAGGGTATTGATTCTTCAGGCTCATCAAAGACGATCATTACCGAGCATTTGTTGAAATATAGTCTTACCGTTGAGGCATTACCTGAGACCGGTTACTTGAGAGTCAGGAATGAACGACTATCTGCCATTAAACCTAACGGTGAAGAAAGAAAGACGCGCAACCCTTTTCTTGAACTTAAAGGAGACCAAATTCACCTTCGTATGGAAGGACGGGCACATCCTATCTATCACCAAATAGGACTGGATCATACTATTGTTTCCACCGCTCTTTATGAGCCGCATTATCCTCATATTACTGCCTTTCGTATGGAACTTGCTAACTTGTACACTTATTACCTTGAACCAAAAACCTTGATGAGAGAAGAAGTCCCGCTCGCCGAGATTGATAGCCTTGGTCCAAGAGGTGAAAACCTCGCGGCTTTCTTAAATACACTTAAGTATAGACACAAAAAAGACTTTGAAAGCCTTAATCTCTCACTGAAGCGTATTCTACCAACAGATACGAGTATTGAGGTTGACCATCTTAAGGAAGGCCGCGTTGGATTGCGCCTTTCCGAGAATGACCTTTGGTTCTCCGCACGCCTTATTTCTGAAGGCACATTGCGTCTTCTTGGTCTTTTAGCTGCAATCCATCCCAAGAATCCGGCTACGATCGTAGCCTTTGAGGAACCGGAAAATGGAGTTCATCCAGTCAGGCTTAGAATCATAAGCGATGTGCTGAAGAATGCAGCCCAAGCTTATGGAAAGCAGATCATCTTAACCACACATTCCCCCATTTTGGCTGAGTATTTTGAGGACAAAGACCTGTTTGTCTGTGGGAAAGAGGGGCATCAGACAACCATTAAACCTTTTTCGAGTTTTGGGCCCCTTTACCGGCGGAGGGACATTGAACACGCGTTAGAAGATAGAATCGTGCGGGGTGACTTTGGTGGATAAGATAAGAATTCTTTATTTTCTTGAAGATCGTGCACAGGAGGGTTTTATTACGGCACTTGTGAAACGCATTGCAAGTGAGGAGTCTATAGCTGCTGCTAAATTACATCATGATATTCGATCAGCTCGTGGTGGGGCCAAAGTCATCACAGAATTTAGAAACTTTATAAAGAACATAAAGGGAGTAGCAGCATCAGATATAGATTTCTTGGTAGTGGCAATCGACGGAAATTGCAAAGGACATAATGATAGGATCAAGCAATTGGATAATTATGTTAAGGAAAATCACCCATTTAGGGGTAAGGTTGTATATGCTGTTCCTGACCCTCATATAGAAAGATGGTATCTGATGGATCAAAGAGCACTCAAAGTAGGCATAGGACTCGAGAAGGCACCAAGTTCGCCGTCTTATGAATGCAAAAGGGGCAGATCTCATTACAAACAAATACTGAGGCAGGCATTAAAAGATTCAAATATTAGCTCTCTGCTCGGCGGTGTGGAATACGCCGAACGGATTGTTGATAATATTGAGAACTTTGAATCGTTAAGCCGGCAGAATGCCGGTTTTCAAGCTTTCTTAGGAAATCTGAGGAACATGCTTAGAAGCCAAAAAAAGTGAGAGATTACTGGAGGCAGGGACACTCACTTTTTCTGTTGAAAGTAGTAAGTCAAGTCCCAGTCCAAGGATTGCTTGGAAATGGTTTGGTGCAGAGTGTGCAACGGGCTTCACTCCATGCGGATTGTTGGGGCAACGTCAGAAATCATGGATAATTGCAGCGGTACAATATACGAGTTATCTTTGATGGGCCTGATATCTTTGCTTGATAGGTGTGGGGAGGTGGCCTGGCGGGATCACATGAGGCACCATCTCGACATATGGCTAAGTTCGAGAGAATCCAAGATTCATCGCAGCGTCTATGGTGGAATGGGTTCTTTTAACGATCTGGTAATCTGCAAATTCAACAACCATAATGTTGAACGAGATCAAGAGCCGTGGGTGAATACCCTATTAATGTATTTTCAGTCGCTTGCTTTAGAGTATTCGAGAAAGCCGAAAGTGCTGCCGGCTGAATCGAAAATTATGCGATCACTGCGCCCGGAGCGCGTCATAATTCAGGGCTGGCGATGCCTCAAGTGCGGGTATTCCGAAGTGTCACCAACAGATATTGATGCTTATTTGTGTGGTCGGTTCTTAAAGGCTAAGATTGCCGCTTGTTTCCTCGCAGGAGATGTTGAAGATATTGTAGACTCTTGCCTCAAGATGGAATTTGAGGGATTGGATGAGGCAAGAACGCTTACAGCATCGGCTCTCGAAGCCATATCAGCTAAAGTTGAACCCGCAGCAGATTGGAACGAACCTTGCCCGAAGTGCAATGAGCACGATAAGGCAGTTTATAGCTGGGAAGTGGACAAAAATAATAAGGTATCCCCATGCCCCGACAATCTTCCTCTCCACAAATGATCTTTAACTAATCATCAAGATAGTCACTCGCTCTTATTGGCGAGTTTTGTGTCCGATGGAAGAATTCATCAGTGAACGCACTGAAGACGAGAAAGCTGAAAACATCCCCCCGGCTGCTGTGCTTCACATGGCGCGGCGAGGCTCCTGCGTTTGTTGTTCCGGTCATTTTGTCGCTGGCCGTGTTTGCCGGGTGTCTTAGCATTCTCTGTGGGCTCTTTTGCCAAACGGAAAAGCAGGTGATTCACGTCTCGATTTTTATATCAGTCGTTCTGGCAGCCCTCGGTGGGTGCTGGTGGCCCATCGAGATTGTGCCGCGGTTTTTTAAGCTCGTGGCGATGTTCATGCCCAGCTATTGGGCAATGCACGGCCTGCAAAGGGTGATGTACTTCAATAAGGGCCACGAAGTGTTGATGCTGGAATGTCCTATCCTGCTGGGCTACACCGCAGCAGTGCTGCTTGTGGTCTTGCCTTTGCTGCGACGATTGCCCGGCAAAGTAGCGAACGTTTGAAAGAGACTTCGATGGCAGCGGCGGTTCAGACGGAGTACTGACTATGATAAGTCAGAACATTGCGCCATGGAAAGAGCGTATTGCTCTATCCGTTCTCCTTCTCGCCGCAGGTTGCAATGTGGCGACGCGGGTTCCTCACGCAGCGACTTTTCCTGCCGCATCGCCTTTTTCTTATGCGGGACCGGAAGAGGTTGGGCTTTCATCTTCCGAGATGCAGTCTCTTGCGGATCGGGTCTGCAACTGGATAGAACAAGGCAAGGTTGTTGGGGGCGAGCTCCTCGTGGTCAAGAACCGCAGGATCGTGCTGCATGAGGCCTCGGGTTGGAGCGATCGGGAGCGACGGATTCCGCTGCAAAGAAACTCCATTTATCGCATTCGCTCGATGACTAAACCGTTCGTCGGAACGGCGGTCTTGATGCTGGTGGAGGAGAAGCGACTGAGTCTTGATGATAGGGTGGCGACATACATTCCGTCATTCGATAACGAGCGGTCCCGAGAAATAACGATGCGTCAGCTTATTACGCACACGGCAGGCTACGTTCAAGGTGGATTTCCTGCTGGCTACTGGAATTCTCCGACGCTTCGAGCGGCTGTAGACAAGATAGGCCGAATGGGACCGCATCATCCGCCAGGCGAATCCTTCCGATATAGCGATTTGTCAACAGCTACGCTGGGAGCTGTAGTTGCTGAAATCACAGGTGGTCCGGTTGAACGATTTCTGGAATCTCGAATCTTCGACCCTCTCGGCATGTCAGACACGCACACTTTCTTTGCCCCCGATGTTCGCTGGGCACCGCGCATGAACAGCACGTACAGACGAGTGCGGGGCACATGGAGGAAGTATTGGGATAATACCAAAAAGCGGGAAGCACCATTCTTTCGAGCCAGCGGAGGGATATACACGACCGTCTTCGACTACGCTCGCTTCATCACCGTATGGATGGACTATGGTAAATATAATGGAGGCAAAATACTGTCGCAGGCTTCGGTTGTAGAAGCACTCAGGCGGGGCCGACTCGCTGATTATGGCTACCACTGGTCGATATTCGATGATTCGACATCCGGGGGCCAGCTTCCGGTGTTTGGTCACGGAGGTTCGGACGGAACGCTCGCCATCGCGTATCCCAGGCTCGATATGCTAATTCTATTTTTCACGCAATCACGAGGTACAAGCAACATAGACGCGTTTCTTGCCGCCGTCAAAGACCTCTTCCAACCTTGAACTATGGCGCACAAGTGAAGCCGCCGGGACAAGTACCTGATCAATGGGGAACAATGGTCGAAGAAGGTTATCACTGAATTGCAGATATGATAAGCCGCCTAAGCATTTGCTCCGTCCGGACGAGGAACAGCTACCGCTCTTACCGGCTGTGAATTCGAGTGTTGGCAAGGACGGAAGACCGAAAGGAGTATGACCTACGAAAAGTGAGAGCTGCAATATCTGGAGAAAACGTGTTCATGAGTGCGTTATTGTTCTTGTAGTCGTATCAGCCTTGGTGATGGGCGGATGTCCGTCAGGTACCGTTCCACAGACCGGCTGTTACAAGAGAGAGGGCCTGGACCCCAAGATCGAGACCGTGATTGATGAGTTTCGCGTTTCGGCGCCGGCGACTATGAAGAAAGGTAAAGTTCCGGGATGTGCGATCGCGCTGGTTGATGAGCAAGGGATCCTCTGGACTGAAGGATTCGGGTACACGGATCGTAAGAGGAATATCCCGGTGACACCCGATACCTCTTTTCTTATCTGCTCTATGTCGAAGACATTCACGGCCACGGCGGTCATGCTTGCTGTCCAAGACGGTTTGCTCGACCTCGATAAGCCTATCACGACGTACCTACCCGACTTTAAGGTTTATAGCCGTTATGAAGAGCATCCTGAACAGAAGATTACTCTTAGGGGGCTGCTGAGTCACACAGCAGGGCTGCCGCACGAGGCGGTTGGCTGCAACATGTTAGAACCGACCGGCTCATTTGAGGATCGCGTCAGGAGTCTATACGGGAGCTGGCTGAAGTATCCGGTTGGCCAGGCCTATAGCTATTCCGGCGCCGGCATGGATCTGGCAGCATATGTACTGCAAGTCGTCTCAGGTATTGCCTTCGAGCAGTATATGAAAGAGCGGATTTTTGTCCCACTCAGCATGCCCAACAGCACAGTTGACATGAACGAGATACTCGGCAAGTCAGATCGAGCTATCGGTCACACGGTAGGCATTGCCAAGAATCCGTCTGCTCATTGTTTGTTAGGAGCCGGGGGCGTATGGACTAGCGCAGCCGACCTTGCTCGCTTTGTCCGGCTGCATATCAATAAGGGAACCCTTGAGGGAGAACGTTTAATCGCGGACTCTCTGATAGATGCCATGCTTGCACCTCGTGCGCTGATAGATGACTCGGAAGACGAACAGTACTACGGTCTGGGTATTATCATTGGCCGGTCGCCAAAACACGGTGTTGTCGTTCAGCATTCCGGTGGCGGTGGTGGGTTCTGCTCGTTTATGCTCTGGTACCCTGAGTACGGCATAGGCGCGATCAGTCTAACAAACAAAATGCCTTTTCCCGCTTCTGTTGGGCTACCTCTGGCGCTCACGGGCAGACTGATCAAGGAAGGAGCAGTGGACAAGCGTTTTTGTGTGCCCGCGTTAGAGTGTGGAAAATGTGTCTCGAAGTGGGGCGAGTGGTCTGAGCACAAACCGTCCCCGTACAAACCCGAATGGGAAAAATACTGCCGGAAGTATGACTTGACGTTTAGTGGGTATAAACTCGAATGGTGGGCCAAGATTGCGCTGGTGCTGGATCTCGACAAGTATACACCGCGCATCGAGGTCTACGAAAAGGATGGATATCTGTGCTCGACGGAGTCTGGCTTCTTCGAGATATTCGGTCCAATGTGGAACAGGCAAGTTTCGCAGAGATTGCAGGAGGTGAGACCCGGCCTATTCTTCACTGCCTCTGGAGCGGCGCTGGACCTTCGCGGCGAGGCTCCGACGTGGCGCAACTACCGGCTCAAGAAGCGGTGAACATAGCCGTGAATCGCAGGGGAAACCGGGCACTACCGCCTGTTAATGGTGGTGACATTCATGCAAAACCGGTGAGCGCGTCTAATTTTTGGAAGTGAACCATGGAGCTGACAGAAATTCTTAGATGCCCAAAAACCGGGAATAGACTTCGATTCCGCGACGTCGATTCGGTCGTGCACGTAGAAGACTCTGATGTCACCTATCCCGTCGTCGACGGCATTGTGGACTTTTGTGGTGAGGCCAGAGACGCCGTTTCGGCATCGTATGATGCCGTTGCGCCCCGTTATGATTCGCTTGTGACAAGTCCGAGTATACTCATGAGATTCTGCAACATGATCGTCTGGGGACCTGGTGATGATCGTGAGTATGCTGATACGGTTCTATCGTTGCTGCCTTCTCGATTCGATGGCGTTCTACTTGACGTGCCTGTGGGAACGGGGGTATTTACCTGTTCATTGTACGCCGGCTTTCCAGATGCGACCATCATAGCCGTTGATTCATCATGGGCATGCTGCAGCAGGCCAAGGATCGTTTTCGGCAAAATGGCTTGAGTAATGTTTACCTTCTCAGGGCCGACGTGGCCAACCTGCCGGTCAGAGATGGTGCGGTTGATATTGTGCTGTCGATGAACGGACTGCATGTATTCACAGATAAGCGACGTGCGATAGCACAGATGAGACGAGTCCTTCGCCAAGAGGGGACGCTTATCGGCTGCTGCTATGCGGGGGGCGTTAGGAAACTCTCGGACTTCTTTGTTAAGCATTTCGGGGTGCGACGAGGTTTCTTCGCTCCGCCGTTTTTTCACCTGGATGACATAGGCTCAGAGCTTGAAGGATTCAAGGTGACCCGACAAGGCAATGTCAAATTTCTCGTTTATTTTGAAGCCGTCAGAAAAGTCGAATAAACCTGACCGAATGGGCGGATTTGCCTCTTGCCTTGTTGGCTTTTGTTCTTGCTTTTGCCTGCGATGCCGAGCATAATTGCAGCGCCAGAAGGGGGATTGACGCCCTTGATACGGCGGCCGACGAAAATCATGATTCGGGCTTTGAGGTGCTAAGATGCCAGACTTTCTCGGAATAGACTTGGGAGCTACTAAGGTTGCCTATGTGTTGGCAAACGGTGACGGCGACTTCATATTCGAAAAAACATATACCAGCCCTTACAAAAAGACTTCGAATACGTTATCTGACGGGGAGCCAGAGGTTTTTCTGGATACAATATTGACAGATATTCCAATTGAAGAAAGAGCTCTTCGATATTTAGCTCAAACGGAAGCGGATTTTTTGAATGCAGCAAGGAAGGAAATTGGCGACAACAATTTTGAAGGGAGAGGTTATAGCCTCTGTGGCAAGACATGGACGCAGGATGGAAGAATAGCGATGATTGGGGGCAATACTCCATCTCGGTTTGCGGCTGACCTGGGCAAAGGGAAAATAGGCATTGTTGTTGCGAACGCTGCGGACAATACTGTAGCTGCAAATGACGGTAATGCGGCTGCAACTGCCCAGGGCATCTACTATAAAGCCACAAGAGGAGTGGAGCCGAGAGAGACGGGTTATTTTATTCTGGGAACCGGCTTCGGGTTTGGAGTGCCGGGATACTTTGCGTTGACGGAAATCGGACACATCCCGGTCGGCCTTGTGCCGGAATTGCTCTGGCAGGAATGTGATTGCACGGACGGTCATAAGACGGCGTGTGCCGAAAATTATGCGTCGGGCAGGGGAATAGAAAATACTGCTAACATATTACTTTGTTTAGATGGCAGCTCCCATTTGAGGAAATTGTCAGACTGTATGGCGGCGGTCACGGGGCAAGCTGATTTATTCGATTTGGTCGCAACCTCGAAAATGAAGGCCAACCGGAGGACGGATGCCAAGACCGTGATGGACCTTGCAAAGAATAGTGAGGATGGCCTTGCCGTCTTTGTTGCAAACCTTGCAGCAGACGTCACCGCATACGCAGCAGTAACTGCTGCGCAGCTATTCGGCTTGCAGATAATTGGCATTGGCGAGACTGTGGCGCAATCGAATCCCTGGCACGTTGATACTATTGCAGGAAAGGTCGATTCCTATGTCGACGGCAGCACAATATTGAGACCGCCACTGAAGGTAGAGCTAACGCCATTAAGTGAGCCTGCGAAATACGGGGCCTTGGCTTTAGTCGTGCCGGAATCACGATATGAAGCGTGGGCTGAAAAAATGAAGGCAGGCTGAACGTCAAAATTCTACGCACCTCGGAGGGTCGCCTACCACGCTGGCTGAGCCCATCGGAGACGTCGGCTTCCAACGCTACAGAGCTTGGTAAGCACGGCCTGGACCGACCTTATCCGGTCTGTCCGGTCAGCGGAGTCTTTGTTACTCATTGGACCAGAGGCTCTGATAGGGTCCGCCACGCATAACGTCGGGGCGCAGCAGACCCACGAACCATTCCCACAGTGAGCCTCAAACTCATGCCCCGGAGCTTACCCGCCAGACAAACCGTTGCGGATTTTCCCGCATTTCTTCCTTGAGACTCCATCTCCAACAGTGCAGCTTAACTTGCGGCTTGCTGCGGAAGATGTGGGCTTCTTGGACTACTAATGATGTGGAGAACCTTACTCCTGGTCGCTAACCGGGTCTATGCGGTTAGAGAGTCTATAGCCACCCTGTTGAACGGCTTCTTACCATCGCAATCTCTAACGGGGTTGACCGCGCAAGCCCAACTCAATAGAATGACCACCTTGGTTTAGCGTTAACTGGTGAATGGTGAGCAGTCCATTGACCAATTGAGCAATTACGAGTATCGAGGTTTGAGTATGGCAAGGATCAACGAGAACTTTCTGAAACTCCAGGCCGGCTATCTGTTTCCGGAAATCAACAGGCGTATCCGCGCATTTAAGGCCAAGAATCCTCACGCTAAGCTTATTAGCCTGGGCATCGGCGACGTTACCGAGCCGTTGGCACCAGCCATTATCGAAGCGATGAGAAAGGCCATCCAGGATTTAGTCAGCTCCGACACCTTCCACGGCTACGGCCCGGAGCAGGGCTATGATTTCTTAATCGATGCCATAATCGAGAATGATTTCAAATCCCGTGGCGTAGAGCTGGAACCGCATGAGGTCTTCATCAGCGATGGCTCAAAGTGCGACACAGCGAACATTCAGGAGATATTCGGCCAGGACAATGTCGTTGCCATAACGGATCCATCCTATCCTGTGTATGTCGATAGCAACGTAATGGCCGGAAGAACGGGCCCGGCCAACAAAGACGGCCAATACGCCAAGATAGTCTATATGCCGTGCACCGCAGAGAACAACTTCATCCCGGACCTGCCGAGGAGCCCAGTGGATATTATCTATCTCTGCTTTCCGAATAATCCGACCGGAGCGGTCGCCTCAAAGGAGGTTTTGCGCAAGTGGGTCGATTTCGCGCATGACAAAAAGGCGGTGATATTTTTCGACGCTGCCTACGAAGCCTTTATCACCGATGAAGATATTCCGCATTCGATTTTTGAGGTCGATGGAGCGAGAGACGTAGCCATCGAGTTTCGCAGCTTCTCCAAGAAGGCCGGCTTCACCGGCGTGCGGTGCGCCTTCATAGTCGTGCCGAAAGGTCTCAAGGCTTATACCAGCGACGGCAGGGCGGTCGAAGTGAACCCCTTGTGGAATAGGCGCCACAGCACCAAATTTAACGGCGCCTCGTACATCTCGCAGGCGGGCGCCGCCGCTGCCTATACTGCCGAAGGTAAGAAGCAAACGAAACAGATTATTGATATTTACCTGAGCAACGCCGCGGCAATTCGCGAATCGCTCATAAAGCTTGGCTATCAGGCTTATGGCGGGCGGAACGCACCGTATATCTGGATGAAGACGCCGAACGCTCTAACCTCGTGGGACTTTTTCGACCGACTGCTCGAAAAGGCCAATGTAGTGGGGACGCCCGGCTCAGGGTTTGGACCGTCCGGCGAAGGCTACTTGCGACTCTCAGCCTTCGCACAGCCCGCCGACGTCAAAGAGGCGATGCAGCGCTTCACCGGCGTTACATAACAGAGCGATATACGAGTCAGTATTCGAATTTCGGATTTACACTGGATGCAACACCAGATACCAGCACATATTGGCCTTGGCAGCAACTTAGGCGACAGAGAGGATTCTATCAACAAGGCCCTCAAGATGCTTGCCGAGACCGACGGGGTCGAAGTGACCCGCAATAGTGACATAATCGAGACCGCTCCGCTCGGACAAGCCGATCAGCCCAAATACCTAAACGCCGTTGCAGAAGTAATGACCACGTTGACTGCCGAAGAACTGCACGAAAAACTTACCGACATCGAGACCTCGCTCGGCAGAACCAGGCACGAAAAATGGTCGTCGAGGACTATTGATTTGGACCTTCTGCTGTATGGCGGGAAGGTCATCAATCTCCCACATCTGACAGTCCCACATCCACAAATGCACCTTCGCTCGTTTGTCCTTAATGGTCTGTGCCAGCTCGATTCCGATTTGCGGCACCCAGTTTTGGACGAACCAGTCAGTGAGTTAGCCGATAGACTGAACAACTCAGACTACGTGCTGAATCCTGACCGACCAGAGCTTATCAGCGTGGCCGGCGTTATCGGCGTCGGAAAGACTACGCTGGCAAAAGCACTATCGAGCCACTTTGGCTGTAAGCTGCTGCTCGAGCCGTACGATAAGAACCCTTACATGCCGGGCGTCTACGCGGGCAAGAAGGAGCTCGCACTGGATTCGCAGTTGTACTTCCTGACGAGCAGAATGCACCAGCTAAGTGGTTACATGTTGTCGCCGGGCCAGCTCGCCGTAACTGACTATGTCTTCGACAAGGAGTGTATCTACGCCCGGCGTTTGCTCGATAACCAGCAGCTTGAGCTGTACGAGAAGCTGTATCACCCATGTTGTGCTCAGGTTGCCACGCCGGTGCTCGTGCTATATCTGCGTGATTCCGCTGAGACATGTCTTGGCCGCATCCGCGCCCGCAACCGCCCATACGAGCAGCGGATTCAACTGCAATTCCTGGAGATGCTAAGGTCGGATTACGAGCGACTGTTTGCGGATTGGAAGACCTGCCCGGTCATCCGCGTATCGATGTCACAATTCGATTGTCAGCGTGATGGCGATATCGAGCGCTTAGCCAACCAAGTGAGGCACTACATCGCCTGTTCTTGCGGCGTTGCAAGCGCAGCCAAGCAATCTAGAATGTAATGAATGAGATGGTAGGGGCCTCTGTTCTACAAGCCTTGCTGTCAGAGCCGCAGGAAGGGCTATAAAATGGAAGTGGCAAGAGCAATACAGTCGGTCAGAAGCCTGGTGAAAGTCGCCCGCGGCGACGGGAAGAGAATCGGTCTTGTCCCGACAATGGGTGCACTGCACATCGGCCATATTTCGCTAATCGAAGCGGCGGTCCAGCAGACCGACTTTGTCGTGGTCAGCGTTTTTGTTAATCCTACGCAGTTTTGCCCGGGCGAGGATTTTGAGAAATATCCCAGACCCCTGGATGCCGACTGTGAAATATGCAGAAAGGCCGGTGCCGATGTCGTCTTTGCCCCCACCGCAGACCAGATGTATCCCGCAGAAAATATTACCTGGGTAACGGTCGAGCGACTAACCGAGCGGCTTTGTGGGCAATTTCGGCCTGGACATTTTCGCGGGGTCACAACCGTCTGCACGAAGCTTTTCAACATTGTCTTACCTGACGCGGCCTTTTTTGGCCAGAAGGATGCCCAGCAGGCAATTGTCATCAAGAGAATGGTTGCTGATTTGAATATGCCTCTGGAAATTGTCGTCTGCCCCACGGTTCGCGAGCCGGACGGCTTGGCCGTGAGTAGCAGGAATAAGTACTTGACCGACCAGCAGCGAAAGGACGCGACGCTTATTTATAAATCGCTGCAAAGGTGCCAGGAGATGGTCGATGGGGGTGTCACGAATCCTACGAAAATTGTCGCCGAGATGCGTAGAGTATTAGAGCAGATCCAGGCGGCAAAAATAGAATATGTTAGTATCGTTGACGGCGAGACACTCCAAAGTGTCGAGAAAATCGCCAGCAAGGTTCTCGCAGCCGTCGCCGTCCAAATCGGTCCAGCCCGACTAATTGACAACATCATACTGGACACGCCCAACCAATAGGATATAATCAGGCCGGGCATGCGCTAGTGAGCCGTGAGTCAAGAATTATGTTTTTGAAGGTATTAAAGAGCAAATTGCATGGTGCGACCGTTACGGACGCGAAGCTGGACTATCCCGGCAGTATTGCGATTGATGCTACCTTGATGAACGCAGCCGGAATCTTGCCGTACGAGTCGGTTCTGGTGGCCAATTCGGACAACGGCAGCAGGCTGGAGACCTACGCTGTTGCCGCCGAGGCGAATTCCGGACAGGTTATCATACTCGGTCCGGCTGCTCATCTCATTAAGGCAAGAGACGTAATCATCGTTTTTAGCTTTGCGTTCTGTACGCCCGAAGAGGCAAAAAAGCTCAAGCCTAAGATTGTCATTCTCGGCGAGGCCAACGAAATTAAGGATACGGGCTAACAGTGGGCGATGCTTTTCTGGTGTCAACTATCAATAATCATTCATCGATAGTCAACTATTGCGATGTATCCTGAACTTTTTGAGATACCTTTTATCCACGTGACAGTGAAAAGCTATGGCCTGATGATGGTCGTAGGCTTTCTCGCGGCGGTCTCTTTGATCAGGTATTTGAGCCGGAACATCACACAAGATCCTCAGCATATTACCAATGCCGCGCTGTACTCACTGATAGCCGGTGTGGTAGGCGCACGTCTGTTTTACGTAGTGCATCACGGCGACCAGTTCCGCGGGAGCATCTCGTCCGTCTTTGCAATTTGGCAGGGCGGCCTTGAGCTCTTAGGCGGCGTGGTCTTAGCCATCGCTGTCATCTTTTTTTACCTGTGCTACCACAAGCTGCCTATCCGAGGTTATCTTGATATCCTGGCCATAGGCCTGATGCTGGCACTGGTCTTCGGCAGAATCGGCTGTTTCCTGAATGGCTGCTGCTTTGGCAAGCCGACGGAGCTTCCCTGGGCTGTGCGTTTCCCATACGGCTCATTTGCCTACCAGAGCCAAATATATCCGGATCCGAAGAGAAATCGCGCTCGGCCACAACTCGAATTGCCTGCTGAGTTTTCCATGCAGAATAACAGTGGAGCCGGCATCCAGCATCAGCACTTGAAACCATACGACCAGCTAACACCAGAGCAAAAACGTGCGGTCACGCATGGCAGGTACCGTTGCTTACCCGTCCACCCGACCCAATTATATTCCTCAGCAAATGCTGCGGCTTTGTGCCTGCTGCTTTGGCTTTTCTGGCGAAGGAGCCAAAATGCCGAAAACTCGAAAATGACGCATGGGCTCTTCACGAAGCCCGGCTCCACATTTGCCCTGATGTTCATACTTTACGGCATTGCCCGATTCCTGATAGAATTCTTCCGGGATGACAACCCCTTTGAGGTCGGCTCTCTTACGATCTCACAAATTCTCAGCATCGTATTGGTCGGCGTTGGGGCTGCACTTATGGCGTTATTTTGCTCAATGAAGCCCAAAGTGTCGGGTCGCTGACGTTTTACCTTCAATCTTTGGCGGAGTTTTTCACGGCTTTTGAATTAAACCAAGTATTACATTTTCTATTTGAACATCCTCGCCAGATTTGCGATACTATATATGTAAGGAAGCTCCAACTGGCGGGGCTTTGTGGTTTTGGGGCGATAAAATGGGCCTTTACGACAGAGATTACACGCGAGAAAACTCCAGGTCGCAATCTTACTACACACCACAGATGCGATTGGGCTTTCCCCAGATATCGCCAATGGTCAAACGGCTCGTGCTCATAAACGTGGTCGTATATTTCCTGCAGATTCTGACACGCGACGCCTTGACCCCATGGTTTGCGGTTTATCCGGTTTCCTGGGGTGTGCTGGAGGTCTGGCGACTTATTACTTATCAGTTTCTTCACGGTCCGATACTGCACATACTCTTTAATATGATAGTGCTGTACTTTTTGGGGTCGGTACTTGAGCGTCACTGGGGGGGCAAGAAGTTCTTAATCTTTTATCTTTGTTGTGGGATGATGGGAGGGCTGGTTTATCCACTCTTGCTTGCGGTTAAAATAATTCATCCGCACCCCGAATACGGCGTTCTTCCTCTTGTCGGTGCGTCCGGAGCCATACTTGGCGTGCTTGCTGCGTGCGCAATAATGTTTCCTAACATCGTGATGATCTTTTATTTCTTTCCACTGCCCATCAGGGTAGTCGCACTCATTTTGACTCTGCTCGCTGTAGCCGGGATTATTACAGGAGAAAACGCTGGCGGTGAAGCAGCCCATCTGGCCGGCATGGCCGCAGGCGCCGGCTACGTGCTTTCGGGGCCCTGGCGAGAAAAATACAAGCTAAGGACACGGACCGGTGCATGGGAAAAAAAGATGGCCGCCCAGCGTGACCTGCAGGCAGAGGTAGACCGCATCCTGCAGAAGGTGCACGACTCGGGTATCCACAGCCTGACCTCAAAGGAAAAGAGAACCCTCAAAAAAGCCACCGAAGCCGAACAAGAACGGCAAAGATTATAGAACTCGCTCTCATTGCGAGCACGCCTGGACTTGACTACTCGATCTCTAAGTTTATGGTGGTGAGAAATGCACATTAAGCCTCTTCACGTAAATGGGACAGGCATCATCCAGAACGCAGCGAAGGACCATACTGTTACAGTAGGGATTCAGCAGGCCTGCCTCGTGCCAAAAAGTAAAAGGAAGCAGGCTCTTAAGGTAATCGTTTGACTCGTTTTTGCACTTTCCGCGGGACAATATGCTGAAGCTACCAGAAGATCGTTGAAATTGAGATGAAATCTTGGTATTATGGAATTTGAAGTGTGCCGCAGTACCTGATTTGCAGTTGATACAGGAAATGCCGGGGTAGAATACCTTGGCAGTCCCTGCAGGTGATCGACAAATTCATCTGGGGCAGACTGCAGGAAACTGGATCGGCTCTGCTGCTAATGTTCAATCGTGCGAAGGAGGCTGGGATATGACAACTGGGAGACGGGCGGGCTGCGGTCTCGTATTGACGGTTGCTGTGTTGTTCACGATTGGCAATCTCGCCTCGGCCGATCCGCCTTTTGTGGTCAAGCCAACTGGACCGGCTGGCTCACATCCTTGGCTTCTTTGTCATGTCGACGGTGTTCTTTTCTACCGCGCTTATGACGGCATTCATGGTGAGGAACTGTGGCGCAGTGACGGCACGGAGGACGGCACCTACATGGTGAAGGATATCCGCGACGACCCGCCCGGTCCGTTTGCCCAGGGCTGTCGGCCGCACAACCTGACCGCCGTGGGTGAAATGTTGTTTTTCGTCGCCCGCGACGGTGTGCACGGAAACGAGCTATGGGTCAGTGACGGGGCAGAACCCAACACGGTCATGGTCAGGGACATCTGGCCGGGACAGTCGTCATCTTTGCCTACTCAGCTCGTCAATATGAACGGTACTCTGTTCTTCGCTGCATCCAGCGAAGGGTCTGGGGATAAGTTATGGAAGAGTGACGGCACTGCTGCTGGGACGGTGATGGTTATGGATGCCGATTGGTGGTCCGTTTTCCCGACAGCGATGATTGTCATCAACGACACCTTGTTTTTCGTCGGCTCGGACACCAGATCGCCCTACACAGGCACGGAATTGTGGAAGAGCGATGGCACAAGAGATGGCACCGTACTGGTCAAAGACATCAATCCCTTCCTTGGCTCATTCCCACGGCATCTGACAAGGGTAGGTGACATTCTGTTTTTCTTTGCTGATGACGGGACACATGGGTTGGCGCTGTGGAAGAGCGATGGTTCTGAAGCCGGGACCATGATGGTCAAAGACATCGATACCGAACATCATTATTCCGGGTATTTCCCGGATCACTGCTGTACGGCGGTAGTTGACAGCAACCTGTTCTTCGTTTTCGACGATGGCACACACGGCTGGGAGCTTTGGAGAAGCGACGGCACTGAATCCGGCACCGCTATAGTGAGGGACATCGATCCGAATCGGTGGGAGGCGCCTGCGGGTCTAACAGCAGTAGGCAAGACTCTGTTCTTCTCTGCCGACGACCGGATACACGGTCGCGAGTTGTGGCTGAGCGATGGTACCGAGGAAGGGACCCGCATGATTAAGGATATATGCCAGTTCCTATTTGAATGCAGCTCACGACCTACCGAACTGACGGCTGTTAACGACGTACTGTATTTCTTTGCCAGCGGGGTGGAACCAGCAACCGCAGGGCTGTGGAGAAGTGATGGGACAGAGGACGGGACGGTTCGGGTCTCAGACGAAGCCCTCGACGTGACGTGGCTAACAAACGCGGACGGGACTCTGTTCTTCAGGGGATCTGAGGCCAAGTATGGAAATGAGCTTTGGTGCTACCGGCCTGACTTTGGTGATATCGACGGCGATAGAGACGTGGACATTGCTGACTTCGCCGCATTTAGCCGCAGCTGGCAACAGGACGGATGCAACCTGACAAACAGTTGGTGCAACGGGGGTGACATTAGTGACTTTGGCGTCGTTGACTTCAGCGATCTGAACAAGCTCGCCGATAATTGGCTGATGGGTACCTTGCCATAAGTGTATTTCGATCAAGGCCTGCTGCCTTGCGATCTCGACAGAGCTAGGATTTGTCAATTTCTACTATTTCTGCATGCTTGGGCCAAGCCTCCTTAGGTCGGATATTAGCGCAAGTACAAATCTTTCTCAAAATTGAGAAAGAATCCTTGAAAAAGGGACCGCTTTTGCGTTAAAATAATAACTGGCTGCGAACTCTGTTCGGAGGATATCCAGGTGAGAAACGCACGTCGGAACATAGTAATTGCACTGGTTAGCGCATTTGTTGTATGTCCTGTTGTGGGCCTCGCCCAGGAGCCTGAGGGCTACAGTGTTGCGGTAGGCAATGGGCAGATTTGCTTTGTGGCCAAACCTGAACTTGGCTATGTGGTGAAGCTGGTCGGCAAGGGCGGTGGGATCGGGGCGTTGGGCGGTGTGCTGAGCCTGGAGGGTGCACAAGCGAAGCCGATTCGGGGATTGGGCCGAAAGGGCATCTGGGTCGTGGAGCGGGCCGGTCCAGCCAACGAAAACGAAAAAACCATTAGTGCACTTGGCTCACAGGGCCAGGTTCAATATGCAGCACCATTATTCTCTTGCGAAGATGAGACGGTAGCTATCATACCTGAGATAGTTGTCCGCGTAACAGCCGAAACAGACATCCGGCAGGTCAGCTTGTTGTGCGCGGAAATGGACTTAGCTATCAAGAAAAGGATTGAGTTCACCGACCGGGAATACCTCATAGAAGTCCTCGGCACCGATGCGCGTGCGGTATTTGAGGCTGTTGAGCAGCTCAATAACAATTCATTGATTGAATGGGCGGCTGCCAACATCGCATTTCAGCCGAAGCTGTGCGGACAAGTTGTACCGAATGATCAATACTTTCCTAATCAGTGGCATCTGCACAATACCGGTCAAACGGGCGGTACTCCCGGCGCCGACATAGATGCCCCAGAGGCATGGGAGATTACTGTGGGAGACCCCAACATAGTCATTGCGATACTGGACACCGGGGTTGACACGAATCATCCCGACTTGATTGACAATCTTGTGCCGGGTTATGATTTCTATGATGATGACAATTTGCCGGACCCCGGCCTTGATGATCCCAACGATGCACACGGCACGATGTGTGCAGGGCTTGTGGCGGCAAGTGGTAACAACGGTCTCGGCGTCACAGGTGTTGTGTGGAACTGCAGGATAATGCCCGTCCGCATCGCCGCGACGGGAGGTTTTATCACAGAGGCAGATATTGCTACAGCTACGCGATGGGCGGCGAGTAACGGTGCGGACATACTCAGCAATAGCTGGGGCTCTCGATCCTGCACATTCACTCTGCGGTCGGCCATAATGGACGTCACGGAACCGGGAGGGATAGGCCGTGAGGGAAAGGCCTGCGTGGCCTTGTTTAGCTCGGCCAACGACGGGCACAAGATCTTTCCGGGCAGCCCGGCCATATATGCCGAAGTAATTGCTGTAGGTGCCACAGATCCCAACGATGAACGCTATGAATATAGTAACTACGGGCCTGAATTAGACCTGGTCACCCCAAGTGGGTATCATGGGGGCGTTACCTTCCCAATTGTACCGCAGTGGACCACCGACATCACCGGATACGCCGGATACAGCGTATATAACAGTGAACCTAACGTACTGGACTACACTGAAGCAATGGGAGGCACTTCAGCGGCGTGCCCGGTTGCCGCTGGAGTAGCAGCACTTATTCTGTCCGTTGAGCCGAATCTAACTAACCTTGAAGTCCAGCGTATCTTGCTACGGTCCGCTCGCGATCTCGGTGAGGCAGGCCGAGATGACTACTACGGATACGGTCGCGTTGACGCCCGGGCGGCGCTGCAGATGGCGCTGAGTCCTCCTGCGACATGGTTCGTTGACGATGATGGGGCAAATGACCCAGGTCCGAATGATCCCAACATTAGTGACCCGCTGGAGCACGGCTCCGCTGAACATCCCTTCGATAGCATACAGGAGGGGATAGATGTCGGCTTTCCTGGAGAGATCGTAATTCTCCTACCAGGAATCTACGCGGGCCAAGGCAACCGCGACATAGACTTTGCAGGCAAATCCATCACCGTTCGCAGCACGAATCCGAATGATCCCGGCGCCGGGTCCCAGACGGTGATAGACTGCCAGGGAACCGAAGCCGATCCCCACCGTGGATTCTTCTTTCATTCAGGCGAGACATCGGAGTCTGTCTTAGCCGGGCTTACTATTATTAACGGCAATGCCAATACGGGCGGCGCCATCTATTGCTGCAATAACGCCAGGCCCGTGATAACCAAATGTGTATTCAGGCGTAACTCAGCGGCAAAAGGCGGCGCGATGCTCAACTACCGTGCCAACCCGACAGTGACCCACTGTATTTTCGCGACGAACACTGCCGAAAGCGGTGGTGGGATGTATAATCAGACCAGCATCCCGGTTGTAGCCAACTGCACGTTCGCCCAAAACTCAGCCCGCCCAGGGCAGGGCGGAGCCATCTGTAGCGTCTCCGGCAACCCGACCTTGACCAACTGCATTCTGTGGGGTGATACGCCTGACGAGGTATACGTATCCGGTGGCACACCCGTGATAACTTGCAGCGATGTTCAGGGCGGATTCTCCGGCGAAGGGAACATTGATGCTGATCCGTTATTCGCAGACTCCGAAAGCGGCGATTTTCACTTGAAATCACAGGCAGGCAGATGGGACCCCAACAGCCAAACGTGGGTCAAGGATGCGGTGACCAGTCCTTGCATTGACGCTGGGAACCCGAGTTCAGATTTGACAGAAGAATTATGGCCGCACGGCAAACGCATAAACATGGGCGCCTACGGCGGTACCGCCCAGGCCAGTATGTCTCCATCGAATGTTGGCAATATAGCAGACTTGAATAATGATGATTCAGTCGATTACAGGGATATGACGGTTCTGACAGCCAAATGGCCTGGCCAGGGCGTTTTGTTGTCCGAGGACCTGGATAGAGACGGCATTGTCGATATGAAGGATTACTGCATCTTGGCTGATAACTGGCTCTGGGAACAATAATCAATTGTTGATATCGAAGCGCAACGAGAATCCGCCGCAGACGGGGCGGAATCAATTGTCAGCTTAGTCCCACCGGAATTTCGGAATTCCTTCGGTCAAATCTTTCAGTCTGTTCCTTACGTTTTCCTCCTTAGATTTAGGCTTCTTCCACTCATCGATCTGCTTTCTCCTTTCATTGATCTGTTTCCTCATCTCCTCGAGCCTTCTGAACAGCCGCTCGTACGCGATTTCCTTTCGTCTTATAATCAGGTCAAATCGCCTTACGACTATATCCTCCAACTGCGCAGCCAATTGCTTCTTTCTCTTTTCATTCTGCTCTGTTTTGAGTTTGGCAAGCAGCTCATCTCGCCTTGTTTTCAATTCTAAATCCGCTTTAAGAACTTCAGCCAGCTCGGGGTTTCTACTGGACGCCTCAAATATGGCCCTGTATTTCTTATTGATAAGGTCCAACTTCTTGCTGTATACATCCGGATCTTCGTCCTTCAGCCTTGCCAACTCTGTTGCTTCTTCGTCGTAATTCTCTTTTAACCATTCAAGAAACTCGGCTTGCCTCCTACGCCTCCACCTCTCGAAACGCTCCCTGAATATTCCGCTGAGCTCCTCACGGGCAACTTTCCTAAGCTCAGCTATGAACTTATCAGGTTCCTTCCCACGTAGCTCTGCAAGCTCTTTTGCCACGTCAGGGTCTCTGGCTTTGAGGTCCTTCATAACGCGGTCGATTTCCTCGTCTGTCAGCTCGAACCGCCTCGGGCCCCGCCTCGGCTCCTCCTCGGTCCAAATGTCTTCTTTCTTCTCTTCGGCCTTGTCTTGTTTTGCTTCGGGTTTCTCTTGGGCAAAGCAGGGCAGGACGGACACTGTCACCATTGTCGCCATCGCCAAAGCTAAAATAAATCCACGACCTGACTCCATTTGTCTTATTCCTTCCAAAAACCGACTTCTATCGCCACAAGTTCAATCTCCAGCTCCATCATGTCCCTCTCGCCGTTACCGCCATTTTCGCCCAGCAGCAGCGTCCGCGCTTGCTCTTCGATTTGTTCAATCTCAGCAGTCAAGATCAGCAAATCCATATCGTCAGCGGTAATATCGTTGCTTTCCCAGAGTACGTTGGGTATTATCGAGGCGTATTCGGCCGTTCCGGTCGGGCCACGGTCAAAAAGTTTAAGGCCTATGGCTGTCAAGATCATAAGAGCGGCCGCAACTATCGTTGCTCTATAGACTATTTCAGTAAATACATCTGCTCGCCTGTGCAGTACCTTCGTGGTAATTCTTGACTTTATATCAAATATGAGTTCCGCATCCGGTTCGGGCGCCGGATACTCGCGGAGAATTTGCTCAGCCCGCTGAACATCGCCAACAGCCTTGTCAGCCTGTTCATTGCTGAGGAATTTCCCGAACAGCTCCTTCAGATTCTGCTCATTGTGACCGTTCATAGCGTCATCCCTCCATTAACTCTCGCAGTTTTCTTAGCCCACGATGCAGCTTCGACAGCGTGGTCCCTATCGGCTCAGACCGCATCTTTGCCAACTCTTTGAAGCTCAACTGTGAATAGAACCGCAACATTATCAGTTCCCTCGTATCTTTGTCCAGGTTGCCAAGCTCGACCTGCAGCCTGTCAATTCGCTCACTGTCTAATTGCCCCAGCTCTGTTGTTTCTGTCCGGACGTGCCTTTTTCGTACCTGGAGCAGCCTCGTCCATCGCTGCTTCCTCCTAAGGTAATCGTGAAAAATATTCGAGGCTATTTTGAACAACCAGCCTTCAAATGACCTACCTTTGTAAGAACTGATTTTTTCCGCTAACTTGACAAAAAGCTCGCCGAGCAAGTCGTCGCTCACGTCTTTGTTGCCCGTCAGTCGGTAAAAATAGCCGTAACATCGACTTGCATACATATCAACCACTTGCGAAAAGCACTCAGCATCTCCGTTCTTGCAGCCGGCTATTATCTGGGCTAAATCTTTGATCTCAGTCATGCTTAGCGCTTTTCGGCTTACAGAATAGACGGTGCGGGAGGCTCATTTATTGCATAAACGAAAGAAAATCTGACCGAATTCTTTGCGCGCGAGACCGCCTGAGTTCAGACTTTCCGGTGGCGGCAGTGTCGTTCGCCACGGCTGCTCAGCGCCGTGCCATTGCAGATTCTGTGGGAGTACTCAGAGTAGACTTTCCTTTGCCTATCGGCTACAGGCTACCTTCGTCTTCCTCGTCTTCTTCTTCATCAAGCTTCCAACTGTCCGCCTCATCAAGGTCTTCGATCTCATGCTGCATGTACTTCATTATCTTATCCTGAAGCGGTGCCATTTTCCCATACCACTTCAGCATCTGCTGATAACTCGCTACGAGCATATCGAGACGGATTAGCTGCCATTTGGCCAGACATTCCGGCTCCTTGATGTTAAGGAACGGATCGCACTTAAAAGTCCTTCGGGCGTCAGAACCTATCTCGCAAAACTCACAATCTTTGCATTGCATCATTTTTGGCACCCCCATGCGCATCGGCAAAAAAGGCGGTGCTTTCGAGAAAACGAACAGCAATCACCCCTGTCGTACGCTGTCACACCGTATTCGCAGTTTTCCCAATGCAGTTCGAGGCGAAAATTTGCCCTTTTATGTTTTTACTTTCTCAGCCAACCATATTACTATATATTCTAAGCTGTTAAAAGCATTTTGCTGTAAAGATTTGGCACATTTGTTGGAGAAATAGATGGGAAAAGCAAGACGCAGACGCAAAGTGGGTAGTAAGAAAAGACGTGCCCGGTGGAAAATACGCCACAAAATAAGCTGATTGTTAGTTATGCGTCGTGCGGAATCGCTGTGTGAGACGACAGGGTAAATGTGTCAATAAGTTAGCGCATTTACGCACAAACACATGTGCGCATAAACGCAGTACAACAAATGAAACACTTCAACGTCATTTTCAAGCCCGACGGCAAGGAAATCTCCATTCATGCAGGTGCAACACTCATTGAGGCGGCAAGCCAGGCCGGCATAATCTTGAACTCCGTCTGCGGCGGAAAAGGAATCTGCCAAAAGTGCGTGTTGCAGCTTGAACCGCGTGGGCAGCGAGTCCTGGCCTGCCAGCACGTTGTCCAAAATGATCTCACAGTGACGATTCCTGCAGACTCCAGATTCTTTGAACAGAAAATACTCGAACACGGCATAGACAGACAAATCAAAGTACACCCCACCGTCTGCAAGAGATACCTGAAGCAGAGACTCTGCCACGGTAACCCCAAGGTGCTCGAAGCCAACCTCAACAAAGCCTCCTCCAATCAGGTGCACCTGATCAGTTCGCAAGCGGCTGACCAGCTAAAGCAACTCGACTTGCACACGCTTAGCGAGGGACTCACTGCTATCTGTCACCTCGACCCGCGCCTCGATGACTTGGATTCTCAGTCCAATACATATACCGTCCGCTCCTTTGAGCGGGGCGATACGACCGGTAAGATATTCGGTTTGACGGTAGACGTAGGCACAACCACTGTCGTAGCCAAGCTAATAAATATGGCTGATGGCCGATGTGAAGCAACGCAAGCGACTATCAATCCGCAAAGTCAATACGGTGACGATGTCGTCAATAGAATTGCCTACGCCAAAACCGGTGCAAAATTAGATGAGCTAAACTCTGCAATAACAGAATGTATAAATGGATTGACCGTGCGACTTTGTGGCCAGGCCTGCATTGATGCAAAGTACATATACGAAATGTGCGTTGTCGGCAACACGACAATGAATCACATTTTCCTAAGATTGCCCATAACACAACTCGGACGTGCACCGTACGAAGCGTTTTCTCTGGACGCTCACGATGTACGTGCCGATGAGCTAAAGGTGGAAATGAATCCGGCCGGCAATATTCACACCGTTGAGAACATTGCCGGCTTTGTCGGTGGCGATACTATCGCCGTTGCGCTTGCAGTCGATATGGATGGCGCTGAGGACGTGACTCTGGCGGTTGACATCGGCACAAATGGCGAGCTTGTACTTGGCACGAAAGACAAGCTGTACGCCGTAAGTTGTGCCGCCGGCCCGGCGTTTGAAGGCGCACGCATAAGGTGCGGCAGCAGGGCGGCTGAAGGGGCAATAGAAGCCATCGTTGTAAACAATGGGGACATAGTTCTGGATGTGATAGGAAACTGTGCGCCTCGCTCGATATGCGGCAGCGGCCTGATTGACGCTGTTGCGGTACTGCTGGATTTGGGCATCATTGACGCGACTGGAAGGTTCATTGAACCTGGGAAGGTCCAGGACAAGCTGCCTGCAGCTATTCTGTCCCGGATAATTGAAAAGGATGGCCAGCCTGCCTTTTTGCTGGCGAAGAATGCCGATGGTCGGGCAGTATACCTTACACAAAGGGATATTCGTGAGGTTCAGCTTGCAAAAGGCGCTATCCGCACAGGTTTCAAGATTCTGCTGAACAGATTTGACCTTGAAGATTCCGACATAAAGCTGATTCTTTTGGCCGGTGCGTTTGGCAATTACATTCGGCCGGAAAGTGCCTTGCGAATTGGTCTGCTTCCACACGTCCCGGTAGACAGGATTCGCTTCGTCGGCAACGCCGCGAGCAGCGGCGCGCGGATGATCCTCCTGAGCCGGCAGTGCCGGGCGCGAGCAAGGCAGCTTGCCCGCAAGATTGAGTATATCGAAATCGCGCACGAGCCGGAATTCCAGGCCGTATTTGCGGATTCAATGGTCTTTTAGCGGAAAGATAACGTGGGTTTAGGCATTGATAGCATTCGAAAACCCCTTAGAATAATCCTGGGCATAGTTTTAATAATCCTCGGCGTGGCCGCGGCGTTGACGCCGTTTTCGCCGGGCTCGTGGTTGGCGCTTATCGGGTTGGAGATCCTGGGGTTGAGGATACTGTTTCAGCGGAAGCTGTTGTCTTTGCTTCCGCGTAAATACCGTGTCAAGGTAAGGAGACTGTTCAGGAAAAGAGCAAAAAGAACAATCAACAACAAGCATAAGGGCCCGCCTGACAGCGGATAGACTCGGGGTTTTGAGGAAAGGGCAGAGAAATAGATGAGGTTGAACATAAAGTAGTTACGTTTATGGGACAAATTTCGTAGAATGGGGCCAACGCGTACTGAGTACTGAAATGCGATTGTACGGACATCATTGCTCGGACTTTTTGTGTAAGGAGCTCACAGATGCTTAGAAACGAACTCACCCGACGCCAATTCATAAAGAGCACAGCAGCATTAGCGGGCACGGTCTTTTTGTCCTGCCAGAGGCAACAGACTTGCGAGTCGAAGCTCAAGCGAACAGCCGTCGACCAGGTTACCCTCGGCAAGACAGGTTTGAAGCTCAGCCGATTAGGCATCGGTACAGGTAGCAAGGGAGGCAGCATTCAGAGAGCTCTCGGACCGGACAAATTCAACGAGCTTATACAATATGCTTACGACCAGGGAATCACCTATATCGATACCGCGCAAAGCTACAGGACACACGAAATGGTTCGAGATGCGATAAAGCCGCTGCCGAGGGAGAAACTCTTCATTCAGACGAAGATGCCCGGCGTTCCGGAAAAGCCGCTGGAGGTCCTCGACCATTACCGCAAAGAACTCAACGTCGATTACATCGACAGTCTGCTTGTTCACTGCGGCGTTAGTAAAGACTGGGACGAGAAGCGCAAAAGACTGTTGGATGCCTTCGAAGAAGCCAAACAGAAGAAAATAATACGTGCGCATGGCATCTCGTGCCACAGTCTTCCAGCTACAGCGCGTGCCGCACAGCTCGATTGGGTCGATGTCAATCTCGTTCGCATCAATCCACAGGGTGCGCACATTGACACTCCCACGGAACGCTGGGACGCCACCAGCAACGTTTCCAATGTAGCTGCGGCGATGGAGCAGATCGGTATTATGCGCAAGAACGGTCACGGCATTATCGGCATGAAACTGATAGGCGATGGCGATTTCGTCGACGCGGAGGACCGCGAAAAGTCCATCCGCTTTGCCATGCAGTCTGGTCTGCTCGATGCAGTCGTGATTGGCTTCAAAAGCCCTGCGGAAATCGATGAAGCCATCCAGCGTATTAATAGCGCTCTTGCTGAAACCACTCAGTCGCCGGACTTGCAACGTGTACTGGCAAAGTCAACGACTTTTTGAATGGTGCAGAAGTCTGCCTGAGGGTCGATAGATTCCGGAGCGCAAGCGGGGGACATGGAAAATCGGAATTGGAACCTTCATCACGAAGTTCTTGGTCCAGGTACTTGTGGCAACTGTCGCGCTATGGTGCGCCATGAAGCTAACCAAAGAACAGGGACCGTTTTTACTACTGCTGGCGGCTGCCTTTATAGCAGCGCTGGTGGACCTTATGCCTATTCCTTATGCAGGCTGGTTCGTGTCATGCGCTGTTCTGGTGGTTCTGGTTTCCAGGTGGACGACGGCTGAGGTTTTTCCGGATGCGGTGCTCATTGTGGTCGTAGCCTGGGGCCTGGGAAGACTTTTGACGTTGGCCCTTTGACTTGAGAAGATGCTATGCAGAGCACGGCCTGGGTTAAATCGCACCCGAGCTTGATAAGCTCGCTGAACAAGGCTCTTTTCAGCGTCGAATCTCCACGACCCATTCGCTTGCGTCCGTAACTGAGCGGCTATGTTCGTTTTCATTGATTTCGGGGCGAAAGAGTGTATAATAAATATGGGTGGATTGGATTTTGGCAACCTTTTGAAGGAAAGGTGATATACGGGCGTGCACAAACGAGACGGATTCACGTTGATAGAACTGCTGGTGGTGATCGCTATTATTGCGCTGTTGATGGCGATACTGATGCCGGCACTGCAGCGGGTGAAGAAACAGGCCAGGACCGTTTACTGCCTGAATAGTCTCAAACAGCTCGGCGTTGCCATGCACGCGTATGCCTTGGATAACGACGATTTTATCCCCCGTGCGTTGGACCATGAAGTCAAGTGGATCCTGGTATTCATTCCGTACTTAGGCAGTGAGTACAGAAGAATCCAAGATTACCGCGAGGTTGACGTATATCAGTGCCCGTCCTTTCCGCGTAACGGAGTAGGGCAATACGGCCGGAGCAATGCCGAGCAGACAGTGGATTATGTCGTGAATGCCTGGGATATGAAGAATCCGGGGCTCTCAAACGGTAACCAAGGGAATCAAGAGAATGAGCCGACCAAGCTTACGAACATCAAGTCGCCCGCCGAGCGGGTTTATATGGCTGACAACTCGGCTGGAGATTGGCGCCCTGTGGTCCGGAACGAGTATGAGCTGGACATCCTGTCCAAGATGAACTATCTGGACGTTTGGTCGAGGACGCATCTGCCCGCCTCGGACCGGACTACTCGCGGCAGTAACCTGACCCGACGGGTCTCGCGCAATCGGCATCGCACGCAAGGCTGCAACAATCTTTTCTTCGACGGCCGAGCCGATTGGCTGCATACGGACGAAAACACCTCTCGGTATTGGTGCGGCACGGATTACTAACGCGGACTCACAGACCGTCTTTACGAACTGTATGTCATTCCGGGGTCAGGGTGCAGAGTCTCATCCAATATAGATATAGTCGATGTCGTCTGTCCAACACTTTTTGATGTCTTCATCCAATTGCAACCGAAATTGGCGTCCGAGTAGTAAGAGAAAACACGACAAAATACCGCCAACGTCCCGGAACAAAAATGCTACGTCCGGTTCCTGGGAACCCGTTGACCAGGACATTCTCCGATGTCGTATCTTGAGAAATCTGTCGGCGAGTCTTACCGTACCGTGTGTTATGTCGGAGTACTTGGAATAGAGTAGGTCATATTCAAGGTCGTGGTCTACTTCGTTCGCCATCTGGCGAAGCGATTTATTTGCCCAATTGGGAAATTGTCTCACGCGTCCCTTCTTATCTACGAATTCAAACTTTTGTCTGACCTTCTCGTAGTTCTGACTGATTTCCTGTCTCCTCTTGGGGTTGAATTCATACGACAACATCGCGCGGACCAGGTCTCGCCATTCTTCTCTCTTAGTATTCCTGTGCTTGAGATGTTTTTCAAAGCGCCTCCTGCTAAGAACACAGCCATAGTCTATATAGGCGGTAGACCTCCGGCGTGGGTCTTGTGAGATATACCGAGCGGTGATATTAAGCTCGAACATCGATCTTAGTAAAATGTAAGCATTTGTTACGGGGAAATAATCTGGTGAATCCTGATACAGCTTCAACATTATTTCGACCGAGGTTAATATGTGAAGCAAAAAGCAGCGCATCAACGAACTGTATTCCCATCCGACTGGATGGTCGTGGATCTCAGGAGATTTCTGCGTGCCCACAGAGTGCAGACGCGATACTATCTTAACGTAGTCAGCTGTCTTTGCTGCTCTCAGGGTCATATTTCACCTCGTAAGGAATCGGTCTATGTGTTGAATAAGACCTGAGACTAATTGTCTATGTGGCAGGGTATGTTATCCTCTGCACACTACAACCAAGTCTCGTTTGGCTACGGTCTCGATTATACCTTCGAAAGTCGGTGCTGAGAAGCGAATCATTTGTGGACATAGCCCTGCACTCCTGTCTTTATTCCGGCCAAGGCGGACGCATTTTGGCTGCGCCTAAGGGTTGACCACGTCCAACAACGGCCTTAGACTAAGAACACAAAGAAAAATTGACGTGAAACGAGGTGATATATGCTACCGCGAGACAGATGTGGGCAATGCCGATTCTATATAGAGAAACAGGAAGCAGCGGGCGAATGCCGAAGATACGCACCGAGGCCGAACGTTCTGAAGATAAACTGGTGCAAGGTCAGTATAGATCATTGGTGCGGTGAATTTGAGCCGAAAGAACCATCTGAAGCAGCGCCCACAGAACCGGAACGGCATTGAATAGGCAGGATCTTCTTGCAAGTCGCCTTGTTTTCGCCGCCAGGAGCCTATGCGCCTCGCCAAGCATTCTTTACAGAGCCACCGTCCGCGAGCGTCCCTGATTCTGTAAGTGCGCCGCCAACATACCCATCCTGCGGGTGATTTATCCGGGCTCTATATTCATTGAGAGCCAGAGTATCCGGCGGCAAACCATACTGGTTCACCCCGTCGGTGCCCTTGAGGAAGCCAAGTTCTACGAAGGCCCAGATTGGCCCGGCGATTGGGACAAGGCTTATTAGATTCCACCAGCCGGATTTATTTCGGTCGTGCCATCTCTTTGTCTGAACGGCAAGCGACGGCCACATAAGACCAATCATGATGAGATAACCGAGCCCCACCATTACCTCATCGGTAGATTCTGCGATCATATCCGCGGCCGCGTAGCCGATGATTAACGGCAATGTGGCAAGCCAAAACGTCTTTCGATTGATTCGGCCTCGGAAGGAAAAAAACATCTGGATTATATCCATTTTCGCCCGATCCTCCACCTTCGTTGTTCCCATGTGGCTTTTGTATTTCAATTTCTCCCGCCAAAAAACAGCCGGGCAACTCGTATATCGGCCAGAAGCGAGGATGGATAGAGCAAAAAGTCTGCTATTTGAGCCGAATCACTCGCCAGTAGATCAGGAGTGTCGGTGTGTTGCGCACGCCGTAATTAAAAAACGCAGGATGTGCTCTTCATACGGGAACATTCGAGCAGATGAGTTCAGAAGGCTAACCGCGCAGCCGGGTTACAGCCGCGGCTTATAACCGAACAAGTACACCAAATAGCCGATGTATCCACAGACCAGTAGTGTCCCACCTGTTCGCCTGATGGTGTGCCTGCCGGCCAGCGCTATGAGGCCAAACGCGACACTAACGCCGATCATAAGCCAATAGTCGGAACCGATCAGCCTTGCTCCCACTGCAAAAGGCCGAACCGTTGCCGCCACGCCAGTGACAAGCAGGGTGTTGAAGATATTGGAGCCGACAAGATTTCCGATGGAGATATCGTGATGGCCCTTTATGGCAGCGACGACGCAGGTTGCAAGCTCCGGTAGAGACGTGCCTATCGCGACAATAGTCTGTCCGACGACAGCATTGCTCAAGCCAATCTGCTCACCGATGAACTTAGCCCCTCTAACGGTGAGGTCCGCTCCCACGGCAAGGCCCAGCAATCCAATAACAATAAAAAGCACATCCTTTTCTGTATTGCGTGTTGCGTATCGCGTATTGCGTGTGTCACTCGACGCATCACGCACGCCTGCCCCGAGCGAAGTCGAGGGGACGCGCGACGAGCTGGTCGCTTCCTTTCGCGCCAGATATACAGCAAGCAGTATCAATGCTGCAAAGACAGCGACCAAAATCAAGCCATCCACTCGTGATAAAGCCGAATTCTGCAGAACTGGCCAGAGCAGTAACGCTACGATGAGCATCACAGGTATCTCGCGACGCAGCGTTCGTCTTCCGATGGTTAGTGGCCGAATAAGAGAAGCCAAACCGCCGACCAAAGCCAAATTGGCGATGTTGGAGCCGTAAACGTTACCGATAGCTATGTCACCCTCGCCGCGAATCGCGGCAGCAATGCTGGCAGCCACCTCAGGCGCCGACGTACCCATAGCCACAACTGTCAGCCCGATGAGAAGGGGACTGACACCAAGGCGCTCAGCCAGAGCAACTGCACCTGCCACCAACAGATCTGCGCTCTTCCATAATATCAGCAGCCCTCCAGCCAGCAGCACAATAGCCCAGACGATGTTCATTTCAGAAAACATAAACCGGCAAATCCACTATATCATGCTGTTAAAGAGAGGGATACTCCCCTTTCCGCGCAGGCCATTAATTGTCACTTGCGGGACGGGATAACGGCCACCGATTCCCGTTTTGTATCTCATGGGACGAGGAATGAGCAACACACAAGTAGGCACTATATCTTCCCCACGACCAAGCAGGAATTATGGCCGCCAAAGCCGAAAGAGTTGCTCATCGCGACATTGACCTTTGCCTCACGGGCTTTCAGCGGCACAAAGTCCATCTTAAGGTCGCAGCGCTCGTCCTGATTCTCTAAATTGATAGTGGGGGGGATAACCGACTCATTAAGCGCTTTTATGCATGCTATCAGCTCAACCGCAGCGCTGGCACCGAGCAAATGGCCAAGGGAGCTTTTTGTTGAACTGACCGGTATCTTATATGCGCGCTGGCCAAAAACAGATTTGATGGCTGCACTTTCGGCTATGTCATTTAGCTCTGTGCCTGTCCCATGCGCGTTGATATAGTCAACCTCTTCTTTTTCCACGTCTGCGTCGGTTAAGGCCAGCTCCATGGTTTTGGCTGCGCCCGCGCCGTCGGGCAACGGTGCAGTGATGTGGTAACCATCATCCGTTGCACTGTAACCAAGAAGCTCGGCGTAAATAGTCGCGTCGCGTTTCTTGGCGTGTTCAAGCTCTTCCAAGATCAAAAGCCCGGCACCTTCGGCGAGAACGAATCCATCTCTATCCTTGTCAAAGGGTCGCGAGGCTGCTGCAGGGTCATTGTTTCTGGTGCTAAGGGACCTGGCGGCGCAGAAGGACGCTACACCGATTGGTGTAAGGGCGGCTTCGGTACCGCCGGTTATGATCACGTCGCTTCTTCCGGAAGCGATATTGCAGAAGGCCTCGCCGATAGCATGATTGGCCGACGCGCACGCACTTGAAACACAGAAATTTGGCCCCCGCAGTCCGTAATAGATGGCAATGTTTCCGCTGGCGGCATTGGCCATAAGCCTTGGGACACAGAAAGGCGAAACCTTCTTTGGCCCTTTCTCCAGCAGCTTTATGTGTTGATCTTCAATCTCCCTGATACCGCCTATGCCTGTTGCCACGATGGCGCCAACACGGTAAGGGTCCTCTTTGGAAAAATCAAGTCCACTATCACTTACGGCCTGGCTCGCAGCAGCCATGGCGAACTGCGTAAAGCGGTCCATGCGCCTGCTTTCTCGCTGGTCAACGTGCTTAGTCACGTCGAAGCTTTTAATCTCGCCGCCGAACCTTACTGGGAATGCACTGGCGTCAAAGGACTCGATCTTCGAGACACCACTTTTACCGGCGCACAATGCAGCAAAAAGCTCACCGGCGGATTGAGCCAAGGCCGTCACACAACCCAAGCCTGTAATAACAACTCGCCGCCTACTCATGCTAACCTTATTGGCTACTCTTGCTTCTTGGAATGGACAATGTTGATGATGTAATCAATTGCGGCACCGACTGTCTGGATCTTCTCTGCCTCCTCGTCCGGAATGCTCATGTCAAACTCATCTTCAAACTCCATCACAAGCTCAACGGTATCTAATGAGTCTGCATTCAAGTCGTTAATAAATGACGTCTCACGCGTTATTTCAGACTTGTCTACGCCCATTTGCTCACTAATTATCTCGATCACTCTATTTTCGATTGCCTGGGCATCCACTTCATCAACACTCACTTGTTAGTCCTCCCTAATCAAGTTAGGAACGTAGTTCACCACATGCAACGGGTCTTCGCAACAATTACCTGTATTGGCAGTTGTGCATCATCTACTATTTTGGCCGGTATATTACATGCTAAATTGCTCTTCTACAAATATTTTTTTATTTTTTTCGAGGCAGGGTGAGGTCCAGGATTTGTTTAACGGGGGGATTGACAGTGTGGTGGCAGAGGCAGCGGTGCCGAGGATTTTGCTCTGTGAAACGATTGAGCGTATCGGTCGCATGACACTTGCAGCAGTGACCACAGGAGCCGGCTAATGCCAAGAATCGCTGAAAAACTCAGTTTTCTTACCGGGGCGATGGTCGAGACAGGTCATAGGATTGGTGCTGAGCCGGCAAATTCGTATTTTATGCGACGTTTGGGGCTGACGAAACTTCCAGAAGCAGCCAAAAAGCTTCAATTTCCCAGGCGGACTTGGTATTCTATTCGAAATTAGGCTCGGTGACGTAGCTGAGCAGGTGAAGAACGGGAAATTGCGGATTGTATGTCCCGAAGGGCTTTGTCGGGCTGCGTTCCGATTGAGGCTCTTAATGGGCACGTCCATGCTCCGGGGATACGTCGGAAGGTAAAGGAAGGTTGGTAGAATTATGTCTTTTAGGAAGTACTCACTGGCGTTTTTGACGGTTGTCGCATTGTGTTTGCCTGGGTTCGCGGCAAAAGACAAGGGAGCCAGATCGCGCAGTAGACCGATTCTGAGCAAGGCTACATACAGAGGGCTGCGACCCGGAAAGTTCATGACGCAATGGCTTATCCTGGGTCCGGTTCCCGTATCTACAGAGGAGTCCGCCAGCGAGGACGAGCAGGAGCAGAAGAATGCGTTTGACACCGATCCGTTCTCGGTCGAGCGATTTAGCGCGACGGTCAAGATCGGTGAGAAGGAGTACAAGTGGGCTTCGGTGGCATCTGAGAGTGAGGTGTTGGATCTGGCCCAGGCGCTGGGCCAGAAGGAATATGTGACGGCGTATGCGTGGGCTCGGATCCGTATGGCCGAGGAGAAGCGTGTACTTCTTGGGATCGGCAGTGACGACGCCGTGAAGGTATGGCTGAACGGAAAGCTCGTTCATGAGAACTGGGTGCAGCGTCCATGTACGCCGGACAGCGACCTGGTTCCGGTAACGTTTCGCAAGGGCAGGAATGATCTGGTGCTGAAGGTCCAGAACGTAACCGGAGAGTGGGCGTTCTCGTGCCGACGGCTGGGAGCGGAGTCGCTGACCGAGAAGCTGATCTCATCGGCCCAGAGGGGGCATCTGGATCCGGTGGAGATGCTGCTGGAACATGGGGCGGATGTGAATGGAACGGTCGGGCCTGGAGTGACGGCCTTGCACATGGCCAAGATTGCGGGGCGGGAAGGTGCGGTTAAACTGCTGGTAGAGAAGGGGGCGGATGCAGACCTTGAGATGCCCACGAAGGAGAAGATCGTCGACTGGATTTTTGAGCGTGTGATAAAGGAGAAATATCCGGGTGCGGCGGTGCTGGTAGCGAAGGACGGCGAGATTTTGTATCAGAACGGATACGGATACGCGAATATCGGGGATCGGGTGGGGGTCACGCCGGAGACGAAATTCCGTATCGGGTCAATCAGTAAGCAGTTCACGGCGGCGGCGATCCTCAAGCTGCAGGAAGAGGGCAAGCTGAGCGTTGAGGACAAGCTGTCCAAGTTTCTGCCGGACTACCCGCGTGGTGACGAGGTGACACTTCATCATCTGTTGACGCACACTTCGGGGATTCACAACTATACGAGCAAGCCGGAATTTATGAAGACGGTCACTGTTGAGATTAAGCCCGAAGAGTTAGTCGACTCCTTCAAGAACGACAAGTTCGACTTCGATCCCGGCGAGAACCAGAGCTATTGTAACTCCGGGTACTTACTTCTGGGCCGTATCGTCCAGAAGGTCAGCGGCAAGCCGCTGGGAGATTACCTCAAGGAGACGTTTTTCGATCCGCTGAATATGACCGAGACGGGGACTCATAGCTGGAGTCTTGTCCTGGACCACGAGGCGACCGGATATTCCTACGTGGAGGGAAAGGTGCAGAAGGCCCAGAATTGGGATATGTCCCGCGCAGGAGGGGCGGGGGCCTTGTATTCGACAGTTGGTGATCTTTATCTATGGAACAAGGCTGTGTTCAATGAGGAGGTGCTGAAGGAATCGAGCCTGAAGGCAGCGTTTACGCCTGCCAGGCTTAACAATGGAGAGTTTGCCGGAGGTCCGGGTGGTGGGTACGGCTACGGATGGGCCATTGGACAGATTCGTGGGCTTAAGCTGATCGCGCACGGCGGAGGACTTAACGGATTCAGCAGCCACCTGATGCGACTGCCGGAGCAGAAGCTGACCGTGACGGTGCTGGCCAACAGTCTGCCCTCTATTCCTGAATTATCTGCTTCCGGATTCGCGCACCACATCGCCGAGATTTACATGTTTGAGGAGATGGAGCAGCAGGCATCTTTCACGCAGGACAAGACGGTCGATCCGGCGGTCTACGATGACTATGTGGGGCGGTACGATTACGGCAGTAGCATGGTGCTGACGGTGACCAAAGAAGGCGACCGGCTGTTTGCGCAATTGAGTGGCCAGAGCAAGGCCGAGATATTTCCGAGCTCGGAAAATGAGTTCTTCTGGAAGGATGCCGATGCTCAGATAACGTTCGTGCGGAATGAGAAGGGAGAGGTGACGGGGGGAGTTCACCGGCAGGGGGGACGGACCTTAAATGTGCCGAAGCTGGAAGAGGAGGCGGCTGCCAAGGTCGATCCGGCTGTTTACGATGCGTACGTGGGCGAGTATGAGATTGAGACCGTGGGAAAGATAACGGTGACGAAGGAGGATGACCGGCTCTATGCGCAGTTGACAGGTCAGCCGAAATTCGAGCTGTTTCCGCGGTCGGAGACGGAGTTCTTCCTCAAGGCCGTCCAGGCCGATATTCTCTTCACAAAGGACAAGGATGGGCGCGTCACGGGCCTGACCGCAAAGCTAAAGCAGGCCGGCGTGAACGTGACGGGGAAGAAGGTAGAGTAGGACGACCAAAGGGTATCATGCGCCTGCTTTACATTAGATTTTGCGTGCGTGCGAGAAATGCAGACGATCGAGTGAGCTTGGTCGACTGGGAGCATGTAGAGGATGCTGCAAAACAGTGAAGTATTTCCATTCTTTTGAAATAAAGCAGTTTTTTTGAAGCTTGGCTGTTATAATCGACCTTACAGGTCCATAAAGGACCGTTAATGTGATCTTTGCTGAAGAAGGAAGAGTGTTGCACCGCCCGACCTCTTCCTTCTTCTTCGTTTGAACTCTTTTCACGATTTCCTGCCAAAACGTCATCTCAGAACCCGCTTGACAAGTATGCTATTCTCGCTTAGTTTGCAGAGAACAGCTTTGGTTAGCAAGTGAGTTACGATGAGTAGTCCAACGCCGTACTTCCGACCCTGCAAGGCAAACCACACTTCCTGAAGTATACCCCTGAAATAAAATGATAAAAATTTGATTTAACTATGAAATAAAACGGGTTCTCCAAACGTCTTCGTGCTCGTAAGGTTACACAGAGTGGGGCAGAGTTTGTTGATCCACACGGAGTATCCTTATCTTGAAAGAAGTTCTGAATTTTTTGCAGCAATTTAAGAAATGATATTACCCCGGATTTCCCAAATAGATTCGTGTAAAAAAGTAATAATTTGATAGATTTTGGTGAGATTATTGATGTGGTACATAGAAAATTATGTTTGTTAAGCGTTCAAATGGAAATTCCAGATAACAATTTGTTAGGAGTGAAGAAGATGAAGGCTAAAATGATGCTGATAGCAGCAGTTGTAACGATAACGACCGGCAGCAGTTTGGCTGCGGATTGGCCGCAATTGCGCGGGCAAAACCGTGACGGCAAGTCCGTAG
>Ga0209427_10000512_pt1 | contig 41240 bp, 39 predicted proteins | sample DeeMarSWOR136_30_FD_187465 | JGI IMG/M metagenome (GOLD analysis project Ga0209427, IMG submission 187465) | Marine sediment microbial communities from White Oak River estuary, North Carolina - WOR-1-36_30 (SPAdes) (version 2) | ecosystem: Environmental > Aquatic > Marine > Intertidal zone >...
GAGAGTAAGCTTCTTCTAAACGTTGTGAAGCATCCGAAATTAAGCCCAACGAAAATCGAAGTTCCCATAGAACTAGAACGACGGCTAGAATATCCTCTGAGTATAATCGATGAAAACGGGGCGAGACGGTTCTTTGAAGCATATACGCGGGGAAAAGGCGCGATAAGAAAGGAGGTTGGAGACTACGTCAATCTATTCTGGACGAACCTCATCCATTGGAGCGGCATGCTCTGGGATCCCAAGAGGTTTCCGACGATGAAATACGAGTTGGAGAAGGAGGACTTTAGCAGGGGATATCAGATGATGAAATACCTGCCTTGGCACCTGAGACTTGGCATGTCACTCTCCTTGCCCAAGCGCTTAAGCAAGGCAAAAGACGTGAAGAAAGTCTTTGATCTTGCGGGGGAAAGAATATACCAGAAACAGGACCGCATCGGCATTGTGGAATACGTTGACGATATCTCTAAGACTGACGAACATCATGTTCGAGTATATGAGTGCTCTGACTGCTGGGGATTCGAGAACATAGGCGCCCCACTTGCCTTATTGCCTCTCTCATACTTCGCTGGTGGGTTAATGACATTTGACAAGTTGGGAGGAAGCCCAGTTAGGGACTGGAACGCTGTTGAGACCAAGTGCGTTGGCCTAGGAGATCCGTACTGTGAATTCAAAATAGTACCTGGGGAGATCGCTGAGTTGAAAGACTCTCTGAAGAAGGGCATCTCAGTCCTTGAAAGGTTGCATGACCGGTTGATGCAACGCCTCACTGGATTTCTGTTTGAAGGCAAACCCCTTGTAGAAAGGCCTAGGTTGGGGAGCGATATCCACATCACCATGGCCACGCATGTTGTAGGCTGGCTTGCCCACGCTGACGAGAGATACCAGATGGCGTTGAGGATGGGAGGCGCGAAGGCTGGAAAAGAGGTCGGAGAGCACCTGATAGAAGCCGGGATAAGCGAGGATGAAGCTGTGAAGCTTGTTCTTCGTCTGCTAGAACATTGCAAGGTTGGAAAGGTTACGATGGATGAGACGATAAAGATAAAGGAAAACTTTGAGACCTTCATATGGACGATGTTCGCGACGGCTAAGAGTGAGGAGCCTTTATGCTTCTTCACCACGGGCTTCCTAAACGGGTTCTTCTCCGCCGTCAGGAACCAGCACGTCAAAGAAACAAAGTGCATAGCGATGGGCGACCCCTACTGTGAATGGGAATTCAGATAGAGTCGAAGGAAGTCCCATAAACTCTCCTCTCGTTCACGCGCATTCTGGGTTTTCAATCCAAGTAATTTCTAAATGGTTCTTTTTTCATGGTTTTTTCTGCCAAAATAGCTTAAATTAGGTTTCTTTCTCATTTTAGGTCATGGATAGCGCATCTCTTGTGGCGATGGCTAGCGCGTTCTTGGCGTTTGTTTCGGTTGTTTTGGGAGTTAAATACAGGAAGGGAATAGAGAAGGCTAGGCTCTTCGCAGAGCTCCTTGATGACATTATCAAAGCGGCTGAGGACGATGAAGTCTCAGAAGAGGAGTTTCAGCGGATTGTAGCTGATGCCAAAAAGGTTGCTGCTGAACGCGAAACCATAGGATGGCTAACCCAAGAAATAGGCGACTACGTATGCATTCAACATGACAGAACCAACGAAAAACTTCAGTACTCAAGCGGATCAGCAAGCGGCATAGTCCTAAGAAAAAGCTGCATCCTAGAGATCCGTGCTATTTGTGAAAAGGGAGAGCGAGTAGAAGCTGGAAGCAGTATCCACCATTACGTGTCCTGAATGTGGAAGCGAAAGAAACTGGAAGGACGGCATCCGCTACACCAGATACGGCAACATACAACGCTACATCTGTCAAGAATGTGGCTACCGATTCAGCGAAACCAGTTTGAAACGTCCTGACGACCTTAAACCTGTTCAAAACCTTCATAGAATGCCATTAAATACGCCACCCAGCTTACTTTCTAATTGCCAAATCTGCGTCACCAAGACAAAGGCGGCGAAAAATTTGGTCAAAGTGGAAACCCGAATCAAAAGCCAGGCAGCGGGGGCCACAACACAATCAGAAGCAGACATTAAAGGAAAAATCATAGAATACATGTGGTTCATGAAAAAACAAGGATACTCCGAATCCACAATCAAAACCTACGTCATAATCCTCAAAACCCTAAAAAACAGAGGCGCAGACCTAACAGACCCAGAAAGCGTCAAAGAAGTAATCGCAGAACAACAAACATGGGGCAAAGGACGAAAATGGAATGTAGTGAAAGCCTACACACTCTACCTAAAAATGCAGGGACAGACCTGGATCAAACCAAGATACAAACCCATCGAAAAAATTCCCTTCATACCCACAGAAAAAGAAATAGATGAACTCATCTCTGGTTTCAGCAAACAATTAGCCACCTTTTTGCAGGTCCTAAAAGAAACTGGGGCACGCCGCGGAGAAGCCTTCAACATAACATGGAAAGACATAGACATAGTGCAAAGAACCATACGAATAACCCCAGAAAAGGGAAGCAATCCTAGAATCTTCAAAATATCAAACAAACTACTAGCAATGCTAAACAATCTTCCAAGAAATGGTAATCGAATTTGGATCTACAAAACCGGTTACCATATAGAGAAAAGCTTTAGAAGACAAAGAAAACGATTAGCACACAAAATAGGAAACCAAGATTAATCCAGATTCACTGCCACACTTTCCGTCACTGGAAAGCAACTACAGAATACGCCAAAACCAAAGACATCCTGTACGTCCAAAAACTGTTAGGTCACAGAAGCTTAAAGACGACTCTACGTTACACTCAACTTGTATTTCTTCCCCAAAACGAAGAATACATCTGCAAAATGGCAAAGACCATAGAAGAAGCAAAAGAGCTTATAGAAAGTGGATTCGAATACGTCACAGACCTTGATTCCTGCAAACTCTTTCGTAAACGGAAAACCTCATATTTGGGTACGGAATCCATCCATGGGGGTCCGTGGTCTAGTCTGGATTAGGACACTGGCCTGCGAAGCCGGAGTTCCGGGGTTCGAATCCCCGCGGACCCGCCAAAAAGGAAGAAAACAAAATGGTTTCCGTTAACCCCTTCAAAGAATTTCATGTCGGATGCGAGACCGTTTTAAAGGATGCTTTGAACCAGCTATATCCTCAATTTTGTTTGCCATCCATTTTGCTTGAGACTCCTCCTAACCTTGAGTTCGGCGAGCTGGCAACTTCTGTATGCTTTGAGCTTGCCAAGCACGCAAAAAAGAAGCCTCGGAAAATTGCGGAAGAAATTGTGCATGTCATAGATGTTTCTGGGTTTCCGTTGGTTCACTCAGTTGAGGTTGCTGGGGCAGGATACATCAATTTTCACGTAAACTCCGAAAAGTTTTCCCGTTTAACCCTTGAATCCGCCAGAGCCCTTAATATGACGTATGGATACGTTAAAACTTCTGAGCCGAAAACGATTCTGCTTGAACATACCAGCGTCAACCCAATTCATCCAATTCACATTGGACAAGCAAGGAATCCAATGCTGGGCGACGCCATAGCCCGTATCTTAACGAAACATGGACACAGCGTCTCAACACATTATTACGTGGACGATGTTGGTCGCCAGAGCGCCGTCATAGCCTATGGATATCTGAAGCTTGGGAAGCCGAAACCCCCAGGAAAGCCTGACCGTTTCATAGGCGCAGTCTACGCTGTGACAAGTTGTATAATGGAGGTTCAGCGTCTCAAGAAAGCAGTTGAAAATGCAAAAAAGCTTTCACCAACAGAGGTTTCGGAACTACAGCGGAAACTGGATGAATGGATCTCAGTTGCAGCAGACATGGAACAGGGATTTCCTGAAATTTTTGGGCGGCTCCTTGACGAGATCAGCAAAGAGAACGACCCTGAAGAACAGGTGAGCAAGCTAATACGTGGATACGAGGCATGCAAAGAAGAAGCGAAGCAGCTGCTGAGAGAGGTCTGTCAACTATGTCTCCAAGGATTTAGGGAAACTCTCGGCAGAATCGAAATCTCCATTGATTCTTGGGACTGGGAGAGCGATTTAATCTGGAACGGCGACGTCAACCGTGTCATAGAGGAACTGAAAAGGACTCCCTATGTTTTTCGTTTGGGTGGCGTTCTAGAATTTGACGCCGAAAAAGTTGCTCACGAACTTGATCTCAAAAAGACGTTGGGTCTGAGCGATGACCATGAACTCTCTTCCCTAACTCTTGTGAGGGCTGACGGAACCACCCTATACACAACACGAGACATCGCATATCATCTGTGGAAGTTTCAGAGAGCCGAACGCGTCGTCAACGTGATCGGCATGGAACAGACTCTTCCCCAGCTGCAGTTGAAACTTGCTTTGAGTGCTCTTGGTCACGTGGATTACATAACAAAACTAACCCACTTTGCCTATAATCTGGTGAGCCTTCCTGGGTACCGAATGTCAAGTCGCAGAGGTCGCTACATCACTCTCGACGAAGTTATGGATGGAGCCGCTGAGAGGGCTTACGAAGAGGTTTCAAAGCGTTCTCCCCACCTGTCCGACGAAGAGAAAAGGCAGATTTCAGAGTTTGTGGGAAAAGGAGCAGTCAAATACGCGCTAATAGCAGTGGACCCAACCAAACCTGTAGTCTTCACTTGGGACAGAGTGCTAGACTTTGAGAAAAACAGTGCTCCCTACATTCAATACTCCCATGCTAGAGCTTGCAGCATCCTACGTAAAGCATCTAGAGAACCAGAAAACGCTGATTATTCGCTTCTGACTGACCCCATGGAACGGGACATTGTTCTGACGTTAGCCCGTTTTCCTGAAGTCTTCGTGGACGCTGCAGAGAATCTTCGACCAAACACGATAGCAGACTTCGCTAACACGTTAGCTGACAAGTTCAACAGGTTCTACACAAAACTGCCCGTCATAAAGGCTAAGTCAGCTGGGCTCAGCGACGCCCGTCTTGCCCTTGTGGATGCTGCGAGAATAGTTTTCCGAAACGCCTTGAAACTCCTTGGGATAGAGTCTCCGGAGAGAATGTAAACTCTTAGTGTTATTGTGAAGTGGGAGAGCTTGGTTCTGCAAGGTTTTGATTCTGGGAGAGAGTTGCTCAAGTGGATAGCGATTATAACTATGACTGTAGATCATGTTGGAGCAATTCTGTATCCTGAGTTTACGGTTCTGCGTTTTATTGGTAGGCTCTCTTTTCCATTATTTGCTTATCTGCTGATACTTGGGATTGAAAACACAAGAAACATTCGCAACTATTTCATTCGGCTTTTCATCTTCGCCTTGATCTCTCAGCTGCCCTTTTTCTTAGCCCTAGATTATGAACCCTTTGATTTACTCAACATTTTCTTCACTCTCTCTTTTGGTCTTCTGTTCATCTATTTTTTCAAAAAGAGTTCAGTGTTTGCGCTTGTTCCCGTGTTTGCCTCCTTAGTTCTACCCTTTGATTACGGCATCTATGGCATAGCAGTGATAGGTTGTATGTACATCCTGAAGGAGAACACAAAGTTCGGTGTTGTTTCGTTGGTTCTGCTTAACACATTGTTCTTAGTGCCTTGGAATATCCAGTTTCTATCTATCTCCGCAATTCCCTTAATTCTTCTTCACAAAAACGGTTCATTGAAAATAACAAGAGAGACAACTGAAGAATTTACGATTCCTCTGTGGAGAAAATACTTTTTCTACGTCTACTACCCACTCCACTTAGCCCTGCTTTACATAATAAAACTGTATTATTTCTGACAAGACGCAAACTAGCTAGAACGCTTCTGGCGGCTCTTCGGAAAACAGAACAGGTTAACTGCTTTTGGTTACATCCATTTTTGGGTCACCAAAGTCTCTTCAAAGTGAACCTGTTGGTTTTCAAAAGTTATAAGCGCCATCATGCCAATGCTTGATTCAACTTCACGGTTGAGGTGTGGTTTAGTTTGGGTAGAATGGTTAAGGCTAAACCGCTCTACATCTTTGTGGTAGCAACTGCGTTTATCCTGTTTCAGTTGTTCTTGTTGTTGAATTCTTTTTCAGCGATTTACAGAATCTATACAGTTATTGAGGCAAGCGGAGAATTCTGGGCATTATTTTGGTTTTTTTCAGAATTTACTGGCGAAATTGGCTTAATACTGCGCTTTGTTGGCGCTTGCCTATTTGTTTCCTTCGCATGGATACTCTTAAAAAAGAAGAATTTTTCGTTTTCAATTTTTAGAAAAGCGGTTTTGCTTGAAGGAGTTCATTATCTGTTCTATATACCGTTTATAGTAAACTTGTTTACTAGACCAGTGAACACAGCTGCAGTTTTGACCGTATACTATGAAACAGCCATCTCTTACACTATCCAGACTGTCCTTGTTGTTTCAAGCTTCTTCATGCTATACACTAAAATTAGGCGACCAAAACTTGAAAGCAGCCAATTGCTGGGATGGGTTGCCATAGCGGTTGTTAGTTACGTTTTCGCACTTTGGGTGAAACATTTCCTGTTTAACTTGTACGCTCTCCCAATTGACTTGACGAATTCTGTTTTGGTTGTTGGTTTACTTAACTCAACTTTGACGATGCTTGCTGCAGCATTGATATTATTGATTACTTTAGTGCCAGTCATTAGAGGCCAAACAACAAGTTTCAGCTCAAGAGGTGTAGGATTCGCTTTCATCCTGATAGGTGCATACTTCATCATTTACATCATTGTTGCGCTAGTAAACTCTGGCTACATGGCGTTCTTACCGTTAACTGAGCTATGGGGGATAACCTTTGCAGTTATTGGCGCAGGTTTCCTCATAGAAAGAAGCGTCTAATGCTTGAACTGATTGCTGCTTCATAGTTTTGGGTTAAACTTTAATCTTTGGGCTTAATGGTAGTTAAGTTAAAAGTTTGGGAGTTAAATTTTAGCCTTCAAACCCAAACCCCGCACACAATTCAGTCGAAAGGCTTATTAGTCCATTTTTAGATTAGGTCTAATTGGAGATTAGGTCTAAAAATGAGATCGATTCGTTTTACAAAATATGATATTGCCCTCTTTATTGATGAAAAAGGAAAAACACGATGGTCTCATCTCCTTAAAGAATTCGTTGAAAACAGATCAGAGAAACACATCTCAAGACAAAGATTATCTAACTATCTAAAAGAATTAGTTGATGAAGGACTTGTAAAAAAGACCATTGATTCACGCGCATTAATGTTTAGAATGTATTGGCGAGTGTACCCGATTTATACAGTACCAAAAAGCAGAAAAAAAAGACTTCAAGAAATTAGAAACAAAAAAAAGATTTTAGAGTTTATCGATTCTGCAAATCCAGAAGAAATCCAAAAATTACAACAACACATTAAGGATAAACTTTAATCCCCACACACTGCGTGCGCTCGATTCGCTCGCTGTGAAAATTATTTTCGGGCTAAAATTTGTTTCTTGCACACTGTGCAATCATCATCCAGTGTGTTTATTTCAAATTCGCAAAGCTTTTAAAACTTCAAAATGAGTTTGATGCGGTTAATAAAATGGTTAAGCATTTCCAAAAAATTGTGCCATTATTCATTGTTCTTCTTTTGTTCAGTACTGTTTTGCCTGTATCCGCCATTGACACATTAACGCCTTCTGACTTTCAACTAGAAAGTTGGAGCAAGAGTATTGACTTCTTTGATTATGTGAGAACATATGCCGCCCTTCATGGCAAGACACCACCAGCTGAAAACGAGCATGCATACCTGAACCTTGCTTATGTGAATGTTTCAGGACTGCAGATGCTTTCCGCTGGGCTTTTCAACATAACGGACGAAGAAAACGCGCTTACGATTCCAATCCAAACTACAATGATGCACTACAAGTCCCGAGATGGTCTAAAAGATGTTGTGACTGCCTCAAGCTTCGTGATGCTTATGGCATTTAATGAAACTGCAAATACAGATTTTGATAAGTCACCAGACAGAAATGACATTCTATACGCGTCTTTTAGTTTAGGCTATGATTTGAACGAACTTTTTGAAGATTCAAGACCTGACTTGAACAGCCAAACTGAGGTAATCCCCTTATCCTCAAGCGCAGATAAGCTTGTTTGGACTTGGGGAATGAGGTATACTGATCTTGCTGCGTTATGGTGGAAAACCTCGATAGATCCAGACAATCCAACGCGCGATTCTAGACCCATAGCTTTAACGATTTATGATGAATTAACATTCACTTATGAACTGAAGATTGATCCTGAAACTGGAAAAGCAACGCTGAGCATGAATTATGTGATAGGTAAGATGCGTGACCTATGGGTTTTCTGGTGGCTGATATTTCTCCCTGTGACTGTTCATTACAACGCAACTGGATGTTACAGACTGAATGGAGAGCAGATCTCCGAGGAAACAATATACAATTTTATCCGCAACCAAGGAATCAAAATGAGCACAGTGAATTTTCAGGGCACAGCAATCCTTGACCATTCAGCCTATTTTGAATCCTCAGGTGCCAATGTCCAAGATAACGAAGTGGTCGTTGACGACTCGTTAATAGAAGCTTTTGCTGATGACGGCGAAAAAATCTTAGACGCTAACTTCACAACAAAAGAGTCATACAAGCTGTTCAATTACATTCTTGACCCTACAGAAAACGCCTACGAGACGTATCAGACCAAAACAAGAACCTGCAAAATAGCTGGTTTTGCGCGCAATCCCATATTCGCTGTTCACACGTCACTGATGAGGCTAATCCCAGTTGTGCTGGCAAGCATGCATCCAGAATTATACCAACAAGCTAAAGATCACTTACTGGACATGAACTACGCTGACTACTTCTACCTAACAGCTTACCCAGAGTATAGCGGCTACAGAATTGAACATGACCCCACCTTAACCGCATACTGTCACTTTACGATAAGTGAACCGTTACCGGAAGAGCCTGCACCCTCAGAAGCACCATTCATCACCACGGAAATCGCAATCATAGCAGCCGTTGTTATAGTTGCAGTCGTAGGCATCGTTGCATTCTGGGCACTTAGGAAACGAAAATAAACCCCTCAAATTCTCTCCCTCTTTTTTGTGAGGAGTAAAAATTCAAAGGAGCTAAATAGGCTCCGACATGAAAAATGAAAACTAACCAGAAGCGATAGTAGAAGCTTTGGAGGTTTTTCATTTTTCCCCTCAAACTTGCCCGTGCAGAAGCCTCAGCAACCCCTTCTTTTTACATGAGATGGTAAAGCTGACAAAAATAGAGAGGTTAAATTTTAATCCAGTCCACATTCGTGTGCTTCTTTTAAGTAATAATGGGTTTGAAAATTGGATTTTAGAAAATTCTAATCTAATAGTTGTTCTATAGAGAATAGGTTGTGATTGTATGGCTGAATTGGGCTGTCAACAGATTATTGAGTATTTTCATCGATGCTACAAGGCTTTGGATGGATTATGGTTCATGAAGGTTGAGGAGAAAATCGGCTTTGACGATGCCTTAGATGTAGATAATGAAGTTTGGAAGGTAATGCCAAAGATTCAGGCTAGAATGATCAAATCCATGCTAAATCTGAATAGTGGATCGGACGCTCTTTTCATGGGTCTCACAACAAAACTTGAATTAGAAGGCTTCAAGTTCAAGGCTGAAAAGAACGAAAACGGATTTAGGATAACAATAACGGATTGTCCCTGGCACAATTTGATGATTAAAAGTGGGAGAGAAAAACTCTCTGGAATTGTCGGTACCACTATTTGCGGCACTGAATATCAAGTCTGGGTTTCTGAATTTGATGAAACAATGCATTTCAAACTTCAATCTCAAAAATGCAAAGAATCGAAATATTGCATACTAGATTTCGAGAGAAAACCAATTTAGTGTCTGTCTCGTAATTGATGGCGAAAAATGGTGAAATTTACTTTTCATCCAGAATTAGAGCATTATTCTTTATGACTCAAGCAAACTCAATACTTCTAATGCTCAATAATAGTTTGAATTTGCTTACCCTCAATTCGTTTTAACGTCCGAAAACATTTTACAAGCAATTACACGTTAGTACGTGGTGGTGGTTAGCTTGGCATCTCTTAGGGCTTTAGCGCCCTCTTTAACCAGAATTACCATTGCCGGAGCTGTCGGCGCGGCATTACATATTGGTCAAGGAGACAAGAATCTAGTAGACGCAAAGGCTGTCGAGTTTTCGAGAGCCGTCTTGAATCAAACTGAAGTTGACGGCGAAGTCATCTCCTGTGAAGGACCTAAAGACCATGCACCAGCATTCATGCTCAGAGAAAAAGTTGGAACCGGTAAAGGCCCAAAAGTCGAGTTTATCGTTGACCCTGTTGACGGCACAACTGCAACCTCTAAAGGCAGGAAAGACGCTATTTCCGCTCTTGTCTGCGCACCTGCCAACTGTCTTCAGGTGCTACCAGATGACGGATACTACTTCAAAGTGGCGACTGACAGGCAGTCTATCGGCAAGATTTCTTTAGACATGTCCGTAGAAGAGATTGTTAACACAGTTGCCGAGGAGAAGGGTTTGTCGCTTGAAAACTTCACGGTTATTATGTTGGAGCGGGAGAGACATCTGAAGATTCTGAAGAGCCTAAGAAACCTTGGAGTGAGGATAATTTTGCTTCCTGACGGCGATATTGCGGCAGCCGTTGTTGCGTGTATTCCTGATTCTGGGGTTGATCTTCTTTTGGGTGCTGGTGCGGGACCTGAGGCAACTATCGCAGCGACTGCAGTGAAGTGCCTGGGCGGCACTATGCTTGTGAATGTTTGGAGAGACAAAAAGGATGATGCTGGTCGACTGGACCGGCTGTTGGATGTGGGTGTCGACGTGGACAAAACTTACAACGAAAACGAGTTGGCGAAGGGCAACGAGCTTGTCTTCGCAGCTTCCGGAGTTACCAAGGGTGAACTCTTGGATGGGGTACGTTTTACTTCAGCAGGAGCTAATGTCAGTTCGTTGTGTGTAAGGTTGCCTAGTGGAACTATAGAGAAATCGGAGACGACTCTTCGATTCAAGGAGCATCCAGTGTACAAGACTGTTAATCTGAAAGGGCGTCCCCTTTACAGCCAGAATCGTTTTTGAGAGAGTATCCCCTAATAGACTAGTTAGCACGGGTGACTGGGGTATGGGGTATATTGGTATTCACAAAAAAGGAGAACTGTCTCTCTCTGAGCTGCTGAAATCCATTAAAGAACAGGCAGACTTTTGCAAGGCAGGAGCCATTGCCACTTTCATTGGAGTGGTTCGAGGCGAAACAGTGGATGGCGAAAACGTGGAACGGCTGAAGCTGGAAGCCTATGAGGAACGGGCTAACAAGATTCTTGGCTGGATCTGTGAAGAGCTAAAGAAAAGAGAGGGCGTTGTTGACGTTCAGATTCACCATTTTGTCGGAGAGTTCGGTGTCGGCGAAGACCTTGTCTACGTTGTTGTGGCTGGGGCTCACAGAGAAAACGTTTTCGGGGTTCTGGAAGAGGCTGTGGAACGCTACAAGAACGAGGCTCCGGTCTTCAAGAAGGAGCACATAGTAAACAAAACTGGTGTTACGGAATCGTATTGGGTCAACGAACGAGAAGCTGAGAAAAAACGCAGAAAAAAATGAAATTGCGGGAGACGGCTCCATTAGTTAATTGAACAGCTGTTTCCTTGATTATTTTTAGTGTTTACTTGGGTTTTCGGAATAGTAACTCACCTTTAAATCCGTCAGGTGAACAAACCCAAACCCCTTCTACGCGTTGGTTAACATCCGCAATTCACTAGTCTGTATAAGCATGCATTCTACTTTCCAGTTCGCCAAAAATTTTAAGAACAGAGCATCCTTATAATTCAATCTGACTGAGATTCGAGGGAGAGCTGGGTTAACCTAGCTGAGATGACAAATAATATTGCCAATCCCTTGAAGCTAATACCCGCGCATGCTTAAAGAAGGGAGTTAAAATAAGAAAGAAAACACTTGTAGTAATAATTTTGGCACAGCTTCTAATAATTATGCCATCATCAGCATGGTTTGTAGCCTCTGTCGCTACGAAACAAGCATCCTCGATAACCTGTGCGGCAACGCCGGTCACAATAGGTCAATCTACTACGATTTCGGTGAATTTGACCGATGCTTCGACGGGCAAGGGCTTGGAGATGAAGTTCCGTCTGCACTATTCAATCAATGGCGGTGTCACTTGGAATGAGCTCGGCATGGGCATAATGGGCACGGGTTCTTTATGGACTGATGAGGATGGTAAATTTTCTAACAATTGGAGCCCTAGTGGACACCTGCCTCACGACTACCTATTGAGGGCACAGTGGGAAGGCAACGAGATATACGAAGGCTGCATGGTTATCGAAACGTTAACGGTCAGCCTCCCCAGTGACGTTCCGCTTGTACTCAATAACGTCTATAACCTCGTCTCAGACAACACCCACTACGTAGTCGGAGAGATCAAGAACACAGGAAGCGAAAACCTAGAGTACGTGAAGGTAGCGGTCGGCTACTACGACGCAACTGGCAACACAATAGGCGCCGAAATCCTCTCCATACCAATAGATATACTCACGCCAAACCAAATTTCGCCTTTCATATTCGAACGAACTCCAGCATCCGAGGTTGCTAGATACGAGGTGGTAGTAAACCGTTTCACCGTAACAGAAGAAGAACCCTATGTGGACTTCGAGTGCTCCAGCCACAGATGGAATGACCCCAAAGTGGTCGGCTTGGTTAAAAACACCGGTTCAATGAACGCCAAGTTTGTTAAAGTTTCTGTGATCTTCTACGATGCCTCAGGCAGACCCCTGGGCTACAGTACTTGCTCCGCATTTAGAAGCATACTCAAACCAGGAGAAAAGTCACCATTCTCAGCATACACGTACAGCCTTGTTGGGGCTCCTCACCACTACACGCTGATCGTTGAAGCCGATACCACAACAGAACAGCCTTGTACACACCTTCAGATTATCAGCCACAGCGGACAAAGAAGTTATGGCTCATATATCGTCTCCGGAGAAGTAACGAACACTGGCCCCAGCTGTGTTGATGGCATTGAGGTGACATCAGCCTTCTACGATGTTGACGGTAACATCATTGATTGCAACTCGAATTCTCCTTATTATTCAATGATTCCAGAGCAGACCAGCGAATTTGAGGTCTCAACATACACAGACATCGACAATATACATCACTATGAGCTATGGGTCGATTGCACGGAGAAGGCTTATTGGTGCGATGTTCAGGCGATCTGGAAAATTTTCGTAACTAGTAACTCATCATACGTTGGCGACATCAGCTTCGATAGAAATGCGAAAACGATACGATTCAACGTAAATGGGTATAGTGATGTCGGCTGGTGCAGAGTAGTGGTGCCTAAGCAACTTCTGGGCGGGCCGTTCATGGTTCTTGTGGATGGTGCAACAGTAACCCACACGCAGACTGAGAATGCTACTCACAATTTCTTCTCGTTCACCTATCAACATAGTGAACATGCGGTTGAGCTCGTTGGAACCACCGTGATAGCAGAGTCAAGCTTGATATATTGTTCTGTTGAGCCAACGTCAGCAAATTATGGGGACATCAGCATAGAAATATCGGGGTACATAACACCATTAGTAGATGAGACCAAATCTGTACCCGTAACAATTCAATACAGCACAGATTCCGTTACATGGTTAGATGTCGCTACTGTCACATCATCGTCCGACGCAAGCTACCAATATGTTTGGAGCCCTACACTAGATATTGGAACCTACTACGTGAGGGCGACGTGGAGTGGCTCAACGGCATACACGAGCGCTACATCAGAGACAGCTATCTTCTTCGTCACCACGGTTAGTACAACAATCTCGCTTTCAGTATCGAAGACGAGTATCACAGAAGGCGATGAAGTAACCGTGTCTGGTGCGATAGAACCTCCTGAGCAGGTTCCAATCACCTTAACATATACAATGCCTGATGGGTCAACCTTAACTAGAACAGCGACTTCAAGCTCCGACGGATCGTTCAGCGACTCATTTAAGCCGACAGCTACAGGCTCTTGGAGCGTAAAGGCAAGCTGGACAGGGAGCGAAAGTCAAGCAGGTGCAACAAGCTCCACCAAATCATTCACTGTTGTGGGAGCGGAAAATGGGGATGGAACGGAAAATGGCGGTGGACTGGATTTCTGGAAAATATGGGAAACAATCCCCTCATGGGTTTTAATAATTGTTGTAGTCGTTGCAGTTGCTGTTTTTATAGCTTTAACTGCGATTATACTTTCGACAAGAAAAAAATAGGGGCTCAGTTTGCCTGCAAAAGAGTCAACAGGTAATAAGCATACTAATGTATGCGTTTAGGTTTTCTCATACCTAGCGTGAGCACAGAAAAAAGAGATTGTTTAACATAAAACAATGAACGTGTTTCTGTAATTATTTCTGAGTGTATTCAAACGGCGCAAGGCATAACAGGCAAGAGTAGATGCTCTAAAGGAGAAATGTACAGAATCAATAGGCTGTTTTGCCGTAGATTTATGATTATCCTTATGAACAAGTAACTATTTGTAAGGAAAGGGATAAAGTCACGTATGGAATTGAAAATAGGCGGCGAGTAATTTTGCTAGACATAGTTAGGTCGCAAAACTAGAAAACGGTAAGGAATTGTAGTGACAGATCCGCTTTTGTTTGCTTTCGGGGTTGGAATGGTTGCCATTCTAGTAGCATCATACATTACTCGTTGGATTCTTAAACGTGATTCGGGCACCCCACGTATGCAAGAGGTAAACAGTTACATCATATTAGGAACAAACGCTTACCTCAAAAGGCAATTCAGAACCATAATCCTTGTTATTCCATGGTTAGCCATAATCATTCTCTTGCTTTTCAACTGGTCCACATCACTGGCATTCATTTGTGGAGTCCTTCTCTCCCTGTTTGCCGGATACGTAGGCATGAACGTCGCAGTTAGAACCAACGTGAGAACCGCAAGCGCAGCTAGGCATTCACCCAGAGCAACTCTTAGAACTGGCTTTCTGGGTGGCGCGGTTATGGGGCTTGCAGTTCCGGGGATAAGTTTGGTTGCGTTGTTCTTGATTTACGTGGCTTTGAATGATATTCCGGCGCTTGTTGGATTTGGGTTTGGAGCAAGCTTAGCGGCGTTGTTTGCGCAGATTGGAGGTGGCATATTTACAAAGTCGGCTGATATTGGGGCAGATTTAGTTGGGAAGATTGAAATGGAAATCCCTGAGGATGACCCCCGAAATCCTGCTGTGGTCGCTGACTTGGTTGGCGATAACGTGGGTGATTGTGCCGGACGAGGTTCAGATTTGTTCCAGACTTTCAGCGGTGACATAACAACCGGCATGCTGATGGGTGTCCTCTTTCTTGCCCGGTACGGTCCCAATGGGATTGTTTTTCCGTTTATACTTGAGGCTGTGGGTGTTCTTGCTTCTATTTTTGGAATAGCTTTGGTTAGGCAGTGGAAACGGATAAGCGCCACAGGATCGATGGTGGTTGGGCTTATAGCAACTACAGTTCTGAGTTTAGTTGGTTTATTCTTTTTATCCACGCTGTTTCTGGATGATGTTTCCCTATTCTTTGCGGGATTGCTTGGTGTTGCAGCAATGCTCGTCTGTATCCTCATTACGCTTTATTACACTGGTCTTGGACGCGGACCTGTGCATCATGTTGCCGAGTCTTCGCAAGCAGGTCCAGCATTAAACTTGATAACTGGCATATCGACTGGATTGGGAACTCCACTGTTGCCGATGATTGCAGTTTTAGCTGCTGTGGTGGGTTCGTTTGTGATTACTGGTCACTCTCTTTATGGGCTTGTGATAACCAATATTGGCACAGATTTTGCTCTTGCGTTCATTATGGCTTCTGATACGTTTGGTCCGATAACTGATAATGCAGCGGGGATTGCTGAAATGTCTGGAATCTCAGGGCAAGCGTCTGAGACTTTGCATACTCTGGATGCTGTCGGAAACACTATGAAAGCTGCAACTAAAGGCTATGCCATGGCTTCAGGCACAGTCACCTCTTTCTTGATTTTTGCAACCTACTTCGCAACAGCCAACATCTCCGTAGTTTCCATAGATTCACCTTACGCTATTGCTGCATTGTTTCTGGGAGTAGTTTTGCCCTTGCCATTAGTGTCTTTGACAATACGGGCAACTGCTGATGGAGCTTTCAAAATGGTTGATGAAGTGAGACTACAGTTCAAGGAGAAACTGGGACTCAAGGAAGGTAAGGTTCCTCCTGATTATGCCAGATGCATCGATATTGCAACCAAGAATGCTCTGAGTAAAATGGTTTTGCCGGGGATTATTGCGATTGTGACTCCCATAGTTGTGGGTCTGCTGTTTGGTCCAACCGCGTTGGGAATGTTGCTTATGGGTGCTACTGCCTCCGCAGCCATGTTGGGTTTCTTCTTCAACAATACGGGCGCCCTGTTGGATAATGCTAAGAAGTTGGTTGAAAGTGGATTGTATGGCGGGAAGAAATCGGATACTCATAAAGCAACAGTGGTTGGCGATACTGTAGGCGATCCGTTGAAGGATGTTGCTGGTCCTTCTGTTCTTATTTTCATGAAGCTTCTAGGTATGACTGCTTTGCTGGTGCTTCCTTTGTTGTTGTAGCGTTGACACGTTTTGGCGATTTCGAAGGCAATAATCTTGTAAAAGGTGTCTGCTATTTTTCGAAAACTTCTGGAACAGGATAGTTGCTGCGACCTATTGCTTCAAGTATGTCGTCGGTGAAGGTTTTTTTGCTCAGGTGTCTTGCGAAGTCCGTAGTGGTTATGATTCCAACTAGTTTATTGTCCTTTATTACGGCAAGTCTACGGATTCTTTTTCTCATCATTCTTCTGGCGGCTTCTTTGAGTGGGGCTTCAGGGTCGATTACTCTGAGGGGCGTTGACATTACCTCTGAAATTTTAGTTTTCGGGTTTTTTTCCTTCGCCAAGACTCTTCTCACAAAGTCGCGTTCAGTAACGATTCCTATTGGCGTGTTGTCGTCCATAACAATTAAGTTGCCCACATCATTTTCTGCCATTATGGCTGCTGCTTCAATAACAGTCTTGTTAGCTTCAACTGTTATGACTGTTTTAGTCATAACATCCTTGACTTTGGGCATCAATTATCACACGAGTATTCGAGTGCATAAAAGTTTTTTGCAGCTACAATCTACAGAAACAGACTAAAAGAAATGGTGCGTTGACTCAGTCTCAAAATTGCAGTCCTCACTTTTTCAGCGTTTATTGTTGAGCAAAACCTCTTTTTTAATCAAAGTAGCTGTTCTTAACCAAGAGGCATGGTTTAGCTGGTTTCCGACGTTTTTGAACGATATGTTTAAGTTTTTGTGATGAAGTGTTATTGTGGAGATGAAATAGAATGGGAGTCTATGGTTATATCCTAGTTACATTGAAGTCAGGTGCCGAAAGGGACGTGTGTGAGAAGGTCGCCAACTTTGAAGAGGTTATCCAAGTGGATGAGCTTTACGGCGAATACGATGCAATCGCGAAGGTGCAAGTTGAAGACCTAGCTGACCTGGACAAATTCCTGACAGATAAACTCAGGTCATTATCAGACATCTTCCTAACGACGACAATGATTGTGGCTAAAGAATACAAAAACGAGTAAGCGTATCGGGGACAAAACAGGGAAGCCCCACAATTTTTTGGCTTTTCCTCAAACAGGAGCAAATTCGCCACCTGTGAACCCAACTTTTCTAACATTAGATCAAAAACGTTTTTTATGATTTTCACTACCATCCATCGGCTTATAACACGGGCATATTTGAAGTCTAATAACAGCAGTATGTTGAAATCATTACTTTTTCAGAAAAACTGAGCACCAACTTCATAGTTCATCATGGTCTTTTCACAGCACATACTTTGCTGAATTGGAAAACGGTTTCTGCTTGTTAACTTCCCCCTAGTTCGGGTATATAATGTTAAATATCGAGTTGGTCAAACTTTGAGGCGAAACGAACCCGGGGCATAGTTGATGCTAGACATTAAACTGATTCGAGAGCATCCAGAAATCGTACGAAAAGACCTAGAAAAGAGATGCGAACCGGAAAAGCTTGAGATGCTCAACAACCTGATACAGTATGATATACAGTGGAGAAAGCTGTTGGCAGAAGCTAACGAGCTTCGACATAAACGAAAGGTTATAACCGCTGAGATCGCAAATCTGAAGAAGAAAGGAAAGGACGCCAGAAAACAGATCGAAGAAGCAAAAAATATTCCGCAAGAAATAAAGACACTGGAAACCAAAGTTGTGGAATACCGCGAAAAGGCTGATCTCTTGTTGCTGAAGCTTCCCAACATACTGCATGAAACAGTTCCTTTTGGCAAAGACGAAAACGACAACGTTGTTGAAAGACTCGTTGGTGAACCTCCAAAATTCGATTTTACACCAAAGAGCCACGTAGAAATCGCCTCAGATTTAGGTTTGATAGATTTTGAGAGAGCCGCCAAAGTTGCTGGTCACGGCTTCTACTACCTGAAGGGGGATTTGGCTAGGCTTGACTTCGCAATCATGAACTATACCATAGACTTCCTCAGAAACAGAGGCTACACCCTGATAGAGCCGCCTCTCATGATGCACAGAAAACCGTATCTGGGAGTCACAGACCTAGAATTCTTCGAAGACCAACTGTATAAGATAGAAAACGATGACCTCTACCTCATAGCCACAAGCGAGCATCCCATGGCAGCCTCATTCATGGACGAAGTGATCCTCCAAAAAGATTTGCCTGTAAAATATGTGGGGGTCAGCCCCTGCTTCAGAAAAGAGGTTGGCGCCCACGGCAAATACACGAAAGGCTTGTTCAGGGTGCACCAATTCAACAAAATCGAACAATTCATCTTCTGTCTTCCCGCAGACTCTTGGAAATTCCATGAGGAACTGCAAAAAAATTCTGAAGACCTCTACACGGGCTTGGGACTACACTACAGGGTCGTAAACGTCTGCACCGGAGACATCGGAATAATCGCAGCCAAAAAATACGACATAGAAGTTTGGATGGCTGACGGCACATACAGAGAAGCAGGATCAAACTCCAACTGCACAGACTATCAAGCGAGAAGGCTGAACACAAAGTACAGAGAAAAGGAAGGACAGACTCCGGTTGGTTTTGTTCACACCCTAAATAACACCGCCCTTGCCACCAGCAGAACCTTGATAGCCATCCTTGAACAGTATCAACAAAAAGACGGCTCCGTCATAATTCCTGAAGCTTTAAGACCTTTAATGGACAATCTTGAAAGGCTTGAATGAAACGAAAAGCCGAAGATTTTAATACTTCCCCGCCAAATCTTTCCACTCACAATGAGGGACTCTGGTGTCAAAGAGAAAAGGACGCATTAAGGACAAGTGGCGAGACAAAAAGTGGTACAAAGTGGTGTCTCCGCCATACTTCGGCGGGGTTGAACTGGGAGCTGTACCTGCGGATGATCCTTCAAAGCTTGTTGGAAGGATTGTGGACGGTACTCTCTATGACATCACCAACGACTTTGCGCATCAGTATCTCAAACTGTATTTCAGAGTTGAGGATGTTGAAGGCAAAACCGCCCACACAGTCTTTAAGGGTCATGAATACTCCCGAGATTTTCTGAGGAGTCTAGTTAGAAGGAGAACAACGCGAGTAGACGGAATCTTCAATGTCAGCACAAAGGATAATTATGGATTAACGCTGGCGGTTTCTGTTTTCACGCTCTCACGCATAAAGACCTCCCAAGAACAGGAGATACGTACGATTATGCATAAGATCGTTAAAGAGAAGGCATCCACCCTCACTTTTGACCAGTTCGTTCAAGAACTTGTCCTTGGCAAAATTGCCTCCGACATCTACAACCAGGCAAAGAAGATATCGCCTCTCCGTCATGTGGGTGTCCGAAAATCGAAGCTCACGGTTCAACCAGCCGCTTAACTGTCTGTTACAGTTTTCTCATTTAATGCACTTTTTGCATAGTACGCGTAAACATGGGAGCCGCTTTGCATTTCATTCACGTTTCTTATAGAATCCAAATGAACATAGAAGACGCAATCTTATTTAGTTTATGAATATTCTGGATCACTCATAAAGTTTTTATTCATGCTTTTAAGGGTCTATGTTGATGTTAATTTTCTTGGTTCGAATTGCTAATTAGTATGTAGCTCCCAATATAATGATACAGTTTGACGATGCATTACGTTTATTTATCTATATTGCCCTACATTATACTTGCCCAAGGAGACAACGCGATGGAACGGAAACCAAACAAGAACGACGCTTTGGAAGCTCTGGACTTTATCATAAACGTCTTGAAAGAACACGAAAAGGACTTGGATCGGCTCATAAGTCAACTGGGCATCATAACCGAGAGTTTGGGAGATACTGGCGAGATAACTGGCAAGATCGAAAAAATAGAAGATCGTATCACAACTCTCCAAGGCGAGATAACTAACCTAATAAAATACCTTGCCTCGCCCCGAGACTCCCCAGCTTATACCCGCGGAACCCCTGTGATTGTTAAGTGCAAACAATGGGAGGACTTTAAAACTATGGCGACAGGCGCAGAAACCGTCTCCTACCTTTTCAAAGAGGCGGAGAGATCCTTCCAAGCTGATGCGCTAACAAAGGGTAGAGTCGTGTCGTACACGGGAGAATTTCCCCATGACACCCGTCTCCTGAGGTTGTGGCTGTCAAGGGAACTGGATGTTGCTGAAGAGGATGTCTTCGAGGGAGTTCTGAATATTGGCTAAGTTTGAGTTAACACGCTTTTTGTGCGCCTGATATACAGTATTTTACGTGTTAATATGAGTGAGTTTTGAGGTAAAGGCTGAAAGATAGATGATACGCGTGACCAGCCTCATAACATATTCCAAACTCCTTTCTCTCTCCGATGAAGCGCACATCCACGCGTTGAAACCAGCAGACGATGAAACCCCGAGATTCACGGCAGATTTTGAGTTGAAAATGCTTTAAAACAAAAAAGGAAAAAACCTAGGGCATGCTGGGCTTAGGTATTTTCTTCAGTTTTTTTCTTTTTCTTTTTCTTTCTTCTTATGAATAAACCATATAGGAGAGTCGCTGTTAGAGCCGTTACACCTAAGCCAATCACTGAAAGAACGGCTAAGGGCAAAGCAGTCTCTATCTCTGTCTCCGTTTCCACAATCTTCGTAGCAACTAATGATGCGGAAGCTCCATCGTCATCTGTTACAGTCAGGGTTACTGTATAGTTTCCATCTTCACTATACGCGTGGTCCGATGTCACACCTGTAGCTGTGTTTCCGTCTCCGAAGTCCCAGAGATAGTTAACGATTGTGCCGTCTGGGTCGTGGCTTTCGGAACCGTCAAAGTGAATATTCTCGCTACTGGATACTGTATGAGCTGATTCGGTGAAGGAAGCTATAGGCGGTCTATTCAAGACGTTTTTCGTCGCGGTGGCTAAACCAGTTGCATCGTCATCATCAATGACTGTTAATGTAACAGTGTAGACGCCGTCGTCTTCGTATGCATGATCCGCCTCAACTCCAGTTGCGGTGTTTCCGTCGCCAAAATCCCACGAATAACTAACGATTGTGCCGTCTGGGTCATAGCTTCCTGAAGCGTTAAAGTGGATACTCTCGCCAATGGATACTGTTTCTGCAGATTCGGTGAAGGAAGCTATAGGACTTCGATTTAGAACCGTCTTGATTGCGCTGGTGGTGTCTGTTGCTCCATCATCGTCTGTAACTGTTAAGGTCACGGTATATGTTCCCTCTTGAGAGTAAGCATGCTGCACTGAGACACCTGTTCCTGTTGCTCCGTCGCCGAAATCCCATGAATAATCAACTATGGAGCCGTCAGGGTCGCTGCTATCTGATGCATCAAAAGAGATGGCTTCGCCAGTATTGACTGTTTCAGCTGTCTCGGTAAACGACGCTACAGGAGGCCTGTTCATCACGATCTTTGTGGCGTGGGCTGAAGCGGTTGCCCCATCGTTATCGGTCACAGTCAAAGTCACGCGGTAGAAACCGTTATCAGAGTAGGCGTGGGAAACGTTGACACCAGTTGCTGTGTTTCCGTCGCCGAAGCCCCAAGAGTAAGTAACGATAGAACCGTCAGGGTCATAGCTCTCAACGGCGTTAAAGGTAATTATTTCATCGATATGTACTGTCTCAGCTGATTCTGTGAAGATTGCTACTGGAGATTTGTTCCTAACGATTTTCGTGGCATGGATAGTATCTGTTGCTCCATCATCATCGGTGACTGTAAGAGCCACAGTGTATGCTCCGGTCTCGGAGTATGAGTGGCTTACACTGACGCCGCTGGCCGTGTTTTTGTCGCCGAAGTTCCAGAAGTATTTAACGATTGTGCCATCTAAGTCGTAACTTAGACTCGCATCAAAGGTCATGATCTCTTCTTTGTCAAGAATTGTCGCGGACTCAGTTAAGGCTGCTATTGGAGGTCTGTTTTTAACCACTTGGATTGCCACTTTGCTGCCTACTGCACCATCATCGTCGACAACCCTGAGGGTGACGGAGTATTCTCCATCGTCCACATACGAGTGACTTACAGTGGCTTCTGAAGCAGTATTTCCGTCGCCGAAGTCCCAGTGATATGAAACGATGGAACCGTCTGAATCGTAGCTAGCCGAGGCGTCGAAATCTACGACTACACCAGTATACACGATAGACGGCGAGTATATGAGCACGGGTATTGGTGAACGGTTTGGAAGCACAATCATGTAGCCGAAAGTGGACGTTTTTGCGTTGTTTCCTTCGTTATCGAAGGCTTCAACGAAAAATTTAACATAAACTCCTTCACTCTGCCCGGGGATATTGGCTGTCCACAGCCCATCTTGCATCGCCATATCTATGAATGACCAAGTGCCAGCCGCCGTATACCATAAGGTGACGTTCTTAACTCCACTGGCATCTGCGGGTTCAGTCACTTTCGCTGAAACTGTGACGATTTCTTTGGGGTCCGGTGAGTCGGGAACATGGATAACGTTAGAGATAACTGGGGGAACGAAATCGCCTACCACGTAAGAAAACAGTTCTGAAACGTCAGAGTTTCCAGCTGTGTCAGAGGCATATACTTTGTAGTTTACTGTGGTATTGTAAGGTTGGGCTGGAATATCAGCGACGTAAAGCCCGTTCTCCAGACTCATTGTTACGTTAATCCAGCTGGCAGAGTCGATTTGATAGCTTAGGATAACGGATTCAATATCAGCATATCCTTTGATGACTTGAGCTGCGATCGTTACCGGCTGATCATAATTGGGAGTCTCAGGAGACCTCATCACGCTGACGATTTCGAGGGGGCAGAGAGGCACAAGAGAGAACACCATATCGTTGTAATCTCTGTAGCATCCTCCGAAGTAGTTCTCGAAACCTACCAGAAACATATCTGGAGAGTCCAAATTTCTGTAAACCTGAGCGTGTTGTTCAGGATAGTCAGGGTTTAGCTCATATTCTGTGAAATATCTATGTTCAGGAGCAAGCAGGGATAGACCGAATTGCGTGTCGATCGTAAAGTACTTGGATATAAGTGGGTCTACGTATCCGCCCAAAGTTCCGGTTACCCCTTCTGGTCCGGTGAAAATCGTCTGAAAGTCACTTGTTTCAACTGCATAATAGCTGAGCTCGTTTTCAGCCCTGTAGCCAGCGAATTCGGCGTATAATGTGACCTTGTACATGCCTGGAGAAAACGTTTCAGTGTCAGTGAGAACAATATTAGTGAATCCCAAGTCATTGAGGATGGATGGCAATGAAGGTTCAGAAGCAATCGCTACTACTGAAAAGAGCATGACTGGGGCTGAAATCAGCAAAGAAATCAGCGTTAGAGTGACTAGGCTAGAAATCAGCCGTTTCCTTTTTTTCTCTTTTTTTTCAGATTTTTTGCTCTTGTTTTTGTTGAACCTGATTTCTGCGAGATAATAAGTCATACCCGTTTGTACTCCTAATATTTACTATGTTCTTGATGTCTACTTAACCTCTTAAGATAAAGACGATATTTCCCTGAGTGAAATATTCCTGAACGCAGATGTAAAAGGCTTCTAGAAATAACTTCTATGCGGTTAAAAAGTCCTTTTTGATAATTGAGAGGGTGTTAACTGTCGATTCTTAAGATATATTGTCGTTAGGAGCTGAATCCCCCTCGTTTTCTGTTTGTGTTTCGACTGACAACGTGTTTATTATGTCTCAAGATGGCATATATCTATTTTCGACTTGTAAGTTTTAATATCCGTTCGTCAAAACAAATAATGGAGAAAAAAATGGATCCGCACGAAGCCCGATGGGAGATCATAAAAGCACTGCTTGAAGGTTTTCCATCATTGAAGAAAAGGACAATTGAATACCTGAAAGATCAGTGATTCGGCGACAGGAGATAGATAATGAATCTTAAGTGCGGATTCATAAATGATTAATTAATGAATGGATTTTTTAATCGTGTAGGTGTCACATTTGAACGAGATTTCTCCAATTCCAGAAAAGATAAGCAAAAGAAAGGTCATTGTTTATAAATCCCGTGTCGACCCAACCATAGTGAAGCTTACGGCAGAGAAAATGAAATACAAGTTGTTTGCCAAGTTCGGTTTTTCAAAGCGCAGATCTGAGGAGATAAGGGTTGTTTCGGTTGACAAATACTACGAACCCTACATCCTTATCGATGCAAAGTACAGCGTACAATATTTTAAGAAAAGAGTTTATACGCTTGATGTTGATCCTGAAACCGAGGAAGTTAAAATTTTAGGCGAGTCGTACAAACCTGAAATAGAAGCTAGCCGCTCTGGGGAAGCTGGGGAACCTCGTAAGGCAATCAGACTGGAAGCACAGTTGTGGTCCTCTTACCAAGATAAAGCGTATCTGGTGCTTGATAAAGAAGGGAAAGAAATTCCACCCGATCAGGTGCCTGCTGCTCCCTCTGAAGACCATCCTGAGAAGATACTGAAGGAGTTCAGCAAAAAGACGGGGAGGGTTCAGGTTTCTCCTCGAAAGGAGATAGAGATGGTTAAAGCCAGAATCGTCAAGAGGCCTTCAGATATAGCTAAAATCGAAGATGAGATTTTTCAGATTTCTGAGCATGCCGTGATTTACAGTCCAATATATGAAATCACTTTTCGAAATGTCGAGACTGGTGAGGAGAGGCTCGTCAAAATCGACGGTGTCAGCGCAAAAATTATCTCTTAAAAAGAAGCTCTGGTTACAATCTGTAAGTAAGAACGAATCTGTTTAGCGTAGAGCCGTTAGATTGGCTCTAAGGGTTTCTTTCGTTGTTTCCTAAGAGGTTTGCAAGGTCCTTGTATTTTTCTAGATATTTTTCGCCTTTGCCGGTTGTTTTATACATGTTTCTCCTGTTTTCGTTTTTGACTTTAAGTAGGTCCATTTTGATGAGAAATGAGAGATATTCGTTTAGTTGAGCAAAGCTCAGGTTTGCTCTGTACATTATTTGGGTTTTCAGGCATCCGCCTTTGGCTATGGTTAATATCTCTGCTATTATGTAGAGTCGGTCCCTGCGTTTGCGCTCGTTTTCCAAGTTACTAGGCCTCTCTAAAGTTTTTCTAGATTTCAGGTCTATAGTGAAAGTAAACGGGGGCACATAAAAAGCGTGTTTCCCAAATGTACATATTCCCGCATAAGGAATATAACAACAGATTTAGCCAGATTATAGACTTTTGTCGAAAAACTACATAATATTTATAAATGGAAACCGCACTCCGCTGTTTGAACAGAAAGGAAAACAAGGCGGCTGATTTGAGTAGGGAAAAAATGAAACGTCGTGCCTTTCATCTGCGGTTTCTAATTGATAATATCAAAAACAAAAAGGCTAGACAAGAGGTTATTAAGGAGTACGTCAGCCTCATAGCGCAAATGAGCCATAACAACTGACTTTCAAGTCAAACTTTTGAAAAGTTGATTTTTTTTATCTGTCAAAGGGCAGTCAAATCTATTTGCTCACTTGGTTCTACAAGAATCGTACATTAATAATCGGGATAGATAAAGAGACTGCTGGAATTACTGGCAGTAAAAATGTCATATTATTCAATTAATCCTTCAAGAAGATGGAACGCGGAAAGAAGCGTTCTCTTTGCTTGCTGAATCTCTAGATTATGACGTTTGATTAGTTCTTCAGAATAATTTATATTACAGAAACATACAAACCTGCATTCCGATTAAATATGAAGAAGAAAACTTTTTCGCTAGTTTTTGTATTAACACTCTTGACATTATTGATGCTTGTGTCTTTCGTTAGAGCGTCTGTTGGTCCTTTGCAGTTTGTTACTACAATTACGTTAGATAAGAAGCCTAATTGTATAGCTGTCAACGAGGAGACAAACCTAGTATATGTTGGTGTCGAAGACGGTCTGATTGTTATAGACGGGGAGTCATATGATGTAGTAGCGGATATCCCTCTAGAAGCTGAAGTTATAGGTCTAACGATCAATCCTCAAACCAATCGCATATACGCAGTCGTTTATGGAAAAAGAGTGGTTGCCATCGATGGCGCCACTAATCAGATAGTGGGTGAAATGCCCGAAACTATTTTCGACTCCTCATCTGGTGTCGGCATTGATGTTAATCCGTTTACAAACCTTGTTTATATCGAAGATCGGACGGCAACCATGGGTCAGTATGATCGTGTAGTAGTATACAATGGGGAAACTCTTGCATTAGTAACCTCGTTGAACATACCGGGCAGCAACGAGTACTCATATATGGTAGAACTGGGTTTAGCCGTTAATCCCGAGGCAAATCGCATATATGTCACGTGGGGTGGGAATAACACTTTGCACATGTTCGACGGAAATACCTACGAATTCATAAAAAGCGTATCGCCTTCTTCCTTTAGCGAAGCAGTGAAAGTTAACACATACACCAATTATGTCTATGTCGGAGACGTGGTTCTGGATGGTGAGACTTTAGTAGAAGTAATCTCAGATTATGCGGGTGACCTTGAGGCAGTTGACTCGGTTAATAACCTTCTATACACGGTGGATTATCATAATCTGTATGTTCTTAACGGCACCACGCATGACATAGTGACTAGTTTGGAACTAGACTGGTATTTTACATCATACTCCGATTGTGTGGGAGTGAACTGTGAGACTGACAAGGTTTACTTGGTTGATAACTCTGAAAATCAGATACCAATAGTATTACTCATACCCGAGTTTCCCACCTGGACATCGATGCTGCTTGTATTGTTTGCGCTTGCAGTAGCTATGCTCCTCTACAGACGGAGGCTATTCAAAGCGCCAATCCATCAACAGTCATCAGCACTCTAAGAGAATTGAATACAATGCCACTATTTCTTCCAAAATAAGTAGACTTTCGTCTGTGTCAGGAAACCAAGAATGCGAAGCATCTTCGCCAACTTGATTATATCCGCGGCTTCCACAATGGCTTCGTATTCTTCTTTGTTCAGGAATGGTTGTCGGGCGCCCGTGATTCTTTTTCGGTAGATGCCTGAAACCTCTTTGAGGACCATTTTAATTCTATCCACTTCTTTTTTTGTCATTTGTTGCAGTTTGTTCAGGTTTGTTCTTTCTGCAGTGAGGAAGATCGGATTAAAGTTGAAGGCTCTCAGCTTCTCCACAACCTTCAATATGTGGGGGTTGGGTATGGTTTCGGCGATTTTGGTCATTCCTGCTTTCTCGAAGAAGGGGTTGTATTTTGCCATGACTGCTATTGTTTCCACGTATGGTTTGCCGGCTAGAGGAAGGGTTTCAGTCACAATTTTTGCTCCTAATCCGATAGTGCGATATTTGGGGTGAATAACCACGCGGGAAATTCTGATTATGTCACGGTTGACCTCCTGTATTGTCAAGTTTTTTCCAATAGCTTTGCGTCTCCCCGTTACGGTGATTGGGGGTGAACCATAGACTATAGCGCCTACGGTTTCGTCATTTCTTTTCATGGCGAATATTTTGTGGGCTGCAAATAGTCTGGAATCTCGGTAGTGAAAATGGGCTAACTTCTTGTAGTCCGCCTTTGTTCCCTCTGTAATGCGCATTTCTTTGACGAGACTGCATTCTCTGTTGATGTCGTTGGGATAGTAGTGTACCTCAATTTCTCTTCCGAACCGTTTATGGATGTGAATTGACGGCTTCAAATCTTGGAAGAGGTCTGTGTGTGTTGTAGCCGCAAAGACGGCTCTTCCCTCTTCTCTCGCGATTTTCTGGATATTGAAAGCAACAATCTTGGCTGTGTCCCTGTCAAGGGTGGAACAGAACTCGTCTGCGAACCAGTACTTCTTGTTAGATTCGATCATCTTGGCTAATCGGTACCTGTATTTCTGGCCGTCGCTGAGCTGACTAAAGCTTTGATGGTTACGCCTTCTCCATATGACACTGATTCTTCGGCTTCTATCACAGGATATAATGTTACGTCTTCCCCGTGGGACCGCAGGATTCTGGTGAACGGTGTTATGGGTGGACGGTAGTTTAGGAAGAAGAGGGAAAGCCACGAAACGGTTACAGTGGATTTCTTGTTTTCCACGGGACTGTAGTCACCGAATTTAGCGCCCCAATACATAAACTCCTCCACATGACCGCTTATCACGTTGAAGCTGAATTCCGAGGCTGATTTGTCATGTCCACTTCTAAGTTGCCACAGGATTCCGGATGTTACAGAGTCATAATAGTCACTGTCAACCTTTCCGGCGACCACGTCAACGTACCCGGACCAGCAGACCGCGGGATTGTAGGCGGGATGCTCTGTGCTTGGACCTATAGAGTTGATGTTCTCGTAGACCCTCTTAACTGTGAAACTCCATCCCTCATAGCTGAAGAGGCCTGTGAGGGCGTAGCCGAAATCGTCGTCGTAGATAACGTCTGATGTGCCTACTCTATGCCATTCTCCGTCTCCGCTTGGGGGAGGAGAGTAGCGGCTGTAGAGCGTTTCGAAGCCGCTTCGGTAAAAGTCTAGAGCATCGTCGATCACTGTTTGGGTTTGTGTTTGGCTGGATTGGTTGTAGAGCATTTTGAGGGCAATCAAGCCGTAGAGGTCTACGATGTGCATCTCTGGGAGCCACTCGTCTGCGATGGTGACTGCCTGAGCGAAACCTCCGTAGTATTCGTCATGTACTTCAAGTTCGCTTGGTTTGTGCTGCATGTTGTAAAGGAAGGTTTCTCCAGCCAAAGTGGCAGAGTCAAGGTATGCGGTGGTGCCTGTTAGAGTGTAGGCTTTCAGGAGCGCGGGGATGGCTCGCATGGCGTCGATGCTGTAGTAATGGTTGCTGTCGTCCTTGTTCTGGAAGCCGCCGTAAGCATGTTTCTGGTCGTCTGTGCACTGGATGGAAAGGAGATAGTCTGTTAGGTCTACGATTTTGTTGTATATGCCCGTTTTTTCGTCCTCAAACTGAACGCTCTGGTATGTTTCGTTGAGGAAGTCGATTGTGTGGGCGGCTGGGGCTGGACCTCTCCCCCACTCTGTGTCAACGCCTGTTCCTGGGATGTAATAGAAGTATGGGGCATAATCCATGATGAACTCAAAGTATTCTTGCGGAACTGTTCCCAGCGTCTATGCTCTCCTCAGTGTTGACCCCTTCAGTTTCGTTAGAATGCGTTCCAGTTCCGCTTGTAGAACCGTTAGTGGCGGAGCATTGTCTAGGACGCTGACATTCTGGTCTCCCACAGAAAAGCTTAAGCCCACGGCTGAGCCGCCTGTTAGGTAGCAGATGGCGTAGACTGCAGAGAGAACGGTTATGAATTCTTTTTCTGCGTCGCTGCAGTTGCTGCCGTCCACTGTTTTGTCTGTTTCCAGCTCCAGCGTGACTTCGGCTCGTTTGATCATCTTCAAAATTTTGTCGTCTGGAACCTCCTCTGATGTTACGTTGATTACGTCGCGAACGTCGTCGACTGAAACGGATGCCAAAGTTCACGTCACCAAACATAATAGAGGAAATATGGCTGATTTAAGGTTAGTTCACGAAAATAACTGTTTAAAATCGATTATTTACGAATTAAAACGTTTTAGAAAGAGATTTCTTTCGAAGGTTTGTGAAGTAACCGCTCCGAAACACCCATTCAGAATTAAGGAAACAAAAAAATTAGAGCAGGATTTCCCTAAAGAGACCTGAGATCATTAGTAAAAGACGAAGAAAATTTTTGTCAAGAAAGTTTGACCAAAAATTTTGGCACGCATCGTTTTTTAGTCAAGAAACCTTTACAAAAACTGTTTTATGCGTTATTGACTATGAAATAAACTGTTAGAGTGTCTCTAATGAAGAAAACTGTATCCGTATTTATTCTACTATTCGTTATCTTTTTGGCATATACCAACTTGCAGTTCGTTGACTTGGCAACAGCAAATTTTCTTCCACCCCCGCCTCCAACTGTGCAAGTTTACATTAGACCTGATGGAACCGTGGATCCTACAACGACGCCTATTGAAAGATTTGGGGATGTTTACGTTTTCGCGGATAATCTTCTTAATCACACTCTTGAAGTTCAGCGTGACAACATCGTGGTTGACGGGGCATGTTTCACCCTTAAAGGGGTGGGCGTTAATGCTGGTGTTACGCTTTCAGGCAGGAAAAATGTGACAATAAAAAATGTGGATATTAGAAATTATGTGATGAGCGTCTGGCTTCAGCAATCCACAAACAACATCATAAGTGACAACAGAATGCTCACCTTTTTTAACGTAATACTTGATTCTTCCTCTAACAATCAAATCACAGGAAACAACATCACAGGCCAAGACACCGGTTATGGATATGGCGTACAGGTCAATTCTGGTTCATTCAACAACACCATCATTGGAAACAGTTTCACTGACACAGGGATAGGCGTTCGAGTTGAAGGCGCCGACTATAACTTAGTCTCTGGAAACTCTTTCATAAGAGGTGGTACAAGCGTTTTAGTAAGGGGCTTCTACAACATCATCTCAAAAAACAACATGGTGGACGGCAGAGGCGGCATTTCAGTAACAGGTCCAGGTTCATACAACACGATTTTCGGTAACAACATCACGGGAAAATCGAAATGTGGCATCAAAATCTACCATGGCTCCAGCAACACTGTTTATGAAAATTACGTAGCCAATAGTGCTGTTGGCGTCAAGCTAGGTTTCGACTACGAATTCCCTGACCGTAAGGTTGAGGATAACGTCTTCTATCACAACAATTTCGTAAATAACACTCAGTACGTCGTCATCGGTTACGTTCCAGACTCTAACTTTTGGAATAACGGCAAAAAAGGAAATTACTGGAGCAACTACAACGGCACAGACGATAACGGCGACGGCATAGGCGACACGCCATACATCATAGACGAGAAAAACAAAGACTATCATCCGCTCATGGAACCCCTTGAATTCCCCGAGCCTGAAATACCAGACACAATCCCAGAATTTCCATCATGGACACCACTGTTGATTATGTTAGTTGCTGTCATGGCAGTAGCAGTCATTTACAGACGTAGCCTACACAAAAAGAATCAGGGGAGAAGGAACAAGTGAAAAAATCTGCATCGGTATTTCTCTTATTGCTGGCTTTTTCTATTGGTGTTATTCCCTTTTTTGGGGTAGAGAAAGTAAACGCAACGGGGGATTCTTGGACAACCTTAGAGCCATCCCCGGCGGGTTTTTACATAGGTGCTGCGGCGGTAGATGGGAAGATATATTATATTGGAGGCGAAAACGTGCGATATGACCCTGAGGCAAACACTTGGACCCTATTAGCTCCACCGCCAATTTCGAACTCTTGGGGTACTGTTGTTGCTTGTCAAAACAAAATCTACATAATAGGCGGAAACGCATCAAAACCAACCCAAGTCTATGATCCCGCCACTGATACTTGGGAGAACAGAACTTCAATACCTACAACAAGAAGCGCACTGCAAGCTAATGTTGTGGATGGCAAAATCTATGTGATAGGCGGACAAATGCTTGCGGGCTTATATATTATTAACCCTTCGAGCGCGAATGATGTTTATGATTCGGCAACGGATTCATGGTATAGTATGGCACCCATCCCAACGCCAGTTATAGGATATGCATCTGTCGTGTTAGACGATAAAATTTACATAATCGGAGGCGGAAATACGGGAGGTCCAGACTACGAGCCTCTAAGTCAAGTTCAAATATTTGATCCAAAAACAAACCAGTGGACAAATGGCACATCCCTTCCCACGGGCATTATCTACGCGAGAGCATGTGTAACCACAGGGGTGTTTGCGCCAAAACATATCTATGTTATTGGTGGATCACTAACGTCTTATCCCCGTTGGTCTTCCTACAATATCATTGACCTAAATCAGGTGTATGATCCAGAAACTGATACGTGGACTACCGGCACTCCTATGCTAACCCCCCGTTATCGTTTTAGTGTTGCTGTCGTAAACGATGAGATTTACGCAATTGGAGGCGTAAGTAAAGAAAATTACCTAGTTGTAAACGAAAAGTATACCCCACTCGATTACATCCCAGAGTTTCCATCATGGATCATTCTGCCCCTATTCTTGTTTGTCACCCTAGTTGTTGTAGCAATCAAAAGGAAAGCCTTACGTCCAACTTAATAGTTAATAACGCAGAGAATTAAGAAATAAGGGTCATACAATGTTCTACGAGAAATACTTGAAGGCAACCAAAGAGAAAGGCAGTTTCATTAACATTAACCTTGATCCAGCGTTGCCCAAACAAAGAAAGAAAAACGTAGTTCCCGACAGATACGTTTCCAATGAAGACAGCGAGACCCTTCTTAACTTTTCTTTAGACATAATAGAGCAGGTCAGCGATTACTGCTGCTCCATAAAACCAAACACCCAATATTATCTCGGTCACACGGAATTACTCAAGAAAATCGCAAAAAGGATTCACCACGAAGGAATGCTCGCCATATTAGATCATAAACTCAGCGACATCGGCTCCACCAACCACTCCGCCCTATACTGGATCAATGAAATGGACTTCGACGCCTTCACCTTCTCTCCCTTCGCCGGCAACACACAAAAAACAGTAGAAAAAGCCCACGAAAACAACCTAGGAGTCATAGTTCTCACCCTCATGTCCAACCCAGAAGCAGAAAAAATGATGATCAACACAACGATTGACGGACAACCATACTACCTGCATACCGCCAAAACCGTGAAAGAAACAGAAGCAGACGGTTGTGTAGTAGGCTTAACGTTTTTCGTTGAGGACGAATACATCAAAAACATCCAGAAAGTTGTCGGAGACAAGGTAGTGCTTTTGTTGCAGGGCATAGGCCCCCAAGGCGGACAAGACAACAAGATAAAGTATGCCCGTAACCCGCTGGTGAGCCTAGGCAGAGCCGTTATCTATTCTGATAATCCTAGAAAAGCCGTCAAAAGATACCATGACACATTCAAGCGTTTCTAGATGAAGAATTAGAAGCGAACGTGGAACATAAAACAAACACGCTGACAATTACGCTTACACCCAGCAAATGAGCATTTTTTGTTTTTAGCTAAAACTGGTTTAGGCTGAACAGGCCGTCTACAGATTTCTTTTTTTGGGTTTTGGCGTTTCTGCGGGGTATCCGAAGGTGACTAAGGCGACGACTTTCCAGTCTTCAGGAATTTTTAGTAGCTGTTTAATTTTTTGCTCTGAAAAATTAGAGGTGTATTTATGTTGTGCAGCAAGAAAGAAATGTTTATGAAGTCTTAATATATGTTATAAATCGTGATTTTGGGTGTGGGAACCAAGAAGTCTCGATAAAAAAATCCTAACAGTCACCGTCTCGTTAATTATCTGCGTGTTTGCCCTTAGTTTGGTTACTCCAGCAATTTCTAAGAAACCAGACAACACAGTCAAGGAATTTCCAAATGATGGAGCCATTAATGGAGATATTAGCATCGAGATATATTGGGACAAAAGGTGCACCAAAAGGGTTTCTTCAATTGACTGGGGTTCACTGGAGCCGGGAACCAACAAAACAGTTACCCTATTTATTAAGAATAAAGGAAAAAACCAAGTTACTTTAAGCTATTATACCTCAAATTGGAAGCCCTCTGAAATTGCGAATTACTTAAACCTAACGTGGGATTATACTGGACAAAGCATTGAATTCAAGGAGATAGTTCAGGTCGTATTCGCATTATACGTATCTGAAAACGCAGAAACAATAGAAATCTTCAGTTTTGACATCACCATAATTGATACTCAATAATCACTTTTTCGGGAATGCTTCATAAGACAGATTAAGATATCTTTTTTCGTAATCGGGATAGGTTTTTATCAAATAGCGAATCTAGTTTAGTTTATGCCTGATCGTGAGGAGAGGGTTCGGTTTGCTGCGTTCTTGAATGTTGCCTTCACTGTCCTAGAGGTTGTTGGCGGTTTCTGGACCAACAGTTTAGCGATCCTCTCTGATGCGTTGCATGATTTTGGCGACAGCATCGCATTGCTCGTCTCATGGCTCTTCGAAAGGGGAGCACGCAGATCACCTGACACCAGCCGAACATTCGGGTACCAAAGGCTCTCCCTGTTCTCTGCACTCTTCTCTGCCTCCATCCTAATCGGAGGTTCAATCGTAATCGTCTTTCAGGCCATACCCAGATTGTTCAATCCAGAACTAGTGAACGCATTTGGGATGGTTGGCATAGCCGTCATCGGCATCATATTCAATGGCGCAGGCTTCTTTCTGCTAAAAAAGGGCGAAAGCCTAAACGAAAAAGTGCTCTCATGGCACCTCCTAGAAGACGTGCTAGGATGGGTGGGCATTCTTGTTGGAGGAGTAATCATCTACTTCTGGAAAATCTACATCATCGACCCACTGATGACTATCGGCTTAACAGCATTCATTCTCTATAATATTACCAAAAACCTGCGAGAAGCAATCAACATCCTTCTTCAGGGCGTGCCGAAACACATCAACCTCGAAGCAGTCAAAAAAGACATCAAATCAATAGAGGGAGTAATTGGAATACACGACATCCACATCTGGTCCTTAGAAGGAGAAACAGACATCTTCACAGCACATGTTGTAGTGGAGGATGAGATGCTAAAAAAGCCTGAGCAAACCAGAGAAAACATCAGAAAAGCACTCGAAAAGCATCACATCGAACACTCAACAATCGAGCTAGAACGCAAAGATTACTGCTCGGGCACCGTATGCGAAGACTGGCACAAAAAACGCCCATAACTCCCAGAAAAACAGTTCTTACCCAAGAAAAACAAGGTTTTTGCCCCGACAAAACAACACCAAAAAAGCCCCATCCAACAGCAATTTTGACATAAACGTGCTTGCCTGTTTCATATATCTACCCGAAGAAACAATTTACCCATAGAACAATTCTTGCTGAATAACCGTTTAGCCGCAGACCCGTAAACACCAAACATGTCAAAAAATCTGATACCCTTCCACCCGCCCTCTTTTTGGTTGGTGTCACTGTTGCGGCGTGGTCCCCAGAAAGGCTCCAAGTTCTGCGACTTGATGGAGACCCTAAAGTTTCTTAACATGTTCAGAAGGTATGCTAGAAACGTGTATCAGCTCTACCACAGTAGCCTCGACTTCGACACCAAAAAATCTACCGCTACCTCAGATACTGCATGAAAGCAGACCTCCTAGAAATTGACCACATCGAAGAAAACAAATTCCTCCCAGCAAAATACTACAAACTTACCAGCAAAGGACAAGCCCTCATAACCCTCTTCAACATGTCAAACAAGAAAACGTTGGCACCTAAACAACACTCAGCTTATGCGCTCATTCCAACTTAAGTTCAATTTTCACCCCCTCAATACTGGCGAAACCAACTTGAGCATAGTCTTAAACAAACTCAAAGAATTCTACGGAAAACTCCAACAAAACCATGGAGTTCTGCTGCCTGCTTGGAGACAAGTCTACGGAGAAACCAGAACAGTAAGCTTCAACGACATAATAACCGCATATACCAGAGACCCCAGCTGCAAAGCCTTCGTCGATTTTCTGGTAGACCAAGCTGTAGGCGCCGGATTCTACACAACAGTCAACGAAGAGTACGCACGCGCCGAAAAACCAAACAGGTTGTAGACAGCTTCAACGAAACCGTCAACCTAGACGAGCTACTGCAGATCGCAGCCAGAGAAATCGTGGCATCAGGCAACAGCTTCTGGCTTAAAACAGAACCTGAACACCTACAAAATCTGAAGATACTGCCCCTAACAGGCTTCGACAACCCAACAGCAATAAAATGAAACCAATACGGAGCAGTCACAGGCTACAACTACAGCTACGGAGAAGTGAAAACCAGCTTCGCACCCGAAAAGATCATTCACTTCCGCTGGAACCCCACAAACTTCTCAGCATACGGAACAGGAGTCCTCCAAGTCCTCCTAACAGAACTAAGCTTCAACGGAGAAACACGAATCAGCTTCCTAGAAATGAAAGCCCGCATCGAAAAAATCATGCCAGAAATCTTCGAAAAATACGCCGGACCAGACGAACTGTGGATATTCGCAGGCGCCAGCGACGAAAAACTCGCCGAATACCAAAAACTAATAAAAAGCAAACCCAAAGCAGGCGCAAGATTCGTCTACAACAAAGCAGAAGCAGACATCAAAACCGTATCAGTTGACCCAAAAGCCCGATACGAAGCCTACATAGAACACATTCTCAATCAGGTCTATCTGGGCGGACAAACCCCACTGCCAAAACTCTTCACCACCCCAGGCTTCACAGAAGCATCCGCCAGAGCAGCCCTAGAAATCGCGGAAAGAAAAGTCATGGCACTACAACGCTTCATAAAAAGAACATGCGAACGAGAAATCTTCACCCCTCTAATACAGCAGGCAGGCCTCGATCCCGCGAAGGCAAACTGCAGACTAAACTGGGGCAGAGAAAAACCTGAAGTCCAACTCAAGGACCTGATTTGGCTAGCCGAGATAAGCACCACCTCTGAAACTTCGTATGTGAGACCGGAAGAGGTGCGGAAGAACCTGATCAAAGCTGGTTTCGAGCTGTGGGAAAAGAAACAGTGAAGGAGGGAAAGACATTGGGATTAGAATTTAAGCCGAAACTCTGCCATCCTAGCGGTCGTCCACGGCACCTCTATTGCATTGGCATACATCGTTACTCAGGGAAACATTACAGCCATGATCCTGTGGTTCGCAGTATCCACCGGCGTAACGGCAGGACTCAGCTACTATACAGACCACGAAAAAACAGAAAACCAGACCCAGCATTCAACCCCTAAACCAGAACGCTAACAATTTTCTCTCAATTGTAGTATTTAGGGTTCAATTTTCTAGAGGTTTTTTCTGGAAAATAGCTTCAGAAGCCATTTAAACGCTTCATCCCTAACTGATGAAACTAAAGGAGACTTCATCATGCCGACTGAAACTATTCTGCGGTTACTGGAGAATGGAAAGTGGCATTATCTAAAGGATATAGAAAAGATAACCCAACTAAACAGCGTCAAGGTTGAGAGCGTCACAAAATTTCTGGCAAAATACAACTTCGTCAAACTGGATGAAGCGAAGCAAAAAGTAAAACTTGATCCGCCCACGAACAGATTCTTCAAGAGACTTAGGCAACTGGAAAACGAAGAGAATCTTTAACTCTTCCATTAATCATCGTATTTTGATAATGGCGGCTGTGACCTCATAGCCCATTTCTGAAAAACGGTGAATTGGTCACTCAGCAAGTTAGTTATTTTTTGCAGGCTTCTTTTCTGTTGTCTTCCTATTCATCCATTCCAGCATCCAACCATTCAAAATCAAGGGTCTAAACCTCAATATACCATGCCCCATAGTCCTCTTGAAACCTATGCCAAGAGCGTACCGAGCACGACCACTCGTTATCTGCCCGCTAATAATCTTTCTAAGAGACAAATGTCGCAGATGATATGTTTCCATTGCTGATACTGACACGCTTTTGTATCCTTCCTTAACAAAACGAATGTCAAGATTAGTGTCCGGAGCTGGCACATCCTGAAATCCACCAATTTTATCCAAAACGCTCTTCAGAATTATCCTTGCTGCTCCATGAGGTTCTCTACCCAGTGGAGCAAATTTATACGTTTTCTCCCAAGCGTAGAAAATTCGATTCCAAAGCGTATCAGAATATGTAACAACATCCGCTGCAACTGATGCGATGTCCCTTCTGATCATGGGCGAAAGATCGCGGAAAAAGTTGATGGGCACAGCTATGTCTGCGTCGATTATACTCACGTAAGTTCCCTTTGCCTCAAGATAACCTGTTTGCAGCGATTCTGCGTAGCTGTTTTCCCATTTTTTCCATTTCTTCTCGATCACATTCACATCGTATCTTCTAACAATGTCTACCGTGTTGTCTGTACACCTGTCAGCGACAAACAAAACCTCAGCAGAGAAGCCCTGGAGGGCATTCAGGATAGATGGTATGGACTTGTCAACGTACTCCTCTTCATTATGCGCACAACATATCACGGATATGAGAGGCTGCTGATTCGCCATCAGTTTCACCGATACTAGGAAATATCCTTCAGAACATCTAACACGTATTCTATGTCTTTTCTATCAACCAGAGGGTGAACAGGCAGACTTAAGACCCGTCTGCAAGCTTCCTCAGTATTGGGGCACTTTGTCCCTTCGTATCTTAACTTCAGATAGAGTGGCTGTCTATAAATGGGGATGGGATAGTGAACAGCAACTCCAACGCCCTTCTCAGTTAGAATGTCAGCAAGCTCGTCCCTGCCTCTGGGATAGTTATCTTCTACTCTCACCACATACTGATGGAAGATAGGTTTCACATCCTTATCTACGTAGGGTACAGTTAAACCATGCAACTTGCGGATTCCATTACTCAAAAGCGTCGCATTCTCTCTTCTCTTCTCGTTGAATCCGTCAAGTTTCTTGAGTTGGACTGATCCGATTGCAGCACATAATTCGGTCATGCGGTAGTTGTAGCCCAAGGTGTCATGGTGATACTTCTGGGTTTGCCCATGATTTCTGAGTAACCGAGCCTTATCTGCCAGTTTCTGGTCATTCGTGGTGATCATTCCTCCCTCGCCCGCTGTCATGTTCTTCGTTGCATAGAAACTGAAGCAACCCATGTCTCCTATGCTTCCAGCTTTCTGTCCTTTATATTCGGCTCCGTGGGCTTGGGCAGCATCCTCCACCAAGGCAAAGCCTTTGTCTTCAGCGATTTCCTTCAGGGCATCCATCTTGGCGGGCTGACCGAACATGTGGATCGGTATTAATGCCTTGGTTTTAGCACTTATCTTCTCGGCTACATCTGAGGGATCAATGTTGAATGTTCTTGGGTCGATGTCAGCGAAGACAGGTTTTGCTCTCTGAAATAGCACGCAGTTACCAGAGGCTATGAAAGAAAAGGCTGAGGTTATTACCTCGTCGCCGGGACCTACCTTGAGAGCTTTAAGCGCCACATCTAAAGCTATGGTTCCGTTAGTCACGGCAACAGCATGTTCTACTCCGATGTATTCCGCAAATTCTTTTTCAAACGCTTTTGTTTTCGGTCCCTGAACGATGATACCGGATTCCAGAACCTCTTTTACTGCCTTTTCTTCTTCTCTGCCAAAATTCGGCTTTGCGATGGGAATCTTTCGGTTCAACAGTCTTTCACTCTTCCTTTTGGGTTCTTGCATAGTCTTCCATAGGTATCTTGTATTCTTCTCTACAGAAGGAGCACTTCATCAGAACATAACTCTTCCTTTTTTCTTCTTTCTCAAATTTTCTGCCGCATTTGCAGACGAATCCTCTGATTCTAGCTGGGTTTCCGTAAGCTAAAGCGTGGGGCGGTATGTTCTCTGTGACCACACTGCCTGCGCCTATCAAAGCGTATTCTCCTATGGTGACGCCACAAACTATTACTGTTCCAGCTCCGATGGAGCTACCTTCTTTTGCGAGTGTTGGCAGGATTTTCCAGTCTTTGTTGAAGCTTCTGGGAATGAGGTCGTTTGTAAAGGTGACGTGAGGACCAACAAAAACTTTGTCTTCGATTGTTACTCCTTCATAGACGGTTGCTCTGTTCTCAAGCTTTACCCTGTTTCCGATTTTTACTCCTCTGCCCACATAAACATAGTCTGCGAGGACGCATTCCTTGCCTATTTCAGCGTTTTCTCTCACGTGGACAAAATTCCAGACACGTGTGCCCTCTCCGATGATAGCCGTTTTGTCGACAATCGATGTATGAGGAATGGTAACCTTGCTCACGAAACTCCCTCATTTCATACTGAACTAGCAAGTAAATAACAGTTATCTTGATAAAGACTGTGCATGGCTCAGACCACAAAACATTCCAAACAGCTCTAAAAGGAGAAACCATTCAAGAATACACTTACTACGTATTGGGATTTGTTCCTGCCGATGTTGTTCGGCTAAAAAAGGATGCTTGGTTCAGTAAATTGAGTGCTGAACAGATAACATCTGTAAAAGAGTTTCTCGAATCCAAAAAATGTACTTGGGATTGAATGATGACCCCTAACCTTAATGTCCTTGGTCAAGTTTCTTAACAAAAATGCTTTTAATTAAAAAGTCCCTAAGATGCAGTTAGTGCTGTAATGATAAATCATAAGAAATGTTTTTTCATAAGCATTGTTCTTTTTGTTTTATTAAGTTCTTCTTTAATTGCTTTGGTTAATGCTGAACCGTCTTGGGTAATGTGGAGTAAAACTTTTGGAGGAGCAGATTACGATCAGGCTTATTCATTGGTTAAGACACAAGATGGGGGATACGCTATCGCTGGCAACACATGGTCCTTTGGTGCTGGAGACGCTGATTTTTGGTTGATTAAAACTGATGGGGCTGGAAACATGGAGTGGAATGAGACCTACGGAGGAGCAGGGTATGATAGTGCTTCTTCGTTAGTTCGGACGTCTGATGAGGGATTTGCATTGGCTGGCCAAACAGAATCTTTTGGTGCCGGATTGGGTGACTTTTTGTTGGTTAAGACTGATGAAATTGGGAATATGGAGTGGAGCAGAACATACGGAGGAGTAGGACGTGACATTGCTAACTCGTTAGTTCAGACTTCTGATGGGGGATACGCTATTGCCGGAGACACCTATTCCTTTGGCGCTGGAGAGGATGATGTTTGGTTGGTAAAAACTGATGGGTCTGGAAATATGCAGTGGAACAGAACATACGGAGGAGGTCAGTCAGATTGGGCGCGTTCTGTGATTCAGACGAATGATGGAGGCTACGCTATAGCGGGTCGGACTTTTTCTTTCGGCGCTGGTGGGTCATCTGATTTTTGGTTGATAAAAACTGATGGATTAGGAAATATGGAGTGGAACCAGACATATGGAGTAGAACTTAATGACCGTGCTTACTCTTTGATTGAGGTGTCTGATGGTGGCTACGCCTTAGCTGGAATATCTGAATCCTTTGGTGCTGGAAGCTATGATGTTTGGCTAGTTAAGACTGATGATTCAGGAAATATGGAGTGGAACCACACATACGGAGGAGAACGTAATGATGATGCAAACTCGTTGGTTGAAACCTCTGATGGGGGATA
>Ga0209427_10000513_pt1 | contig 41113 bp, 30 predicted proteins | sample DeeMarSWOR136_30_FD_187465 | JGI IMG/M metagenome (GOLD analysis project Ga0209427, IMG submission 187465) | Marine sediment microbial communities from White Oak River estuary, North Carolina - WOR-1-36_30 (SPAdes) (version 2) | ecosystem: Environmental > Aquatic > Marine > Intertidal zone >...
GGGGGCTTTTCTTACGTTCCGAGGCTCCCGGCCTGGTCTTTTCAGCGACTTATCTGTGGGGGAGTTCTGCGCCCTCCGCATTCTCCGCCTGCGGCGGAGCTGCGGCTTCCCCCACAGATAAGTCACGAAAAAACGGCGGCCTCCCACCAGTCACTTCAGAAAAGCCCCATGACCCTCGTATATTTGACGTTCCATGTAAACAATTTGATGCTCCGAGTATTAAAAGTTACCGGAAAATATTTCCAGGGGCCGTTTTAGGGGCCTTCCCTATACCACCAACTGTAATGGTGGTCGCGGATTGTGCTATGTGGTGCAATTATGGAAAGGTTGGCTTATTTTTGTCTATATAGGCTTATGGTGTTGACCATTGGGGATACCTGTTCTATAATACGCAAACAGAAACTCGCCCGGTTCTTCTTCTCGGCGAATCCCGAAAATCTGGAGGAGGTAGCGGTATGCGGTTTACCCGGTGTCGCCGGGTGTTGTTGATTCTCTGTGTGCTCTCTTGTGCAAGCTGTGGATCCACAATCCCTTCTACAATCAACGAAAAAGCGAGCCCCCAAGAAAAAAAGACGATCGACGCAGACAACCCTCCCCAGGAGAAAGAAGCGTCCCGTCCAGAGATTGATAGCACGGACCGGTTCTATCAGAATAAAAGGGCCATTTCATCGGAGCCGGCCTTGGCCCGCCCTGAAGAAACCATGCCGCTTCAGCAAGGCGACAGCCTGCCCGTTTGCGAGGAGAGCGACGCTGCTCAACCTCGCGACACTTCTGAACCGACCAATCAAGAACTGCTCGACTCCGCCCTTGATTATTGTCAGGCCTCCAATGATTTCTGGGAAAGAGGAGATCTGGACAATGCCCTCGATGCGCTGGATAAAGCGTATTCCCTCATTTTGAAGGTCAAAGCGGACAATGATGCGGAGCTTTTGCAGCAAAAGGAAGACCTTCGTTTTACCATCTCAAAACGGATTATCGAGACGTATGCATCTCGTTTCACCGCGGCGAACGGATCACACAAGGCCATTCCCCTCGTGATGAATCGACACGTGGAAAGGGCCCTGGACATCTATAAGGGCAGGGAGAGGGCTTCTTTCCTTGATGCTTACCGTCGTTCCGGGAGATATCGACCCGCTATAGTCAAGGCGCTTCATGAGGCCGGGTTGCCGGAGGAGCTCTCGTGGCTTCCACTCATTGAAAGTGGTTTCAAAGTGAGGGCTTTTTCCCGGGCTAGAGCGCTGGGGCTGTGGCAATTCATCGCGTCAACGGGCTACAAATTCGGCTTGAAAAGGGACCGGTGGATCGATGAACGCATGGACCCTGATAAGTCCACTCAAGCTGCGATTGCCTATCTGAAGGAATTGCATCAGATCTTTGGCGATTGGACCACTGTCTTGGCCGCGTACAACTGTGGAGAGCGGAGGGTCTTGAATCGCATCAAGAGCCAAAGGATCAATTACCTGGACAACTTTTGGGATCTGTACGAGACGCTGCCCAGAGAAACGGCTTTTTACGTACCGAGGTTCTTGGCGGTTTTACATATTCTCAACGATCCGGAGGCCTATGGGTTCATCCTTCCTCCTGTGGATCCGGCGATTGAAACAGAGGCGGTGACCATCAACAAACCGGTCCACATCAAGACCATCGCAAAACGACTTGACATCGACTACGATGTTCTCAAGGATCTCAATGCGGAACTGCGACACCATTGCACTCCCAAGGAGCCCTATTCGCTAAAAGTGCCTGAGGGAAAAGGGGAGATGCTCCTTGCCAAACTGGATGATATCCCTGTGTGGCGACCCCCGGTTCCCGCCTACGTGGTACACAGGGTGCGGCCGGGTGAGTCTCTATCCGTCATCGCTGCTCGGTACAAGACATCCGTGAGGTCTATCATGGCCATGAACGGCCTGAGAAGCAGCCATTACCTTAAGGCGGGATGGAAGTTGAGAATACCGACCACAAAGGTGAGCAAGGCCCATTTGGAAAGGTTGGAAAGGCCTCCGGTTCAAACAGCGAGCCTCAAGGAGGAACTTGTGACCTACGTGGTTGAAGAAGGCGATTCCCTGTGGATCGTCGCCAAACGCTTCGGCACCACGATCACGGTGATTCAGTCCCTGAATCACCTCAACAGCTCCGAGCTCAGGGTGGGCCAAGTTTTGAAGGTCCCCCGGGTTTCCTCCGTTTCCGATTCCACTCAGACGGAGCTCTACTGCGTGCGAAAGGGGGATTCCCCGTATTTGATCGCCACGAGACACCGGATGAACCTCGCGGAGTTCCTCAAGCTCAACCATCTCACGCCTCGAAGTACCATCTTTCCGGGACAGGTCTTGCTTGTCAAAGCGGATTGACCACTGAAGGATTCAGGGATTCAGGAATTCGGAATTCCTCAATTCCAAGGCTGTTCATTCCTTATGCCTGTCCGCGATAATCCGTGTGCCTTTCTCGCAATTCTTCCCCGGCACTTTCCCTTCAGCAGGATAAAGGAAGGCGAAGGCAGCAGAGGTATGGTTGCGGGCTTCCGCCTTCGCCGCGAAGGCTGCAGGTGGCAAGGGACAACCACACGCTGACAGCCCCTTTCGAGAAAAGAACGTCTCATCTAAATGCGAACCTTTTCAAGGTATTTCTGGGACATGAGACTAAGGTGTCAGGGCTTTGTAGCCGAAATACTTAGGGATGGCCATAATGAGGCCTTCCCAATAGGTGCAGATGATCAGCACGGCAATGGAGGCGAGCAAAAATGGGACGATGGCTCGTGATATTCGCTCCAAGGTTGTTCTCCCAATGGAGCAGGCGATAAACAGACAAACGCCAACGGGTGGTGTGGTCAAACCGATCACCAAATTGAGGACAAGAATCACCCCGAAATGAAGAGGGTCGACGCCGATTTTCAGCATGAGGGGAAGGAGGACCGGCGTGAGAATGATCAGGGAGGCTGTGGTTTCCATGAACGTTCCGATAATGAGCAGGAGAATGTTGGTGAGAAGCAGAATCAGGATTTTGTTGTTTGTCAAGGCGAGTATGGTTTCCGTCACCCTCTGCGGGATCTCCTCGCTGGCCAGGAGCCAGGAAAAAACGCTTGCCGTACCGATCACCAGCATGACCAGAGCGCTGGTGGCGCCGGTTCTGATGAGAAGTGGAGGCAGGTCCCTGAGGTGAATGTCCCGATAAATGAACAGGCCGATGAACAAGGCGTAGAAAGCCGCGACGCAGGCGCTTTCAGTGGGGGTGAAGACACCCGTAAGGATGCCCCCAAGGATAATGACGGGCATCAAGAGAACCAGAAAGGCATCGATACTGACCTTGACGGCCTCTTTAAGTGGGGGGCGTTTGGTTTTGGGGTAGCCTCGCCTTTTTGCATAAAAGCCGATGAGGGCCATTTGAAAGAGACCGAGGAGTATGCCGGGCACAAAACCGGCGAGGAAAAGGGAAGCAATAGAGACCTCACCCAAGACACCGTAAATGATGAAAGGGATTGAGGGCGGGATTACCGGGCCGATGGTTGAGGATGTGGCCGTTACGGCTGCGGAGAAGTCCGTGTCGTACCCATCCTTTTTCATGGCGGGAATGAGGATGGCGCCTACGGCACTCGTATCAGCCACGGCTGCGCCGGTAATGCCGGCAAAGAGCATGCTGATCACCACGTTGATATAAGCCAGGCCGCCCCTAAGGGAGCCCACAAGGACGTTGCAAAACCTGAGCAGTCGATGGGTCATGCCACCGGCGCTCATGATGTTTCCGGCGAGGATAAAAAAAGGAACAGCCATCAGGACAGGGGAGTCCATTCCGGTGAAAATGCGCTGGGCAACCAAAACAAGCGGTGTTTCCCCTTGGGTCATGAACGCAATCAGGGGCGTCAGACCGAGGACGAAAGCGATGGGAACGCCTATAAGGAGAAAAACCAAGAAGGAGATTAAGAGGGTTAATACCAACATGGTTGCTGTGTCCTTCCCTCACGATGGACTGCGGTAATTGACTTCAGGTTTGGTCAGAATTGAACTGATAACGTGGAAGAACATGATGGTCGAGCCGATGGGCAGGGCCAAGTATGGTATAGCCATAGGGATACGGAGGGCAGGGCTTATTTGAGCACTGGTGACTAAGACAAGCTTGATTCCGCCCCAAACGATGACAGCCAGGATGAGAGCCACGGAAACTCGGGCTGCAAAAACGAGACTCTGGCCGAATCGAGGGGGCAAGCGATCTACAAAAAAGGTGACAGCAATATGCTCCCCCCGCTTCACAGCGACGGCAGATCCAAGAAGGGATGCCCAGACGAGACAATAGCGGGCGAATTCCTCTGTCCAGAAGAGGGGCAGGTGAATCACGTAGCGAAACAAAACCTGCAGGAAAACGGCCACGGCCATGGCGGTCAGCACAAGGATCAAAGCTGACTCGCAGATTCGGTTGAGGACGTCGCTTATCCTTTCCATGGGCTGATTCACCGTCACCCCGCCATGAAAGTTTGCTTAACCCACAAGCGGGCCCGCTGGACACAGGGGGTACCGAAAAGAACCGATGCCCCTCTATGAAAGAAGCCAAAGGTCGCGAAGGTGCAGGGGAACTTTTCTTTCCTTCTAAGGCTCCCGGGCTGTGAAAGGGGTACAGGGCCCCTGGATCGCACTTTCTATCCTATTCCAGCAAAAAGAGGATGACACAGGAGGACACGGCTACTGAGTGGACCGGATTTTTATTAGAATGGCCTTCCAGTCCGGGTATTCCTGAGAGAATTTTTCATAGACCGGTGCCATCGCTTCCACAAAGAGGCTCTTGTCCACAGTGTCGACGACCATCTCTTGGGCTTTCAAATCCCGGAGCTGTTTGGCCTCGTTGTCCCGTATGATTTTTCGTTCAAAAGCGGCGGCCTCGAGCGCGGCCTCCAAGAAAAGCTTTTGCCAAGCCGGTTCGAGCCGGTTGAATCTCCTGAGGCTCATGCTCAGGGGGGCAGGCGAGTAAAAGTGGCCTGTAAGGCTGAGATATTTCTGGACCTCGCTCAGCTTGTAGGCATGAATGATGGCAATGGGGTTCTCCTGTCCGTCGATAACTTTTGTTTGAAGTGAGGTGTAAACCTCTCCCCAGCTCATGGGTACGGCCTGGGCGCCGAGTTGGCGGACCGAGGCGAGGTGAATGGGGTTTTCCATGGTACGGAACTTGAGACCCACAAAGTCCTCGGGTTTTTTCAGCCGACGCCTTGAATTGGTAAAATTCCGGAAGCCGTTTTCAAAGAAAGCAAGCCCCTTGATGCCCGCAGATTCGAGATCGTCCAGAAGGTCTCGGCCTGTAGGGCCGTCCAGGACCTTGTCCACATGTTCGGGGCCTTTGAACAGGAAAGGCAGATCCACCACCCCCATATTCGCGCAGAAATTAGATACCGGGCCGGTTGCGGTCACGGCCAGGTCGATGGTTCCCAGCTGAAGCCCTTCCAAAAGTTCCCGCTCGCCCTTGCCCAGCTGGCCCGAGGGATAAACCTTGATAATGACCTCGCCATTGGTTCCTTCATTGACCAAGCGAGAAAATTCGTTCGCACCTATGGCATAGGCGTGATGAGGAGGCGTGACCACGGCCAGCTTTAGTGTGATTTCAGCGAGCGCGGATGACGATGGCGTGACCGCCAGCACTATAAAGAAGCAAATGCCGATGAGGACAAATCGTTTCATGTCGCTGTATTCCTCCTTTTTTTGGCTTTGTTGCAACAGTCTGGGGGGGTTTCAAGGTTTTTAGTTGGAGGATCTGAAACCCCTTCGTGAGACAGACCACCCCGATCAGGCGGGCCCGGAAAAAGTACAAAACGTTATCACATACCCTGTGCGAATGCAAACAACGGGTGGGGAGGCTCTCAAAGCGAGGTCTCTACACGCCCACCGGCCTTGTGCGTTTTTGCCATGGGAACACACGGATTTTTCTGGAGATTGAATCTTTGGCTCTTCGATGATATAGGGGTTTGAGGGGTTATTGCTCCCCAAGCCCGGGCCGCGGCCTATTTTCGGCAGGCGGATGGTCTCGTGGGCAATGGCCTCACCTGGCTACGGCAACAATTGCAGGAGAGGAGGCATACATGAACCCCGTTCATGGCTTTGAACTGATTCGTGAGCAGGAGATCCCAGAATTGAGAACAAAGGCCCAACTGTTCCGGCACATGGGGACGAGAAGCGAGCTTTTGTCCCTCATCAATGAGGATGAAAACAAGGTTTTCGGAATTACCTTTCGGACGCCGCCCTCGGACTCAACTGGGGTGCCCCATATCCTCGAGCATGCCGTCCTCTGCGGTTCTCGGAAATACCCTGTGAAGGAACCCTTTGTAGAGCTGCTCAAGGGTTCTCTAAACACCTTTCTGAATGCCATGACCTATCCCGATAAAACGTGCTATCCTGTGGCCAGTCAAAATGTGCGAGACCTTTACAACCTCATTGATGTGTATCTTGATGCCGTTTTCCACCCCCGCATCACTCCTTTTATCTTTCAGCAAGAGGGTTGGCATTTTGAACTGGAGGGAACAAAGGATCCTCTCACCGTCAAGGGGGTTGTTTTCAATGAGATGAAGGGGGCCTATTCCTCTCCGGACCATCTTCTGGCCGAACATTCTCAGCGATCTCTTTTCCCCGACGTGACCTACGGCTTGGACTCCGGCGGAGATCCCAAGGAGATCCCGAATTTGAGCTTTGATCAGTTCAAGGCTTTTCATGAAAAGTATTACCATCCTTCCAATGGGCGGATCTTTTTCTATGGCGACGATGAACCTGAGGAACGTTTGCGCATAGTCAATGATTATCTGAAAGATTTCGAATGGATGCCCACTGATTCGGAGATTTCCCTTCAGGGACGATTTGACCAGGCGAAAAAGATCGTGCGCGTCTTTGCTGTTGGAGAGAAGGGGGAAGAAGGGCCGAAAGGCATGTTCACCCTCAACTGGATGCTCGATGAAACGACCCACAAGGAAAGCAACTTTGCCTTTCATATGCTGGAATATATTCTTCTGGGCATGCCCGGGTCTCCCTTACGGAAGGCCCTGATTGATTCGAATTATGGGGAGGATGTTGCTGGCGAAGGCCTTTCAAGCGAACTTCGTCAGATGTATTTCTCGACAGGCCTGAAGGGGATAGATCCGGAAAATGCGGATCAGATCGAGAATCTGATCCTGGAGACGTTAACCGAATTGGTGAAAAAAGGAATCGACACCCGAACCGTGGAGGCAGCCCAGAACAGCATTGAATTCATTCTTCGGGAGAACAACACGGGGAATTATCCTCGGGGGTTGGTGTTGATGTTGCGGGCTCTGACCACATGGCTTTATGGCGACGATCCATTGGCTTTGGTCGCTTTTGAGGCGCCCCTTGAATCGGTAAAAAAAGAAATCTCCCGGAATGGGTCTTTTTTTGAAGGATTGATCGATCGCTACCTATTGAAAAACCCGCACCGGACCCACCTTCTTCTCAAGCCGGACCCTGATTTGGCAAAAAAGGAAGCGTCGGCTGAGCGGGGGCGGCTGGACAAGGTGCGAGCAGCCATGAGCGCGGCCGATTTGGAGGGTGTTCGCCGAAACTCGGAAAAACTGAAAGCAATGCAAGAAACGCCGGACCCCCCTGAAGCCCTGGTTACGATACCCACCCTGAAGCTTTCGGACTTGAGCCGGGTGAACAAGATGATTCCCTTAGCCCGTTTCCAGGAGCAGGAAGCTGAGATCCTCTACCACGACCTTTTCACCAGCGGCATTGCTTATCTCGATCTGGGCTTCAATCTGCACAGTCTGCCTCAAAACTACCTTCCTTATGTCCCTCTTTTTGGCAGAGCGCTCCTGGAGATGGGCACGGATGAAGAGGATTTTGTAAGTCTCTCACTCCGCATCAGTCGAAAGACCGGGGGCATCCACCCCAGTTTTCATGCCTCGGTCGTCAAAGACTCTAAAGCGGGAACCGCGTGGTTGTTCTTGCGGGGCAAAGCGATGATGGCCCAAACGGCGGACCTCCTAGCTATTCTCCGGGACGTTCTTTTAGCCGTTCGGCTGGACAATCAGACGCGCTTCCGACAGATCGTCCTGGAGGCGAAGGCTCGGGTCGAACGGGCGGTTATACCCGCAGGGCACCAGATGGTCAATCTAAGGCTACGAGCCCCTTTCAATGAGGCTGATTGGGCAGCAGAGCAGATGAAAGGGATCAGTTACCTTCACTTCCTTAGAAAGCTCGCCAAGAGCGTTGAAGAGAATTGGTCAGCTGTTCATCAAGACCTTGAGGAGGTCCGAGGAATCTTGGTCAAACGGAGCGCCCTGCTTTTCAATGTAACGATGGATGAGAGGGGCTGGAGACAATTTCAACCTCAAGTGAGGGAACTGCTGCATCAGGTTCCTGACTCACCGCTGAAAACGGTGCCATGGGATCCGGAAAGAAATACGGATCTTGAAGGCATGACCATTCCGGCTCAGGTCAACTATGTTGGAAAAGGCGCCGATCTTTACGCCACGGGATACTTTTTCCATGGCTCAGCCCACGTGATAAGCCGGTACCTGCGCAATGCGTGGTTATGGGAGAAGGTTCGGGTTCAGGGCGGCGCATACGGCGCTTTTTGCCTTCTTGATCGTCTCACCGGGATTTTGACCTTCGTCTCTTATCGAGACCCCAATCTCTTCAAGACGCTTGAAGTCTTCGACGCATCCGCCCAGTACCTGAAGAACCTCAAGCTATCTGATGATGAGTTGACCAAAGCGATCATTGGAACCGTTGGAGATATCGATCAGTACCAGCTCCCGGACGCGAAAGGATACACCTCCATGGTCCGGTACCTCTCTAAGGAAACGGACGAAGATCGACAGCGGATGCGGGAGGAGGTTCTCAGCACCACGATCAAAGATTTCAGGTCTTTTGGTGAGGTCTTAGATGCTGCAACGCAAACAGAGCTGGTCAAGGTGCTGGGATCGCAGACTGCCATTGAAGAGGCGGCAGGTGAGCGGCCGGGATGGCTCAAGGTGCTGCATGTCCTGTGAAAGCAGGAGGGGGGGTTTACTCATATCGGCCGGTTCTACCAAGGGGTGCTGTTTGATGGTCCTCAAGAGGTCGTGATCACAGCAGTTCCGCCACCAAGCTGCTCAATTGGGTCATGTCGACAGGCTTCGTCAGGTATCCCTTGATGAGCTTCCTTTCCTCCTCGTCGATGCCGAGTGGGCCGTTCTCATCATAGCCTGAGATGATCACGATTTTGGCATCGGGATCGTGCTGCATAATTTTCTCGGCAAAAGACATGCCGTCCATTTCGGGCATATTTCTGTCCAGTAAGACCACGTCCGGCTGCCAGTTCTTATACTGAGCGATACCGGCTTTTCCGTTGGTGACATAGACGACCTGATAGCCGAATTCCTCCAGGATTTCTTCCATCACTTTACATATCTCAACTTCATCATCCACGATCAGTATCTTTTGCCCCATGCCCTGTATGGCTTGGCTGATGGATTGCTCCCTGGGTTGGTCGTCAGGGAGGGCAAGCGGGAAATAGAGGGAGAAAGTCGTCCCTTCGTTCACTTTTGATTGCACCTGGATTTCCCCGCCGTGTTCTTTGATGATGCCGTAGGTGGTGGAAAGGCCAAGCCCGGTTCCTTTGTCCGGTTCCTTGGTGGTGAAGAAGGGGTCAAAACACTTTTCCAAGTTTTCCTTGCTCATACCCTGACCGGTATCGGAGACCGTAACCACGGCACGGTCTTCCTGCTGTCGGGCCCTGATGCACAGTTCTCCTCCCTTGGGCATGGCATCCCTGGCATTCGCACACAAGTTCATCAGGACCTGGCTTAGACCCGTTCGGTCTCCCATGATCGTAAGAGATTCAGGGAGGTCCAGTTGAATATCGATAATCTTGTCGAAGGATTTACTGATCAACCCATAGGTTTCCTGAATGGCCTCACACAGATTGAGGGGTTCCAGTTCCCTTTTCACCTCTTTCCGGCAGAATTGCATGAGCCCTTCCACCAACTGAACACCGCGGTCAACGTAGGTGTTGATTCCTCGAGCCATGTCCTGCAAGGCCGAATGGTCTTTGTACTTCATCTCGACGAGCTGGCTTTTCATGGAAATTACGGCCAGGATGTTCCTAAAATTGTGTGCCACGCCTCCGGCGATGGTGCCGATGGCCTCCATCTTTTGGGCTTGCAGAAGTTGTTCCTCCAGTCTCTTCTGAAGGGTGATATCTCTGACGAAATTCAGAGACGCCGGCCTGCCCTCCCAGGTGATGGGAACGGCGTTGATTTGAACCCAGAGTTCTTCGCCCGTCTTGTTAATGATCCTCAGCGCGTAAGTGCTGGAAGGTTCCTCTCCGTCGCGCCTTCTCTTTTGCCTGACGCTGAATGCGGGGCGGTCTTCGGGGTGAATCAGGTCCATATAATGAATGTCGGCCAATTCGTGCGCAGTGTATCCAAGCACGTCCAATGTTTTGGGGTTCGGAAATTTGATTCTGCTGTCCTGAGCAATAAATATCCCGTCGTTCGCGTTGTCCACCAATAGGCGATACTGTTCTTCGGACTTGCGCATCGCCTCTTCTGCAAGTTTGCGCTCTGTGATATCGTGAACCACGACGGTGGCGCCTTTGAGCACGCCCTCTTCATAAACGAATCTGGTATTTAGGAGTACCCAAAATTCCTTATCGTCTTTGCCTTTTATGGTGTATTCCACCGTATCCGGAACATTTTCTCCGGCAAAAATCCTGCTCAGTCTCTCCATGAAGCGTTTACGGCTTTCCTCTGTGAGGATGTCGAAGGGATTGAGGGCAAGGAACTCCTCTCTCGTATAGCCGGTGTACTGGCACATGACATCGTTGACCGTGACAAACTTCTGCTCCTTATAGTCAACTTCGAAAATTCCCGTTGGGGCGTGGTTGAGAAGCTGTCGATAACGCTCCTCGCTTTCACGGAGCGCTTCCTCTGCGTGCTTGCGCTCAGTGATGTCTCGGACAATGCCGCGAAAACCGATAGGCTCTTCCTGAGCATTTCGCATCAGGGAGGTGGACATTTCAAGGATACAGGTTGTTCCATCTTTTCGTATGATTTCAAATTCGGAGACGCTTGCGGGTAAGCCAGTGCGGTAGACACGATTGAACACGCGATACATCTTAGCGGCGGTTTCGGGGGTGGTGTACTCCCTGTTGTTCAGACCCAACAGTTCCTCACGGGAATACCCCGCCATTTTGCAGAGGGAGTCATTAAAAAAAGTCAGGTTTCCAGGAAGATCAACTTCGAAGTAGCCCTCTTCAATGCTGTCGAGGATGGTCCTGTACTTTTCTTCACTGTCCTGAATGGCCCTTTCGGCCCGCATGCGATCCGTAACATCCAACAAAGACGAGACACTTCTCTGTGTTCCCGGAATCATGCTTGCCTTGACCCAGACATCTTTGATCTCACCATTTTTGTTCACAAGATGAAACTCATATGTCGAGGGCACGGTGACTCCTGGTTTCCGCCTTTCAACATGATAGGTTTTCATCCTCTCCAGGTCGCCCCCGAATACAAAGTCCGTCCATTTCTTCTTACCTTCCAGCTCCGCTTTGGGGCACCCGGTGAGTTCCTCAAGTTGTGAATTGGCAATAAGAATGGTCATATCCTCATCGAGAATTCCCATGGCCGTTCCGGTATTCTCAAAGATACTGCGGTATCTTGCCTCTGAATCCCGAAGTGCCGCCTCCGCTTGCCTGCGCTTGGAGATATCTTCGTAAACCACAAACTGTTCTCCCGTCTCCATGGTGACCGCTCTGAAGGTGATCGTTTTTCTGGAGCCGTTTTTACAGGTCACATCAAAAGTTCGGGGGCGGAATTCCCCATCTTTGAAGGTCTTGAGATCCTCCTTCCACGCTGAAAGGGCTTCTTGTTTGGTTTTTTCGTCGGCATATGCCGTATCGAACCACATTTGCCCTGTTGAAATATCAGCCAATGTATAACCGAAGATCTCCGTGAACTTGGGATTGAGGTACTTGTAACGGCCGTCGCGATCAATGATGGAGACTCCGAAAGGGGATTTTTCAGTGAGAAAGTGGAATTTTTCGTTCTCCTTACGCAAGGCCTCCTCTGCTCGCTTTCTCTCGGTAATGTTCCTCAAGATGGCCTGAATAGCCACGACACTGCCGTCTTCTCGGATGGGAACAGCATGAAGCTCATAGGGGACAATCATGCCGTCTTTGTTGATGCCTTCGATTTCGAAAATAGGCCAGGGTTTCCCCGCAAGCAGATCCTGCAAATGGGAAAACGCTTTATTTGCCGACGCTTTTGTGATGAATCCGTTCCCAAAGACGTTCTGCCCGATCGCTTCTTCTCGCCCGTAGCCGCTCTCTTCCTCAAACCGTTCATTGAGATCGAGGATGTTCCCGTCCAAATCAATGACGCCAATGATGTCTGCAGCGTTGTCGAACAGGGTGCGGTATTTCGCTTCGCTCTCTCGCAAGGCTTCTTGAGTCGCTTTGCGTTCAGTAATATCGCGGGATATGCCTATGATTCTGACAGGTTGGTCTTTTTCATCGTACAGGAATGAGACGGTTGCTCCAACCCAGATTGGGTGGCCTTTCTTGTGGTACTCCTGCCACTCGAGTCTTTTGGGTCGACGAAGATCTCCTGGTCCCGTCTTTTGTTTCTTAACGGCTTTGTTCAACTCAGCCATGACCATGTTGTAAGACTCTGGGGCGAGGATCTCGGTGATGGATTTTCTCATCGTTTCGTGCGCTGTGAAACCCGTCAAATGCTGGACCGACGGGCTGACAAAGGTGAATCTCATGGTGTTAAGGTCCAGGGCCCACAAAACGTCATTTGTGCCTTCAGCGAAGAGACGGTACATATCAACGGTTTGCCTAAGGTGCTCCTCCTTTTGTTTCAGTTCGTTGTTCTCCTTCTCCAATGTCTTGATCCGCTGATGCAAATGTTCATGGGATGGTTTCTTATTCATCGGAGACTTCTCCAAATGCCTGTCAGGCCCTTTTTTCCTCGATGCCGCCACTTCGTTTTGTCTTGCGGATCACGACTTTCTCAACCTTTTCCCTCAACATGTTGTAGTAGCGGTCTTTCTCGTCCCAAATAATTGCGCCTGTGCTACTGCCGTCGACTTCATCGCATACCATGCAGCCCTCTGTGTCTGTTTTGTAGTCCTCACAGATAAAAAGGTTGGTGCCTTCGATATCGTCCAAAAGGAGTGTGAACAGCGCAGCATAGCTCGGACGCGTATGATCGGCAAAACTGACCAAGATATCATTGCTTTTGTTCAAGACGACGAGAGCATACTCAGAGCGCAAGAAAAATTCACCACCGTAAAATTGGCCCTGAGAGTAAACACTCTTCCCCCTGTAAAAGGTTTCAAATACGCCCTCGATCTCCTGAGCTATCCTATCCTGTTCCTCGTTGAGTGCGGTGTCGTCCATATTGTTTTCCATGTCCGCTCCTTCGCTTTGTCTTTGAGCATGCCGGAAAAGTTGACTCGACCCCATATTATAGCTTTCTAACATGCTTTAGACAATCCATAACAGCAATCCCCGATCCACCAACGAGGCATGACCTCCCCGCCGAATCGGGATTTCGCAGGGCCCAAGCGGCTTTGACTTCCCGCCCGAGGCTGGCAATCGCTGGCTCCTGTCGTTCCACCTTTTCATTCAGCACTTCTTTTCAAAGCGCAGGCCTTCCAGAAAATGGGTGGTTCGGACGAAGATGAAGAAAGTTTACACATCGTCCCGGTTGAAGTGAGACAAGGTCATGAGTGGCGATCGGGCTATCTGCTGATAAGCCCCTTTTCAATGGCAAGAGCGGTTAGGGCGGCGACATTGTGGAGATCCAGCTTATTCATCAGATTGGTTCGGTGTTTTTCCACAGTCTTCAGGCTGATGCACAGGTAATCTGCGATGTCTTTGTTTTTGTGACCTTCAGCAATGAGCTTCAAGATCTCTCGTTCCCTCTGCGTCAGTGTGTCCCAAGCGGATTGGCTCTTTAGAGCCTTTCTCCCTTCCAGGTATCCGTCGATCACCCTTTCTGAAATGCCTGGACTGAGATAACGGTTTCCATCCAGGACGTTCATAATGGCCATCACCAGTTCGGAGTGCGTGGCGTCCTTCAGGACATATCCGTCGGCGCCTGCTTGAAGGGTCGCCAGGACATACTCTTCGGTCTTGTGAACCGTCAGGGCGATGATCTTCGTACCGGGATTTGTTTTTTTGATCTCCTTAATGGCATCGAGGCCGTTCATCCTCGGCATGGAAAGATCCATCAAGATAACGTCGGGGGAGGAATCTTGGACACGTCGGATGGCTTCTCGGCCGTCCTGGGCCTCTCCAACAACCTTCAGATCCTGCTGAGAAGCGAGCAGGGCCCTGAGCCCTTCCCGGAGTATTGTGTGGTCTTCTGCAATGACGACGCTGTACTGCTTTTTCATGATTCACGCTCCGGATGAGATTCTGGAAGTTGGGAGAATGGCGTTCACACCGCCTACTCCACCAGCGAAAAAATACATTCTCTCAAATCGAAATATAGGGTGATCACCTTATTTACCATATCCAAAGGCCCCCGTAAAGTACCAACAGAATGACTATAAAAGGGATCTTGATTTGCAACAGAGGCGAAGAAAGTTCCCCCGGGTGGCAGAATGCAAAGAATACTGATGGTAGAAGATGATAGGAATTTCCGGCAGACCTTGAGGAAGCTCTTAACCTCACGATTTCCCGACATATCGCTTGAGGAGGCTGGAGATGGTGAGGAGGCCCTCGAAAAAATCAAAGGCTTCCTACCGGACGTGATTTTCATGGACATCAAATTGCCCGGTGAGAACGGACTTTCCCTAACCAAGAAGATCAAAGACGCTCACCCTGAAATTACCGTTGTCATCCTGACAGGGCACGACTTACCCGAATACAAAGAAGCGGCCTTCGAAAGCGGTGCGAATCATTTCGCTTCAAAACACGCCTCTTCGGCAAAGGACATTTTGGGCCTGGTTGAATCTATCTTATCCGGCGGAGAGCCTGGCAACTTAAGGTGATTTGGTCGGATAACCCATTCTTTTGTTGATGAAAATAAGATTTTTGAAACCGCCCAAAGTCAAAGGAGGTCAGCCATGGATTTCCAAAAAGCTGAGGAAGGCAGGGGAGAGGCCATGACCATTTTCCTGGCCACATCGAGAATGGAGAAGGGGGATGAAAATCCCCAGCGCTACCTCAGGTGCTGGGAATGCGACTATCCGTATTTGAGAAACACCGAGCCGTACCAGGCTCGGTGGCTCCCGGTACCTGAAAACTCGGCGGCTCAACGCTTGATCAGTCAGAAAGTTCCCCCCGGCCCTTTCAAGTGAAATAATCTTGACTCGGGCTTTCTATGCAAGCTCTGAACCTGATCTGCGATGGGGCGTGGGGTTTGAAGCAGGCAGGGGGAATCTGGTTAACTCATTGAAAAACCGCTTCTTTTCCTTTTCAAAATGGGTCAGCGAACTCGGGGCCTTGATCTTTTCAGGAGCATTGACTTGGTGGAGGAGAGTATTAATTTGGGACATAGGGTAATGCCATTTTATTTACCGATGGCCGGGTAGACAGTGGAAGCCCCAAGAGGTGAAAAATTGAATGATATCAGAGAGGTGTTGATAAGAAGATTGGAGAATAAAGGGGTGCAGCCTGAACTGATCCCTGGGTTTGTGAAGAGCGTGGGATACGCCGTTTCGGAAAATCAAGAAACCGACCTTAGGGAAATCAATGAGAGACTGCATCTGCAGGGGTGGGACGATTTTGAGGTGGATTATCATACGTTGCAGCTGATTATTGCCAATATTGAGACTGAAAATTTTCGTGTTTTCGACGCCGCTGGTCAAGAGTCTTCAAAATAGGAAGATGTTAGGATGCCCGGTCGCCCGGTCAAACCAAGATTGGGTTGGGGGTTGGCCATGGAAAGAGAAAGACATCCGATACATAGAAAAGGTGAAAGGAATGCCTTCTGTCCACACTATAACGTTTGCCTCGATGAGGCGGTGGACAAATTTTGGGCCTTTTGGGATTGCTCCGAATGTGTTTACCGGCTTAGCCGGGATTCGAGTTTTGACATCGAGAGCAGGGTGAATGATTCCGCGCCGTATTACAACGTGCCGGACGATATTTTCGAAGAGGTTTGTTAAAGACCCGGGTCTCTGAGGGAGGAATCCAGCAAAAGGCGACAAAAAGCACCCCGCCGCGCTCTGCGGCGGGGTGCTTTTTGTCTTCAAACCAACCTCGCAGTTCTGACAGCGCGCTCAATCTGCTCCAGGCGGGATGTTAAGGTTCCCGTATAACCGATGGAGAGCCTTACCAGTCCAGGAGAAATGCCCATTTGGTGCTGTGTCTCAGGAGGGATCTCCGAGGACGTAGAAGACCCTGAACAGGACATCAAGGTGTCAAAATAGCCGAGAGAGACAGCAATGAGCCCGAACCTTTCTTCATTTTGAAGAACGGTGAGAAGGTCTTCGGCCTTTCCTTTTGTTTTGCAGTCAATCGTCAACATGCCGCCATACCCATATCCCTCGTTGGTCAGCGATTTCATGAGTTTATGCTGTGGGTGGGAAGGCAGTCCGGGGTAAGTGACAGGGGTTCCAAGTTCATGGAGTCGTTTTGCAATAGCCATCGCCCGAAGGCTGTGTTCGCGCATACGGATTGCCAAGTGGGGTAGGCGTTCAATGATGTCAAAGGCAACACGTGGGTCCAGGGTAGGGCCTAAAAGCATCACGCGACCGTGATGAAGGTCCATGAGCTCATAAATGAAATCTTTGGGCGCGCAGATGGCACCGGCTATCAAGTCACTGGCACCATTGATGAACTTGGTTAGGGAATAGATGACAATGTGGGCCCCTAGTTGAGCAGGGGATATCATCATGGGCGTGAAGGTGTTGTCCACCACCAACGTGACGCCGGCTTTTCTGGCCAACTCGGCCAAAGCAGGAATATTGGCCACTTTGAGCGTCGGATTGGCCAGGACCTCGGTAAAGATGACCTTGGTTTTCGGGGTAATCGCCGCCTCGAAGGCGGCTAGATCGGTGGGGTCCACAAAGGTGGTGTGAAGATCCATTTCGGGAAAAAGATCGCCCAGAAGCGCGTGCGTTCCACCGTAGACTGTATCACTGGAGACGATGTGTTCTCCACAACGGCAAAGCTGCAGTAAAGTGGAGGCGATAGCGGACATCCCGCTGGCTGTACACACAGCGGCCTCTGTTCCCTCCATGGCTGCAAGATATCGGGAGAGGACGTCCAGTGTTGGGTTGAAGTGGCGACTGTAAAGAAAACATCCCCCTTTGTCGGGGCCTCGAATGCCTTCAAAGATTTCGGGCATGGTCCGAGGGTCCATGACCGTGAAGGTGGCGGACCGGGAAATGGAAGGCGCCACGCCACCGTGTTCGCCGAACTCCCGACGGGTTGCCCACAAGGCCTCTTCAGGATTGTAATTTTGCATCTTTGATCCCTCCTCTCATAAGCGCACAGCTCATCTGGAAAAAGGATAGGGTATGGCGCATTCGGTGTCAATGGAGCACTTCTCGCGATTAGGGGCGGAGTTGTCGGAGATGAATAAATTTGATAAGTCTCATCTCAAAACAAATAAAGGGTTTGGAATTTTTCTTTGAAACGAAACAGACACCGAATTTACTATGGTTGGGTCATCGTCGCAGTCTCGTTCATGACCCTGTTCTTGGCTGTGGGCATTCGATATTCCTTTGGCGTCTTCTTCATCGCCATCCTTGAAGAATACGGGTGGGGTCGCGGGGAGACGGCGGGGGCCTTCTCACTGGCCATGGTGGTTCATGCCCTTTTTGCGCCGGTCACAGGAACCCTTGTGGATCGCTTTGGCCCCCGAAAGCTCTTTCCGGTCGGGGCGGCATTTCTTATTGTGGGGCTTGTTGCGGCCGGCACGATTCGGTCCATATGGCATCTCTACCTCTACTTCGGCGTTTTCGTGGCCATCGGTGTAAACACCCTCTCCTATGCGCCACACATGTCCCTCGTTCCCAAATGGTTCATACGAAAGCGTGGGTTGGCCAGTGGTATGGTTCTTGCCGGGATCGGCATGGGTGCCATGGTGATACTGCCCACCACAGAATATATCATTGATTCACTGGGCTGGCGTCCTGCTTTCAAAGTTCTTGCGGCCTTGGTGTTCTTTGTGATCATCCCTCTGACGGTTGTCTTTCAGCGGCGTTCACCCGAAGAAGTGGGGCAGCTTCCTGACGGGATGGAATGCGAGTTCCACACCTCCTATGATCCGGATCATCGGGCATCAGACCCCCATTGTGCCTCTTCCCATGTCATTAAACAATGGAGCCTCCGAGCTGCCCTTTCCACGCGTTCCTTCTGGTATGTGGCGTTTAATGTTTTCTGCAATGGCTTTGTCATCAATTTGCTCCTGGTCCATCAAGCGGTGCACGTCGTCGATAGAGGTTATAGCCCCATGTTCGCGGCATCACTGGTCGGCCTGGTGGGACTTATCGGCTCTTTTGGTGGAATTGGGTGGGGGGCTATGTCGGATCGCGTGGGCAGGGAGGTGGCTTACACGATGGGAGGTGTGGCCGCTTTTCTGGGCGTCCTTTGCTTCCTTCTCTTGGAGCACAGCCCTTCACTGTGGCTGCTCTATGTCTTCGTTATTCTGTACGGTTTGGGTTTCGGCTCCTTCGGTCCCATGACGGCCAGCGCAACCGGAGACCTTTTCCCTGGGGATGCCCTGGGTCGTATTCTTGCCGTACAATCCACAGGATTTGGCATAGGTGGCGCATTGGGAGCTTACGCTGGTGGCTATTTCTACGATCTCACAGGAAGGTACAGCATTCCCTTTCTTATGCTTCTCCTTGGTATTGTCCTTGGCGTAGCGGGGGTGTGGCTGGCTGCTCCGCGCCGCAGGACCCTATTCTAAAAGATTTCCCTCTTTTGAAAGTCCTTTCATCATCAGGAACCACAATTTGCCGAGTTTCCTCAATTGAGATGGCTTCAACTGGATGAAATAGGTGAAAGAAAAACCGGTGGCTGGAAAAAAGATTGACAAATGGGTCTTAGGTTGATGATACGATACCTGTTTTCCCTGCGCACTCTTGGCTGACCGCAGCCGGATGTATCAGAAGTCTCAATGCAGATCTGGAGAGGGGCAAAAAATGAAGATCGTCATCGTCGGGGGCGGATGGGCGGGCTGCGCGGCGGCCCTCGCCGCCGCAAAAAAGGGGGCCGAGGTTGTCCTTTTGGAAAGGGCAGATATGCTCTTGGGGACAGGTTTGGTGGGCGGAATTTTCCGCAACAATGGCCGGTACACAGCGGCTGAGGAGATGATCGCTATGGGCGGAGGCGAACTGTTCCACTTAATGGACGGCTGCGCTCTTCACACGGCCGTTGGGTTTCCGGGCCACCGCCACGCATCGCTATACAACGTGGCCCTCATTGAGCCGGTGGTCAAGAACCTGCTCCTTGAGCGGGGCGTCGGTCTCGTGCTTCAGGGACGAATGACCGACGTGGAGATGGATGGGCGTCGGATCGCGGCCGTTGTAATGAAGCGAAACGAGGAACGGGTTCGCATTGATGGCCAGGTTTTTGTAGACACGACGGGCAGCGCGGGACCGCCCGCCAATTGCAACAAATACGGAAACGGTTGCGCGATGTGCATTTTGCGCTGCCACGCCTTCGGCGGCCGAGTGAGTCTCGCAGCGAAAGCCGGGGTCAAGGAGGTCGCGGCCAAGAGCGGGGGCAGGGTGGGGGCCATGTCCGGCAGCTGCAAGCTCCATAAGGAGTCTCTCGACCCAACACTCGTGGAGGAGTTGAACCGAAAAGGCGTGGTGGTTGTCCCCTTACCTCAGGAGGCTTTGATCAAGGGCAAACTGGCCATCAAGGCCTGCCAGCAATATGCACTGCCTGAATTTGAAAATAATTTGGTCCTTCTGAACACGGGCCATGCCAAGCTGATGACGCCCTTTTTCCCCTTGGACATTCTGAGGATTGTGCCGGGCTTTGAGCATGCTCGGTATGAGGACCCCTATGCGGGCGGGCTGGGCAACTCCATTCGTTTCTGTGCCATGTCACCACGAGACGACGCCCTCCGGGTGGAGGGGGTGGACAATCTCTTCTGCGCGGGGGAGAAGGCAGGACCCTTGGTGGGGCACACAGAGGCCATTTGCACCGGCACACTGGCGGGCTACAACGCGGTGCGCTCTATCCGCGGTGAGGCGCCCTTGCTTATTCCCGAAGGCACAGCCGTTGGGGACGCCATCAGCTTCGTCCGACGCCAGATGGCTACCGAAGAGGGTCTAAGTCTCAAATACACCTTCTCTGGCTCGGTCTACTTCCAACGCATGCAGGAACTCGGCCTGTACGAGACCAACCCTGGAAATATCGCAGACCGGGTGGCTTCAACAGGGCTGGAGGGTATCTTCACAGGGTGATTCTGGTCCCGAACAAAAGGTGGTCAAAGGTCAACGGGAGCACATATTCGTAGAGACGGAGGGCCGGATCTCTGGTTGTATCCTATTCAACAGGCTTGACATATGAGACCCTAATTCCTTATAGTCGTTTCTGAAACGGGGTCGTTGTTTTCCCACCATTCAAGGCGCAATCAGCGCGTCACAATCCTAAGGCTTTTCGCAAAGAAATCACCTAGTCAAAGAAAAGGAGGAGGGAATGAGCAAGATCAGGAAATACCTTCTGGTAGGCCTTTTGATGTCACCAATCTGTGTGTCGGCTGTCTCGGCCCATGCGCAGGAGGTGACCATTGCCCTAGGTTCCGAACCGACCACGCTGGACCCGCAGCTTCGAGAGGACGGTGGGGAACGGGCGGTCAATGACAACATTTACGAGACCCTTATGGCCCGAAGGCCGGACGGGAGCCTAGTCCCGGGATTGGCCGCGGCGCCACCGAAACTGGTCAGTCCGGAATCTTGGGAGGTGAAACTTCGGGACAGCATCAGGTTCCACAATGGGGAACCCTTCAATGCCGATGCGGTGGTCTTTAGTGTCAAGCGGATCATCAATCCCGAATTCAACTCTGAGCAAGTCTCCTTCTTTTTCACCATAAAGGACGCCAAGAAGATTGATGACCATACGGTGAGAATCTTCACAGAAGGACCCGACCCGATCCTGCCCTCCCGTCTCTACTGGATGAAGATGGTGCCCTCCGGCTACGCGAACAACCCCAAATTCGCCGAGGCTCCCATCGGAACAGGCCCGTACAAGTTCGTCCGTTGGAACCGGGGGCAAGACATTCTCCTTGAAGTGAACACCGACTACTGGGCAGAGAAGCCACAGATCAAGAAGATCACCTATCGATTTGTCGAGGAACCGGGCACCCGACTGGCCGGCCTGAAGGCGGGCGAATTCGATCTTGTCACGAACCTCCTCCCTGAATTCACTCAGGAAGTGCCCAAGGCGACACACGTTCTCGGCCTGGAACATCCCATCATCATTCTCAATGCCGATGCCGGCCCCACAAAGGATGTGAGGGTGCGCCAGGCACTGAACTACGCCGTCGACAAGAAGGCCCTTGCCGAAGGGCTATATGAGGGCTTTGCTCAGGTAGCGCAGGGCCAGCTCTTGAGCCCGTCCTTTTTCGGCTTTAACAAGGACGTGGGCCCTTACCCCTATGATGCCAAAAAAGCGAGATCGCTCCTGAAGGAAGCCGGAGCAACGGAAACCACGGTTGAGATCATCGGGACTTCCGGCCGCTGGCTCAAGGACCGCGAGGTGGTCGAGGCCGTTGCGGCTTACTGGGATGACGTGGGTATCAAATCCAAAGTTCGAATCTTTGAATTCAATGAATATCTGAACCGACTGTTCGACCGCAAAACGCGTGCGGACGCCATCTTTGTGGTCAGCTCCAATGAGCTCCTTGATGCGGACAAGAGCTTCTCGGCCTATTACAAGGCCGGCGGCATCGGCAGCTCCAACACGGATGCCGAACTTGCCGGTTTGATCGATAAGGCGAGGACCGAAACGAATGTTGAGACGCGGGCCTCACTGTATCACCAGGCGGTCAAACGCGCTTACGATCAGGCCTATTTCGTATGGCTCCTGAACATCGAGGATATCTACGGCATGAGCAAGCGCCTCGACTGGGCGGCGCGGGTGGATGCCAAGATGCTCGTCAAAGAGATGCGGGTGATCGAGTAAGGCACGGTGTTGAGCTAGCGGGAAAACACGGGAGACCGAATGGGCCGGTACCTTCTTAAGCGAATGTGGCACGGCGTCATCGTGATCTTTGGGGTGACGCTGCTCGTTTTCGTGGTCACGCGGCTGGTAGGTGACCCGGTCAAGGTAATGCTGCCCTTAGAGGCAACCCTTGAACAGCGTGCCGCGTTTGAGAAGCAACTGGGCCTGGACCGATCCATTCCGCTCCAATTCCTAGATTTTGTTGGAGACGTGGCCCACCTCGATTTCGGGGACTCGCTGTGGCAGCACCGCCCTGCCATGGAGATCGTCTTCGAAAAACTTCCCCTCACCATCCAGCTCACCATCGTCGGCATCGGCCTGGCGTTTTTTCTGTCGATTCCCCTCGGGATCATTGCAGCGCTGCGGCCGGGGGGAATCGTTGACCGGACCACGGTTTTTTTTAGTCTAATCGGGTTTTCGATTCCCCAGTTCTGGCTGGGCCTGTTGCTGATCGTCATCTTTGCCGTGAAGTTTCATTGGTTGCCTACATCTGGCATAGGCACACCAACCCATATCATTCTGCCGGCCATCACCATGGGGTTGCCGGCCTTGGCGAGGCTGGTCATGATGGTGCGCTCCGCCATGATCGACGAGCTCAACCAGCAGTACGTGAAGACGGGGTATGCCAAAGGGATCCCCTTCTGGCGGGTGGTTGGGGTGCATGCCATGCGGAATGCGGCCCTCCCCGTGGTGACCCTGTTGGGTTGGGAGGTGATCCGCGCAGTGGCTGGGTATTCGGTGGTGGTGGAGACGGTTTTTGCCTGGCCGGGGATCGGGCTGACAGCGATCCAAGCCATTGAGAGGGAAGACCTCATTCTGCTGCAGTCCATCGTCTTCACGGTAGGGATTATGGTGGTCCTCATAAACATTCTCATGGACATGGTCTATACGATCATCGATCCACGACTGAAACTGCAGTGACATGGCAGAGGCAACCAACATAGAAAAGATGCTCGGCGGCCGCTGGCTCGATTGGCTTCAGGGTCTTCGCAACCTTGGGCAGGAGCTGTGGCGGGACAAGACCGGTTTCACCGGAGTGGTCCTGATTGGGGTCTTGCTTTTCATGGCCGTGGCCGCACCGCTGATTGCACCTCACGATCCGTCGACGCAGGACTTGCGGGCGCGCCTCAGGCCACCGGTGTGGGAAGAAAAGGGCACCTGGAAGCACGTGCTTGGGACCGACCATCTGGGACGAGATGTGCTTTCCAGGGTGATTTACGGTTCTCGTGTGTCTCTGCTGGTTGGCACCGCAGTGGTTTTCGTGGCGGGAACCTTTGGTGTTGTGATGGGACTGCTGGCCGGCTATCGTGGTGGTCGTACAGACAGCTATGTCATGCGTTGGATCGATACGCAGGTCGCCTTTCCCGGGCTCCTCCTTGCCCTCATCATTCTTGCTGTGATTGGGCCCAGCATGATCACCGTAATCATCGTCCTGTCGCTCAACGGTTGGATGGTCTACGGTCGTATGACACGGGGCGCGGTTCTTTCCGTACGGCAAACGCCCTATGTGGAAGCGGCGGAGATCCTGGGTTGCAAGGGAAAGCGGGTGATCTTCAGGCACATTCTGCCCAACCTCACCTCTCCGCTCTTGACGCTGGCCATCCTCGAGTTTGCAAGGATTGTCCTCGCCGAGGCGGCCCTATCCTTCCTGGGGCTCGGCATTCAGCCGCCGGCCACCTCGTGGGGGCTCGATGTGGCCAACGGCAAGAACTATATGTTCCGTGCCTGGTGGCTGGTGACCATGCCGGGGATTGCCATTGCCATCACGGTGCTGGCCATCAATCTCGTGGCAAGCTGGATGCGCTTGATTTCCGATCCCCAGGAACGGGAAAAACAATTTGCCCGGCAAACGACGGTGCGGCGACGTCGACAGTCTAGACGACTTGTGTCGAGGGAGGAGGCGGGGGTGTGATGGACACAGTAAACAGGCCGCTTCTCGAGATTGAGAATTTGAAGGTGCACTTTACAACGCGAAGCGGAACCGTTCAGGGCGCACGAGGTGTCACCCTCCAAGTCGCATACGGTGAGACCCTCGGCCTGGTCGGCGAATCAGGCTCAGGGAAGAGTGTCACCGCTCAGGCGGTGATGGGCCTGATCACAACTCCCGGGGAGATCGTCGGCGGGGAGATCCGCTGGAAGGGCCGGTCTCTGCTAGGCGCGGCGGGAAGAGGATACTTGCACCAGGTTCGGGGAAAGGAAATCTCCATGATTTTTCAAGACCCCATGACGTCCCTCAACCCTGTGTTTACCATTGGCACCCAGATCACGGAGGTCTTGACCCACCATCTAGGAATGACCAAACAACAGGCTCGACACCGGGCGATCGAATTGCTTGATCTCGTAGAGATCCCTGCCCCGTCGAGCCGGCTCAAACAGTATCCCCACGAATTCTCCGGTGGCATGCGACAGCGCGTCATGATTGCGATGGCCTTGGCCTGTGAGCCGGAACTGCTCATAGCCGATGAGCCGACGACCGCCCTGGATGTGACCATCCAGGCCCAGATCCTGGAACTCATTGCTGATTTGCAGGAACGGCTGAACCTCTCCGTCATCATGATCACCCACGATCTGGGCGTCATTGCCCATTTGTGTCACCGGGTGGCTGTCATGTACGCAGGCAAGATCGTCGAGGTCGCTCAGGCTGATGATCTGTTCGAACACCCGGCTCATCCGTACACACAGGGTCTATTGAGAGCGACCCCGCGGCCGGACGAGGTGACGGAGCGCATGATCGCGATTGATGGGGTCCCGCCGAACCTCATCTCTCCGCCGACGGGATGTGCCTTTGTTCCCCGCTGTCCGCATGCCACTGCCGGATGTGCTCGCCAGCCGCCGCTGACGTGCTTTGGAGACCGTGAGGTCTGCTGTTGGTGTACCCCTGACAAGCCCTGAAGACGGCAATGCGCCTTAGAGTTCTTTTAGGATAGCGTCTTTCAGAAGATGCGCTGGGCACCCGCCCTCCGTAACATTGCTACTGCGGAGGGTGGAGAAGGGCGGCGTGCTTCACTTCATACCGCAGCGATATAGGGTATAGGGCACGAGAAAGGAATCCTTCTCCGCATGCCAGAAATGGAGGAAGCCATAGAATTTCGGCCGGAGCAACCTCTGGTCAAGGTGGAGGACCTGACCGTCCATTTTGACGTCGGTCGCACCGGATTCTGGGGTCAGAAGCGCCTCATTGTTCACGCCGTGGAAGAGATCTCTTTTGAGATCTATCCGGGTGAGACGCTGGGCCTGGTGGGAGAGTCCGGATCGGGCAAGAGCACAACGGGGCGAGCCATTTTGAGGCGGATACCCATTGTTACGGGCCGCATTTTCTTCAAAGGGCAGGAAATCACCGGCGTGGACGGAAATGAACTGCGGCGGCTGCGGCGACACATGCAACTGGTCTTTCAGGATCCCTATGCCAGCTTGAACCCCCGGAGGCGAATCGTCGACATCGTTGCGGAGCCGTTGATCGTGCATGGTCTGGCCAGAAATCTCAAGGATGCGGCTGACAAGGTGGCCGACCTTCTGAGCCTCGTGGGTCTGCCCCCCGATGCGGGCGGGCGATACCCTCATGCCTTCAGCGGGGGCCAGCGCCAGCGTATCGGCATTGCCCGGGCTCTGGCTCTAAACCCGGAATTCATTGTGGCCGACGAACCGGTCTCAGCGCTAGACGTTTCGATTCGCGCTCAGGTGGTGAACCTCATGCAGGACCTTCAGAAGGAATTCGGTTTGGCCTATCTGTTCATTGCACACGACCTGGCTGTGGTCCGGCACATCTCCCATCGCATTGCCATCATGTATGCCGGCAAGATCGTGGAGATGGCAGGCCGAGATGCCATCTATGAAAAACCGATTCATCCGTACACCGAGGCGTTGCTCTCAGCCGTGCCGGTCCCCGACCCCAAGGTCCAGAGGAGCCGGCGGCGGATCGCCCATGCCGGTGAGGTGCCCAATCCCCTGGAACCGCCACCGGGGTGTCGTTACCAAACCCGTTGTCCCTATGTGTCGGATCGCTGTAAGCAGGAAGCCCCGCATTTGGCGGAAAGAAGCCCGGGGCAATGGGCCGCGTGCTGGAATCGATAGTGGGTGGCGCGACGTCCGCCTTTCTTCCGCCCTCCAGTTTCAATTCAGCAAAGGCATGGTAGCCATTCTCAATAAGACCGCAAGAGCTCACGGCCCCCTTTTTTGTGATCAAAAGCACAAGTTGCCATGATTGAGTTTGGTCGGGAAATCTTCCAAAAGGCATAACAAGGCATGAGCGTTCCTGAACTAAAGCGCGTGTTGAGCCTTCCTGCCGTCACCTTTATCGCCATTGGTTTCACGATAGGAGGTGGCGTCTTTGTGTTTACGGGCATCGTGCTGGATATTACGGGACCAGCCTTGCCGGTCGCCTATGCGTTGGCCGTTATCCCCGTCTTTTTCAGCATGCTGCCGATTGCCATGTTAGGCTCAGCAATTCCTACCACCGGGGCCAATTATCAATACCCCAGTCGCATGGTATCACCGGGGTTGGCGTTTGTGGGCATTTGGGTGTATGCGCTGGCATCATTTGTCGGGCAGATCCCGTTGTATGCTTTGGGGTGTGCCGCCTATGCACAGGTGTACCTGCCCATGGTGTCGCCCACCGTTATGGCCGTCGGCATTGTGACCGTCATCTTCGTCATCAATCTTTTTGGCGTCAAACTGGCGGCTCAGGTTCAGGGGCTTTTTGTGGTCATTCTTATTTCGGCCCTCCTGTATTATGCTACAGCCGGGATCCAAGGTACGAGTCCGGAACCGTTTGCACATATGTTTCGGAAAGGCGCGGGCAATTTGATGCTCGGAACGGCCCTACTGACTTTTACCTATTTGGGGGCCAACGGCATCATCGAGTTGGGCGGCGAGATTGTCAATCCAGGCAAAGTTATCCCTGCCGCATTTTTTATTGCCTTGCCGGTTGTTTTGATCATCTACACCCTGGTGGCGGTGGCGACAGTCGGTGCCGCCCCGACTGGAATGATTTGGGATGCGGAGGCGGCACTCATTCGCACCTGTCAGCTCACCTGCAGCCGGACGGGTGTGTTTTTCTTCGTTACTGGGGGCGCTGTTCTTGCCTTAACCACAACCCTGAATGCTTTGTTTATCGTGGGTACCAAATCCCTGCTCATGATGGTGCAAGATCGTTTCTTTCCTGCGGCGCTGGGACGATGCAGCCAGCGATTCGGGACCCCCCACATGCTTCTCACCATCATTTGGGGTCTCTCTGTTGTTGGGATTTTTTCCGGCCTCTCTTTAGAAACCCTTGCGGCGTATGCGGCCTTGGGGGGCCTCATTATTTTTATTCCGGTTCAAATCGCATCCGTGAGGCTGCCGGTTCTGTATCCCGACCATTACCGCCGCGCGGAGTTCAAACTGAAGGGGTTATGGCTGTGGTTTTGTCCCGGCGTGGCACTATTCATGGTGGTTTTCTTCAGTGTCATCATTTTGTATGATCTAAAATCCATATTCAAAATCGGGTGCTTTGTGGCCTTTGTTCTATCGGGGGAAGCTTATTACGTCTGGCGCAAGCGCTATCTTCGCACAAAGGGTGTTCGCCTAGAGGATCTGATAAAAAGACAGGAGTCCTGGATTGCCTGAAAGAAGTGGTCATCCCGTGCTGTTTGAGCATTACCCTGATCTCAGCGAGAGACTTGACTGGATTTCGCTGGGTGCTCTTCCCACACCGATTCAGCGTCTGTCGGAGCTGGGCATCGAGAACCTTTGGATCAAGCGAGACGACTTAAGCTCTTCGGTTTATGGTGGCAACAAAGTTCGCAAGTTGGAGTTTATTTTGGCCGCTGCAAAACGCCGGAAGGGCAAGCGGGTGATTACCTTCGGCGGCATCGGCACCAACCACGGCTTGGCTACCGCCATTTTTTGCCATCAATTGGGAATGGCCTGCACGCTGCTCTTGTTTTGGCAACCCGTTACCCAGCATGTACAGAGCAACTTAAGGCTCTTTCATAATTTCCAGGCAAACATGGTGTACACCAAAACCCTCTGGCGCGCAGTGCTACGGTACTATCTACTCGAGCGCATCAAGCACCCCCGCGCATACTATGTTTTTGCAGGCGGTTCAAATGCCGTGGGAACCGTGGGTTTTGTCGATGCCGCCTTGGAGCTCAAGAAACAGGTGGCGCATGGAGAGATGCCGGAACCCGCAGCGATCATTTGCCCTTTGGGATCAGGCGGGACCATGGCCGGTCTTTCCCTGGGGTGCCGTATTGGGGGTTTAGGAACCAGGGTGATTGGCGTGCGGGTGAGCGCATCCCACCTGGGGCCGTTTCCGGCATGCACTCCGGGGACGGTGATGAAACTGATGCAGGCGACCTATGGTTTCTTAAAGAAGAGATGCCCGACGATACCTGCCATGTCGATGGATACACCGTTGATTGTGGAGAACTACTTGGGTGAGGGCTACGGTTTTCCGACCGAAGAGGGCACCAAGGCGTATCGTTTCGTAAAAGAGAAAGCAAACATAGTGCTGGAGCCCACGTACACCGCCAAAACCTTCGCGGCTGTCATGGATTACTGCCGCTCCCCGCAGAAATCAACCGGGCCTGTGCTCTATTGGCATACTTACAATGCCGTGGATCTATCGGGTCTAGCGGAATCCGTGGACGACCAGGCCTTACCCAAGCCGCTTCGAAAATTTGTGACCGAAACACCGTTAGCCGTGTGATTTAATGAGACGGAGAAAACCATGTTTAGTAAATTGAGGTTCTCGGCAGACGTTATTGTCGTCGGATCCGGTCCTGGGGGGGCCACCGTTGCCAGGGAGCTTGCCAAAAAGGGCAAGCAGGTGTTGTTGCTGGAGCGGGGATATGACCACCGTGAAAGATTCTATTACGGCACCTACCTGGGAGCTCTTCTGTATTCTGAGCGTATGAGCCTGCTCTTCACAGAAGAAGGCTTGAACATCATTGCGCCGATTATGGTGGGCGGGGCGACCAGCATGTACTGTGCATGTGCCTCCGAACCCCCTGGTTGGTTAAAGGGCAAATACGGTGTGGACACGGGCGCCGAAGTGAGGTCGACGATTCAGGAGTTGAATCTTCAACCTTTGCCGGATATTCTATTGGGCAAGGCTTCCACACGGATTGCACAGGCGGGCCAAGCGCTGGGTTACGAATGGTACCGGCAGCCGAAATTCATGAATCCCGGCAGATGCGCCAATGGGTTCACCTGCCAGGCTTCCTGCATGCTGGGGTGCCGCTGCGGCGCCAAATGGAATGCTGGCGAATGGGTGGACGATGCTCTCGCGAATGGCGCACGCCTCCAAGTGGGCGCAAAGGTCCGGCGGGTGCTCATCGAGGACGGCCACGCTGTGGGTGTCACGGGGAACCTCTGGGGTAGACCGTTCACGGCGAACGGCGAGACCGTGGTCGTGGCTGCCGGGGGTATCGGCAGCCCCCGCATTCTCCAAAATTCTGGGCTGAATGAGGCGGGCGTGGGCATGACCATGGACACCACGGTCATGGTCTATGGCTTGTCGCGCCATCGCGGCACCGGCCCGGAGCCGCCCATGACATGGTCTTGGGAAGATCCCGATGGGGGGTACATGCTCAGCACATTGACGGATCCATGGCTGCTTTACCCGGTGGCTGCGGTCCGCAAAGGCATTGGCCATGCCCTTCGGTGGTTTCAGTGGAGAAGACTGCTTGGTGTGATGATCAAACTCAAGGACGATATTTCAGGCGGGATTTATCCGGACGGGAAAATCCGCAAACCCTTGACAAGCGGCGACAGTGAGCACCTGAATCGAGCTTATGAGGTGTGCTGCAAGATTTTGGTCGAAGCGGGCGCCAGAAAATCCAGCATTTTTATGCGTCCTTTTATTGGGACCCATCCCAGCGGGACGGTCCGGATCGGTGATATGTTGGACACCGACCTGAAAACTGAAATCGACGGACTCTATGTGTGTGACGCCAGTGTGTTTCCGGAAGCGCTGGATCGCCCGACGGTGTTGACGATCATCAGCCTCGGCAAACGGCTGGCACGGCATCTACTGTCCCGGTGATCTCGTTCATCCTGTGGGATGTGGGTTTTCGTCATCTAAGAGAATAACCATGACAACATTGGTGACCGGAGCAACGGGCTACATTGGATCGGCTGTAGTGAGAGAGCTTTCAGAGCGAGGAGAACACGTGCGGTGTTTAATTCGCCGGAACAGCAATTTGCGCAATCTTGCGGAGCTTGATGTGGCGTTTGTTCACGGTGACGTTTGTGACAGCGACTCTTTGATCGAGGCCATAAAGGGCTGCGATCAAGTCTATCACTTAGCCGCCCTCTACGCCAACTGGTTGCCGAAGCCGGGTGTGATGTACCGAGTGAACGAAGAAGGGACCCGCAATGTACTGAGAGCGTGCCGGGAAGCGGGCACCCAAAAAGTCGTCTATTGCAGCTCCGTTGCGGCCCTAGGTGCTCACGGCAAAACCCCGGCCGATGAATCCGCCCGGTTCAATCTTACCGCCACCAGAGACCATTACTATATTTCGAAATTCAGGGCGGAGCAGGTGACCTTGAAATTTGCGCGGGAAGGGCTCCGGGTAGTGATCGTCAATCCCAGCAACCCCATCGGTCCGAGGGACATCAGGCCGACACCGACGGGCAGCCTGATCATTCAGATTCTCAAGGGCAAGCTGCCCGGTTACGTGGACGGGGGCATCAACCTGATCGATATGGGCGACTGTGCCCGGGGCATTGTTAGCGCCATGGAAAAGGGCAAGCCCGGTGAAAAGTACATTCTGGGAAACCGCAACGTGACAGTAAAGGAGTATTTCAACCTGATCGTTCAGGTCGCCGGTCGGGGACGATCGCCGTTTGTCCGCTTTCGGAAATGGATGGCCGTCTTCTCGGCATGCGGTTATGAAGCATTGAGCCGGATAACACGCAAACCGCCTGTGACCAGCCGGTCATGGGTTCGGGTAGGAAGTCACTACTCCTGGTGGGATTGCACCAAAGCCAGGGAGGAGTTGGGCCTCGGTCAAAGGCCTGTGGAAGAAAGCCTTGCCGAAGCGGTCGAATGGTTCGACAAGAACAGGTACCTATAGAGTCCCTTCAACAGTGTGACAGTTGGGAGTCTCTACCTCCGGGCATGTCAGATTATGCAAAGGCCGATACTGGAGTAAGGCCGTCTACAAAGAGGGGGTCGTGTTTTTCGCAACTAGGGACAGATGCATGGCTGAGTATGAGTGCTCTTCGAGGGGCGCGTCGAAAGGAGCGATAATCCGAGGGACAAAAGGAAAACCAATTGCCGCGCATGGTCGTTCAAGCTTCCAAAAAATGGTTTTGTGCTTGACTTGGAACCTGTTTCGTATCATTGTGCACAATAAACCCATTGTTCTTACTGAATTTCCAGTCAGGAGGTGCCACATGGTAGACCTCCAAGATGCCTTGTCTTTACCACCAGGGGGTCGGCGCTTCTGCCGGGACCTACACGCCAACTCAGCAGAAAAAATCGAAGCTTTCACATCTTTAAAGCAAGTGTTAGAAGGAGGCGTGAGAAGAATCGGAACCGGACTGAAGACTGGATTCTTCTAAGACAAAACCTGCTGACGCTATTGAATTCACGAATTCACTCTAGGGAATTGCCTATTCTTATTGGGAGGTATGCAAGATGAACCGTTCGAACTGGAAGACATTGTGTCTTGGATTCTATCTTCTTTTGGTGTCGGCAGCACTTGCGTATTTCATCCTTGCACTTTGGCATACTTCGGGGGTGAATCAAGATGGTACCCTAACAAATGCCTGGAGCGGGAATTCCTCTCTGTTTTGGACGGATCTGAAAATAAATCCTGACGTCAGAATGATTTTGCTTGTTATATTTGCTAGTGCGCTGGGCAGTTGTGTTCATGCCGCAACGTCATTTGCGACGTATGTTGGCAATAGAAGCCTCGTCGAAAGCTGGTATTGGTGGTATTTTCTAAGGCCATTTATAGGCATAGCGCTCTCGCTTATTACTTACTTTGCTATACGAGGAGGCCTTCTTCTTCTCACAGACTATAGCAAGACTGCAGAAATAAACCCATTCGGGATAGCTGCTATAGCCGGCCTCGTGGGCATGTTTTCAAAGCAGGCCACCGATAAGCTACGGGAGTTGTTTGACAATCTCTTTAGGACTCAAAAGGGGGATGAAGAAAGAGCAAACAAGCTGGAAGACACGCATCCTGTGCGCGAGGTTATGCTCGGAGTTAAGAGTATCAAAGCGTGCGAGCTCAAAAACGGAAAAACTGAAAGCAATGTTACAATAAAAGAGCTATATGGTATTCTAAAAGGCGTTGTTACAAGAATTCCTGTTTTTGACCAGAACAGGGCGGCGAAGTATGTAATTCATCAAAGCATGCTGTACAAATTCATTACAAAAAAGACCATGGAGATGACGGATTTTCCCGTCGATATCTCGATCCTAACTTTGGAGGACTTCCTGAACTTTGAGGATATGCGTAAGATCGTTAAGGATTCCATGGCGTTTGTACCTCTAAATGGTACACTGAGGGATGCCAAAAGACAGATGGAACGGACCAAGAATTGCCAAGACGTATTCATTACCGAAAATGGGAAGAGGAAAGAGCCCGTGCTTGGGTGGTTGACCAACAACGACATTTCTAGAATGTCACAAGCATAAGGGTATCAGAAAGTAAAATTCGTCGGGATAGAGATGAAAGACTGATTACAGAAGCGCATGAGGAGAGAAGCGTGAGCCGGCTGGAACCGCCTTATCGCCTGATTCTTGATGGCTTGCAACAAGGCATTGTTATTCCATTTCTGGGTTCCGGTGCATCTCTGGGTGCCCGGGAGCCTGGCGTTAAATGGGCGTGTGATCAAGAAACGTGCCTTCCCAACGCCAACGAACTGGCGGAATTTCTTGCTCGGGAGACGACGTTCCCAAAGAATGAGCCAGTCGATCTGGCCAAAGTGTGTCAGTACTACGATATTGTAGCTGGACGGGATCCGTTAGACGAGAAACTTCATTCCTTATTTGACCGAGATTACCCCCTAACATCTCTCCATCACTCTCTTGCCGATTTGACTACGCCTCTTTTGATAGTAACCACGAATTATGACGACTTGATTGAGCGGGCTCTTAAAGACAAACGTCCATTTGACCTCGTCATTCACACCGTTGCAGATGAGGTTGGGGACCGGGTTTTGTGGTTGCAGCATGGTGAACAAGAGCCAGTCCTCATTAACCCTAACAAACTCGATATTGACCTTGGTAAAGTCACAGTCGTCTATAAAATGCACGGAACCGTGGACAGGCGCAATGCACAGCGGGATCAGTACGTCATTACTGAGGACGATTACATAGATTTTCTTGTACGAATGACAAGAAAGAAGGCCATTCCGGCTATTTTTGCGGAACCGTTCCAAACCCGACATTTCCTTTTTTTGGGGTACAGTTTGCGCGACTGGAACCTGCGCGTGATTTTGAGTCGAGTGCAGAAGGAACTGGTGAGGCGCAAGGCCCGGAGCCGCCGCAGAGAGATCAAGTCCTGGGCAATCCAGTATAAGCCGTCACCACTCGAACAACGCTTCTGGCAAGAACGTGGTGTTGAAGTATATGACATGGACATAGAGGAGTTTAGCAAGAGAATTAAAGAAGTTTAAGAATCGTGATCATGCCGGTAGACAAACTTGAATCGCCGTACAAGGGTCTCGTTCCCTTTGAGGAAGCGGATGCACCTCTGTTTTTTGGACGGGAAAAGGAAACGAGACTGATTATCGCAAATATCTTCGCTGCTCCGTTAACGTTGCTCTATGGTGCGAGCGGGGTCGGCAAGACGTCTGTTCTTCAAGCAGGGGTTGCTCGCCAACTGCGGATGCGGGATGATGTTATAGCCGTGGTCTTCAAGACGTGGCAAGGGGACCCAGTCATAAACCTGAAGAGCGCCATTGCCGAGGAGGTCATACGCACCACAGGGATTGAGGTTGCACCTGAATCCAGATTTTTAGCCGATTATCTTGAGGCATGCGTCTCAAAGGTGAATCGCAGCTTAATCATCATCCTAGATCAGTTCGAGGATTATTTTTTATATCACCCTCAAGACAGTGCTTGGACTGCGGAGTTTGCGGAGACTGTCACCCGATCTGGTCTCGAAGTAAGCTTTCTCATATCCATTCGTGAGGACGCATACGCTAAGCTGGATCGCTTTGAAGGACATGTGCCCAATCTGTTTGAGAACTTCTTGCGGATTGACCATCTGGACCGCAGCGGGGCCCGTGCAGCGATCAAGAAACCCATTGAGCACCTTAACAAGGCTCTCCGCTCAGCAGGGGAGGCAGAAATAACAATTGAGGAGAATTTGGTGGAAGCAGTTCTGGACCAGACCGAGGCCGGCCAATTGGTCCCAGAGACAGCCGGGCGTGGGAGTGTTGTGAGTGATAAGGCTTCCGGACCCACCGAATTCCTGATTGAAGCGCCCTATCTGCAGTTGGTAATGACCCGTCTTTGGAATGAGGAGGTGGCGGCAGGGTCAAGGACGTTGCGCTTAACCACTTTGGAGCATCTGGGTAAAGCAGAGCGCATCGTGAAATCGCACCTGGATTCAATGATGGGCTTTTTAAGGCCGGGTGAACAGGAGATCGCTTCCAAGGTTTTTCACTTCCTTGTAACCCCAAGCGGGACGAAGATTACGCATACGGTATCCGACCTTGCCAAGTATGCCAAAGTGGCAGAAGAGCGAGCGTCTGATCTGCTTAGGAAACTTTCGGGCACACGTTTTCGAGTGGTGCGTGCGGTTTCAGCGCCATTAAATCAACCGGAGGTTGAACGGTATGAGGTTTTCCACGACGTTCTTGCTCCGGCAATTCTAGACTGGCGGGCAAGATATGTGCAAGGCCGGGAAGCAGAGCTTTTTTTTAAGGAAAAACTTAGGAAATATTCGCTGCCTTTTGTGGTGGTTTTGCTTTCGATAGCGGTTGCGGTGATCGTATATGTGCTACACCTGCGGGAAATTGCGGATGATAAAGGGAAAATAGCCCTGTCACGTCAATTGGCAGCCCAGGCGCTTCATAAATTAGATGAGCAACTCGATCTATCTCTGCTGCTGAGTGTCGAAGCCCTTCGTGCTTCAGAGACCCCAGAGGCAAAATATAGCCTGATATCCGGTTTGGAAAAAAACCCACCCCTTTCTTCCTACCTGAGCGGCAATACATTGCTAAAAACGCCGGTAGCGCTGGCCTTCAGCAATGAAGGTCAAACGCTGGTCTCAGGGGGTTCGGATGGCAGCGTCTATCGGTGGGACCTTGCCAGCCTGCGGCCCATTGGTCCTCCCTTCGAGAAACTTAAGGATTCTGTTCAAAGCCTTGTCTTAAGCTCTGATGGCAGAACCCTAGCCGTGGGCAGCTCCGATGGCAGCATTGTTATCTGTGATGTCGGGAATCCAGAGTCTTGCACCAGACTTGACAAGAAAGATGGCTCCCCGTTCACAAGCCTTGCCCTCAGCCATGATGGCAAGACCCTTGCCTCAAGCAATTCAAAAGGAACTATCATCCTTTGGGACGTCAAGACTTATGAGGGTAAGGAATTGCCCGCTAACGGAAACAGTGCATCGATAACATGCCTCTCCTTGAACCGTGACGGGACTATCTTAGCCGCAGTCGCCATCGATGGCAGGGTCAGGTTATGGGATGTTGACACAGAGGAGAGCAGGGGCGAAATCCCCATGGAAGCCAAATCCTATGCGGAGACCATAGCCTTCAGCGTCGATGGTAAAACCTTAGCCGTAGGCACCGCGGATGGCAGGATCACATTCTGGGGTGTCGAAACACAGCAGTATAAGGGTGAAATACTACCAGAACGAAAGCTAAATCGCGGGGCTCTAACCTTCAGTGCCAACGATAGCACATTGGCTATGGGAAGCAAAGAGGGTGTAGTCATCCTCTGGGATGTTGACACACGCCAGCGGAAGGGAGGGCCCCTTAACACAGAAAAGGGTGAAGTAACGACCCTGGCCTTCAGTCCCGACGGTCAGACTCTAGCCGCAGGCAGCGTCGATAGCAGGGATCGCACGGGCAGGGTCTGGTTATGGCATGTTGATACGGGGGAGAGCAGGGACCAACCCCTCATAGAACCGGAATTAAACAGGTTAGTCTTCAGCCTTGATGGAAAAAGCTTAGCCACAACCAGCAGCGACGGCAGTGTCACCCTCTGGGATGTTGACACACGCCAGCGGAAAGGAAATCTCCTGCCCGAACCCGATTTTGATGTGAAGAGTCTTGCCCTCAATCGGGACGGCACGACCTTAGCGATAGGCAGTGGGGATGGCTGGGTGAGTCTCTGGGAGGTGGCTTCTTGGCGATGTACTGCAAGGATCAACATGCAGGAACGCATTTTCGTGGAGGAGTTGGCCTTCAGCCCAGATGGTAAAACCCTAGCTATAGGCACCGCGGATGGCAAGGTGAGTCTCTGGGATGCAGCTTCTCGGCAACCTACTGCAAAGATCGACAAGCTCGGGGACTTTTTCTACGCGAGCTTCGCCTTCAGCCCAGATGGTAAAACCTTAGCTATAGGGGGGTATGGTAAGGTGATCCTCCGGGATGTGGCTTCTCGGCAGCGTCCCAAAGACATCCACATGATCGTGGACATTTTCGTGGTGAGCTTGGCCTTCAGCCCAGATGGGAAGGTTCTGGCCCTGGGAAGCGATGATGGGAAGATGGCACTTTGGGATATTGACGAGCAACATCCACTCACCCCGCTGCTACCGGGGTACAAGGGTTACGTGGAGAGCCTCGCTTTCAGCCCAGAAGGCAGGACTTTGATCTCGATGGGTGAGGGCAATACCATCATAAAACGGGATTTCGATTTGGATCTCGAAACGCTGACATCCCGCGCTTGCCGCATTGCCAACCGCAATCTCAGTGAATGGGAGTGGGACCAGTATGTCAAAAATGGGGAACCCCGGTCCACTTGCGTTGAACTCCCGCCTTGAAAAAGCGAGCCCACCGTGTCAAAGCCGATGACACCCTGACAGGAAGGAATACAGAGAAGATCGGCCCGGTTTCCAAAGGAGGATTTCTCAAGAAACCTGAAACGGGTTGAAAGACCGTTGGCTTGGGTTATGGGAGACTACAGCACATGGCCCGACCTACCACGGGATAATCGTAAGGGTCTGGGCCGCCATCCAAATCAAAAGCCACAAGAAAGGTGCCCTCTGGGCACCACGGCGGCCCGGGTTGGTGACTGTTCTGTACTTCCACCCAGAAACAAGTTCCCCATCTACCCGCCGGGTTGGCTGGCGCTGCACACATTGCTTGACCGATCACTGGGGAATCAGTGTCCCGGTAATGGCGTGGGCCGTCTTGATCAAAAGCCACAAGAAACGTTCCTTGGGGGCACCATGGCGGTCCGGCCTGGTGACTATTGATGCCGGCTGTTTCCACGCCCACCCTTGTGGTGGAACCCCACCGGTAACTTCGACTTGGATCCGGACGGCACATGGCTTGTCCCACGACCGGTGAATCATGGGGAGCGTAGTTCCTTTTGCTTTCCAAATCAAATGCAACAAGATATGTACCTTCCGGGCACCATGGCCTTGAAAGTTGATGGCTGTTAATTCCAGCTCTATCCACACCCACCCAAAAATAGTCTTGCTGTGCAATTGCGTTTTTCGGGCTTGCGGTTCCCAGGATGAAAAGAGATAGAACCGCCACTAAGAACCCAATCGATTTCAAAAACCTGTATTCCTCCATGGCATACCTCCTCTTGAGTCAAGTAGAAATGGCGAATCCGTGAAGCCATGTCGTGCTCAAAAGACGCACTGGGATGGAGCCTAATATAAAATCTGTCCCCAAAATACGGTCCAAGGATTGAAACCCTCGATGTAGCGCCTGCCAATCCAACAAATCCGAAGTTGATCTTTTTCGGCAAGAAATTGGTATGGAAGAAGGGTGTGTCAAAATAAGCGCAATACCCCGTTAAAATGCCATGGAAAACGGCCCTGGTCAGTGAAGGGATCGGCAGGAACCGTTGGTTTTCGCTTTCCACGTTGCTAGGCCGACCAAAGAGCAGATGTCGCGATAGATTTATCCCCTATAAAAGAAAAAACCAGTAGGGGTTCATGTTTTCCAAATAAAGGGGGCCGCATGATCAACTGGAAAAATACTATTCCAGATGCCGGCGGTCAAGAGGGAAAAACTTCCTTCTTTTCGCTAAGAGATTGCACTTGGCCTGGTAGGGGCGTGTGGCATGCCACCGGCGGTAACTGCACCCCGATTTCGTGTTTCGACCTGGGCCGAAATTCTTGACAGAGCGAACCGCGAACAAGTCAATTGAGGAAACAGCCCCCCTGTAGCCACGGAGGAGATCAAGAGTGCTTCCTGCGGGACGAGCCTATGTTCTGCAGGTTCACCTATGGCATAAGCCTTCTTGACATAAGGCATTTTATAGCTACTTATTAAGATACAATTTTAGTCAAAATGGGCTGAGTGCAATTGGTTTAACCTTGTAAGAAGATTCTATAAGGGTCGCTAGGATTCCTTAAGAAGTTGAGTTATTTGCGATGGGTGAATACATTACGAATCATGAGGCATTTATTCGGCTTGCCTTCTTTATCGGTATTCTTCTGGTCATAGGTTTGTTTGAAATTCTCGTGCCGCGCCGAGGGTTGACGACTTCAAAAGCAAACCGCTGGTTCGGCAACCTTGGCATCGTGGTGATCAGCACATTAGCCGTGCGCATCGTATTTCCGATCACCGCCGTACAGTTGGCCGTTTGGGCCAATCAAAAGGGTTGGGGAATTTTTAACGCTACGGAGCTATCCTACGGGCTTGTTGTTGTCCTGTCGATCATCATTCTCGATTTTATCATCTATCTCCAGCACGTCATGTTCCACGCGGTTCCGATTCTTTGGCGCCTTCATATGATGCATCATGCGGACCTAGATTATGATCTGACCACAGGGATTCGTTTCCATCCCATTGAGATCCTTATCTCCATGGGCATCAAATTCTCAGTCATCGTTTTGCTGGGGACGCCAGCCCTTGCGGTGATTATTTTCGAGATCACCCTCAATGCAACAGCCATGTTCAACCACGGGAACTTCTACATCCCTCTGGGTTTGGACCGTGTGCTGCGGTGGTTCGTTGTGACCCCTGATATGCACCGTGTGCATCATTCCGTTTTTCCCAGTGAGACCAACAAAAATTTCGGCTTCAACCTCCCGTGGTGGGACCGGATCATGGGGACCTATAAAGCCCAACCGCGGTTAGGCCATGAAGACATGACCATCGGCCTGAACCAGTTTCGAGATCCCTCAAAACTCAACCTTCTGTGGATGCTCATTCTGCCCTTTGTGGGAAAGCAGGGAGGCTATGCGATTGGGCAGAGAGGCGCCAAAGAGGGAGAATAGGGAAGGAAAAGGCAGTTCACCAGATGGCTTCATAAGCTATGGGTGAGAGATTCCATTTCCTCAGAATGCAAACTCATACTTTGAATTGCTTTTGGGAGGTCCATTTCACATGGGTCGTCGGGTTGTCACTATCATCATCGCAGGGTTTTGCACAATATTCGTGGCCTTTGCCATCAGATATTCCTATGGGCTTCTTTTGCCTGAGATGCTCCCCTCTCTGGCCATTTCCAAAACCGAGGCCGGCATCATCTACTCATCCTATTTCCTGATTTATACCCTCTGCTCACCGGTCCTCGGTCTGCTTGTCGACAGGTCCGATGCGAGGGTGCTTCTCACCGTTTTCGTAGGTCTTCTGGGCCTAGGTGCCTATCTCATGTCATTTTCCACCACGGTGGCCCAGGCCAGTATTTTCTTCGCCCTGGCGGGTATCGGTCACTCTGCATGTTGGGCCCCTGTCGTGACCGTGGTTTTGCGATGGGTCAGCGAAAAGCGAAGGGGCATCGTCCTTTCGATTGTCGATCTTGGGAGCGCTACCGCTATTGCCTTCTGGGGTATCATGATCCCCTTGATGATCGGGCCCTATAGCTGGAGAACAGTTTGGGTATGTCTGGGTCTGTCGGCGTTCTTGACAGCGGGAATGAATTTCTTGTTCGTGAAAAGCCACCCCCCTTTCGAGCAGGAACTACAGGGATCAGAAAGGGCACCAAAGGCCCGGATGCCGATCAAGGCGGCCTACAAGGCCATTTTCCGCGATAAAAAATTCTATCTTATCGGTTTTTCCTACCTGCTCATCAGCTTTTCAATTCTCATTCCTTTCACATTCCTGACTGCCTATGCAACAGGGGAACTGATGATATCCTATCAATCCGCCGCCGGTCTTGTGGCGGTGATCGGGATCGCAGGCGCCGTCGGTAAACTGGTCTTGGGCCATGTCTCGGATATTGTGGGAAGGGTCAAAGTGATGATGCTTTGCGGGGTCCTCACGGCAGCCGGGGCGCTTGGCATCGCATACGCCCGGGAGTTTATCCTGCTGATCCTCTTCACGATTGTGTTAGGCGTCGGCTATGGGACCATCTGGCCTGTTTATGCCGCCTCCGCCCGGGATTTATTCTCCAAGGATTATTCCGGCAGTATTGTCGGCCTCTGGACGGTTTATCACGGTCTAGGCTCCGTCGTCGCCCCTGTATTTGCCGGCTGGACGATAGATGCCACAGGTACCTATGTCTGGGCCTTTATCCTGGCTGTAGCAAGCTCAGTCTTATCATTCCTGCTCTTGTTGCCCCTTGCCAGGTCGGCTTCCGTTGAACCCGCGTAAGACCATCCTGGTTTGCAGGGGACGGAGGAGGCGAATCCATGGTGTATAGGATAGGCGCGCTGTTAAATTCTTAACCTATCGAGAAAGCTGTCTCTGTCATCATCATTTTGAAATATGAGCCTTCTTTCAATTCCCCTAGCTATGATGTGGTGAAGGATGCCGGGAGCATCAATGCGAGCTTTCCTGGGCATGAAGCAGGAATATCCTTGCGCAATCGAGCAGTCAAGTTAAATAGTTACTAAGGGGAGCACATAATTGTTTGCATCATGGAGAATGCCGGATAGCGTTTAGGGTCATGAGGTCTTTTCTGAAGTGACTGTCGGGAGGGCTTCGT
>Ga0209427_10000514_pt1 | contig 41086 bp, 45 predicted proteins | sample DeeMarSWOR136_30_FD_187465 | JGI IMG/M metagenome (GOLD analysis project Ga0209427, IMG submission 187465) | Marine sediment microbial communities from White Oak River estuary, North Carolina - WOR-1-36_30 (SPAdes) (version 2) | ecosystem: Environmental > Aquatic > Marine > Intertidal zone >...
TTATATATAATTTTTTGTTAAATTTATTATTTCTATTCAAAATCTCACATTATTTATATTTAATTAAAAATAATTGATTTAAAAGACATTTTTTTTTGGATGTTTTACTTTTTAAAACTTGTTAAATCTATTTATATCTCAAAATAATGGTTAAAAGCTTCCTCAAATTTGTGAAAGGGTGAAAGATCTCCCTTAAACTCAACAACATGAGAATTATAATACGTGTTTAAGAATCTATCTACTACAAGTTCCATGCATTTTTCAATGTTTTCACTACATTTATGTTTTTCAAGTATATATGAGAAAATTAGGTTATCTTTAGTTTTAAAGAACATATGGTAATCTCCTAGATTTATATCTTTAAGTTTTATACCTACATCTTTGTTTCCAATAAGCTCCTGTGAATAAATTAATATCGCAGAAATAAATCCTGCAATTTGAAAAATATTTTTAGCTAAAATAGTTCTATTTTTTGTGACTTTTGAAATATATTAGATTAGATTTGTGCTAAAATAAGTTTTTGTACTAATAAAATTATCACCTCAATAATATTTAAATTTATTTTGATAATAAAATAATTTTTTGACCACAAATACCATTCAATTCTTTTAAATATAATCAAAATTGTTATGCCTGAGAATAAATATAATCAAAATTGTTATGCCTGAGAATAAATATTTGATTAGAAATGAAAAGAGAATCTTTTATCTACATTTATATAAAAGATTCTTTTTTATATGAATAAAATGTTAAGGAGATAAGTAATAATTATATTAAGGCTGCTATTTTTTATTCAAATACTTGTGAATAATATCAAAATCAGTTAAATTAAAGGGTTTCATAATCGAACCTGTAACACCTAATTCTAAAGACTCTGAAGAAAGTTTTCGAGAATTGGTAAATGATGCTAATAGTATTATTCTGAGATGGGATACTCAAGGAAGAATTGAATTTATCAACGAATTTGGAGAAAGGTTTTTTGGATATACCAAATCTGGACTTATTGGCAAACATGTTATAGGTACTATTGTCCCCAAAACAGAGACTACCGGTCGTGATTTAGTAACATTAATGGAAGATATCTGTAAAAATCCTGAATTATATAAGAATAATGTAAATGAAAATATCACTAAATATGGAAGAAAAGTATGGATTTCTTGGACAAATAAAGCTATAAAAGATAATCAAGGAAATTTAATTGGAATTTTATCAGTTGGAAATGATATTACAAAACAAAGATTGGCCACATTAAAGATTTCTGAGTCTGAAGATAAATTTAGAACCATTACTGAACAATCATTTATAGGTATCGCAATTTTACAAGATTTTAAATTTAAGTATATTAACCAACAATTTGCTGATACTTTAGGTTTTACCCCAAAAGAGATTCTAAGATGGAAACCTAAAGAATTTTTTAGTCTTATACATCCAGAAGATAAAGAAAGGATCATGAGGATCGCTGAAAAAAAATATTTCGGTAAAAATGCAGTTTTAGCTGGTTTACAGTTTAGAATCATTAAAAAAACAGGGGATATTATCTGGCTCGAAATTATATCTAAAACTATTCCTTTTAAGGGAAATAAAGCAGATTTAATTGCTACATTAGATATTACTGAAAAAAAAAAGCAGAAAGAATTATACTTGAAGAAAATCGTACATTATTAGAACTTAATAAAATGAGAAAAGATATTATCACCCGAGTTTCCCATGAGTTGAAAACACCATTAACTTCAATATATGGGGCCTCTCAACTCCTATTAAAGCATTACAATGGAAAAATTGATGAATATGTGTTAGAATTTATTGAAATATTTCATAGAGGTGCTTTAAGACTAAAAAAATTAGTTGAAAATTTAATAGACGCTTCAAGGATTGAATCTGGTAAGTTAGAACTCTTTCTTCAAATGAACAATATTGTAAAAATTACTAAGGAGTGTGTTGAAGAAATGAGCTATTTATTGGAAAGTCGTAAACTAAATGTGATATTGAATTGCCCAGATGAATTGCAGTTTATTGTAGATAAAATTCGTATTCAACAAGTAATTACTAATCTTTTATCAAATGCTATTAAAAATACACCAGCAAACGGAAAAATATATATCACCCTTATAGATCATTATGATCACATTGATATCCAAATAAAAGATACAGGAATAGGAATAACCAAAAAAGAAAAAGAACTTTTATTTGAAAAATTTGGAAAGATGGAAAGATATGGCATGGACTTGGGCGTAGATATAGAAGGATCGGGTCTTGGGTTATTTATTTCGAAAGAAATTGTAGAATTACATGGAGGCCAAATAATTGTAGAGTCTGAAGGAAGGAATAAAGGTTCTACTTTCACTATTAGATTAGTTTAAAAAAGATATTTTTATTAAAATTGGGCCTGGCAGGATTCGAACCTGCGACATCCCAGTCCGAAGCCGGGCACCCTATCCATTCTAGATTGCGTCGAAATGGACGCAATTGACTAGATTACAAGCCCTGATAAGAGAATATCCTATCTTTTGTTATCTAAATTAATAGAGATATATAATTTTCATCCTTTATTTCAAAAAAATGTTTGCTATAGATAAAAAATTATTCAAAGAAAAAGTAAGGTTTCAAGATATTTTTATCCCATTATTAATATACTTAATAAGCATTCTAAATAACTTAATAAATCTTAAACCTTGAGTTAGATCTCCATCTACTTGGATTTTCCCTTTCATGTAAGCATCTGTTCCACTCATTTCCCGAAATATTTTAATAAATATATCTTTATGATATCTAACTCTAAATAAGGCCTCTCTATTAATCCCATTTTTGTACATTATTGTACCATTAGATATTTTGATCCAAAAGTGATAATTTATATCTGTTATCGAAATTTGATAGATATCATCATATTCGATAATTTCTTCCCTGAGTTCTTCATTATTATTAATGAGATTTACCCCAAGTCTTATAATCCTCTCTAATGCTGTAATAAATTCCTCATTGTTTTTTTCTAATCCGTGAACAACAGACCTAAAACCCTTTGAGTCGAGCATATACACTTATGGCAAAATATCTATATTTTATATTGTTATACCTAAAAAATCCTTATTATCTACATTAACTTTAAACAATATAAATCTTTCTATTCAATGTATTAGCAAGCTATTCAGAATAAAATTTTTATATTCTCATTAATTCCTTTGCTTATACAACTAAAATTTTTAGCGGCTATAGTGTAGCCCGGTCTTTAAATATAACAATTCTGTCTATTTAACCGAAAGCATTCGGGACTGTCACTCCTGCGACGCGGGTTCAAATCCCGCTAGCCGCGCCATTATATATTAGCAATACGACAGTTTCAATATAATTTACACTCTCAAGTTTCATTACAATCTGAGATATTACATTAAGACTAGTATTTGTAAAAAAATTAATATTTATAATTTAAAAAAAAAGAAAAAATTGCTACAATCGTCTTTTCAATTGCTCTAATTCTATAAATCTTCAACTAAATCTTCATAAGCTTCAAGAGAAAGTTCTATAATCTCCTGAAAGGCCATTGCATCCTGAAGATTTCCTTCTACAGTAATATCTCCTGCCATATAAGCAGAGGTTGCATCAACCTCCCCCATAACGATACCAGCACCCACCTCAAGAGTGGAGGATAATGTGAATGAAGGATTATCAATGTCTCCTTCTCCATAATCTAAATCTCCTTCTTTAACTGTGAGCCAGAACTTTTTATCTGCATCAGTGAATACCAATTGGATGGCAATTTCCATATCTTCAAGTTCTTCTTTAAGATCTTCATTTTCTCCCGAAATTTGCTTCATAAATTCGAGAGTTTTTCCAATCACGTCAGCAGTTGCTGCAGACGCTCCTGCATCTTGGGCAGCCTTTATTTCTTTTAATAATGATTCGTCAACCATTTTAATTTTCAACCTTCTTTTTTAACTTTATTAGTTATTTAGGAAATTAATTAGAGTATAATTAATTAAAATTGCAAATTATTATAACCTTTTAATCTATAAAAAGGTTTTATTTCTTTTTCTATGTTTTTTAGAACAAATTAAAGCATGTCTTTAAAAAATAACATGTTGATATGCTAGTTGCTTTAAAAAAATAGATTACACAGGTTCATAATTGAATTTTTCTTTTTCCTATAGAAATTGAAGATAGGAATAGAAATATAGGGTTTTATAAAGATTGGTCTTTATAATATGTTATTCTTGTATTATTAAGCCTTAATAACACTGATATAAAAGAATATGGTAAAAATGCAAAAAATTAAATCATCTAAGTTTTACTAATTTTGTTGAGTATATACAAAAAAAATGAATTAACAGTATATTGAGATGGGAATGATATTAGAACAGTTATATATTGCGACGAACAATTTAATAAACCAACAATTTTATAAAGATGGTCATGATATTATCACTGGTAGAACCCCTGAAGTTTCTATTAAAATAAGTAATTCGGGGCAAGTGATAAGGAAATTTAAAGACTTATTTAACGCTAATTTAAACTTATTTCTCGATGGTAAATATCTCCAATTTCTTAATCTCTTCACAAAAATTAAAGGTGTAGACGAGAATTATATCAATGAAATTTATCAAGATCTGCAACTCAAATTGCATAATTTAAAGGATACTGAAAATATAGAAATCGTTGTTCTATATGCAATTGTACTCAATTCTCTTATTTCAAGCATAAGAGATATTAATTTTAACAAAGCTATTTCTGAAATCAATAAAAGAGTAAGGAAAAAGAAGAAGATTAACGATAGCAAAATCCAACGGGAATTGGATATGTTATTCATGAAAAATGATGATAATATATCAATTCTATATAATCTTACATATCTAGATACCTTAGCAGAATCATTTAATTATAAAAAGGTTGCTCATATCTGCAAAATTCAGAAGAGCAAATATATTAACCGAATTGTAAATCTAATTTTAGAATTGGATAATTAGAGAAGATTACTCATTATATATTATTGAAATTTTTTAAATCCTCATACAGTACCTGAGCTAGTGCATCTAATACTTTTTCCCTTAATTCCTTATCTTTTATTCTTATTCTATCTGAAAGTTCAATTTGTATTGCTTGACTCTTCGGTATTTGAGCCGCTCCATATTTTTTTGTTATGTACCCTCCAGTTAAAACATATTCACTTCTTCTAGGATGACTTGGAGCAATAGATATATTTAAATCGATAAATTTTTGAACAATCTTTCCACGAATATTCTTTCCCCAATCTTTTTTAGGTACTTTTTCATGAAAAAATGATTCTAAATTATTAGTTCCTAAAACTATATCCACATCTCGGAACCCTGGGGGTCGACTAGCGTTTTCAAATCCATGTAAATCAATTAATAACGAATGATTATATACTTTCAAATTGTATAGTACAATTTCTTCGATTTTTTTATGATAAAATTCATATATATCCTTTGCAATGTAAGATTGTTGCACATATGCCTCGTTTTTCTCTCGGTTTAAATCAATTTTACTTCGATGAACCCTAGAAATTACATAAGAAGGGATTTTAACGTTAAAATTTTTTTGCTTAAAGATAATTTGAAGTGTTGTTATTAGATTTTGTGCAAACTCGATGGTTTTCCCATCAATTCCTAGAATTCCTGACGATCTTTTTGGAATATTTTCACATTCTAATTTTCCTCCGTGTGGTACAGATATTATTAGAGGTATGTTTCCCTTTTGAAATTCTATATAGTCAGAGAGATCTATCATTTATTTAAGGTTATCCTATTTAATAAAAGGTGAATTTAATTAAATCAGTGGAGAATTTTGAAAAGTTAAATATCGGAGTATCATGAAAATACTAATCCAAACTCCAAATCCAATTAATCCAAAAGTGTAATATGCAAATGCATTTTTTTCCTTTTCGAACGTGATATAGGCAAATAACCAAGTACCAAGGCCACCAATCGCACACATTAAAATATCTGTACCAATATTTTGCCAACTATCGGCTCGATCTTCAAATTTCCAGCCTAAATCAAGAAAAACTAAATTTTCAACAATTTCCCAAATTACAGAAATAAGCATCGTGAGTATAAAAACAAATAACAAGGAAAAAATTGGAACTGTTCCATATTTTCTTTTAGGAATAGTGTAAAATAATGAAAAAAACAGAAACAAACCGATTCCAAAACAGATATGACCAAAGGAATAGAAATCAAACCAAGAAATACCAACTTCAGAAATATCTGTAGCGAAAAATTTATTCAATAACATTATATTCTCACTTTTTTGAGTAATTTCAATCTATTTTTTACTTTTTAAACTAATAATATAAAAATGCCAATATATATTAATATGAATTTAAAATTCAAGAATCAAATAGATAACAAAGAATAATATAAATGAAAGGAAATTGAGAAGATAAAATAATGGAAACTCATATTTCTTCACTTTTTCATAAGATAGATATGCGAAACCGCAACATATTAAAGCACCAAAAGCTCCAAGAATAATATCAGATATAGCATTCGCAAAACTATCTAGTTGATTCTGGTGTTTTAAACCCCATTGATATAGAAGACTATTTTCTATAATCTCCCAAAATACTGCAAATATTATAGTACCTGCAAAAAACCATAACCAATGAGATTTTTGTACCTTGAAATTTTTTGGATCAAATAAATTTCTTATCGTCGAAATGATTGATATTAAGGAAAACACAACGATTCCCATTGCAATATGTCCAAAACTAAAGAAATCGAGAATAGACTGACTTACCTCACTTGACGAAGTTGCCCATAACCAATTAAACAACACCATTGTCTCACCGATTATCTTTATTTTGTAATTATAATAATACCATTATAGATTTAGTTTAAAAAATATTGTATTATATTATATCTAATCATTATTCGTATACTATTTAAGGTAATATTTGCTTGAAAAAAATTGCATTTCTAATCTATTATCATAAACAAAATTTCTATAGCTTAAATGCTATTGCCGGTGCACTTGAAACAGATAATATATTTGACGACCTTGATTTCTATTTTTTAAACTCACATGAAGAGCTCTTTAAAACATTAAAAGATATTATAAAATCTTATTATAAGATAATAGTAGCTATTTCTTTCTTCACCACTCAGCTTTTCGAAATCCGAGAATTGATAGATAGATTAAGACATAAGTTTCAAAAGAAGTGTATTCTTATAGCAGGAGGATCCCATCCAACAGGAGATCCTACAGGGACCCTTCAAATAGGTTTTGATATAGCTGTAATTGGAGAGGGAGAGGAAACTATCATAGAACTTGTAAATAGACTTGCCAATAATGAAAAAATTAGTGATATAAGAGGAATTGCTTATAATATTGAATATAATAAATATAAATATACAAAAAAACGTGCATTAATTGATTTGAATAAATATCCGCCTTTTCCTATTAAAAATACTCGATTTGGGGCAATTGAAATAACGAGAGGGTGTCCTTATGTATGTTACTTTTGTCAAACTCCATATATTTTAGGCACTACCCCTAGACACAGAAGTATCGAAACAATATGTAAATATGTTCAAGTATTGAAAGATTATTATGGAGATCTAACTGATATCCGATTTATAACTCCTAATGCATTTAGTTATGGCTCTGAGGATGGAAAAACGTTAAAAATTGATAAACTTGATAAATTACTTTCCCAAATTAGATCTATTATTGGAGAAAATGCTAAAATCTTTCTGGGCACTTTTCCTTCGGAAGTAAGACCAGAACATGTTAATCAAGATACATTAAATTTGGTTTTAAAATATGGCAATAATGATAATATAACTATTGGTGCACAATCAGGCAGTCAAAAAATCTTAGATCTGTGTCATCGAGGTCATACTATTGAAGATATTTATAGAGCTGTAGATTTAACATTAGAAAATCACCTTAAGATTAATGTAGATTTCATTTTTGGATTACCTGGAGAAAATGATGAGGATATTGAACTTACGATTGAAATGATGAAAAAAATTTCAAATAAAGGTGCTAGAATTCATGCTCATTCATTTATACCCCTACCACAAACACCTTTTTCACGAGAACCTACCAAAAAAATAAATCGAGAATATAGGAAAGAAATTGAAAATCTAATTTCAAAAGGATTAGCCTTCGGGAATTGGAGAACACAGGAAAGATTAGCTGCTAAAATCACCAAAATTTATCGAAATAAAAAATCAACTGAAAGGATTCATTGAACGATCTGAATCAATTCATCTTTTATTCTTAGAAATCCTTCTTTTTCAAGTTGAGAAAGAATAGTTCTTATTCTTTCAATACTAGAATCTTTTAATTTTTTCTCAATGTCGGCAAGGGCGATAGATTTATATTTAATTATCATTCTCAAAAGCTTTCCTCTTATCTGCCGATTTGTTCCTTTAAATTTGGCTTGCTTTCGATAGTGAGCACTTCGTTTATTCAAATTAGGAAACCTTTTTTTTAGCATCACACCATAATCCATCAAAGCGTAATACCATTCACGAGGGTTATCTTTATCCATTGTTTTCTCTAATATTGGGGCGATATCTTTATCTCTTATATTGTTTTTGCCTGGAAAGAAGAAATAGATATAAACTCTTCTTATATTAGTTTCAATGAATAAAGTTGGTTTATTAAATGCAAAGGTAATGATTGAAGAAGCGGTGTTGTGTCCTATTTGCGGGAAGCTCTTTAATATTTCTACAGAATCAGGTAATTGACCATTATACTCATTAATTACAATTTCAGCAATTTTCTTTATTGCTATTGCTCTTCGATTATAACCTAAACCTTGCCACATTTTCAGAACTTCATCAAGTGGTGCGTTTGATAATACGAAGAAATTTGGGAATTTTTCAGTAAAGTTCAGAAATTTTTCTGTTACCCTTCCAGTTTGAGTTTGTTGTAACATAATTTCTGAAACTAAAACATTATAAGGAGTGATATTTTTCCTAAAGGGAAAATTTCTTCCTTGTTGTTTAAAATAATCATAAATTATGTTTCGGAATTGTGAAACTATTTTTGGTGAAAGACCGATAGAATTATAAAGATCATGGAATTCTGAGATAAGTATTATAAATCACCATAATGCTATAGAAATATATCTATAATAGTAAAAAATTTATTAGGAATCATTTTGAAATATCAAAAATAAATTCAGTTACACCACCCTCAATTCTTCTGAATTTTATATCATATCCAGAAGTGTTAATAACATGAATCATCGCCTTGTTTTCAAGTAAAATTGAACCTCCTAAGCTTTTATAATTAAGTTCTTGTCCAATTTGGACAAGAAAAGGCAGTAGAAATCTTGTTAGACCTAAACCTCGCCAATCTTTATGAACTACAAACAATAATTCTGCTAAAGAAGGTTGAGATGTCTTAAAAAAACCCCCCATACCAATAATCTTTTCTTGTCCATTCTCACTATCGACAGCTACTAATATCATATCCGTAGAATAATCAATATTCACCATTGGGGCAATTTTCTTATGACGAAAATCTTTCATAGGAGTAAAAAAGCGCATATATCTATCTTTATCGTCAAGAGAATAATGTAATTCTTGTATCATTCTCTCATCAGTGGGTTTCACTGGTCGGACTTTTACTACTTTCTCATTTTTCAATGTTATCATAATCTCATATTTCTGAGGATATATGGAAATTCTACCATCAATAGAGATTGGCAATTTTTGATCAGAGTATATATAATTCCACTTTTTTGCTTTCTCTAATAATTCTTCTCTAAAATCAGGGTGGGCAATATTAATCATCTGTAAAACTCTTTCACGTATAGACTTCCCATATAGATATGCGATCCCCCATTCAGAGACAACATAATGTACGTCCCCTCTTGTAATCACTACTCCCGATCCTGGTTGAAGATAAGGTACAATCCGAGAAATTACAGTTCCGTCCTTCAATGTCGCTGTTGATGGGATTACCATTATCGGTTTTCCATTTTTTGCACGAGCTGCACCTCGAACAAAATCAACTTGACCTCCAATTCCACTATAAAATTTATGTCCAATCGAATCTGAATTTACTTGCCCTGTTAGATCAACCGAAAGCGCAGCATTTATGGCAACTTGTTTCTTATTTTGACTAATTATATAGGGATCGTTAGTATAATCACATGGGTGAAATTCAACCATAGGATTATCATCAACAAAATCATATAGCCTTTTTGTACCCATAACAAAAGAACAGATAATCTTATCCTTATGGATTGTCTTTTTTTTACAAGTAACTACACCCTGTTCTACAAGATCGACAATCCCATCTGAAAACACTTCACTATGAACACCTAAGTCTTTTTTATCATGCAATGCTGCAGTAACTGCGTTTGGGATTCCGCCGATACCCATTTGAATTGTTGATTCGTTTTCTATTAAGGATGCTACAAATTTTGCAATCTTTTTTGCTATATCATCAGGTTCTCCATAACTATATTCAATTATATCATGATCTGAAAGAATAAATGCATCAATATCATCCATATGAATAAAAGCATCTCCTAAGGTACGAGGCATTTTAGGATTGATCTCTGCAACTACGCAATTAGCTACCTCTGCAATAGGTTTTACAATATCCACATTTATTCCAAAACTACAGAAACCGTATTTATCTGGTGCACTCACTTGTATTAGTGCTGTATCTAAATGCATCTTCCCTAATTTGAATAATCTTGGGATTTCTGAAAGTAAGATTGGAGTATAGTCTGCTTGTCCAGCTGTTATGTATTTACGTAGTGATTTTCCAATAAACAATGCATTATGCCTAAATAGATCCTCTATCCCTCCGACCGTTTCATAATAATCGAGATCACTCAAACTGAGGAAATGCAAAATTTCCACGTCAGGAAGCTTTAATCCAAACTCAATCAATTTTTTCGTAAGATCTATAGGTTCTGCGCAACCCGAATCAATAAAAATTCGATTTCCTGGCTTAATGAATTTTTTAATAGCATTATCAATGGTTTCTTGCTTATTTTTATATTCTTTCAAAGAATCAGAGAGATTTAAATCTGGAGTAATGGGCAAATATATTCACCTTAAATTAGTTTTAATTACACTAAATTTAGTTATTAAGGAGTTTTAAATATAATTATAGGCATTACTAATAATAAAAAATTTAAACAATAATGTAGTTAGGAAAATATTTGGTTATTTATTGAATTAATTTGCGAGGAAATTATTTTATGTACATCTTTTTTTTTATATGGGTATTAGCGATTATTTTAATCATGCCTATTTATTTTTTGTCAGTAAGTCATCTGCAATTACAAGATAAATTTGGAAAAGAGAAGGGTTTGGTAATAGCTAAGATTTTTGGATATGTTTCAGGATGGGGTTTTTTTATATTTCTCTTCGGCATCTGGTTATCATCTCAACCAAAATTTAGAATCCCATTCCTTGAAGAAAAGTTGATTTCTCTTCCTATTATCAATTCGTCAATTTCTGTTTTTCATTTCATTATATCAGCTCCAATAATAACGATTGGTGCTTGGTTTGGAATTGTAGGCGTAAGGGGAACAACAATAAAAGTTGCAGAAACACATAAACCAGAAAAAGTTATTAATACGGGGATTTATTCGAAAATTAGACACCCGCAATACTTTGGAGCCATCCTTTCACATTTTGGTATTTCACTTCTGCTATCTGCTTTCTTTTCTCTGTTAGCTACACCACTAGTTATTTTATTGATTTACTTGATTTCATGGAAAGAAGAAAAAGAGTTAGTAAGAGAATTCGGTAAAGATTATGAAGATTATAAAAAATCTGTTCCAATGTTTATTCCAAAATTAAAGAATAGCAAATAAAAGTTAATAATAAACCATCAGTTTACATTTAGGTTAAAAGCAGAATAAACAATAATAAATATCTAAATTCCTTCTAGAATTTAAAGAAAAAGACATTTAGATTTTCCAAGTTTTCAAATGCCAAGTGATACAATTGAAATAGAGGATTTAGAAGCATTTATTGATGGTTTAACAACTTCCCTTGATACATTAGGAGATCTTGATCCAACCAAGGCTAGAGGGTTTCAAGCTCAACTAGCGAAAGCCATTTCTGATTTAAGATTAAAGAGAGCAGCAAAAATTGAACCTACTCCTGAACATATAGGACATTTCACTAAAGCGGATTTAAAAAAATATTTATTGAAAGAACTAGAAACTCTTCAAAATCACTTGGACTCCACAGATTACAACCGAAGAAAAAAGTTTGAATTAGTAAAAAAAATCGCTCTGATACGAGAGCAGATAAATTCTATATAATTTTTATATTTTTTAGACTATTTATACTAAATTTTTGGAGGTGGAACCAATTCTAATTGATATTCACTGTCATGCAAATCTTTACTTAACGTTAGATCAGGTTATTAAGGAAGCTAAAAGTGTGGGAGTAGAAAAGATAATTGCTGTTGGAATGAGCGCTCTTAGCATTGAAAGAATATTAGAAATATCAGATATATATGAAGAAATTTTTCCTGCTTTAGGTATTCATCCTGAAGAAGTAAGAATGAATAGTGATATTGAAAACCAATTAGATTCTGTAATTAATATTATTAGAGAAAATAAAAACAGGATATGTGCAATCGGTGAAATCGGATTAGATCATCATTTTGTAAAAGAAAAGGAGTTATACCCTCTTCAAAAAAGAATTTTTGAAATAATGTTATCATTAGCACAAGAATTAAAATTACCTGTGAATTTACACACAAAGGGTGCAGAAAAATTGGTTTTTGATATGCTTCCATCCTTTAATATTCCTAATGTCAATATTCATTGGTATTCAGGACCGGAAGAATTTCTAAATTTAGGAATAGATAGAGGATATTTTTTCTCTATTACTCCCGCAATTAGTTATTCTCCTGCAGTAAAAAAAACCGTGGAAAAAACTGATGAACAATTTCTATTACTTGAAAGTGATGGACCCGTGAAATATTCAGGAAAAACTGGAACTCCTGCAATGATTAGAGATGTATTAAAAGCAATTTCAAAATTTAAAGACATTCCTCCTGATGAATTGGAAAATCAAATCTTTGAAAATACTAAAAAAATATTTCCAAAACTATTTTAGAAAAGGAGAAATTAATTAATTAAATCAGCAATTTCTTCAGGAAACTGCTCCCCTTTGACTTTCATCCGATTTAACATATCCTTAACTTCAGATATTGTACTCCCATAAATATGGAGAGAATTGCTAAAATCTAAATAATGTCCCATTTCTACACCTAGTTTATCTGCTATGTTTTTTTGAATCCTTATCATGCCGTTTACGTTTGCCTCCCATGCTCGGAACAAATCTCGACTTCTCCACGTTGTTTGCATGATCAATTTTCCATCTTTTATTCGCATAAAAATTCTCTGAAGACAAGGAGGATCCTCATGATAGGGATCAACTAGAGGGCGCCAAGTGATTGCCTGTGCTCGGCGTGAATATGGTGTTTCTTTTAATTTTTGGATTATATATTCCATTTGATTAATTCTTGGAAAATTTAAAGTAGCCATAGGAATTTTCTCGATAACTAACTGTTCTGAAATTGATTTATCTAAATCAAATTCAATCCCATTATCCAATTTCCAAATATTAGAACTGGGAGTACTTTCAATTTTCTCTGCTTTAACTAATTTTTCATGTTTTTTTACAAATTCATTATCTACAAAATCAATATTATAAATCTTGTGAATAGAATCCTCAAGAGAATAAGGAGCATAATTAAATAATCTGTCATGATAAGAATATGGAAAACTTACAGCTGATTCATAAAGTAAATGGTCATTTATACCTTCCATTATCTCTTCAATATAACCACTTTGAATAGATCCTATTAAATATGTATCTGCTATACAGCCATATACCTCATGAGAATTACCATGTTTTGATCTAAACTTCATAACTTTCTCTTTACGCATTATAGGATTACTAAATGGTTCTCTAATTTCAATTAACACTGTAGCATCTTTAGAAGGAGGATCTTCAGGTTTATCATATTCTGTTTTTATATCGTCTCCGTTATATAAAACTTGACCAACAGCAGATAACCAAGCGTCTCGTATATCTCTTTTGGAAATGAAAAAGACTTTTGCCATTTTTGCTCAAACTGATTAAATTTTAAATTAAAAATTGATAAGCTTATTTACTAATCAAATTATTAGAATATATTTGTTAAAAACTTAATAAAATTCTATTGAGTATATTAAATTTTTAAATCCAATTTAGTAGGATTTATTAGTTATTCCTCACATTAAGAGTTCCATAACATTTATAAAACCCATATTTACATTATGTTAATATAAGAATAATGTAGTAATTTATATCAAAAAAATTTACACAAATTAATATAAAATCGTGATTTAGATGGGTGGTTTTGGCAAAAAGCTGAAAAAGGGCTTCGCAAAAGCAGCCGGAGGAATTGTGGAAAATGTAACGGGTTCGGAAGCTCTAGGAAAAGGCGTTAAAAAAGGAATTAAGAAAGGAAGTGTTAAGAAAGGGTTCGAGAAGGCCGTTAAAGAAGCCAGTGAAGATGATGATTGAAGCTATTAATTAAAAAACTCTTCTTTTTTTTATTTTTTATTAACATCAAATTTTTATTAATATTTTTATTTTAAAGTAATAATATAATTAAACTCATAGGTTTAATTAGAACATGAAATTACATCTTGAATTTTCTCCGCCATTTAATGAAGTAACTAAAATCATATATAAAATATTTGAATTTGAAAATGAATTAATTTTAGCTGATTTAATTGAGTATTTTGGGCAAATCTATGGGGAAAAATTCATAGAACTAGTTTGGGAAAAAGGAAATAAAGGAGTCTTTAGTAAGTATTTGTCTATTATTATAAATGGCAGAAGTTATCAACATGATAAATTCTTAGAAACAAGATTAAAAGATGGAGATCAAATAGTTTTTATCTATATATATTTTGGTGGATAAAGCCTCAAACTTTAAAGAATATATATAATCCAGATGCCAAACCCTGTTAACATTGGATTTAAAATATTATCCGAGATATTCCTAGCAAATCTATCAACTAATAAGAATAAAATAGTGGCAACAGATGCCATTAAAAATATTTTTAAGATACTTATTGGCATCCAAGGATAATATAGATTCAAGATAATAATTACAATTAAGTACGTTGAGACACCGCCAGCAATAAATCCTTCGATTGTTTTATTTGAATTTTTTCTAAGACTATGTGCTCCATATTTTTTACCAATTATACAAGCAATTGCGTCAGCCCCCGTTGTAATCAATGCAACAGCCCCAAATATTGGAAATGGAGCAAAAAGGAAGGGAATAAAGGATAATACTAATGGTGTAGATGCTATAAATGTGTACTGCTCTTCTTGTCGCATAGAATTATACCATCGCTTACTCCATTTAGGAAGTGAATAGAATTTATTTAGTCGAGCTAGATCACCAATTTGAAACATGATAACAAATCCAAAACCTACAGTAGTAATCAACCAGTAAGAGAAACTATAGTTATCTAAATCCCACCGGGTTAAAATACCTAGATCCTCAAGAATAAGTCCCAATGTCCAGAAGAAGAAGATCACAAAACAAGTAAATAGGTGGAGAATTTTTCTACCTGCCTCGCTTTTCAAATCATCCACGAAACCCTTATTAATATTTTCGCAATATTTATTATAATCCCTTTCAGCAATAATTTCTGGATTTCTTATTGCAGCAATTCCATTATAAAGTAACATAATAACCCATATCCCCATTTCTACAATAAAAATGGTTGATGTAAGCAACCACATATAACTTAATGAGCTTTGGGTTAAATTGGGAGAATGGAATTGAATTATAAAGGGAAAAAGGACTCCCGCAAGTAAAAATAACATTGCAATTAAAATCTCATTTGTAAAAATATTGTTTTTTAACTTTATTTTTCTATTTTTAATAGTGTAAGTCAATGTTAGTATCGAATATCCAATTAAAATTATGCTACTAGCTAAAAAATACATGTTGTTAACTGTTAACGTTGAATAATTTAAAAATTTTTACAGATCCTTTTATATCCAAGATAGTATAATTGTATAATAATCTAAATTAAAGAAGAACCGTATAAATATATAGATAAGACTACAACCAATTGGTATTAGTAAGTTATCTGATATATTAATTGGTTTATTAGAAAAAATATCGAACATAAAAAAAGTTAAAGTAAAAATTAATGACCAGAAAATACCAACGAAAAAATAACATATAAGCAGAGTTATTATGGTTCCTGCAATCGTTCCTTCCCAAGTTTTATTTTTATTCCAAGATATATGTGTTTTTCCAAATCTTATACCAATTTGACTCGTCATCAGATCACTTATAGAACTAATTCCTAATATTGTAAAGAACATCATTGGAGGACAAACAAACGCAGCAAACATCTGTCCAATTGCAAAATATAAATAGGTACCATAATTTTGTTTCTCATTATCATCAAGATATATTCTAGTAAAAAAAGTAAAAGGAAATGAAATTCGTGTTGATTTACGAGCAAATTCATTTGTTAACATGAATAAACTAAAGGTATAAAAAAAGAAAAACAAAAGAAAATAAAACCAACCTAAAGAGAAAAGAATTTCTTTAATTGAATTCGGTTCATCAAATAGCTTCAAATATAATAAAAGCATGTTATTTTCTTCAGGTATCATTCCTGTTGATGAACCTGTATAGTCAATAATAACATATAATCCAATATACCATACTACTATAAGACCAATAAAAATAAAGACATGATTTAATTTTCTGAGTGAATCCTTTTTAGCTTTGCTCCAAGATTCTTGTTTTTCTTCAAAATGCTTTCCGAAAAAAGTTAGATCTCTATTAATAGTTTTTATACATAAATACCTCAATAAAGTAGAAAGTAAGATTATTACAATGATTATCAATAAAGGAATACCGAGTGTTAACAACCACAATGGAATTATTTCTGAACGCAATGAATTTTCTTGATTCATTAAGGTTAAAAACAAAAGGATATGAGTAAAAACAAAAAAAAGAGTTCCAAATCCTGTTATATTATTTAAAAAATCTGGTTTATATGATAAATAAATATAATTAAAAAGGATAAGGAAATAAAAAAAAACAAGAATAATAAACCATATATTGAAATATTCCATGTTAAAATTGATATTTTTAATATTTATTTTCTATTTGTACTTATTAGCTATTTAATGTATTTATTATTTTACTCCTTTCATGTTATTAAATTCAAAATATACAAACTAATAAAATTTACATTAAATTTGTTCTTATAGCTAGTTAATCCTAAATTTCCTATCTATTGGTAATTTTATTGAAAAAACTTATTTTAGCTTCAAAATCCATAGACCGAAGAAATATTTTCAAAGATTCTGGCATTCAATTTAAAGTGTTGGCATCTAATATTGATGAAAGTGAATTTAAGAAGAAAATTTCAGATCCAATTTTATTAGTAAAAGAATTAGCAAAAGCAAAAGTATTATATGCAAAAGAAAAGCTAGTTAGGAAAAATTATCAAGCAATCATTATCGCTGCAGATACTATTGTGGAACTAAACGGTAATATTATAGGAAAGGCGAAAAGTAAAGAGGAAGCCTTTATAATTCTTAAAAAATTAATGGGCTTATCCCACAATCTTATTACAGGGATAGCAATTACAGAGACTAACAACTCCAAAATTGTGATAGACTATGATACAACATTGGTTGAATTTTTAAACCTTTCAGATGAAGAAATACACGGTTATATTAATACAAATGAATGGAAAGGACGTGCTGGGGCATACTCGATAAGTGATAAAGCAAGCCTATTCATTACAAAAATAAATGGATCTTCTTCTAATGTAATCGGATTTCCTATGCATAAATTATATACAATCCTAAAAAATGAATTTCGACTAAATTTGTTTCTAGTAAAAGATTAAGTCTATTAACTTTCAGTTATCTTTCTCCAAACTTTTAGATCTTCATAGAATTTTATGATTTTTTCAAATTTAATTATCAAATTCTCATAGTAATCTCTATCAGCATATTTCATACCTGATAATTTCTTCGCAAGATCAATTTCATTCCTATATCGATTTATTTTTTCATCAATCACATGGTTTTTACAAAATATTTATTATAAAAAATACAAAAATATCGTGATAATACATCATTCATTTTGCTTACAACCATGAGTTTTAATTTTTCCACTTGTTAAGTCTTATAAAATAAGGCTAAATTAAGAATTATGATATTTCTAAATTGAAATATAAATGCTTTTATAATTTAATAACTTAATAACAACTATTATTTCAAATGAGATGATACAAATTGACTAAAAATTACAAAAATGGACAATTAATGAAATTTCTGACAATTATAGGAGCAGTGGTCGGCTTAGCATATCTAATACTCAGACTTACAGCTATTGGAGATCAGTATCAGGTTTTACCTATTGATGTTGGGATGAATATTGTTGTTTACTGGATTGTTGGATTAGTAGTGGTAATTTTAACATTCTTGGTTGCATTAAAACCAAATGACCCAATCCCTTTTCATTGGTTTGTTCTTTTGATTCTAGCAATCTTACTAATAATTTTTGTTGATGTAATAGCAGGAGTACTAGTATTGATTGCTTTTTTAATAGGATTGATCGAAGATCTTTAAAATATGAAAGTAAATTTTATTTTTTTCCTTTTTTTAAATAATTTCTTTTCAATCTTTGCTTTCTTTCAAAAAATAATCAATTATTTCTTCTGCTATATTGATCGATGTAACCTTTTGTAAGGCTGTAAAACCCGGAATTGAATTAACTTCCAAAACAAGAAAACCATTTTCTCCTTCAATTAGATCTACTCCAGCAATTTCAGTTTTGGTGACTTGAGCTGCTTTAACTGCCAAATTTTCTAATTCTTTTGAAATTTCTAGAGGCACTGCTTTTGCACCAGCATTGATGTTTGTTTTCCAAGTATCACCAACACGATACATACCAGCTATTACTTTTTTACCTAAAACTAAAATTCTGATGTCTCTTTGATGATGTTCGATAAATTCTTGTAAATAAAAAACTTCATTTAACCTCCCTAAAGCATATAAAACATTTTCAGCAAATGATTTGTCATTTAGACGGGTAACTCCAATTCCTTTTGATCCAAAAAGCGGTTTAAGGACACAATCCTCTCCTAAATCTTCAAAAGCTTCCAACGCACTCCTAGAGTCCTCACATATTATTGTTTTAGGTGTTGGAATTTTATGGTTTTCAAGAAATATTGAAGTTAAAAATTTATCACTAGCAATTTCTAAAGATTCTCTTGAATTAATTAATTTTACATTATATTCTTCAATTGCTCTTAATATATCAAGCCTAAAGAAAATTTTTTGAGTGGCAGCAGCTCCAAAACCTCTCACTAAAGCAGCTCTAGGTTTAAGGTTTTCAAATTTTTCCTTAAACTTCTCCTTGAATGAAACCATTACTTTCATTGTTGAGGGGATAAAAAATTCCACAGTACAACCTTTTTTCTCGAATTCATTACATAATATCTGGACTTCAGGATCTGAAGGATTGGGTGTTATTATCATGGATTGCATTAAAATATCACTTTAAAAAAAATTACTTAATTTATCAATAGCATTAATTTTTAAATAAATTTAATTTCTTATAAAACATATATGAAATCAATGGATCTTAGAGATAATGAAACAGAGATTGAAAAATTATCACAAATGCTAAGTAAAATTCAAAATCTTTATTATAAAAAAAAAGAACAACTTGAAGAATTACAAATAGAAATCTCTGAATTAAGAGAAGTCTTAACTTTCCTTAATTCGCTTATATCTAATCAATCATTTCAAAGTGCTGACAAAATTTATTCAAAGTCTTTGCAGGAACTCGAAAAAAAGTCAGCTGAGGAAGAGTATTTTGTAAAAGAAATACCTAAGGAAAGAGTAGAAGGAACTAATATTAAGAGAAAGATTTTTTCTAAAGGTGACGATAAAGAATCAATTTTATTATGCATTTTGAATTTCATGGATTTTAACAAGGTTGAGATAAAACTTATTGATCCTATGGATAGATCAATAAGAGAAACATCAGAAGATTTCATAACTATTTTTTTAAGAGGAGCTCTTCTGAAAATCAAAGATAATAATCCTGATTTAGATTTAGAATATGAACATTATAAGAATTCTAAACTAATAGAACGAATTATAATATCAAATTTAAAATCCATACAAGAATTTGATCTAATTACTTCTAAAATGAGAGAGCTTTTAGCTAAAGAAATAAATAGCTAAACTAGTTCAGTTTTTAATATTATATCTTGATCTTTTCTTATTAATTGCAAAAAATTATATTGAGATAATATATTGATTTATTTAAATAAGAAAAATTAATTATTCAGCAGTCTTTTAATATTTTAACGTAATTAATAAAAAGAGTGTAAAAAATTTGGCAAAGAAAAAAACTTGGCTACAGATGCCCATCGTTCACTCTAAATTTCATGACGCTAAACTGGAAAGCATCTTGATTGAAAAATCTATAGATTTATTAACTGGTGATAAAGGGGATGCTCCATCTTTTTTATTTCTTTCAGGAGCCTTTTTTGATGTTAAATCTTTTGCGTATTCTGGATTAAGAGCATGGAAAGGTGCTGTTAAACCCTCAGAGTCAAATGGAGGCAGACGGCCTGTATTAGAAGCTACCTTTGCTTCAATATCAGTATATTTAAGCTCTCTTCTAGCTTTACAGTCAGACTTCTATTTTGCTTATGATGAGATTAAAGATATTTTATTAGAAAAAAGAAGAGAAGACCTCTGGACAATAGTCTCAGAAAAGCTTCCATTCATCTCCATACCCCCAAAAGAGATGTATGGCACACAAGTTTCTCCAATTTCTCCTTATTTCGTGATAAAACAAGATGAAGAATTAACTTTGGGAGAAATTTATCCTTCAACTTATTTATCTAGTATAATTAAAAACATTAAGACAAGATTTTTTGTGTTTTATCAATATCAGGGCTATTCTGCTTTTGGATTTTTTAATGCCTTACCAGATTTATCAAATTTCGGATTTGAAGAACATGCAAGAGACTTCAATGATGAACCAACTTCAGACAATTTAGGAAAATATTCAAAAAATGCAAAAAATGTGAAAGAAGTTTTAATTGCACTTATTCATGCTCATAATAATGCCCTACTTGAACAATTTCTAATCCCGGATTATGAATTATTATTAAACAAGCTATTAGAAGGTGAAGTATAATGGTAAATATTGGACTATTAGGAGATGTTAGTGTTGGGAAAACTAGTATTCTCCGTTTGTTTGTGAGGTATCTAAAAAAGGGTGATATCGAAAATGTTGAGGGTGGAACAAAGTGCTCTGTCGTTAAAGCTGATTTCTCTGGTGAAGCAACAGTTCCTGGAGGCGAAAAAGAAGATTCTCTTAATGAAAAAGAAACTAAAACTATTCATCCTAATCGAATTGTATTTCGAGAAGACACAAACAATAAAGCACACACAATTTTCGCTCCAGGTGGAGATCGCGCTAGAGCAGTTGTTAAAATGGGAATTATCACAATTTCGCGAATAGCAACGCAAATAATAGCTGTCTTCTCACTTGATAGGGAATTAGATCCTCAGTTTGAATTCTTTAACGACGTAAGATTTTTTCCTGATAAAATATATGTGTGTATTAATAAGGTTGATTTACTCGAAGGAGATAGGGATAAAAAAATCGATGATATGAAAAATAAAATTCAAGAATTTTTTAGTACCCGTAAAATAGCTATTAATGAATTTTTTACTACTTGTGGAGAAACTGTTGAGGGTTTCGCGGATGTTGAAAAATTCAATAATAGAGTAGCTGAAATGATACTTGAAATTACTACAAAACAGTGAAATTTTTAATATCCAATTTTTAAATTATAAAATTTATGCTTTTTGATCTTTTATCTTTAAAGCTAGTTTTATAAAGAGTTTATTCAAATCTAGTTGATATCCAATAAGGGGAGTTAGGCTTACTTTTTTTAGTTTTTCATCAAGTTGTATATATCCCCGATTCTGCAATTCCTTTAAATCTTCGATAATAAATTTCTTCTTTCTAATCTCTTTTATATCTTGAATTTTAGCAATACCCAAATTCTTAAGACAACAAATCATAATACAAAATAATGTTGCGGCTAATCTTGATTTTCCCTCAAAAGGATTAGCAGAAAAAAAATCAGAGGTATATCTATTAAAAGCAATATACCAACAAGAACTTAAGGGATTAAACCGAATTTGGAGCCCCAAAGGTTCAATATAATTTGATAAATGAGTAATTAAGTTTTCAAAATGTATAGATTCATTTCTATTATGAATATTTATTGCTTTCAGAATTTCTTCTTTAGTAGCACCGATTTGAATTTTATCTTTTTTACTACTTAATAAATACATTAAAATTGTAAATTCATTCATCAGTTTTAACAACTCATTACTTATATAAATATTTTGTTTCCTTTTGGTATTTTAATTTACCCAATTGGAGTAGATGCAAAATATAAACAAAATTTTTATAAATTCGGATTTGACTTTGCTCAGCTTCAAAAATTTCATCAAATAGACAAGGAAGTTTGTCTTTAATATCATTATAGAAATTTAACATTTTCTCAGTAAATTCTTGCTCTGGAACTTCTAATAAAAAAGTATCTTTCACATCAACCTTTTCTATTTGTTCTATGTTTATCGGATAGTTCTTCCTATTACTTAGCTTATCTTTTGATTCTTCAAGAAAATTTAAAGAAAGAGATTCAATATCTAAAGGTTCTATCCAACATTCATTAAGCAATTGATGAATTTCTGAATCTTCTGGATTTAATTTTAGAAAATTTAAAAATCCATCTTTTTGATCAATATTATTAATTAAAATTTTTAATTCTTCAAATTTTTGAACGAGAAGCTGAGCGACATTCTTATAGGTGATAGAATATTTATTAAGATTGCTTGTATTAAGTGAGTTCTTTAAATTTTCAAAAAGAGGAAATAACTCTACCTCTAAAAGAGCCATTTCCCCCGAAATAACTTTTTTTTGAATTTCTTCAATTTTTCTATTTATTTCTTCAGAAAAATCTTCATATTCTCCCATTTTTCCTTCATTATTTTTTTTTAATTATTTTTGGTCTAAAAACTGAAGAGATTTCATTTTTACCAGCTCTAGCAACTCCAATTATTTTTTCAGCAAGTAAAAACAATGAAGATGAAGATTTAGGTAAAAACATAAACAACTGGATAGGATTCTGTTCTAATGTTGACTTAATTAAATGATATGCTATTTCTGAATTCTTTTCATCTAAAAACATACCTGCCTCATCAAGCATGCATAATGGAGATGGCTTGATCTCTTGTAGAGATAAGATCAAACAAATTGATATAAGAGAAACTTGTCCACCACTTAATGCTGTAAAAGATTTTAATTGTTCTTTAGAAGTAGCTGCTTTGATGTCAACACCAAGATCTTCAAACTTTCCTGTCAGTCCAAGAGAGCAATATGACTTTATTTGAGATAATTCAAATTTTTTATTTACTTTAGATTGTAAATCCTCCAATAAAACACTAAATTTATCATAATATGTCTTTTCTAGTTTTGCTTCAGTCTTAATTGCCGCTTTAATGTCTACTTCTAAATTATCTTGACTTTTATTGATTTCTTTAAGAGATGCTATTATTTGGTCCTTTTCAACTAGAATTGAATCATCTACATCTAAATAACTGATTAAACGCTTATCAATTTCAGAAATATCTTCATTTATCAATTCTATTGGACGGATATCTATAATTTTTTCAGAAATTAATGGTCCTATTTCTGTATTAATTCGTAAAAAATCCTTTCTTTTTAATTTCAATTCTTGATTAAAGGCATTTAATTTAATATTTTCTTGTTCTAAATTTATAGTAATTTGTATACTTCTTTTATCGATTTCGATCTTCCTGTTTTGATATTCTAGTCTCATGTTTTTCAAATCTGTAATATTATTTTCGATATTTTCAATCTTATCTTCTACATCTTCTAATTTTCTATAGGTCTCAAAAGCAAATTTATCGGCTTTCTGGAAATCCTCTTTTCTTTTATCGTAATCTAATTTATAAACTTTAAGCTCATTATTTTGCGTATTTAACTCTTCCTTTACTTCCTTTAAGATATCTGAAGTCTCATTTAATTTCAGGTTCCATCTTTTCTTTTCCTCATTTAATAGAGTCAACTCGTTTGGGATCTGATTGACTCTATCATTCCATTTGAAAAAATTGGGGTCAGTTTGTGTTTTTAGATTTTTAATTTTTAATTCTAATTCTTTAAGTTTGTCTTTAATTTCAGAATTGTCTTTTTCTAAGTCATGCATCTGTTTGTATAAATGATTTTTTTTTGTAGTTAACCTCTGTTTTTGGTTAAAATTATATAGAAGATCGTTAAAAGATTCCTTTTTTTTGAATAGTTTTTTTTGAGCAATATCTAATTTTGATTGTTCATCCCTTAATTCTGAAGTAGAATCATTAATAGATTTAATTTCTGATTCCAATACATTTGATTGTTCTTTTTGTGTTGCCGCACTTAATATTCCCTTTAATCTTTTCACGTAAGGGGTTTCATAAACATATTTATAGGAGATAATTTGTTCTCCAGTTAATGTTACACATTTTCCCTTGAAACCGGTTTTATTATAAATATCTCTTCCAGAATGATAATCTTTAACAACTAAGCAATTCTTTACTTTAGAATATATAACTTTCTTAATATCAATGTCATCATCGATTACATTAACAAGCTCAGCTAGATATCCAATAACTCCATCGGCGCTAATTTCTGTTAAAGGTTTTATGTTTATTTTTTTAGAAAGATAGATATTACAATACGCATTATATTTTTCTTTCAATCTTTTTAATAAAGCTAATGTGTCCCAATCCTCCACTACAAAACTATATAATAATTTTTCGCCTAGCACAGATTCAATAGCATAGCTTATATCGTCACCATACTTTAAATATTCAATTAATGGACCTTTTACTTTCAAATCTCTTCTTTCAATCTCATCCTTAAGAATTGAAATACTTGAAGGAAGAACAACTCGGCGTTCTCTTAGAGATGTTTGGAGAATTTTTAATTTATTTATTTTTTTTGATTTCTCAAATTCGAATTTTTTAATTTCAGAATCAATTTCAAATATTCTAGAAGTTGTTTTCCTAAGATCCAAATCAATTTTTTGTAGTAAATCTCTTGAGGGATTTTCTAGAAACCATTTATTTTTTTCTAACTTATGTTCTATATCCTTAAAGCTTTGAAATAGTTGGTTGATTTCATCGTTGATTGATTTAATTATCTTCTCATTATCTTGAATTTTTGTTTTTTTCAGTTCTTTTTCAATATTAATTTTATTATATTCATCTAATAGAGCCTGGTTTTGTTTAATTTTCTTTACTAACTGATCTTGTTCCTTAATAAGACTTTCAATTTGCACTTCTAATTTCTTATATTCCACCTTTATTATTTTTATTTCACTTTCTAAACTTTCTTTTTGCTTTCTAAAATTAGTAATAATTTTTTCATTTTCTTTTATCTTATTAGAAAGTTCATCTAAAACCTGTTTAACTATTATCTTTTCATTTTGCCAATTCTGTATTTTTGTAATCAAATCCGTTTTTTCATAATCTAGTTTACCGAGTTTTTTTGATAATTGATTAATATTTTCTTCCTGTATTGAAATATTATTATTTAATTCCGTGATTTCATTATCATATTTACTTTTTCTTTTCTTTATCCCATCTATAACTAATCTGAGATTCTCAATGAGTCCTTCTATTTCGGTTATTTCTTTTTCTAATTTATCTCGATTTGCCCATAAAAGTTCATCATTGTATTTTTTCCTAATTTCTAACAACTCATTTTTTTGCTTCAATCGTTTCAATTTCGGAGTTAAAAGTTCCAAACTAATATTCAAAGTGTTTCTTCGACTTTTTAATGATTTTAAATCATTTTCTAAAGTAAGAACGTTTTTTTTCTCGTTTAATATCTCATCTCGAATAGCTCTTAATCCAATACCCTCTTCCAGAAATGAACATAATTCATTTGGTTTTAAACTTTTAATTGCATCAATTTTTCCTTGGCTAACGAAAGCAAACTGATTATCTGGATTGATATGTAGATCTGCAATTACCTTTTGAATATCTTGGACTTGAACTTTATGGAATTCTTTTTCATATATCTTCTTCATCCTAAAAAATGGAGATTGACCTCTGATAACATACCTCCTAATTTGTATTATCTCATCCCCATTTTGAACGTGAATCTCAACCATTGCATGATTCTGGCCATTTCTAATAAAATTAGACCATTTTGTATAACGATAATCTCTCTCATTACTTCCTAGCGCAAATTTAATCGCCTGAAAAATTGAGGTTTTTCCACTCCAATTTGGTCCTACAATAATAACAAACTTAGCTTCTCCAAAATCAACCTCATCTTTTTGAAATGATAAGAAATTTTCTAAAATAACTTTCCTAATTAAGATTTTTCCATTTAAGTTTCCTAATTTTTCATTTTCATTATTTTTAGATAGGATTCGAGAAACCAAATTTACCTCATCTTATTATATTTTATTTTCCAAAAACTTGTCTTATACGATCAACTCTCTTTTTTGCCTTTTCCAAATTAATTAGTGCTTTATTGGGCGCTTCATTTAATATAAATGGGTATTTTGCTAAAATTTTTCTATCGTTTTCTTCTAATGATTCTTTCTTATCAATTTTATCAATAATTAATAAAAGTTCATTATAACTTACAGAAGCAGCATTTTCATATAATTGGTTTAACATGAAATCTGAAAAGCGCGATTCTCGAATAGTATTTATATATTCATTAATATTATTAGATTTATTATAGTGTTCCTCTTCAATTTTGGCGATGTTTCTTTTAGCAAATTGATTCTTTTTATCTTCTTCCACAACTAGTCGATCATTGGAAATTTTTGGTGTAATAGTTGGTAGAAACTCCCCAGTATCTATCAAATCCAGTAAAACATGAGTAATTTCATTACTTGTTTCATTTAGTTCTGAATTTAAGTAGTGTTTGAAAATACCAACCTTTAACAATTGTTTTATATCTTTTACTTCCCAATTATCAGTATAATTGACTAGCGCATTTATATCAAAAACTATTTTTGGATTTTTCTCCAAAAAATCCCGAAGTACCGTTTCCCTTTCGATCTTATTTAATAAAGGAATTTTTATAAGTAAATCAAAAGAATCATAAACTTTTGATGAGATTTCTATAATATCTTGAATATCATAATTAATCCATATTAAAATTACATTAGCTTCAATAAAATTAAAATTGCTTTGTTTCTGTGAAGCTGAAAAAGCTTCAAGTAAATTCGTTTCTTTTAATAAGGCCTTGTAATTTGATTGTTGATTAATCAACAATAATTTTTTTTCAATCACAATACTTGAATCAACCAAATTCTCATATTCTTCTTCTTTTTCAGATTTTAAGTCTGAATCCTTTTTATAATCACCTATAATTGCTTTTAATATAGGTATAAAAGTCTCGATAAACTTGTCTGGAGATTTTTTTATCTCATTATCATTAAATTCAATTATATCTAACGAATAGTTTAATGAGATTAATTTTATAAATTCTAATATATCCGTTCCAGGATTAACATTTATTAAAACAGCACCTTTAGGTAAAAGATACTCTTTTAAAGCATTCTCGCTATTAAAGGTTGACATATTCTTAATATAATTGATGATATCGTTATATTTATCCCTATAAAAGATTTCCTCCTTATTGATATCAATTTCAGATGGCATAATCACTCGATAATATCTTAAAAACTCTGGAATCTCACTTAAATCTTTCATAGCAAATTTCAAAATTACTTATATTGATTTTTATGAACACAATTTTAAAGACTATTTACACATATATATTTAGCGTTAATTATATTTAGTGGCAAATTCATTCCCGACAAAAACCATAAAATTTATATAACATTAATTTATTTCGTAAACTCCAAAATATTTTATGAGTTTTTATTTCTTCGTTGAAGCGTCTTGTTTAGTAATTATTTATGAGATACAAATAAAAGAATTAGAGAAAATATATTTTCTAATTTAATTATATTAAATTAAAATTTGAAAGTTTATTATTAATTTTAAATGAAAGGAGGTTATAATTTCTTATTTTAGATTAGTTTTTGATTTAATAATTTAAGATATGAATTAATTTGTCTCTCAAGAATGTCATAATGAGTAAATTTACCTTTTTTCCAGCCTCTAATTAATCCAGCACTTTCAAGGATTTTTAAATGATGAGATATCGATGGTTGGGACTCATCTAGTACTGCTTCTAATTCACATACGCATCGATCTCTTTCTTTTAAAATGTTTATAATCATAAGACGCTTTTTATTTGCTAAGGCATTAAGAAATATAGTTAAATCTTCTAAACTAGCATTCTGAATCAAATTTTTTCCTAATTCCCGTAATTGTCTGAAATGTAAATCTGTATTTTCAATATCTTCACATTTCTGCAATTTTATCTTAATTTCCTGTTCATGTTCAATATCCATTTCAAACACTATTGTTTATAATCAATATATTGTCTGGTATTACTAGAGGATAAACAAATTTATAAAAGTTTATTCAAATCAATAAATTTTTATTTGAATAAAAATTTTACTATTTAAGATTTAAATTTTCAATTTTCAATAAAATTGAATTGAGAAAGATGGTCGAAGAAAATTTTGAGGAAAGCCTAATTGAAAAAGTAGAAATAATTGATTCTGAACAATCAAAACCAAGAGGTATCAATTATTTTGAAAGGTTATTACCTCTTTGGGTTGCATTATGTATTATTATTGGCATTCTATTATCCCAACTTATTCCACAGATTAGTGAAGCTATTGCTGCTTTACAAATTGGGGACATATCGATACCGATTGGAATATGTCTTTTCTTCATGATGTATCCTGCTATGTTAAATCTCCAAGCCTCTGAGTTGAAGAAACTAGGTAAAAATCCGAAACCAATAATATTGACAATAATTTCTAATTGGTTAGTTGCTCCTTTTGTTGGTTTGGCAATGATAAACATATTTCTTCCTGGAGATTCTGACACGGTAAGACAATTATCAGTTGCAATTATTCTTCTCTCCTCTAGTCCTTGTACCGCCATGGTGCTGGTTTGGGGTTGGATGGCAAAAGGCAATCAAGAACAAAATGTTGTAAACACGAGCTTGAATACTATAACCATAATATTTGGTTATGTAGGTATGGTTTCATTGTTAACAGGAATAAGAAATATCCCAATAAATGCTTGGCTTTTATTAATTTCATTGATATTCTTTATTGGGTTACCATTGGTATTAGGAATAGCGAGTAAGAAATTATTAGTCAAGTCAAAAGGATTAGATTGGTTTAATAATATATATCGTCCATTTGTTGGAAAAGTATCTATTATTGCCTTATTAACTACTTTAATTGTCCTTTTCTCTTTAAACGGGGATGTACTAATTAACAATCCGGATTTACTTCTATTGATATCGATCCCTTTATTAGTTGGATTTTTTATTGTAGTTGGTTATAATATTTTAATCACTAAACTTACTAAATTGAAGTATAAAGAAGCAATTATTACAGTGATTATCGGTTCCTCAAGTCATTTCGAAATTGCAATTGCTACTGCTGTGGCAATGTATGAGATTGGCTCTATTGCTGCCTTAGGAACCACAATGGGTCTATTCTGGGAAGTTCCTATTATGCTTTCGATTGTATATTTAGGAAGATATCTTAAAAAACGAGGTTTTTGGGAATCATAATAAATAAAAATATCCAAAAAATATATTTTTCAGAAGGTATATTATTAATTATAAAAAAGAAGAAGTAAGAGATATGACAAGAGAAAATATAGATAAAACAATTGAGAAAATCATGAAAGAAATGCGAGCATCACCAGATTACTACGGCAATTCTTGTAGTGCTCGCGGAGATTCACAATGTTCACATGAAAAGCCTTGTGACCCTGAAAATCCTAAACGTCTAAAAAAGGGAATATATTGTGGTATTAAACCTCACTGTGTGCAAAATCAAAATATGAATAATAAAAATTAGATTAAAAATGATGATATGTCTGATATGAATAACGAAGAAAATAACGGAAAACTAAAAGTTGATATTTGGTTGCCATTAGACGCATGCAGTTGCGAGTATGAAAACTTCATTAATCGAGTATTCGTCGAACTCACTCCTTACATTAAGTATATTGATTATGACACAAAGAATCTTAATTCAGAGGAAGCAAGAAATCTCAACCTTCATAGTAAATGTATTGTTGTTGATGGGGAGAAAAAGTTTTCTTCATCATATATTTTAAAGAGAGAACTCCCAAAGCTTCTTAAAGCTAAAGAACTTATATAGACTTTAATATATTTATTTTTTTTATCATTTTCGGGTGATTATTGAAATTAAACAAATTAAACTAACAATTTTCGCACCTGATCCTGAAAAAAGGTTGTCAAAGGGATTAGAATATGAAATAGATATTGAAGATAATGGGACTATTTTAGATGCTTTAAGTACTATAGATAAACAAGTTTATTCCGAACCAGAAAATAAAATTTTCCCAATCTTTAAAGGATTGATAGTCAGTTATTTACAATTAATTTGGGATAGTGAAGAAAATAAAATTTATGAGGATTGCGCTGTAAATGCGTACGGCCCAAATAGAGAGTTTATGAACTTACAGGATGATATTAATACTAATCTATATCCCAATAGTAATATAACTATCGTTGTACACGCAGATTGATGAGCTGATGTTATGAAAGAAAGATTAAATTTTGGAAAATTTAAAAAAACTCTTATGAAAAAATATGGAAAAGAACATGATACTTTTTCCCATTATTTTACAATTAAAAGAAAAACTAAGTAATTTGAATGATGTCTTTCAGCAAATATTAGTGAAAGATGGACAATAGGATTGCTTCCTATAAATTATAGATATTACTAAAATTCAATAAATATTTTAATTGAAATCTGATCAATATGGATATATTCACACACATATTAATGGGAACTTTACCTTGCTTTTTATTATTGTTAAAAATAAGTCCAGAAGCAATAATCTTCCTATGGATTATGGCTATATTTCCAGATCTGGATATATTTGTCGATCCATTTACAAAAAAACGAAGCTTATATTTTTTATCCCATAAAGCAGCTTCTCATTCATATATCATCGGAACAATAATAACTGGGATTTTAAGTTTACCAATTTCACTTTTGCGACGAATATCATTCATAGAAATCTGGGTAGCTGGAGTCTTAGGATTCAGTATCCATGTTTCATTAGATTTTTTCGGTGCTTCAAAAGTCCCTATTCTTTATCCACTTTCTAAAAGAGAGTTTAGAATCATAGCAGATAGAGCAATAAATCCACTATTGGCCCTCTTTTCTGGAATTAACCTACTTATCTTACTCATTTATTACTTTATTAAACCATATTATTATGTATTTATGGGATTAACAACATTTTACCTAATCATTTATATCATTTATTTTGGAATTCGCTTAATACTAAGAATAATAATACAACTGCGATTACCAAAAGGATCACATTATATTCCAGGATTTTTTCCTTTTTTCTATCTTATATATACAAAAAATTCGTCGGAAGAGAGTATCAATTTTAAACTTAATAAGAAATTGGCTTTTTCCAAGAAAAATAAAGTAATATTAGATCAAGCTTTTTTAAAAAATACAAATCAAATAACCTACATTGAGCAGGCTGTCGAGATCAGTAAGAATTACAGATTTTTTCATAAATGGAGTTCAATCATACCATTTATACATGAAAATGAGCAAAGAGCTCATATAATCCTTATTTTAGCTGAAAGTTATTCAAAGATGAGATCATATTTCCTTTCGATAGTCATTCATAAAGAGAAAAAGCAAATTATTTCAAAAAAAGATGGATTTGGATCTTTTCAAGTCTGGGAAAATTCAAAATTTTAATGATTTTTGGAGAGATAATTCATGTTAGAAAAAGAAATAATTTCAACAGTCCGAAGTTATGCTTCTAATAACTCTGAAAAGGATGATATTCATGGTTTTCCACATGTAGAACGTGTTCATAATTTATGTCTCCAGTTAGGAAAAGAACTAGGAGCAAATATGTTGGTACTTGAAATTGCTGTATTTCTTCATGACATAGGAAGAATAAAAGAAAAGGAAGATTTATTAAACAGAAATCATGCTGAAATTTCTGCTGAACTGGCCATAAAATTCTTGAAATCAAAAGAATTTGACCTTAATGAAATAGATATCGATAACATCATTCATTCCATTAGATCACATTCGTTTTCAAATAATAAAAAACCTACGACACTTGAAGCAAAAATTCTCTCAGATGCAGATAAATTAGATGCTCTTGGAGCAATAGGGTTATACAGAACAATTGGATTTACAATTAAAAGAAAAGGAGGTGTTGATCAAGTTATTGAGCATTTAGAAAACAAAATTTTAAAACTTAAAGATAAATTGTATTTAGATATTTCTAAAGAAATTGCTGAAGAGCGTGAACTAATAATATATGATTTTTATAATTTATTATTAAGACAGAAGTGAGTTTCATAGAAGTAAAGGTAACACAAAAAACTTAACAAAAGAATAAAGTTTTATATTAAACTGATACATAAATCCATTTATTGGATAGCATTAAATAACCCTTATTTTAAAAAAATAGATTTTTAATAGGTCTTATAACATGACATTAGAAGAAATTGAAATTCCACACTCAAAAAAGAATATGTTATCCTATGGTTCTGGAAAATTCATAAGTGAATTCTTCAATATGTGTTTCGGGGCATATGTATTCTTTTATTATGAGACAGAAATTGGATTAAAATCATGGATGGTTATGGTGGGATATGTTTTTTTTGCAATTTGGAATGCGTTTAATGATCCATTAGTTGGTTATTTGACAGATCGTCCCTTTAGGTTTACAAAAAGATGGGGAAGACGATTTCCCTGGGTTCTAATAGGGGGTATCCCTTGGATTTTAAGTTATCTACTTATATTCACTCCACCTTCTGTAGATCCACAACAAGGTGCTTGGATCATATTTGCATGGCTTGTAATTATCATCTGTATATATGACACCTTTGCATCTATATTTGGGGTAAATTTTTATGCGCTCTTCCCAGATAAATTTCGGGGAACAAGTGAAAGAAGGTTAGCTTCGGCTTTGAGTACTCCTGTAGCAGCTGCTGGAACAGCATTAGGATTTGTTATTCCCTCTCTTTTTGTCGAATATGGAGAAGTACATACTTATATAATTCAATCAGGAGCAGTAATTATTGTGTGTTTAATTGCTTTAGCATTGGCGATTCCTGGCAGTCGGGAGGATCAAGTACGGATTGATTGTTACCTGGATAAATGTGAAGAAGGAATGGAACTTGAATCTTTTTTCAAAGAATACAAACGTTCTCTAAAACATAAAAATTGGGTAGCATATATCGTTTCTTTCACATTTTATGCAGCATTAGTTCAAAGCATGATTGGATCAGTCTCTTATGTTGGTCGATATGTGTTAGGTATAGAAGCAGGTGATTCTATTTTTATATTTTTAGGATTGTTTTTAGGAATGATGTGTGGAATGCCTGTATGGGCGAAAATCGCAGATAAAACAAATAATGACCGTAGAACACAAATTATAGCTGCAGCATGTTTGACAGTTGCGACGGGACCACTTTTTTTCGTTACAGATTTCGCTATTATGATCTTCGCTATTTTCATATGGGGTTTCTTTGAGGGTACATATTGGGTTATGTTGGATCCCGTGAGATCAAATACTATTGATGAGTCCGTGGTTATGTCAAACCGTAGGAAGGAAGGTATTTATCAAGGAATACAAACCTTTGTAGCTAGAGCTGCTTTTGTTGCTCAAGCTGTGAGTTTTGCTACAGTTCACATTCTCACGGGTTTTGTGGAAGGAGGTGATCCTATAGATCAACCGCCTTCTGCAATAATCGGAATTCGGATCCATTTTGCTGTGATACCTATGATTTTTATGCTTATCGCAACCATAATCCTCTGGAAATTTTACACACTTACACCAGAAATAGTTAAATTGAATAAAGAGAAAATTCTTGAATTAGGCTTTTAACCAGTAGTCTTAATTTAAAGATTTATAGAGAAATTTTTTTTGTTTAGATAAACCTCTATTTCTTTAAAATTAAAAATTATACATAAAAAAAAAAGTAATAACTAAAAGTAATATTTATCCTTGAAATCTCTTTTCCAGTGTTTTTTGATGAATAGCGAAAGCTAAAAAAAGAAATCCAAATCCAATGGCTAATAAACCTAAAACATCAATTAGTAAACCAAAAGGCCCAAATGCACTAACTTCTCCTAATCCGACGTTTATTACATCAAGGCAATATGTAAGTGGAGATATTACCGCTGTTGGAATTGAATGAATTGGCATAAAAAGAGGGCTGATAAAAAGTAATGGAAATTTGATAAAAATTTGTAAAATCATTGTATTCCCTGGATTTCTCGTTGGTGGAGCAGATATAATCAGACTAAAACTAGAAAACACTAAAGAAGCAATGATCATAGCAATAATAATAAGAAAATAATTAATAGTTAAGCTACTCGATAAAAATAATATTCCAAAAATTAAGGGAATTGATGAGAATAACACTCCGTAGATAAATGAACTCCAAATACTCCCAATCATTATTGTTTTAATTGAAATCGGACAAGTTATTAAGCGTTCTAAAGTACCACGCATAGTTTCCCATGGAAAAATAATTGGACCTAATGAAGTAGAAGTTAAGAAAAGAACCATTGTCATTATTCCAGATATAAGATAAACTGGTTCTATGTTTCTTCCAACTGTAAAAGCAAAGAATAATATTATTGGAAAAAATATTCCTTGAATTAACACAGGAGGTTTATTATAATATATTTTCAAATCTTTCTTGGTAATAGTGAAAGATCTTCTTAATTGAATCTTAAAATTACTAAATTTAGATTTCTTGCTAATTAGGAAATCGGAATTAATTTCTATCACCTCTCTCAATAATTTTTAAGAATGCATCTTCTAATTTTGGTTGGTGTGTATTTAATTGTTTTATTATAAAATGATTTTCTTTAATGAAATCCACAATTTCACATACACTTTCATGAATGTCCTCCACAATTACATGGAAACCCTCCCTTACCTTTTGCACTTCTCTTACAGAAGACAATTCTTCAATTTTAGTTACATCAACACTATGATCAAAATAAAAATCAATTGCTTTATACTCTTGAGTTAGTTTCTTTAAGTTTTCAGGAGTATCCAAACTTATTATTTTACCATGATTAATAATTGCGATTCTATGACATAATTCATTTGCTACTTCCATATCGTGAGTAGTCAGAAAGACTGTTACACCTTTTTCATTATACTCTCTTACTAATTGTTTAATTATACGAGCAGATTGCACGTCTAATCCACTTGTAGGTTCATCAAGAAATAAGATTTCTGGATCACTCATTAGAGCCATACATAATAACAAACGTTGCTTCATCCCCTTCGAATATTTCATTGATTTCAAATTTCGCTTCTCATATAATTCAAATTTTTTAAGAAGATTCTCTGCACGTTCAATACGGATTTTTTTAGGAATACCATAGATTTCTCCAATGAATGTTAGATTTTGAAACCCAGACAAATCAAAATATACGTTAGCTTCCTCAGGAACATTTCCAGTAATTTGTTTCACGAGAATTTGATTTTTCCAAACATCCTTTCCAAAAATTGACACATTCCCTTTAGTCGGTCTTAATACTCCTGTCATCATTCGAATTGTTGTTGTTTTTCCAGCACCATTTGGGCCTAGAAATCCAAAGATTTCCCCTTTTTTCACTTCAAAACTAATTCCATCGACTGCACGAATTAAACCCATTTTTACTTGGGGATTATTTGTTCCCATCCTTCCAGGCTTTCCTTTTTTAGGGGATTCAAAATGTTTAGCTAAATTATTTACAATAATCGCGTTCATAGTAATACCTTATTCTTGAGAACTTTTTTATTTTTCTTCTTTTAATTGAATATGCTTAAAAAGCTCATCTATTGGTTGGTCACCATGACATTTTATGATTTGATTTAGAGAACAACATCCTCTTGGAAATTGATCCCTAACTTCTAGTTTATCGCAATCACATCCTTCTCTTCGTTTTTCTTCCATTATTATCCTCTTTTTTATAATAATTAATATAAAATTTTAATTAATTAAATGATCGACTTAACTAATCAAACCATATATTTAAATATTTCCAAAATATATATAATTTAAAATCTTGAAGGTTTAGGATAAATGACTAAAGAAATTACCCTTAATGAGATAGAAAAATATATTAAGGCATTACACTGTCATATTCGATGGGTTATTATTGATTATTTGAAAGAAGAACCTAAATCTTCTGAAGAAATTTTTAAATTTCTTAAAGATATAAATGAAAATCTAGATTCTGATGAAAATCAATGTAGTGGATTGTGTGGCAAGGCGGATTTTAAAAACTTAAAAAAACCTAGCTTGTATTATCATTTACGAGAATTAGAAAGTGTAGGTATTATACTGTCAGATTACAAACCTAGTGAAAGCAAAAGAGCACCAGAAAAAGTCTGGAAATTAAATTTGGAAAAGTTAACTATTAATTTGAAATAGTCATTCAGTAAAATAGAATAGAATATTAATATTTACATTAATTTCTTATAAATCGTAATCTAGACTAAACTTCTCATTAATCTAGTTCTCAATGTCTTTTTGTGAATTAGATTGGGGCTGTGCTCCTTCATTAGGATCTTTCATTCGAAAAATCTGTATTATTTTGATGACTAAAGTTGAGATAAAAATCAAAAACTGTATTTTATGAAGATTCTGACGAAGATATTAATATTTATTGGCTGAAAGATTATAAAAAATATAAAATTGAAGTGAATATAATGATTGGTGGCATAAAGGGTAATCCCGAAGAAGTGGGGATAGATAAAACCAGCTTAAATGATGTTATAAAAACACTTGAAAATCAAGTAACTGAAGGTTTAAATACAGGAGCTCAACTTCATGTATCAAGAAAAGGACAGACAGCACTTGATTTTGCTGTTGGGGAAGCTAAACCTGGTATTCAGATGCGTAGTGATTCAATTTTGGCATTATGGTCTAGTGGTAAACCTTGGACTACCGTAGCAATCGCTCAATTATGGGAAAGTAAGAAGCTTAGTATTAATCAAACTGTCCAGAGTATTATTCCTGAATTTAAAAATGGGAAAGAAGGTTGCACAATTAAACATATTTTAATACATGCTGGTGGATTTCCAATGTTGATGTACCCAAAATGGCTTACTGCCAGTTGGGAAGAAATAATTATAGATATTTGCAATGAAACTGCTGAATATGAACCAGGAACACAATGTGGTTATCATCCACGATCCGGCTGGATAATTCTAGGTGAAATTGTTCGCAGAATTGATGGACGTCGAATTGATGATTATTTGAAAGAAGAAATATTTATACCGCTTGGAATGGATTCTTCATATTTAGGGATGACAAAACAAAGAGCAAAGGAACTTGGTAACCGTCTGGCTTTAAAAGATACCCCTAACAAATCTGAAGAAATTCATTTATGGATTAATAACTTTGAAGGAAGAATTTATCCTGGTACCAATGGTTATAGCACCGCGAATGATATGGGAAAATTCTATCGATCCCTTTGGAATGGAGGGGAATCGGATGGAATTCGAATTCTTAAAGAAGATACTGTTAAATACTTTACGAAAACACATAGAATGGGTATTGCTGATTTAACATTTAGTACACCAGCCTTTCAAGTTTCACCTGATTGGGGTCTAGGTTTCGCAAAAGGAAAAAGTAATTCTTTAATTTGTTCCCAAGACGCTTTTGGACATGGAGGTAGAAGTTCATGTCTAAATTTCTGCGATCCACAAGTAGATCTCATTATTAATTTCAATAGCAACACTATGTTGGATTTGGAAAACAATATGAGACGTATGAATGCTATAACCACAAAAATTTACGATGCCTGTAAATATAAATTTTAGAATCTTTTCAATTTCTTAGGATATTCTTGAAAAGGTGTTCTTGGTTCTATACTAATCCAATCAGTATTAATTTCTAAATGAGAGAGAGTTCTTAATAAATCAAATGTTAACCATCGAGACGCTTGAGGGTGTAATGAAGATTTCCATATTCCATATTCATTTTGTTCCGCTTTAACAAAATCTACGAGTTCTGAAATCCTCTCATCTTCTAATGAAGCACCAATCTTCCAGCAAAGTTTTAAAATGTGAGCTGCATCCATTTTGGAATAGTAGGTTCTCCAACCTTTTGATTCTTCTAATCCAATAAGACGAGAAATAATGAATCCCAATAAATATTTTTGCTTGCTCTCAATTCCTAAAGTTAAATCAAGAGCTTTTTTAGCTTCATCACTTCTACATCTTTTTGGGTGATATGCTAAACAATTTAGCACGGCGATCGTTGACGACCTACACCCCCAGCGACTATGTGGGATCCTGCGATAACCACCTACTTTTCCATAAACTCCAGACGCAGTTCCAGTAGACCAAGTTCCATCTTCTAATCTTTGTTTCATTAGCCAGTCATATGCTCCTTCTGCACGTTTATCTGTAGAAAAACCACATGCAGCTAGTCCTTCTAATGGAGTTGCAGTCTGCAGAGGTATCATGTCATATCCCCGAATTTCTTCAGAAGGACCCTTTTTAGTATTTGGAATCGGCCATGAATGATCATCTAATTGTTTCGAATAAACATAATCAGCAGCTTTTCTAACAACAATATGATTTTCATCAAATCCAAGATATCCTAACCTTACTAATGCTTGAGAAGTTGCTTGAAGATTACCTGTAGTGGAAACTTTCCCAGTAAGATCTACACTGCTCCAAGAACCGTCAGGTAATTGAGACTTAATAAGGGATTCGACAATCGGATCCTTTTCACGCAAATTGAATAATTCTTGGACTTCATTATCATTATTCGGACGATTCAGAAGTTCTCTTAAAACAAGAAGTCTTAAGTTTGGTGAAGGATCTGTTAATAATAATGGAACCCAAGTCATTTTATCTCCTCCAAGACTTCTTTTATGTATGGTGCTGTAGGAGTTTTTGATTCTACCATCATTTCAGGAGTACCAGAGTAAATTTGGTTACCACCATTTTCCCCTCCTTCAGGACCAAGTTCTATAATCCAATCACAAGCAGCTAGAAAATGTGGATGATGTTCAATAACAACGACAGTATTCCCCTTCTCAACTAATCGTTGTAGAACTTTAATAAGACGGGAGATATCTTCCATATGTTGTCCCACAGTGGGTTCATCTAAGATGTACATTGACTTTTTGACACTCTTCCTATTTAACTCCTTTGCGATTTTAAGTCTTTGGGCTTCTCCTCCTGATAAAGTATAGGCGGATTGGTTCAATACTAGATATCCAAGACCAACTTCCTTTACGATCCTCAGTTTTTTTTCAATATTTTCCTCCTCTTTAAATAATTCATAGATTTCATCAATAGTGAGTTCATTTAATTCAGGGAGCGTTATGCCATTGACTTTAACATTCCATGCATCTAAAGAATAACCTGTTCCATTACAAACATCACATATATCGTAAATATTGGGTAGAAATCCAAGATCGGTTTTAATTCTGCCACGTCCTTTACAGGCAGTACATGGCTTATGAAGATCTTTTTCAGTTAAGCCTGAAGATAATGCATCTTCGCTTTCAGCAAATATTTTATAGAAATTTTTTCTTAATCCTAGGAAATTCATGGGAGTTGTGATATTCTTCCGAGTTTGATCAATAATAATTGTTTGAGAAAGAGCACCTTCGATCTTATCATGCTTACCCGGTTCCATGGGTTCCTGTGCCATAGATGTTGTATGTTTTTTTGGAGCTAATGCCCTCCCAATAGTATCAATCAGGAGAGTACTTTTTCCACTCCCTGAAACACCGCATAGTCCAACTAGAAGCCCGTGAGGTATTTCTATTGTATCACCTTTTAAATTATTTTCTCCAACTCCATAAATTCTCATCCATTTCTTTGGAATTTTTTTCTCTATATTATATTTGAATTTCTTTTTCCCATTTAACCAATTTGCTGTGATTGTGTTTTTAGTTTTAATCTCATTTGGAGAACCCGTTGCAACTATTTTACCACCTTGAATTCCTGCGTTGGGACCTAAATCAACAATAAAATCTGCTGAATTAATTAATTGCAGGTCATGTTCTACCATTAGGATCGTATTTCCCATATTACGTAATTCTATAAGTGCTTCCAATAAAGCTTCAAGTTCCAAAGGATGTAATCCTCTGGAAGGCTCATCTAAAATAATTGTAAGAGATGTAAGACCACTCCCTAAAACACCTGCGAGTCTAATTCGCTGAGCTTCCCCTGCTGAAAGAGATGCTGCGATTCTGTTAAGATGTATATATCCAAGACCAGTTTTAATCAAGAATTTCAAACGATCTAAGATGATTTTATGACTTTCATGCACTATCTCAGGAATATCATGGTTAAGTGAAACTTTCTTTATGACTTCTAATAAAGATACAAGTGAAAGTTCACTCAACTCATGTATATTGTAACCTTCCAAGAAGACAGTCAGATTCTCAGGTCGAAGTTTAGCACCTTTACAACTTTCGCATGGTATTATATCAGTATATGTTCCACCGATGTCCCATTCACTTACCCAACCATGATAAAATCCAGAAAACTTCCTAGTGTAGGTACGCTTCTCTCCTTTACGGTTCTCATAATTGACGGTTAGAGGTTTATCACTCCCATATAAAAATGCATCTTGAGCTTCTTTAGACATTTTATCCCAGGGAGTACTAGCGGGATCAAAGCCATAACGTTCTGCAAGTGCTTGGACCACGTAATATCCTCCATTATATGGTTTGCATAAATATCCTTGGGGGAAAAATCCAGGGGAATGCATCGCACCCTTACATAAAGGTTTCTCCGGATGAGTGATCAATTTTTCTGGTTTTGGGACA
>Ga0209427_10000516_pt1 | contig 41038 bp, 35 predicted proteins | sample DeeMarSWOR136_30_FD_187465 | JGI IMG/M metagenome (GOLD analysis project Ga0209427, IMG submission 187465) | Marine sediment microbial communities from White Oak River estuary, North Carolina - WOR-1-36_30 (SPAdes) (version 2) | ecosystem: Environmental > Aquatic > Marine > Intertidal zone >...
AAAAGGGCGATTTCAATCTCCGATTACTTGCCGTTGTACTATTTGCGCTTGTGATAATCACCGCATTTGTTCCCTGGATGTCGATGTACTACGGTGCGCAGCGTATATGGTTCACGGCCTTGATCGTGATAGCACCTTGTTTTTACCTGGCGGCTAAGTTTGCCAGCGAGAAGTTGAAGGTTCCCTCATATACGCTGGCGTGTGCGATATTTTTGCCGTATGTTTTCTCGGTATCGGGAATAATATACGAACCTTTTGGATTGGTGAAATGAATAAATATAACTGTTCTGTTTGCATTTGTTGGGTAAAAAATTTACCTTTCTATCAAGCAACTGATAGAGGGGGCTCAATATGTTATCAGCATTATTACTGGTTTTTATCGCAGGTGTGTTTTGGGGGGTTGTTGTGGAATTAGTAATTAGATTGCTTGTTTTCGGTATCTTGGGAATTATTTTTTTAGGATTAGCGTATTGGTTGCATAAGAAAGATATGGAACGAGAAAAAAAACGAGGTGATATTTTAACTGAAATTATAAAGAGTATTGATGTTCTAGCAAACGAAATAAGGCAGGATATAAATGAACGAAATAGCAAACAATCCTGATATAAAATGCCCCTACTGTAGAGGTTAAGATGATAATCGGGATTATCCTAACGATTTTAGGAATTATTGCATTGTGGGAAGAGTTATATCTATGGTTTTTTGTTAGTTCTCTTCCCACGAAAAAGAGGTTTGATATTACTACTCCAAAAAGGATTGATATATCTATACCAAAGGTTACTAATATACTGTTTCCAGAGCCAACGAAACAAAATAATAAGCAAGAATACAATAATGGAATAGAAAATCAAGTTTACGATTGCACACCAGAAGTGGTTATCATCACACCAATCAGAATAGATACCAAGTATGACACGGATAGCAATAGCAAGAAGGATGATAGCAAAAAGTACAAGAATAAGTGCCCAAGTAGGTTGGTTTATCCGCATGACGGCATACTCCTACTGGCAAGAATTATAATGTGGTTATATAGGCGTGTCAACCAAAAGCAAACAGAACCAAAATAATGAACGGATTTTCCCGGCCGTGCGGTATGTAACTAAACGAAAATACCATTGACAACTAATCTGATAGCTTATATAATTTTGCCGCAACACCAAGAATATTACAGGGGGAAAATCCATGTTTCTCCTCATGATGGTTATAGGTCTTATCTTTCTCATCGCCGGTGGGTTCGGGCTTTTCGTGGTTAATATTAACATGGTGGTGGGCGACCATACCTGGATTATCGGTAATATTACCTTCTCGGTCTTTCTCGTCATCGGCGTCCTGATACTGCTCTTCATGGCCATTTTCAACAGGGAATTCGACTAGACACCTCACGTACATCCGTTTCCATCGTTTTCTAAGGTCGACTTGTGACTGCGTGCAGGCTGGACAGGTTCAGGCTCGTGAGTTTATAATAATCAAGGTAAGGATAAAAATAATGCCGACCCTCTATGTTATAGCCACTCCGATAGGAAACCTCGAAGATATTTCACTGCGGGCGCTTCGCGTGCTCCGTGAGGTGAAGCTTATCGCGGCCGAAGATACCCGAAAAACAAAACGCCTGCTTTCCCGATACGATATCAACACCCAGATGACGAGTTACTTCGAGCATAACAAGATGGTCAAGCTGGACTACCTGCTGGATTACCTGCAGAAGGATGATTTAGCCCTGGTTTCCGAGGCGGGGATGCCGGGTATATCCGATCCGGGGTACGAACTGATTGCCACCGCAGGACAACGAGGTATCGAAATCGTGCCGGTGCCGGGACCTTCAGCGGTAACGACGGCATTAGCGGTATCGGGGTTACCTACGGACAGATTCTTATATATTGGCTTTTTACCGCATAAAAGCGGTGAAAGAAAAAGGGCTCTGGATTCGGTGATTAATGAAACGGGGACCATCATCGCCCTGGAAACGCCGCACCGGCTACCGGCGGCACTCGATGATATCCTTGCAGTCCTCGGCGACCGGAGAATAGCAATCTGCCGCGAACTCACCAAGCTGCATGAGGAAACTTTCCGGGGAACGATAAGCGAGGCTATTAAATATTTCGTAAATCCAAGGGGCGAGTTTACGCTGGTCATCGAAGGAAAGGATAAAAAAGAAAAACCCGTTTTGACTAAAAATACCGAAAAACAGCTCCACGAGCTGTACCTGAGTGGTGTGAAAGCCAGAGAAGCCATCGCCATGGTTTCGGAGGAAACGGGGCTTTCAAAAAAGGAGCTATATCAGGCCTGGCTCAAACTGGACAAGGTCTGGGAAAGAGAGCGGGGCTCGTGTAATAATGCGGAGAGGAGAAAATAGATGCGGCGCGGCTGTATTTCTTTAGGCGAAATCAAGTGTGACGAATGCCAGAATACCATACCCTACCCTAACCGCTACCTGGCAATCGATGAGAAGGACGGGGTCGAGGACGAAGAAGGCGAGACCCGGCGCTACTGCGTCGAGTGCTGCCTGAAAAAGGGCTATGCCCACTACAAAGAAGAGAAAGGTGAGCGGGTGCTGACCTTTTTCTAGGTCGACGATTTCCCATTACTATATATGAGCGAAAGAATCTTCATCGGGGTCGGCTGGCCATATGCCAACGGCTCACTGCACCTGGGACAGATTGCCGGAGCAAACTTGCCGGCCGATATCTTCGCCCGTTATCACCGCACCAAGGGTAACGACGTGTTAATGGTATCCGGCTCCGACCAGCACGGCACACCGATAACCATTAAAGCAGAACAGGTAGGAAAGACTCCACAGGAAATAGCCGAATATTACCAGCGTGAATACCTCGATTGCTGGAAGAAACTGGGGATTGCCTGGGACCTGTATACAACCACCGGCACCAAAAATCACGCGGAAGTGGCGCAGGATATCTTTCTGAAACTCTTCAAGAATGGCTACCTTTATAAAGATTCTGTATCCCAATTGTATTGCCCCAATTGCCGGCGTTTCCTGCCAGACCGCTACGTGGAAGGGATTTGCCCCTCATGCAATACTCCCGGCGCCAGGGGTGACCAGTGTGACGCCTGCGGCAAGCCGATAAATGCTACGGAATTGATCGCCCCCTACTGCCTCACCTGTAAGACTACTCCCGTTGCTAAAGAGTCGGAGCACTTTTTCCTGAAGCTGAGCGCCTTTCAGGACAGGCTGGAAAAATGGGTGACAAACCAGACCCATTGGCGACCCAATGTTTCCGGACTTACCATGCGCTACTTGAAGGAGGGACTGAAAGACCGGGCGATTACCCGCGATATTGCCTGGGGCGTACCGGTGCCGGTAGAAGGATTTGAAAACAAGCGTATCTATGTATGGTTCGAGGCGGTCATCGGATACCTCTCGGCATCCAAGGAATGGGCTTCCATCAACGGGAATAATGAAGGCTGGCGACCGTTCTGGACCGACGGTGTTAAAAGCTATTACTTCATCGGCAAGGACAATATTCCCTTCCATACGCTTATCTGGCCGGCGATGCTGATGGGTTATGAAGGGCTCGCATTGCCCTACGACGTGCCATCTAATGAGTTTCTGACTATCGAGGGGAAGAAGATATCCACCAGTAAAAACTGGGCGGTCTGGCTGCCCGACTACCTATCGCGGTACGACCCCGACCCGCTGCGTTATATCTTGTCCATCAATATGCCCGAGACCAGCGATACGGACTTCTCCTGGCGTGAGTTCGTGCGACGTAACAACGATGAGCTGGTGGCCGCCTACGGCAACCTGGTAAACCGGGTGTTGACATTCGTTTACCGGAACTTCGATGGGAAAGTGCCGGAGCCGGGTGAACTGGATGACGCCAGCCTGCAACTGATAACCACCTTGCAAAATACCTTTACCACGGCAGGGAACAACCTTGAAAAATGTAATTTCAGAAATGCCATCCAAGAAATCATGGCTTTAACGCGTACGACCAACGTTTACCTCGACGACAAATCACCGTGGAAGGTAATCAAAGAAGATAAACAGGCAGCAGCAACAGCTTTATGCGTAGCTATGAATGTGATTTCGGGTTTAAAAACTCTGTTCTATCCCTTCCTGCCTTTCAGTTCTCAGAAAGTGCACGAATACCTCGGTTTCGAAGGCAATGTAGAGGACTCCGGCTGGGAGCCTCAGATGCCGGAACCTGGCCAAAAGTTACGGGAACCCAGACCCCTCTTCACTAAACTCGATGAGAGTATCATCCAGGAGGAGACAAACCGAATTGGAACTTGACGAGATTTACAGGTCCGTCCAGGGAGACCTACTCGAGGTTAAGAATACTCTCAGGTCGATAAGCCAGACGGATATGCCCTGGCTATCAGAGCAACTGAGTTATATCGTCAGAGAAACCGGCAAGGGAATCCGGCCGGCATTAACGCTGCTGGCCGGTCAGCTATATCACTATGACTTAACCTACCTGTTGCCCATGGCTGTGTCCGTGGAACTGATGCACACCGCCACGCTGGTCCATGACGACGCCATCGATAAGGCTTCCACACGACGCGGCCAGGCAACGATAAACAGCGTTTGGGGTGATGAAATTGCCATACTCATGGGCGATTATCTTTTCGCCCGTGCTGGCGAATTCGTCTCGGATACCCAGACGCCACGCGTCATCAAGCTCTTCTCCCAGACGCTGGGGACGATATCCAGCGGCGAGATAAGCCAGTTCCGGGGAGCTTTCGTATTGAACCAGGATCGCGATAACTATTTCACCCGCATCTACAGAAAAACAGCCTCGCTTTTTTCACTCTCAACACAGTCGGGAGCTATCCTCAGTCAGGCACCCGAGGAAGCGATAGCTATAATGAAGGAATACGGTGATAACCTCGGTATTGCCTTCCAGATAGTGGACGATATTCTCGATTTCACCAGCACGGAGACAACCCTGGGTAAACCGGTAGGCTCGGACCTGCTACAGGGTACACTCACCCTCCCCGCACTGATGCTCCTAGAGCGATACCCGGAAGATAATCCTGTCAAGAACCATTTTCAAACCAGAGACAGGAAGTATATAAAACAGGCAATAGACATGGTGCTGAACTCATCGATTATCGATGACTGCTATGAGGTAGCCAGAGAATATAGTCAAGTCAGCTGCCGTAACCTGCACCTGCTCCCCGACACCGAGAGCCGCGAGGCACTTAATGGGCTTTGTGAATACGTCGTTAAGCGTAAAATTTAGACCGCGCGTTAATCCCCTGTCCAGACGCTGCCATCAAGATAAGTTTCCTTTTTGGCGGTGGGCAGTTTCCCCTTGAACAGGTCGATAACCGCCTGGCTAGCGGCAAATCCCTCATCGCGATGTGCAGCGGCGATAGCCACCACGAGGTTTATATCTCCCACACTGAGCTTACCGACGCGATGGTATATGGTTACCTTGTTCACCGGGAATTTCTGCCTGACTTCTTCCGCGATATCACGCAATCTGTCCTGAGCTCTGCCGTCGTAATCAGTGTATTCCACCGAGAGCACAGACCTGCCGCGAGAGTTATCACGAATAAGTCCAACATAGGTGACGATGCATCCACTGCTGTCAGTCCTGGCCAGATTGACCACCTCTTCGGGGGAAAGGGGCTGACTTGTTATCCGAACCAAATTGGTATCATCCATAATCAGGTTCACCGGAAGAGCAATATCGGCGACATGCCAGACTGACGTAGGATTTTGGCTCCAGTACTGATTAGTCAGGCCCGGCAGGTGTCTGCTTGGGTACGAGCCGCGGCACTCCGGGGGCTTTCTTGGGTTTGGGTTCCTTTTCAGCTTCACCGACCGGCTTCACAGGAGCGGGTATCTTCGTCTTTTTAACTTCCGTATCAGCGGCCGGTAAGCCCATCTCTTCAAAAGTCTCCTCAAGGTCTTTACCCTCGAGGGTTTCTTCAGCAATCAGTTTTTCAGCCAGTTTTTTCAGTTCCTTTTTATGATCGGTCAGTACTGTTACGGCAGTTTTATGGGCACCTTCAATAATGGCCTGGACTTCTTCATCAATCTGCCGGGCCACTTCTTCACTGTAATCTCTCTGCTCGGAAATTTCCCTGCCCAGGAAAACCATCTCTTCCTTGTGCCCGAACGTACGTGGGCCGAGCTTACCGCTCATACCGAAATCAATGACCATGCGGCGGGCCAGAGCCGTAGCGCGCTTGATATCATCGGAAGCCCCGGTGGTGATTTCATCAAAGATAAGCTCCTCGGCACTACGCCCACCCAGCATGTGCGCCAGCATATCCATTATCTGAGAGCGAGACACCAGGTACCTATCCTCCGCGGGAAGCTGCTTGGTATAACCCAGCGCCATACCACGCGCCACGATTGATATTTTATGAACGGGGTCGGCGTGAGGCAATAATCTGGCAACAAGGGCATGGCCGGCTTCATGATAGGCAATAACTTCCTTTTCCTTGGGGCTGATTTTCCGACTTCGCCTCTCGGGACCGGCCATTACACGGTCAACAGACTCTTCGAAATCTATCATCTCAATCGTCTTTTTATTACGCCTGGCGGCTAAAATGGCCGCTTCGTTCACAAGATTGGCCAGGTCGGCACCGCTGAAACCAACGGTACCTTTAGCGAGTACCTCAAGATTGACATCTTTATCCAGCGGTTTTCCGTTGGTGTGTACTTTCAGAATGGCCAGTCGCCCGTTTATATCCGGCTGGTCCAGAATGACACGCCGATCAAAACGTCCTGGCCGTAACAGGGCGGGGTCGAGGATATCAGGGCGGTTGGTGGCAGCGATAACGATAACGCTGGTATTGGTATCAAAGCCGTCCATCTCCACGAGAATCTGGTTAAGAGTCTGCTCACGCTCATCGTGACTGCCGCCGAGCCCGGCACCACGCTGACGGCCAACGGCATCAATCTCATCGATAAAGACAATACAGGGCGTATTACGCTTCGCCTGCTCAAAAAGGTCTCGCACCCGGGAAGCGCCGACACCGACAAACATCTCGACAAATTCACTGCCGCTGATATTGAAGAAAGGCACATCAGCCTCGCCGGCAACGGCTCGCGCCAGTAATGTTTTACCGGTACCGGGGGGCCCTACCAGGAGCACGCCCTTGGGAATACGCGCCCCCAGAGACTGGAACTTTTCGCGTGACTTTAGGAAGTCCACCACTTCCTGCATATCCTGCTTGGCTTCTTCCACACCGGCAACATCATCGAAGGTAACAGTAACACGGTTAGCGGGAAACAGCCTGGCTTTGCTCCGTCCGAAGCTCATCGCCTGATTGTTAGCCCCCCGCGCCTGGCGGAACAGGAAGAAAAGTAACGCACCGAATATCAACAGGGGGATAAAGTTAATCAAAACACTCCAGCCGAATCCCGACGGCTCTTTTACATCGACGATTATATTCCCGGGAACAAATCCGGGTATTTCATAAATACTGGTACTCGCTTCTTTTACCGATTTAGCTTTGGTACCATCAGTCTTCGTTATCAGCAACTCCTCGCCGTCCACCTCGATGCGTTCTATCTGATTACTCTGGGACCAGGTAATAACCTCGCTCAGAGGTACTTCATCACGCTGCTCCGAGCCGGGTAGAAGGAACGAAAAGAGGACGACAAATGCCACCAAAATGGTGATATATATCAAGCTATTCCGTTTCCAATTCGATTTCATAACATACCTCAAGGGCTGTAAATACTTTTTTACCTCATATATTATACCATAAAAATAGTTAAACAATAGCTAAGAAAAAAAGATTTTTTTGGTATTTTATGTCCAGTACCCTTTTAAAATGGCAACTTACTCGACTTTAAGGGGAATTGACAATAACTGCCGCGCTGATTATAGTGTCAAATAAGAGTGGAATGAGGAGTATTTGCATCTTGAAAAAGATAGCTATAACCATGCTGTTCATAATATTATTCATTACTATATTTTTTCATAGTTCCTGCTCATTAGAAGAGGGAAATATTAATGTTACAGAAAGGCCCTATTCACCTATAGATCTAACCCTCGATATTTCTTCAATGCCCAGTCTTGGAAAGACTGTTGAATTGACTTTTACCGTTGAAGTCAAAGATTTGTGGGATTCACTATGGATGGGGCAAACAGTAGATACAATATCAAATGCAAAAGTGTCAATAGATTTCTTCTGGGCAGATATTCACGGGAGTTATTCAGAAGCAAGAAATTTAGTCCAGATATCCCACGAGGATGTTCTGGTAGATGGGGAACTCAACTGGGAAGGTAATGCTTTAGAAAATAGAGAGATTACCCTGCACAGTCATATTCGACTTCCCAAAGAAGGTGTCTGGCAAATTCGAGCAACCTTTTCCGGTCAAGGCTGGACCTCAATGCCCAGTTTCACAAAATCTATAGCAGTTGCCGATGGTGAAGCTGTTAGTATGGTGGAGCGCTACTTGGAATCCAGTAAAATAGCTTATATTGGTTATTTCCCATACGGAAATGGCTATCAGAAAATTCTGGATGAAGAGCATGCCCCGGTTATCCTGGAGCTGGATATTGCCACAAGGCACCTCTTACGGGAGAGGAAGTCTTGTTAACCTGCCGTATCACCTCTCTCAACGATGTGCCGGACTTCTTTGCTCATATCAGTTTATTTAAGAGACATGAGATCAAGGATATCCCCTTCTCGAGTTTCCTGATAAACGGAGACCTGGAATGGCAAGGCGATCTAAAACAAATGACCCCCGTGGAGTTTTCGGCAGTAATCAAATTCCCGGAAGAAGGAGAATGGCGTATTAATGCCGAAGGGAACTCGCTTTTAAGAGAGGAAATGGAGTTATCTGGATTTGTGGATAATATAAAACTCACCGTTACAGATGAAAAGTCATATTATGGCTGGAAACCACTTGACTTCCGAAGCAGTAGTTTTACTGGAGACGATATTCCGGGGATTAATCCCTTCTCAGAGGAAAGACCTTCTTTTTTTACAGAAGCTGGAAAATTAACGCTATTGTTTTCAAATAAGAAAGATGCCTTAACAACCGATCCATCTTCGAGTCCATCATCTCTAGGGTCAGGGCTAAAAGAGATGACATGAAGGTGAATTGACAATAACTGCTGTGGTGATTATAGTGTCAGGTATAAGGCATTCCATCAAGAGCAGGAATGAGGGAGATGGTGATGGATACGATAACGGAGCCAACCGAAATAACATCGCTACCCAGGTTAAATGAACGGGGCCCCGACGACCTGTTTATCTGCTGTACCAGTTTCGAAGAAAGATGCCTTTCCAGTACCGCCACTATGGGCACCGATTTTCTGACGAAGTATGCCGTAATCTTTATGGTCGAGGACCCGCAGTTTAAGAAACAGATTGAGCATAATATGTTCCGTTTGCAGACAGAACTGCGAAAAAAGACCACCGAGGGCATATTCGTCGTTACCTGCCAGAAAGGCAACCCCGTTGAGGGCGTGGACCAGCTGGAGGGTATTCTCAGCCAGTGCAGGCTGAACATGGACAAGGGACCTTTCATCACGGTAGACATCAGCGGATTTACCAAGATATACCTGCTGGAGATACTCCATTACCTGGTGATTAAAAAGAAAATGGGAATGCCGCGTTTACTGCACACGACGCAGAAGTACCTGCCCACGAAACTCACACGAGGCATAGAGCAGATAACGACCATACCGAATTTTTACGGCAGTCCTTCTCTGGAAAAAGAGACAGCCCTGTTACTGTTCCTGGGATTCGAGCCGGACCGGGCCCTTTCGGTGTGGAAGCAGTATAATCCCGCCAGGACGATAGCCCTTATCACCAATCCGCCACGACACGGCAACAAAGATTACCTAAAATACGCCCGGCAAAATAACGCCGAACTGCTGGCTTTACCTTCGGTAACCGTGCAGGATGCGCCCCCGGATAATCCCCAGGCGGTCCGGGACGTATTGAGGTCTATTTACGACGAAATAAAGGAATCGCATAACATGGTGATAGGACCCTTCGGGACGAAATCACAGGTAATAGGGGTGTTTCTTTTCTGGACGGAGAACCGCGGGATACAGGTTATTTACTCTTTTCCGGCGACATATACAAGGTCTTATCTACAGCGTCAGCCCGGCTCTACACTGTTGTTGCCCGCTGCCCTTTAGGATAAAAAACCCAGGTGTTTTTAATCTATATTCTGATTTAATTCCAAGATAGCTACCGGGCTACCACTTGCCATCCATTTCGAAAGAACTGGCAACTATCATCACAACATGACCGTATTCATCGGGTATAAACTGAACCCTGGCTGTAAAGTTACCCTGCCCCCGTCCTTTACCGATATGTGTCCAGTGGCCACTAATAGTAAGCACTGGCAGATCAAATCCAAGGGGTGATGGCTCCATAGTTAAGGGCTGAATTTTACCATTTACTCTAAACGAATATTCACCTGTCTCTAAAATCCCGTGAAGATTCCCTGCCTGAGTTTCCAGTTCGACATTAGCTTTATAGGTTAAAATGAAACTACCGCTGATATCTCCCGATAATTCACCGCCGATTTCGCGGTCAATGACTCTCCAGCGGCCGCTGTTTCCCGCCGGAAACGCATTATCACCCACATTTGTATCCTCAATGTAGTTGATGTATCCGGTGGCCTGGAAGTCTTGCGGTTTAGCCGCCAGAGCCGCCGACGGCATCAATACCGTTAAAATCAGGACCAGGGCGAGACTTAGAAATAGAACCCTCTTTTTCATTCCATGTGCCCTCCTTTTTTATTTATTGGTTTTAATGGAAATAACCACGTAATAATCAATCTACCTTTGACCGGGCTGGTTCCAGAATCAACTCCTGGGGTTCTTCGGCGGCTGCCATGAGCCTGTCGAACTCGGGCTCATTCCTCTTCAGTAACCTGAGGCAGGCATGTACCACCTTGGAATCATAAAGAACGCCGCTCGCCTGTGATATCTCCTGCAGGGCTTTGGTCAAACCCAGCGCGGGACGGTAAGGCCGGTGAGAAGACATAGCCTCGACGACATCAGCGACACCCAGAATCCTGGCTTCAATGACGATTTCCTCCCCGGACAGGTGGTCCGGATATCCCGAGCCGTCCATCCTCTCGTGGTGCTGGAGAATAGCCTTGGTTACCGGCCAGGGGAAATCAATCTTCTGGAGTATTTCGTAACCCACCCGGCAGTGATTGCTGATGATGTTAAATTCACTCTGGTTAATCCTGCCCGGCTTGCTGAGAATCTCGGCAGGTACGGCCACTTTACCGACATCGTGAAGGAGTCCGGCAACATGTATCCCCATCACCTGCCATTCGGGAAGACCCATTTCACGGGCAATAGCTCGCGCCAGTTCCGCCACCCGGCGCTGGTGACCGGCGGTATAGGGGTCTCTCGTCTCGACTACGAGAGATACGGCGTGAATAACACCGTCCAGCGCCTGCTGGAGTTCACTGTGCCTCTGTTTAATATTGGCGTACTGATTGGCGCTCTCAACGTTGCTGGCGATGTTATTACCGACTTCCTGTAATAGCCGCCTTTCTTCATTGGTATAAGGCGTGCGAGATACCTTGCTGCTGAGAAGCAGCATGCCGGCCAGGCCCTTCTCACCTCTGAGGGGCACCAGAATCTCGATGCCGTTCTTTTCCAGAGCCTGGCGGTCGCTCTCGCTGAGACTGGCCAGCGACGGAATAACATCGATATCATTACTATCGAGTATTTTAGTCTGCTGCTTCATGGTCGTTACCAGCAGACTGCTGGAGTAGAAAAAGAGCCTTCCTTTACCTTTATGCCCGCAGTAGGCATAGGTAGCATAATTACCGGTTACGGGCGATGGCAGCAACAAATAGACCCCCTGGCTCCGCATACCGTTGGCGATAGCCGTGACCAGCGATGAGGAGAGGTGTTCCAGGTCGAGCTCGCCTTTCATTTCCTGATTTGGCTGCCTCAATGTCTGGATATGGTCATACCTTTCACCGAAGAACCACCTGTCAACGGTGTACTGTAATCTGGTAAGAAGGGGCTGGAAGAGAGAGGCAGCAATGAAGACCGTGACAATAGTTATAGTGAGTGAAAGAGGACTCATGAAATCCTGGACAAGATAGCTCAGCAGGTAAATGAAGCTGCCGAAAACACCGAAAATTATAGCACTGGTTAGCGAATAAGTTGCTGCTTTCCGGAGGACTACTTTCATTTCCAAGAGGTTATACTTTAGCATAGCCACGGTGGCGGTAAAACAAAAGAGAATAACACCGATGATACCCAGGGGATACATGTATACTCCGAGTACGGGTAAATAGTCGGTAGTGGCCCCGATGAACAGGCAAGCGATACCAAAAAGTATGTATTGAGCGCGTACCCGGTTATCAAAAACACGGGTATGCCGACCGTACTTCACCAGCATAACCGCACTGATGATTATGGGTACGTAAGCACAAAGTACGTAAAGGGGGAAAAGGGGACCAACAACCGGAGCCTTCCCGTAAAACATCATTTGCATATCTTTTACGATAAGCCCGGTCGGGATAAAGCATAATACTACCAGATAAAAAATATAAACCGGGTACAAAATCCGGTTGCCGGGCTTGGTCCCCGTCAGAGTACCGGCAAAAAGATAGAAAAACAGGGAGCCGCTAACTATGGCTAAAAAGACAAATTGTTCCCAGACCAGGGCGATATCCAGATCGGAAGCCGAACGCATCATGAAAATGAAGAAGCCCCACATCGTCATGAATACAAGGAATAAGGCAAAGGGTCTTCTGGCAATGTGTTTCTTGCCACTGACCATCAAGACAACTAGTAAAGCAAGGCAGAAGACCATCTCTATTATCGGAATAGCCAGATACATAATTTATATAACTCCCCAGACACCTGTGTAATTACATTACCGAACAATGTATTCTTACGATATAGCTACTGGTTTTTCCTCTTTTACACCCGTGAGTTCGTTGATGATATCATCGGGGGCATTCATCCGGGGCGGCCGGCTCTGGGCCAGGTCCGCACCGTTTTCCTGTCTCTGGAGATAAAAGTCCCTGAATGTTCCGGAAGGCAACAACGTGACTTCCAGCGGTCTTATTTCCATCATGGTTGCCAGATCGTGATAACCGGGGTCGGACTTCATTAATTCGTCATGCAATGTTGAGGCAAGCTGCTCGGGTTGAAATCCGTTATTAAACTCGATATAGAGGTGAAGTGTGGGCTTGCCTTCCCTAATTTCCTTGCGGATAGTCCAGTCTTCACAGTCAATTTTAGAGCCGACAATAGCTGCCGTGACCGTTTTTTCACTTATCCTGGTGAAACCGGCAATATCAATCAGGTCATCAGCCCTGGCTTCAAAGAGCATCTGAGGTAGGCGAATGCCGGTTTCTTTTTCTTCCAGAGCAATGATACGGATGAGATGCCCGAGACGGTAACGAATAAAAGGCATACGGTAGAAGCTGGTGACAACTATCTCGTAACGCTGACCGACTTTAACGTCGGATAGGAGAACGGCGCGGGGTTCATAAAAAGCGTCTTCCCTGGTCTTTTCCCATTCCGATTCCGGGATGAATTCGTAAAAATTGGAGTGGGGAAGAAAAGTCATCCCCCGGCGGCTCCAGCTCTGTAGAGCCATGATGCCAGCCTCGGTGCAGGCGTGAAACTCGTAGGGATAAGCACCCCAGTATTCGTGTACCAGGTCGCGGTACAGGCTGGTGTCTATACCCCAGCCGATAAGGGCTTTAAGCGGCCAGATGTCCTTGGGTAAAATACCCCTGTTTTCAAACTTGCTTTTCAGACATGCCCGGAAAAGACGCATAAATTCGCCGGGATGACCCAAGTGACGGGAAATCTTCCCCCCTTTTGACATCTGACTGAATTCATTTCCCGTTTTCACCAGAACACTGGTCATGGACATGAGGATGTCCATACCGGTCCTGAGGGACATTTCAAAGCCTTTAGTAACTTTTTCTCTGAAATCCATACCGTCATGCATATCCGGCGACATGACCGGCCTGAGGTTAAAAAGCTGGCTGGCCCCGGAAGCAAGAATTCCCGAAAGATAAGGCGCGGGAGCAACATTAAAGAGGACTCGGTCGCCTTCCGTAATTGAGCTTTGTCCTCTCTGTTTTGAGCAAGCCAGTATCATTACTGACATCAGGTTATCCAGGGACCGATTATAAGCTTCGTAAGTATAAGGTACTCTCTTGGTATCACCTCCGGAACCCGTCGTATTCGCCCAGAGATGCGGCTTCTCGGACAGGGTTGTTTCATCACCGGGATTCAACTCCGGAATATAGTCCTTATATGTAGTTGTCGGGACAATATGCCGGAATTCCTCGACACTCACCGGTGTCCTTTTACCCAACAGCCTTCTCCCCAGAGAGCAGTTGGTGATTTGCGAGAGTTGCTGCAGCAGCAACGATTCCTGGATTGACATGAACTGCTCAATATCAATGTCAAGAAAGCCGCAGTATTTTATCCATACCCTGTCATATTCCGATTTAACCATCGGAAAACGGACGCCCGGTACAATTCCCCCCCTCTTAGGAGAGAATCCGTGACTGCTTTTTTTCCTGCTCACTTTTTCCCCTTTACGCAGGTTAAGTCTAGGTATATAATCTCAAAAGAACATCACAATTTACGGCGGATGTTTATCAAAAACCTCACAAGAAAAAATCGGGGTCATTCACAGCACCAGAAATAATCGCTTTTCAGTTACATACCGATATTGACCGTGTAGCAAGCGGACAGTCGGTCCTCAACTTGACAAAAACAAACGTACTGGTGTAGATTTTTAGAGGATTGCATAATATCAAAGTGTCTCAAACATAGTTTCCAATCATCTTTCGGTCTGATACGTCTTTGAAATACGCAATTGGACAAATATCACGGTTTAGAATACGCATCCGAATATATTGAAGGAGAATAATTGATATGTCCGACGGTATTGGCAGGAAAGTAGACGTGAAACCGGATAAAACGGTTATCAAAGCTCTGGCCCTCGGGGGTCTGCTCGGGGGCGGGGGTGAGTGTGCCGTGGATGTTAAAAACGGAAAAGTAGTCAGAATCAGACCATTCCATTACGACTGGAAGTATGACTGCGAGTCGTTCCGGCCATGGAAAATAACGCGTAACGGCAAGGACTATAAACCCCTCTTCAAATCCGTTCCCTCACCCTTCTCACTGGCTTACAAAAAAAGGACTTTCTCGCCCAACCGCATCAAATATCCTCTGAAACGCGTCGACTGGGACCCGAATGGAGAAAGGAATCCCCAGAACCGCGGCAAGAGCAAATACAGAAGAATCTCATGGGAGGAAGCCTCCGATATACTAGCCACCGAGGTAAAGAGAGTACACAAAGAATACGGACCGCTGGCGATACTGGTACAGGGAGACGGCCACGGCGAGTGTAAGACGATTAATACCCCGCACGGTCATTCCGGAAGGCTTTTCGATATGATGGGCGGTTTTACCCAGCAGGTGAGGAACCCCGACAGCTGGGAAGGCTGGTACTGGGGCTCGAAGCACGTCTGGGGACAGGGTATCCAGGGCATGTACAACCCCGCCGATAATATCGTCAAAGACATGACCGAGAACTGCGACATGGTGCTGTTCTGGGGCGGCGACCCGGAGACCACTCCGTGGGGCTTCACCGGACAGTGCGCCACTCGCCTCTGCTACTTCTGGACGGAGGTCGGCATCAAGCAGGTGTACATCTGCCCCGACCTGAATTACGGTGCCGCCGTCCACGCCGATAAGTGGATCCCGATATTACCGAATACCGACGCTGCTTTGCAGCTGGCGATTATCTATATCTGGGTAACCGAAGGTACCTATAATAAAGAGTACGTCGCAACTCATGCCGTCGGCATGGACAAGGTCGAGGATTACGTACTCGGCAAAGATGACGGTATCCCCAAGACACCCGCGTGGGCTTCAAAGAAATGCGGTGTACCGGAATGGACAATAAAAGCGCTGGCCAGGGAATGGGCGAAGAAGATAGTATCCATCGCCCACTACTTCGGCGGTTCGTACGTACGCGGTCCGTTTTCCCACGAGCCAGGCCGACTCGAATGTATCCTTCTCGGCATGCAGGGACTCGGCGGACCCGGTGTCCACCAGAGCCAGATAACCTACACCGGCATGCCCCGGGCGGAAGGCTTACGCAGCACCCGCTTCTTCAACCCGGAGCTCAGCGAGCGCATCACCAAGCCGGTCGCCACCACCATCCGCGCCTGGGGTAAACAGCTTATCCCCAAGACCTGGATACAGCAGGCAATCGACGAGCCACCGCTGACATTCTACGGCAGCGGCGCCATCGAGACACCGACCGAGGACCAGTTCATCAAATACACCTATCCACTGCCCAAGGAAGAAGGCGGCACCGAGATACACATGATATGGACCGACACTCCCTGCCGCATCACCTGCTGGAACCACGGTAACTGGACCATCGATGCGTTCCGCAACCCCAAAATCGAGACCGTGGTGGCCCAGCACCCCTGGCTCGAGAACGACTGCCTTATCGCCGATGTTATCCTGCCATCCAACACGACACTGGAAGTCGAGGATATCGTTACCAACGTCAGGCAGGGGGTGAACTTCCACAGCATGGCGATTATGGAGCAGGCAGTACAGCCTGTCGGCGAGTCGAAGAGCGACTACGAGGTTGTACTGGAGATAGCCAAGAAACTGGACTACGGTAACCAGTTCAGCGAGAACAAGACGACACGCGACCTGCAGAAACAGGTCTTCGACGATATGGAAATCGATAACCTCATTTCCTGGGAAGACTTCCTCGATAAAAAATACTTCGTCTTCCCCACTGCCACGGACTGGGAAAATGATTCGCCCGGTTTCAGAAAGTTCTACGACGACCCGGAGAAACACCCCCTACCCACCCCCACCGGTAAGTTGGAGTTTTACTCGGCGAGACTTGCCGAACACTTCCCTGATGATAAAGAAAGGCCGCCCATTCCCAAGTGGATTGAGAAGAGCGAGACCCACGACGAGAGACTTTCCAGCGAAAGAGCCAAGATGTTCCCGATGCTGCTGATGTCCAACCACGGACGGTGGCGCACTCATGCCCAGGGTGACGACATTACCTGGACGCGCGAAGCCCCCACCTGCAAGGTAACGGGAGTAGACGGCTATAAATATGAGCCTGTCTGGATTAATCCTAAGGACGCCGAAAAACGGGGCATCAGGGACGGGGACATCGTCAAGGTGTTCAACGAGAGAGGCGTGGTACTCTGCGGCGCCCGTGTCTGGGAGAGAATCATGCCCGGTGTTGCCTATGTTGACCACGGCGCCCGGCACGACCCGCTGGTTCCGGGCTGGGTCGACCGCGGCGGTGCCATCAATACCATCGCTCCCTACGGAGTATCTTCTAGGAACGCCGTCGGCCAGGCTACCAGCGGTTACCTGGTGGATGTCCAGAAAGTCTCCGAGAAGGACTACCAGGAATGGCGAGCCATGGACCCCAAGGCATTCGATAATGCCTACAGGCGAGAATACGACCCGGCGGCGGGACTGCGTTTTAACGCCTGGGTTGAAGGAGGAATGTAAACATGAAGGTATTTGTTATCGACGTCGGAAGGTGCAACGGCTGCTACAGCTGCCAGATAGCCTGCAAGGACGAGCATGTTGGCAACGACTGGACACCCTACGCCAAGCCCCAGCCCGATACCGGCCAGTTCTGGCTGAGACAGACGGAGCATATCCGGGGTACGGTACCCAAGGTTAAAATGCACTATATCCCGATGCCCTGTATGCACTGTGATGAGGCGCCCTGTATGCCGGCCTGTCCTATCGAGGGAGTTATCTACCGGCGGGACGACGGACTGATTATCATCGACCCGGAGAAATGTACCGGTTGTAAAGCCTGCGTGGACGCCTGTCCCTATGACGCTATTTTCATGAACGAAGACCTGAATATAGCCCAGAAATGCACCGGCTGCGCCCATCTGCTGGACAGCGGTGAGTGGACCATACCGCGTTGTGCCGATGCCTGTCCTACCGAGGCGATTCAGTTCGGGGAGGAGAAGGATTTCAAAGCGCAAATCACCAAAGCCGAAGTGCTCAAGCCCGAACTTAGATGCAAACCCCGTGTTTATTACCTGAATATCCCCAAGAAGTTCATTGCGGGAACGGTCTACGACCCGGTGGAGAAAGAGGTTATCATCGGGGCTACCTGCAATCTGAGCGGTGATAGCAAGAAGCTGACGGCTACCACCGACGGCTTCGGCGATTTCTGGTTCGAGGGACTGGAAGAAGGCGTCTACTCGCTGAGCATACAGGCCAAGGGCTTTGCCACCAGGAAGTTCGATAACCTGAATACCGAAAAGGATATCAACCTGGGGGATATACCGCTGGAAAAGTAACCAAACCAGAGTAATATCAGCCATTTATAAGAGGGAGTTCAGCAATGGACTCCCTTTCTTTTCACCCTGTATTAGTGTTGTGCCATGCACCAGGCCCAGGTTTTTTCAGCATCAGCGATTACCTCTTCGTCCGTGCGGAAGTCCTGAGGCCCGCAATTGTCGTAGTGGATTATCTCATCCAGGGCCCTGACTTCTTTAGGATTCGGCGTACTGGCGGCGTAGCCGAGTACCATCATATCGTAGATAGCTAAAGGCTCGGGGATGCCAACGATGGCTTTAATTGTCCGCTCGGCATCCGGGCTGGATGCGGCGGTGTACCATTGTGAAGCCAGACCCAGCGATGCCGCCGCCAGGTGCATGTAGAGAAATGCACTGGCCAGGCTGGAGTTATAGAGTGCAGTAACCCGGGCATTTTTCTCCTCAGGATGACCGGGGAGGCCAACCTTTGCCCTCCATTCAGCCAGCAGGAGAATAAAAACCGGCGCGTCGCGAAAGCTCCTCCTCGTGGGAATCCGGGCAGGATTGGTAATGGGAGGCGCGTATTGTTCGAGGGCGGCCACGATTGCATCCTTCACCTCCTTCTTTTTCACGACGACGAACTCCCAGGGCTGTGTATGAAACCCGGAAGGAGCCCAGCGTGCCACCTCGATAATTTTCTCAACATATCCATCCGGCACTGGATCAGGCTTGAACTGGCGGATAGTACGCCTTTTCTTAACCAGGCCCAGCAGATAATCATACGTTTCACTCTCTTTCATAGCCCCTCCCTTTTTTAGCCCAGGCATGTTTCTTATTTCACTTCATAATAGCAAAGCCAATTTACCCTCTCAAGTCTGGTCTTTATCCCAAAGATAATCCCGCCGTGCCGAATAGTATTCAAAGTCACGTTTTTACCTCAAAGGTGATTTATGCCTATAATAATACCCGGAGGTTCATCATGCCCACTCAAAACCGTATCGTTATCATCGGGGGGACGGCCTGCGGTCCCAAAGCTACCGCCAGAGCAAGGCGCCTCGACCCTGCGGCGAAAATCACCATCATCGAACAGAGGGAAAATCTCTCCACCGCCACCTGCGGTCTGCCGTATTTCATCTCGGGGGTTATCACAGATGAAAGCAATATGATAGCACGTCAGAACGATTATTTCCGCAACGTCTTCAACATGGAGGTGCTGACTCATAAGCGAGCGGTCTCTATAGATAGAAAATCTCGGAAAGTCGAAATATCAGACCTTCCTAGCGGCAAGAATAACACCATCGAATACGATAAGCTGGTGATCGCCACGGGGAGCGCACCGATAGTACCCGACTGGGAGGGCAAAGACCTCGATGGAGTTTTTACACTAAATAATCTACCGGATGCTAGCGCCATCCGCAGCTATGTGAAACAGCTGGAAAATAAAGAAACAGTCATCATCGGTGCGGGGCTTATCGGACTGGAAATGGCGGAGAGTTTTGCCAAACAGGGACTCAAGGTTACGGTGGTTGAAGCCCTCGACTGGCTCCTGCCAAAACTGCTGGATTTCGAAGTTGCTGCTTACATGCAGAAACACCTTCAAGAATCCGGAATACGACTCCTCTTCGGGCAACGCGTTACCGGACTTGAAGGCAGCGGTGGCAGGGTAAGCGGGGTTATCACTGAAAACACCGGGATTAGGGCTGGCCTTGTGCTGCTATCCCTGGGAGTGAAACCGAACGTAAGTATCGCCCGGGACGCCGGACTTACCATCGGAGCGACGGGAGGTATATCCGTCAACCAGTACCTGCAGACCAGCGACCCGAATATCTATGCCGGCGGCGACTGCGTGGAAAATACTCACCTGATCACCGGTGAGAAAGTGCTGGTCCCGATGGGTTCCACCGCCAACAAGCACGGACGGATAATAGGCACGAATATTACCGGGGGTAATGATACTTTCCCAGGAGTTCTCGGCACGGCTATAGTAAAAATCTTCGAATACAATGCGGGACGGACGGGGCTCACTGAGTCGGAGGCACGGCAATATGGCTACAACGTGGTAACATCCCTCGTTCCCGGTCCGGAGTACGCCAACTACTATCCGGGCGGCAAGCAGATACTGGTAAAACTGGTTGCCGAAGAATCCAGCGGTAAGTTACTGGGCTGCCAGGTCGTCGGGCCCGGTGAAGCCGCCAAGCGAATCGACGTCATGGCGACGGCACTGACATCCGGAATGGTGGTAGATGACATCGCCAACCTCGACCTGTCCTACGCACCCCCCTACAACAGCGCCATGGACCCGCTGCACAATGCAGCCAATCTCATCAGGAATAAACGAGACAAACTTGCCCGTACCGTTAACCCGATGGAACTCAAAGAAAAGCTGGACAACAATGAAAAATTCGTCCTGCTGGACGTGCGCGGCGAGGATGAATGGGAACTTGTACGCCTGAATGTACCACAGTCGCTGTTAATACCCCTGCCGGAGCTCAGGGAAAGGCTGAGTGAACTTCACACAGATGACGAAATCATCATATACTGTCATACCAGCGTACGCGCCTATCAGGCACAAAGGATACTTGAGGGAGCAGGTTTTAAAGATGTGAAGTTCATAGAGGGAAGTCTCTCAGCTTGGCCGTACGAGGACTACTTAAGCTGATTCCTAAAACGGCCTGTCTTCTCTCCTGCGATGAGGTGGTATACCCTTCAGGAAGAAGTTGGTAATTAGCCCCAGAATGGTGACGATAAAAAACACCATGAAAACCTGTATCAACGCCGTATTCAGGGCTTCCCGCAAAGTCGTGAGCATCTGCTCGAAAAGCGCCGGACCCTGACCGCCCAATCCTTCGAACATACCCTGCATCTGCGCATGTGCTTCCGGGCTGACCAGAGCCTGAGGGTTATCCACAATTGCCGCCAGTTGTTCCGGCAGAACGACGGCTTTTACGTCGGACGAAAGGTTACCAAGGAAAGTTGAAGCAAAGGTGTTATTTAATATCGAGCCAACAATTGCCAGACCGAAAACACCCCCGAGAGGACGCAGCAACTGAATCATGGAAGTAGCCGTGCCCATGACGGCGTAAGGTACCGTATTCTGGACGGCAATGGTATGGATGGGCATAATCATGCCGTTACCGAGACCGATGATAATGATATAGACCACAGCGACACCATAGCTGGTTTGGGGATTCATCATGGTAAGCAGGAAGAAGCCGACGGCAGAAATAACAAAGCCAATGGTGCCCTGCAAGCGATAGTGTCCCCCGGCGCGTGAAAGCGTCTGCCCGCTGATAAAGCTGCCCACGGCAGCACTCAACATCATCGGTGTCAGGAAAAGCCCGCTTTCGGTAGCGGCCGCACCGAGCACTCCCTGAAAATAAAGAGGTATAAAAGTCACCACTGGGAAGAAAGCCGCCCCCATGAATAAACCAACCATAGCTGATACCACCATTACCCGGTTCTTGAAAAGGCCCAGGGGTATAACAGGCTCCTCAGCACGGCTTTCAATAAAAAGGAAAGCAACTAACATCACCACTGAGAAAGCCAGCGTGCCAAGGATAACAGGTGACGTCCAGGCATAGTCAACTCCGCCCCAGGTCAGAGCCAGTATTAACGGACCGATGAATAGTGTCATCGTCATCACGCCGAGGTAATCAATCCTGTGCTTCTCATGTGAAATTTTGAGTTGTGGGAAGAGAAAGATAAAGATAATGATAATGATTACTCCTAGAGGTATGGGAGCAAAGAAACACCACCGCCAGGAGAAAGTATCGGTCAGAAACCCGCCTAAAGTCGGCCCGATTAAAGTCGAAAGCCCGAAGACGCCCGCCATGAGACCGCCGTACTTGCCGCGTTCCTCGGGCGGGAAAATATCGGCGATAACGATAAAACCCAGGGCGGACATCATGCCGAATCCGATTCCCTGGAACGCCCGGTAGATGATAAGTTCGGTGATGGACTGGCTGATGCCGGAAAGAAAGGAGCCCAGGGTAAAGATAGCCATGCCGATAACGAGAAGCCACTTGCGACCGAACATGTCGGAGAGTTTACCGGTTATCGGGACAGCGATGGTCTCGGTAATGATGTAGGAAGTAAAAACCCACGTATACTGGCTGAACCCGCCAAGGTCAGTGATGATTCTGGGCATAGCCGTGGAGGCAATAGTCATGAACATCGAGCCGAGGAACATGGATAGCATCGTACCGACCAGAGCCGCAATCACCTGTTTCCGGGGCAGGTTACTCTGAAAAGCCTCTAATTGTAGGTGATTTTCCATGACAATATCGACGAATACTATAATCTGGAAAGAATATTTTTAAGTCCCTTCAATGATTCCGCCAGCTGTTGAAGCTCATCATCGGTCAACCGCGATAGTTTTTCCGTAAAATTCGCCCTGAGGACCTGGTCTTTTTCTTTCAGAATGGCTTTGCCTTTATCCGTAAGAGATATATTAGAGAGACGCCGGTCAGTTTCATCGGTCCGCCTTGCCACCATTTCGAGGCTTACCAACCGGTCTATCAGAAAGGTCATCTGAGGTCTGGATATCAGCAATTTTTCGCCAATTTCGGTTATATGCTGCGTACCCGCTTCTTCAAGTACCATCATTATCTCGAAATGAGGTACGCCGATACCCTCGCCGACCTTGTCGAAAGCCGCTTTAACGACCTTGCGATTGATACCACGGCGAATAAGGGGCGGAATAGCAAGCAAATCCTCGGCGACGCTGTTGAGTAGCTTTTTATTCATGGAAAAACTGAAAACAAATTAGATAATTTCATGCAATAAATGGTTAACAATATGAACTATTATACCATCCGAGTTACTTAGCCGTCAATGTACCGGAGTTCATGTTATTGAATCCCGTTAACTTACTATTATAAAATTAACCTGTTTATTGGCAATCGGTGAAAATGAGCAAATGGCTTAACGAAAAGAAGCAGGTTCTGGAAGCAGCCCGAAAAATGGCGGAGAGGGGTCTTGTAGTGGGTACCGCAGGGAACGTAAGTCTGCGCCTGCCTCCCGAAGCTGATAGAGAATTGCTGGCAATCACGCCGAGCTCCATGTACCACGACACCCTGAGCGTAGACGACATTCAAATAATCGATTTTCAGAGGCAGGCCATGCAGGGGAACCTGATCCCTTCCATAGAATCGGGACTGCACATCGCCATCTATAAAGCCAGGAAAAACGTCAGCGCCGTGATGCACACACATTCGATCTATGCTTCTGCCGTATCTATCACCGGACTGGACATCCCCCCTATCCTGGAAGACCAGGTCGCCTTTCTCGGCGGCACGATAAAGCTGGCCAAACACGCACCTTCCGGCAGTAAAGAACTGATAGAGTACACGCTGTCTGCCCTGGAGAACAGGAACGCCGTACTGCTGCCCAATCACGGCGCGGTGAGTACGGGAAAAACGCTGAAGGATGCCTTCACGGCCAGCGAACTCCTTGAAAAAACAGCCAAGATTTTCCTGCTGGCTAAACTGGCCGGAGAGGTTAAACAACTCCCGCCGGAATCAATGAAAGTCATGACCGACTACTATGTGAAGTCGCAGGAAAACTGACCCGGGTAAAAAGGTACCGTTCACACCAGAAGTCACGTTAGCGTTTGACATTTTATCCCAATTTAACGTAAACTAATATGGCATAGTTTCCTGTATTTTGGTAATTACGGAACTCATGTCAAACAGAGTGAGGGGACAAACAGACATACAACCAGCTATCCGTATTACATATAAATATCACCGGTGCCTGCGGGCATTTCACGTCCCTGTCTATGAGAAAGGCAACCGAAATATCCGGACTTTAAAGCTGAAAGATTGTTATGGGATTGCTTAAAGGAAGAAGAAAAGCATTCTCTCTTGTCCCGGGAGGCAGAGCGCTAGCACAACCCATTTACGGATTCGACAGCAGCTGATATGTACCGGCATCTGTATAAACCCTACTTTTTCCGTTCTACGAGATTCATTATTCTATGATAAACTTTTAATATCATCACGTATTAATTCTGAGAAACAAAAAGCAAACTGGAGGAAAACAAATGGCTTATCCAAAATTCGAGAGCATTTTACTTGAAAAAGACAAGGAATACCCCAAGGTTACCTACCTTACCCTGAACCGGCCGGATAAGAACAACTGCATCAGCATCGGCGAAGAGTACATGACCGGCGACATTAAAAAAGCCATGTGGGAAATCAACCATGACGACGACTGCAATGTGGTCATCTTCAAGGGTGCCGGCAAGAACTTCTGTGCCGGATTCGACCTATCCATGGTCTACCGCGTTTACGGCGGTGCCAAGGGCGTTAAACCCAGCCAGAGAATCAGGCTGCAGACCGACCAGGACCAGCTTTACGGTTTCCCGCAGGCAATCCTCGACTGCAACAAGGTCGTCATGGTGCAGGTACAAGGCTGGGCTATTGAGGCCGGACTTTATATTACCAAGGCTGCTGATATTGTTGTCTGCGCTGATAACGCCAAGTTCTCCCAGATGGGACAGAGATTGGCTTTCGGCGGTCTGCCTACCCTGCCTATCGAGCTGGTTATGGGCCACACCAAGAAGGTCGAGGAAATCCTTCTTACTGGTCGCACCATCAGCGGTAAAGAGGCAGAGGAAGCCGGTTACGTCACCAAGTCCGTCCCCGAAGAGGACCTGGAGTCCGAGGTACATAACCTGGCAGCCGCTATTTCCCTGCTGCCGCGCGACTGCGTGGTCATGGGCAAGTTCGCCCGCCGTCACATGCTGGACAGGCTGGGACTGACCAACCTCAAAGAGGTTATCCTCTACCACACCTTCAGCACCAACCTCAAGTACAGCGATGACGAGAGAGAACTCATGTTCATCCGCGACCGCGAGAGCATGGGCGAGCGAGAGGCTTTCCACAAGATGCATGAGAAATACGAGGAGCGCCTCAACCGGACCAAGTACTTCCGGAGCTACCGCCCCGAGAAGAAAAAATAGAAACACCGTACCTACTCTGGTAAGGAGTTAGACAATGGCAACACCTAAGAAATATCCCGAATTCGTCAAGGACGACTATTTCAAGATAGACGTTGAATGCCATCTCAGCGGCGAAGCGAACAAGAAATACTTCAACTACTTCCCCGAATACAGGAAGTGGGTCTGGGGTACGGCGGAGACCGCCCGCGCTTTTAACGCCGTCCCTCACCATTCCGGCAAGGACTGGAAAGAACCGCCGGTAACCAAAGGCGAAAAATCGGACCTGCCGGAAGAAGACCAGCTGATAGTATACATGGACCGCTACGGCGTGGACATGGCCTGCATCCTCCCCGAATCCATGATGGAGACCACCGGCTATTCCACCAAGTGGTCCACCAACGGTCATCTGCTAGCCGCCGCGGAAAAGTACCCGGACAGATTCATTGTCCAGCCCAACGTCGGGCCCTTTATCAAGCGGGGCATGAAAGATGTGCTGTGGGAGCTGGATTACCTAGCCCAGGAAAGGGGCTGTAAAATATTCAAGTTCTATCCTCCCGAAGACACCTACATCAACGACGAGAGGATATGGCCCTTTTACAAGCGCTGCGAAGAACTGGGAGTCATTGTTTCCATCCACACCGGCTGGAGCTGGTGCCCTCCCGGTAAAGCCAAATACTGCCTGCCCGTCCTGCTTGATGACGTCGTGAACGACTTCTACGACCTTAAAGTGGTCGCTTTCCATGCCGGCTGGCCGCAGTGCCATGAACTGAACATGGTAGCGTTATCGCACCCCAACGTATACATTAGCCTTAGCCTGATTATGCCGTGGTATAGAGCAGCGCCGCGCCGCCTGGCGGAAATCATCGGCGAGGCCATCCAGTTCGCCGGACCCGAACGTATCGTCTGGGGCACCGATTTCTACGGCCCCGGCGGGCTGTTCAGGGAAGCGATATTGGGTCTCAGAACCTTCGAGATGCCGGAAGACCTGCAGAAAGGCTACGGCTTCGCCCCGGTCACCGATGAAGTCAAGCGTATGATTTTCGGTGAAAATCTGGCTAAACTAATCGACATTGATACATCTAAAAGACGCTCAAAATAACGATTATAAATTATAAATAAAAAAGGAAAGGAGAAATATGCATAGTCTATTTCCAAAGCTGTTCTCGCCTATAAAACTCGGCTCGCTGGAAATCAAGAACAGAATCGGCGGTTCGTGTACGACCACCGGTGGCGCTGACATCAACGGTTATATTACCGAAGAGTGCCTGTACTCGTACGCCGCCCGATGTGAAGGCGGGGCCGGGTTTATCACTATCGAATGTACCTTCGCCACCGACTGGGGTGCCAAGACCACCAGTTTCGGCAATCCGCGCATCAGCGGTCGTGCCTACTATGAGGGTATGTCCAACCTGGCGGAAGCCATGAAACAGATGGGAGCTAGGGCTTTCATCCAGATTACTCCCAGCTTCGGACGCCAGGGTTCCGGTCGGCTTTCCGGCGAGACCCCGGCAGCACCATCAGCGATTCCTTCGGAAAGGCCTCAGGACTACGAAGACAGGATTATGCCCCGGGGCTATGAGACCAAGGCGCAAACTCTTGGCGGCACCACTATTCCAAAGGTACTGACCATAGAAGAAATAGAATACATGGAGAGGACTTTCCAGGATGCGGTGGCTGCCGCAAGGATTTGCGGCTTCGACGCCGTAGAATTTCACAGTCCGCACGGCTATCTTATCCATGAGTTCCTATCACCGCGCTCCAATCAGCGTAACGACCTTTACGGTGGCTCGCTGGAGAACCGTTTCCGGTTCCTACGCAACCTCCTGGTTTCCTCACGAAGAAGAGTCGGGCCGGATTTCCCCCTGGGCATCCGCCTCAGTGGCGATGAGCATATGCCCGGCGCCATCCACGAGGAAGAACTGATACAGGTAGCCAAGTGGTGTGAAGAACTCGGTGCTACCTATATCCACCTTTCTGATGGTTCCTACGAAGCCCGGAAATGGTTTTTCCCCCAGGACCAGGCTTGCTTCATTGAGCACGCCAAGAACTTCTCTAAAGAACTGAAAATACCGCTAATCGTCCCGGGCCAGCATGACCCGTATCGGGCCGAGGAAGTCCTGCAAAAGGGCTGGGCCGACATGATTACCATGGGCCGCCAGCTCGTTGCCGACCAGCGTACTCCACGCAAGTGGGAAGAAGGCAAGGTTGACGAGGTTACACGGTGCCTGCGCTGTAACGTATGTTTGGCAAGGTTCAACCGCGGCCTGGCCATCAGGTGTGCGGTTAATCCCAATATTGGTCGCGAGAAGTACGACCCGAAATACACCTCAACGAACAATGCCCTGACGCTACGGCCGCTCCCCGAGCCATTCATGCCGCCATGCCAGGACACCTGCCCGGCCGGAATAGACGTCAACGCTTACGTGCTGATGGCATCCCGCGGACAGATGGGCGAAGCTTACCGCCGCCTGAAGCAGCAGCTTCCCTTCCCGGGTGTTATCGGGCGCGTGTGCCCGCACCCTTGCGAAACCGAATGCAACCGTGGCGAGCTTGACGACCCGATAGCCATTAACGACATCAAGCGCTATATAGCCGATTATGTTATGAAGGAAGGCCTGCCTGATTACCTGAAGAAACAGACTTTACCGGAGAAGCTTCCCATCACCAAGAAGGAAAAGGTTGCCATCATCGGTTCCGGTCCTGCCGGACTGACCGCCGCTTACTTCCTGGCGAAGAAAGGTTATGCTATTACCGTCTTCGAAGCGGCTCCCGTTGCCGGCGGTATGATGTCCCTCGGCGTTCCCGAGCATCGACTCCCCAAGAAAATTGTCGACTGGGAAGTCAATGCCATTAAGAAGATGGGTGTCGACATCAAGACCGGCAAAGGGGTGAAAAACCCCGAGGACCTGAAGAAACAGGGCTACGCCGCCGTATTTATTGCGGCCGGTTCCCAGAATAGCGCCAAACTCAATGTCGAAGGCGAAGATGCCGCCGGTGTCATCCAGGCACTTCCCTTCCTTAAAGACATTAACAGCGGCAAGAAGCCGGCCGTCGGCAAGAAAGTGGTCGTCGTCGGCGGCGGCAGTGTTGCTATGGACGTGGCTACCTGCGCTCTTCGCCTCGGTGCCGGCAATGTCCAGGTGGTCTGCCTCGAATGCAGTGAAGAAGAGATGCCTGCCCAGGAAGATGAAATCAAACAGGCGATGGAAGAGGGTATCAATGTCGATATGAGCTGGGGTCCCAAGAAGATAATCACCAGTGGCGGCAAGGTCAAGGGCGTAGAACTGAAGCGATGCGTCACCTGCTACAATAAAGCCGGTGCTTTCGCCCCGGTCTACAACGAGAAAGAGACCAAGACAGTAGATGCCGACATGGTTATCACCGCCATCGGCCAGAGAGTCGACCTTACCTTCATGGCCGACAGCAAGGTAAAGACAACCAAGCGGGGCACGATTGCTGCGGCAGAACGCAGTCTAGCCACCAACGTCGCCGGGATTTACGCCGGCGGTGATGTCGCCCGCGGTCAGGGCCTGATGATAGAGGCTATTGCCGACGGCAAGAATGCCGCCACAGCAATCGATTGCTATCTCCGCGGTGTCGACCTGCCACCCGAGCCACCCAAAGCCACCGTAGCCGACATCGAAGAGCCAGCCTTCCAGTTCCACCTGAGGGAATACAAGAAAGAGGTACGCTGCCCGATAGAGTCGGTGGATGCCAGCAAGCGGAAGAGTAACTTCAAGGAGATTAACCTCGGTTTCAAAGATAAAGAAACCTGTGTTACCGAGGCCAGGAGATGCCTAACCTGCCGCTGCTCGGCCGTAAGATACTAGACCCGGGAATATATCCTGGAAAGTGGTAATGAATAACGGGGAGGGGATGCGAGACACATTCAGTCTCCCCTCCCCGAGATTTTTACATACTAAATAAATATGTCATTCTCGGGCTTGACCCAAGAATCCAGTCATCACAACCCACCAATGGATTCCCGCTTTCGCGGGAATGACAAACAGAGAGGTATACTATGAGCTGGGAAGAGGAATACAAGAAAAAACTGGTCACGCCCGAAGAAGCCGTCAGCGTGATAAAGTCAGGCGACCGCGTCTGCTTCGTGCAGGGCAACGAACCGCAGGCACTGGGTCTGGCGCTGGCAGGACGACTGGGAGAAGTGGAAGACGTCCTGTTATCGCTGCGTACACCGGGTCGGGACTTCGGCTGGTACGATCCTGTCTTCGAGATGTCTTTTAAAATAGAGGTAGGCTTCCCCCTACCGATCGTCCGCCAGATAATCGCCGAGAGACGCTGCGATTTAGCCATCGGCGGCCTTGGCTTCATCTTCCACGAGGAAGAGCGTGGTCCGGCCGACGTGGTTATGGTGGAGCTTTCAACACCGGACGCACACGGTTACTGCAGCTTCGGCGCTTCCGTCTGGACGAAGAAAACGGAATGCCGTAACGCCAAGATTGTCCTAGCCGAAGTCAATAAGAACCTCATCCGCACCTACGGTGATAACTACATTCACTTATCGGAGATAGACTACTTCGTGGAGCATACGCCTTCGGGGAAACAGCCGGGCGGAACGGACCTGCTCGGTCGTCGCACCGCCGAAGCCAGCAACGAGGAAAAAACAATCGTCGATTACGTATCCACCCTGATCAGGGACGGCGATATCCTCCAGGTCGGTGTCGGCGGTACCAGCGAGGCCTGCTGCCGGCTCGGCGCTTTCGAGAATAAGGTGGACCTGGGCTGGCACTCCGAGACGACGCCCCGGGGCATTATTCCCCTGATAAGAGAGGGTATTTTCACGGGTAAATACAAGACTCTCAATCCCAATAAAGCGGTGGCCACCGCCTGCGGCGGCGGTTCCAAAGAGGACATGGACTGGGTCAACATGAACCCGGCTTTCGAGCTTTACAGCGCCGAGTACTGCCTCGACGTGAGGGTAATCGCCCAGCACGACAACATGGTGGCGATTAACAGCGCCGTCAGCGTAGACTTTGCGGGGCAGATTGCCGCGGAGTCCATCGGACCGAGGGTAATCAGCGGCGCCGGCGGCCAGACATCGTTTGCCATCGGCGCTTTCCTGAGCAAGGGCGGCCGGAGTATCACCGTAATGACATCCACGGCCGGCAGCGGCGAAAAGAGGATTTCCCGCATCACGCCAATGCTTGCCGAGGGAACGATTGTTACCGTACCGCGTACCGTCAGCGATTACGTTGTCACCGAGTACGGTATCGCCCATCTCAAGGGTAAAACGCAGAGACAGAGGGCTCTGGAACTCATCGGCATTGCCCACCCGGACTTCCGGGCGGAACTCAAGAAAGAAGCCGAGAAGCTATACTGGCCCTAGGTCGCAATCCCCAGGATATATTGAGAGGGCGTCACTTTATGTGTTGCCTTCTCTTTTTACATCTTGAAAAGCCCTATTAATGTTGTTACAATAAAGAGTTGATTGCCGAAGTGGCGGAATGGCAGACGCGCTACGTTCAGGGCGTAGTGTCCTTACGGGCGTGAGAGTTCAAATCTCTCCTTCGGCACCAGAGAAGCGCTTGTAGCTCAGCTGGATAGAGCGCAGCCCTGCGGAGGCTGAGGTCGTGGGTTCGAACCCCGCCAAGCGCGCCATTTGGGGCGGTTAGCTCAGTTGGTTAGAGCATCTGCTTTACACGCAGGAGGTCAGAGGTTCAAGTCCTCTACCGCCCACCACGGTGTACAATACGTGGAACTACCTCTCCATCGATAGCCATTTTGTCGGGTGGTATCGGCATTGAATAATTAAGTACTGCCTGATTACCCTTGACCCTTATCTCCTTAACGAAACTTCGTATAAATGCCCGTCTCTCAGCCAAGGTACCCTCTCTGAGAACCTCCTGCATTTCTGTTACATATTCGGTCATGGTTTCAAGGTCAAGTAGCTCAACCTTCCTGTCCGACATCTGGTTGTCTATCTCAATCCTTCTCGACTGTAGTTGTTCCTGTCGTTGACGTAGTTCCCTTATTCTGACTACCAGATCATCCAAATCAACCTTACCTGTCTCTATAGCATCATATAGCCGCCCCAAACGTTGGTTAGTATCGTTCTCAGAGCGGGATATGCTATCCAGATCAGCACTGTATGATTTCATATTGGAGTCCAGTTCCTGGTTAGTAAGGTTTACCAATTCTATCAGGTTCTCGCGGGTCAGTACATGGTTTTTTATCTGTTCTATCATTATTGCCTCGAACTTTCCTGTGCTCAAGTACCCTGCCTGGCATGATCCAGACCCCTTCTTATCCAGAGTACCGCAGACATAATAGGAGAACTTGCCGCCTTTAGCATATCTGCCGACAAGTGCTTTGCCGCAGTGACCGCAGTACGCCAATCCACTCAGCAGGAACGGGCTGGCGGCCCTCCTGGGGTGTATCCTGGCAGGCATCCTTTCCTTCATCAGTTCCTGCACTTGGAGGAATGTTTCATTATCCACGATGGTCGGGCAGGCATTTTCAACTCTTACCGGGTCGAGCCCCCGTTTGCTTTTCTTCCCCCATACAAAGGTGCCGGTATGTATCTCGTTGGTCAGTATCTTATAAACACCGGTCTTACCCCATCCTTTACCTCTCGGCCCTGGGATACCCCTTGCATTGAGGTCCCTGACTATATCTGTCAAACCTTCGCCGTTGATAATATCCTTAAACATACTTTTTACTATGTTAGCTTCGACTAGATCCGGTTCCAGCTTGGTACGCTCCTTGTTACCGTCCCTGACCTTGATTTTCCTGTAGCCATAGGGCGGTCTGGCAGAGAGGTAGAAGCCGCGACTGGCGCTCTCTCTCATTCCTCTAGTGACATCTTCCCCAAGATTATCGGAGTAGAACTCGTCTAGGCTCTCGATGATTGCCTCCATCAGCCTCCCGGTAGGAGAGTTATCGAATGGCTCGCTGATGGAGATTACCTGTACCCCGGCTTTCTTCAGCATGGCCTTGTAGAGTATCGAGTCCTCCCGGCTGCGTGCGAAGCGGGAGTACTTCCACACGAGCACCGCATCAAAAGGCTTACTCGACCGGCGTGTGAGGGAAATCATCTCTCGGAAGGCCGGACGTGAAGAAGTACGACCGGTCTCTGCTTCGTCGACAAACTCTCTTATTACCGTATGGTTATTGCGGATGGCATATTCCCTTAGTGACTTTAACTGTGCCGAAATGGAAAGGTCTACGTCTTGTTTGTCCGAAGACACCCGACTATATAATGCTACGTTCATTCTTACACCTCTATATTTGAAAATTTATCATATTAAAATGGGCAGTATTTACACCGACCTGGAACTATCCTTTTCATTATAATCGTTGCCAATTCTTCTCTCATCATTTCGATCACCTTGTGGCGTTCCTTCAATTTATCTTTTAGTTCTTCGGAGTCTGGTAGGAAATTTTTAGATGACATCATTTCCCCGATAAATTTCTTGACATCGGCTACCTGGTTGTCGGGAACCACCCCGCAATTCCATGGGCCATATCTTATCTCCCTGAACCCTTCCTTCGCTTTCTCGTCAGTAATATTGGGTGAAAATGAACCCTCAGGCTGCTTTATACTATATACCAGGGCTCCCGATGTCCCTTCAATATCCAGACCTACTTTTCTGAGTTCCTTATTAAATACTCTGTTACTCTCTTTATTGATCAAATTGACCGCTGCTTGGTTGAGACTTATCTCTATATTGTGGATTGCCTCGTTCAGGTCTTTTAGTTTATCTAACCCCTTCCACAAAGGCGATCGAGGTATGTGTTCATGCAAGGCGATGTACAGCCTGTCATTGGCAAATGGTAGGGAAGGCTGTTGGATTTCGCCGTCCATTTTCTCGGCGTAAGATACCAGATCGCCATAATGCTGTTTTTTTACATCACGGAGAACGATCACCGAAGCTTCTCTCTCCTCTCGCTCCTGGCGGGTAATGTCCAATTGTTTCCTCACAGTACGGACATCGTAATTATCGGCTTTGGCTATCTCCGGGGGTGTTTTACCATCTTCTTCATATTGTCGGAGCCATTCCCGGCGCCTTGAAACACTTACGGGTGGTTTTTTCCTTCTCGTCATTTTTGTCCTCCTTACAGATTCGAGTCTGAATTTATAATGACAACATACCATGCCTGCTGATGCTTGTCAAGTGCAGATTTTACTCGTGAAATGTTTATAAATAGTTGATTAATTGTCCTATTTGTGTTCCAATGAACATGATGAGAACTGACGTTAGAACTTATAACGATAATAATATGCTCCGCGCTCTAACGATCCTTGCGAGGATGGCGGCTAAATATCACGTGGCTAAGAGAATGCCGACGAGTAATAACGTGAGAATTCCAATGCCACCAGATCTATCATGTACCGGGATGAATCAGAAAATATGGAATCGTGTCATACCCGAGGAGGTCGAGCGGGTCCCGGAAAATAACTTGGAGGGATAGAGATGCGACGACTAGTTTCCCTACGTCAGCTTATCGATGAGGAAGGGATCGATCCCGAAACCATATATGTCGATATCGATGATCTGGCGGAAGTAGAGGAAGAAACCGAAGAAACCGATGGATAAACTAATAAACCACCGGGCAGGTTAATTTCAACCTGCCCGGTGGTTTTTCACTCGTAGGAGGTTATTATGAAAAAAAAGACATCAAAACATACTCATATTCCTGCCTATTTCAAACCAACAGATCCAGATAACCCAATCGATAATATACTTTCAGAGGGACTAAATATCGCCACCGAATATGGGCTTAACAGGTTCTCACACGAAGTGTCCGGCCTATTAGGAGTAGGTGGTATTTCAATCGCTGACCAGATAGATTTAAACCGATCCCAATTGTTGCTCGAGAAGCAGCAGGCTGATACCGCCAAGGCTAAAGCAATCAGCGAAATGGAAATAAGGATGTTTGCCCTAAAGCTAGAAGATAAAGAAATTGCTGTTCAGGAGAAAAGACGAAAAATCGAGAGTGCCGAAGAGGAGAAGGCAAGTCTAGATCTTCCAGAAGCCGAAACGGTTATTGACGGTGCGTTGGCTATACCTCAGGATACAGGTGGGATCGTTTTACCCGATGAATCCGAACCTGAGGGCTATCAGGACTGGTTAGATTCTCTATCCGATGGCAAGGTGATCTTAATTTTAGGTCGCAGGGGGGCTGGTAAGACCTCGCTAGGAGGTCGCATTGCTGAATATATATCGGCTACCTATGGGATGAGTATCTACTGGGTAGGGCTTCCGGAGGCAGCAAAGGATCTACTCCCTCATTGGATAAAGCTGGTAAATAGTCCTGATCAGTGTCCACCTAATAGCATCATCCTGGCTGATGAAGCCGGTCTGCGATATGCCAGTCTAGCCTTCAACACGAAGGAAAACAAACTGCTTAGGTCACTGTTAATGATTGCTCGGCACCGGCACTCTTCGTTAATCTTTGCGGTACAATCCAGCCGAGATCTCGAAAACAGTGTCATTCGTCAGAGTGATACCTTTATCTTTAAGCAGCCGGGGTTTCACCAGCCCGATAGTGAACGACCAGACCTTCGGGTAATGGCTCGAAAGGCTGCCGAGATTTTTCAGAGGATACCGAGAGAAAAGCAGATGGCTTCAGCCCTGGTATTTGATGATCTTTTTACCGGTGTGATAACTACCACCTTACCCAGTTTCTGGTCAGATTCCCTTAGCCATATTTACCGATATGTGGATCTAGGTCAGATTGAGATCCAAGGAAAACGAGCAACGGAACTGGAACAGGTTGTCCGCGAAGAGACTAAACTGCTAAATACCAATTCACTAGACGTCGAGATCCTAAAACTAAGGCAGGAAGGCTATGGTATTGAAAAAATCTCTAAAATGCTCAATATTACCGTCCACAGGGTGAGAAAGTGTTTGAAGGTATGAAATATCAAGTGATAGGTATGCGCATGCCTGTGACCGCATGCCTAGCCATTATTCTGGTCCGCATGCCTGGTAGATATGCGATATGTCATTGGTGATGACATGCCTAGTACGCCTAGGGTGATAATTTAGTAGATATTGTCGTGAGGGTTTTTACTACTGGTTAAAAAGGAAGACTGATGGAAATGGTCGAGGAGATACCCGTAAAGCTAAGAAAAGCCGGCAGGCCAAGGGTGATACCGAAAGAGATTGAGCCCGTGGTGGCCAAGCTGTATGAACGGGGTTACGGGTACCGGGCCATCGCCCGTATCCTGAATACCTCAGATTACGGAGTCAATGCCCATTTCAGCTCCGTGAGGAAGACACTGATCAGGTTGGGCAAGGTAACCGGAAAATGAAGGTTGCTATCTACAGCCGCACTAGCACCACGGACCAGAATCCTGTCAATCAGTCCATGGTCCTTTCTGAATGGGCTAAACAGCGTGGTTATGAGGTTGTAACGGTATACGAGGAACAGGAATCTGCCTGGAAAGCGGGGCATCAGCGGGAGCTTGCCCGGCTACTAGATGATGCCCAGAAGAGAAAATTCGATGCAGTGCTAGTCTGGGGTCTTGATCGGTTATCTCGGGAAGGACCGCTGGCAATACTGACTCTAGTCAACAGATTGAAAATCTGCGGGGTAAGGGTATTATCTTACCAGGGGAGAGCTGGACAGAGGCTCCTGGTGAGTTAGGCGAGCTCCTGTATGCCATCGCAGGGTGGGTGGCTAGAATGGAATCGCAGCGAAGAAGTGAGAGGACGAAGGCAGGATTGGCGAGAGTTGTGGCGCAGGGCAAGAAGCTCGGGAGACCTCCAGGTTCAAAAGACAAAAGGAAAAGGAAGAGAAGGATTTCTTTCAAGGAATATCTATATTAACGTTCCTTTTTTTGCCTTAATATACTACGCACAATCATCAGGCGTGAAATTAGCCGGACCTTTTTATCATCCTTATACAACCAGCTTGCTGATTTTCAAATGGTTGCTATAACAACTTCGTCACTTAAACCTGAGAACCTGACAAATTGAATAATTTGGTTAAATAGCTGTGGGAGACCAAGTGGTCTCCCACAGCTAAGAGAATAGGTATTAACGAATCAATCTTCCTCAGGGACTTGGTATTGGTGGTATTGGATTGTCATAATCTGGTAGATGTATCTGGTTGTTTCCATTAGGTAGGTCGACTGGTCCACCAGAATGAAAAAGATCATCCCAAACCTCGGTAACGGGGTTCCATTGCTCCCAAAAATTTGTGTCGGGAAGACTATTCTTCCCCTCACCATTATCGACCATTGTTACTCTAAACTTGTTTCCAATAGGTGAAATATACACGAACTGGAATTTTTTTGAGTCGCCATCTCTCTCCCAATACGTCGAACCTGATTCAAAATCGGTACTGTGGACAATTTCGTGGAAACCAAATAACTTATCCTTTACGAGAATTTTAGTTATGACCTTGCCCACTGTAGTCCCATCAGATAGGTATTTTACCGAAATCTCTGAGGCGATTATAGCACCGGGGTAATCATTACCTGAGCAATCCGCACCATTCACCCATGCTACCGGTTTGGGGGGATTATCAGCTATCACCGGCAAAGCTATGACAAGACAAGAAATCAGTACCAGAATTAGAATAAGAAAAATACTAACGGTTCTCTTTTTCATTTATTTTCTCCTTTCAGATATTATTTATTATTGGTTTTGGTCTTATTGAGGTCGTAGATCATTGTTTTTTCCCTTTCGCCACCTCCTTTTTCCAGTTTCTCAGGTACACACTAGCTGGATGATGTGGTTACCGATATCAGTTCGAGACCTAAGTCTGCTAGACGAAATAAAATTCCTTGGAGCTCCGCCTGGTCGCGCAGGGGACCGGATAGCACTGTGTTACCATCGGAAGTGTGGGTGATCTGCAGACTGAACAGACGGTTTGCCCATGACTTGTCAAGGTGTCCGTTCACCCGAATCTCTACTTGCTGCATATCTGTCGTACCCCGCTCGTTTTATTGCCTACGTTTTGATGATATACGTACGGCGGCAGCCGGAAATCACCCGATAGATTGATATGGCAGGGTGATTTTTCCAAGAAGGAGGGTAGTAAAAAGCGTATTTTGTTTCACATGCCAGTCATGGAATGAGGCAAAATAGAAAGAGAAGAGAGGCAAAAAGCAGCGATAGCTTATAGGAGGCCCAGATCCCTGGCCCGGGCGATGGCTTGAACCCGGTTGGTGGCCTCCAGTTTATCGAAGATATGGTGCACGTGGGTTTTGGCCGTGTCGAGACTGATTACCAGCTTTTTAGAGATTCGCGGGTTAGAGAGGCCGTCCGCCATCAGGCGCAGGACTTCGAGTTCACGCTTGGTGAGGAGACCGGCGGTCGGAGGAGCCTCTCCTTTCCTTATCTGGCGCTGCAGCTCTTCGTTTTTGATGATGCCGAGGACTTTACGGGAGAACTCCGGTTCGATGTAGGTATTAATGGCCCGGCGGAGCAGCGGCACCAGAGAATAGCCGAAATCAGCGAGTATGCGGATATTGCCCTCGGGCTTGGCCATCACCAGAACCTCACCCAGGAAGGTCAGGGCTTCATCGGGATCGGGGGAAAGCAGGGCCTGCTCAAGGTGTACACCCATTTCGAGAAGCTGGTAGCCTTTCCGGTGATATTGTTCGTACTCGACCTGTAGCCGCTCCCGTCCCGTATCGCCCAGCTTCTCGTAGAGGAGGTACTTGGCGCCAGCGGGCACGTCGTACAGGAAAGGGCCCTCGTATTCCGCCAGTTTATCAAGCCAGCGGGAGACGGCCTCCTTATCATCCTTCTCCAGGTTAAGAGCGAGGTGGTAAGCGGCAACCCGAGCGTGATTTTCAGGCAAGGCATATTCTGTTATCAACACTTTTTCAGCTTTTTCGATAGCCTCGGCTGCGCTCTCAATATCCCCCTGTGTAAGATACACCCTAGCAGTATATAGATAGATTGAGCCCATTTCCGACGGTGGTGGAAATGACGCCAAAGCCTTCTCCCACTCAGCAGTCGCTTCATCCAGATCATTCCAACAGTGATAAACCATGCCTAATAACATATGAATTAGGGTGGTATTTTCATTAAACCTGGCTATCCCGAGCGCCTGTTTCAGCATTTCTTCGGAATGGTGCAACTGACCGCGGAAAAAGGCGATTTTGGATAGACCTTGCAGGGTACCGGAAGTATAAACATCCCCGCCATCCTGCTGGGACAATGCACAGGCCTCGCTCAGATATGGTTCGGCTTCGTTATAGCGGCGCTTCCCTATATAACAATTCGCCAGCTGCATACCCGTAATTACGTGGGCTCCAATATCATCCGGACGCATTGAGCGGACTTTCCGGACGTACTTCTCCATCTCCTCGATACGTGCGTCTCCCCGGATGAGGGCGAGGCTCATCCTCGCCCCGAGGATGAACGCCTCCATTTCATCGTCATAAACCTCCGACTTTTCAAAGCTGTCCAGCAAGTCGGTACCGAGCTTGACCTGGCCCATGCTGATAGCCGCCCAGGCGTAAACAACAAAGGTCTGCTGGTGGGTGCGCAGTACTTCCAGCGGTATCTGCCGTAGCCAGTTGTAGTTGTAGTATGCTCCTGAGAATCTTGAGACGCCAATGTTGATGTACGTACCTTGGAACAGTTTGATGGCCTTTTCCCAGTCCTGTGCTGCCAGGGCATAGTCGATAGCCTTTTCCCAGAAGCCATTGTCTTCGTGCCAGCCACTGGCCAGACGGTTCAACTCATTACTCTTTTCCGGACCGAACTCGGTTTCCAGTCGGTGCAGCAGTAACTCGGAGAAGAGGTGTTCATATCGGTACCATTCCCGCGTTTCATCCAGCGGCACAAGGAACAGGTTAGCCTTCTCGAGGTTGATAAGTATTTCCTGTCCGTCATGACGTCCGGTGACGGCATCGCACAGCGGCCCGTTTAACCTTTCCAACACGGAGGTCTTGAGAAGGAAGTCCCTCACTTCAGGCGACTGCCGCTGCAGGACTTCCTCTACGAGATAGTCCATGATATAGCGTTGCGTGCCGGTGAATCCAGATATGAACTTGGGTATGTCCTTTTCACCACGCATCGAAAGCATCGCCATCTTCAGTCCGACCACCCAGCCCTCGGTCTTGTCATTCAGTGCTTGAATTATTTCAGAGGAGAGCATCGGAGACTTCAGCTCTTTTAGTAGGTTGAAAGCTTCTTCAGAGGTAAAACGCAGGTCATCCGCGCCTATCTCCAGAATGGTTCCTTTACCACGGAAGTGGGCAATTGGGAGGGGAGGATCAGCGCGGGTAGCTATGACTAGGTGCAGCCGTGGTGGCAGGTGTTCCAGCAGAAAGTTGATGCCGGAATGGACAGGCTCAGAATGGATGAAATGGTAGTCGTCTAGAATCAGAAGGGAATCCCGATTAATACCTGTAAGATCGTTGATCAGTGGTGTCAGTATGGATTCGACGGGCATGAGATGAATGGACTGTAGTGATTCAAGCGCTATACCCCTGATATCAGGCTGAAGCATTCGTAGAGCGGCGATAAAATATTCCCAGAACCGGTGGGGATTGTTATCGGCCTCTTCCAGTGACAGCCAGGCGGTAGGAATCTGGCTCTGCCTAACCCATTCACTTACCAGGGTTGTTTTACCAAAGCCGGCTGGTGCAGATACGAGTATCAGGTCATAGATAAGTCCTTCATTTAGTCGTTCAAATAATCTTGGTCTGGATACTAACTGTGGTCGTAACGGAGGGATGTTTAGCTTGGTTGTTAACAACGCCGTTTCCACTTTTGCTTAAACCTTTGTCATCCAGTGAACGTCAAGTATTTAAGACGAGATTATTATAACATATTTGATTTAAGCTCACATGTCATCATCGGGATACGGTCAGGCTCGTTTCTCTGATTTTGGTATTCCTATCCATCTAGGGGTTTTATTCATGTATTCACGATAGGAGTCGCCGTATTTCTCGATAAGTATGTGTTCTTCTTCAGGCACTACAATATTCCATATAATTATCCAAGCCAATGCAAATAGCAGAAGAATCCATGAAGCGGCAGTTATCCCGATTCCAAGATAAAATAAGAACGCACCCAAATATATTGGGTGTCTTGAAATCCGATAGATACCTTTAGTAACAGGTTTATCAAGTGGAGTAGTTGCATAATTTATACTGGTCATGATAGTCATTATCACTGCTATAGCGAAAATGAGAAGACCAACATAAAACCATGCTGTACCTAGCTTCAACGGCAGGAAAATACAGTAAATAAAGGCAAGAGGCATGATTATAATATGAGTAGAGAGAGCTAACCTTTTGTGAGTTTTACTAAGTGGTATAGACTCAGTCGCCCTTTTTGTACTTACTTTTGCTTCTTTGCTTATAAACAAATCTGGTGCACTCATTAGAATAAAAAATATCATCTGGAGTATCCAGGCATTCCAGATACCTATATCAAAAGCTGGTATAGCTGACATGCTTCACACCTCATTACATATTACTCCTACTTACCGGGGCACTACTTTTAAAAAGTATTTCTTCATAAATAGTATGACAAATCCCAGTCGATGCCTCTTAGTTTCAGGCTCTATTTAACGACAATATTAATCATATATGTCCACTCACCTTTGATGCCGCCTTGCCAAGGTTGACTGTATTCCATACTGATTGCTGTTGTACCCTTATCGATTGCCTCAAAAGTCCAGGTTTCCTTCCCTGGAGCTCCAGGGACATCACCATCAGGGGCTTCGAAGTCGTGGTCTTCTTCCTTTACTACCGTATCATCACTAATTTCATATGACCATTCAAATCCTGTCGTTGGATTTGAACAGAGTTCGACATACAACTTATCTCCGATTTCCATTGTAAAGTCGTTCCTGATACTGGTTGGGTTTTCCATGAAGTCATCACACGAAATATCTACATGGATATC
>Ga0209427_10000519_pt1 | contig 40963 bp, 35 predicted proteins | sample DeeMarSWOR136_30_FD_187465 | JGI IMG/M metagenome (GOLD analysis project Ga0209427, IMG submission 187465) | Marine sediment microbial communities from White Oak River estuary, North Carolina - WOR-1-36_30 (SPAdes) (version 2) | ecosystem: Environmental > Aquatic > Marine > Intertidal zone >...
ATGAAATAGTTTTTATACCATTCTTTATCCGCATCAGAAAAAACAAAATCGAACGGGCCTTCCAGTTCTTTTACAAGTTCATGGGCATCGCCAAGTCGTGCGTCAATGTAATCTGAAAGGCCGGCCTCTTTAAAATTCGCCAGCGCTGTTTCATGCAGGCTTTCATCTATCTCGATCGTAATGAGCTTTCCACCCGTCTTGCTGAGCGCCCAGGCCATCCAAATCCCTGAGTGTCCCGTGGAGGTACCAATATCAAGGGCCTTCTTGTAATTGTTCTTGAGGATGAGATCATACAAAGCCTTTCCGTCAACGTCGGGCACATTCGAATCCACCCATTCACCTCTATGATTTTCTAGAAACTTTTTCACCTTTTCATCAAGATTTTCTATTTCTTTCGTCTCTTGGGCAGGCACAGGATTGATCAGAACGCATAGGGACGCCAAGAAATAAGTAACGCACAATATGGCAGTCAATCTTTTTTTAATCTTGCGCGCCAACGGAGTTGTTTTCATCAGGTCCTAATGATTTAAAAGCGAATTTACAGATCTTAGATCTTAAACATAGTCTGTGTCTGATGAATATCAAATTCTCAATGTTGAGGTCAAATCTAGGAAGTGAGGGAAGCTGCTGAGAGGGTAAACCATCGGGGCCTGTTTTACGAATGATTGGGCTCAAGCAGTATCATGAGAGTTCTTCAAACCCGGCCTTGCCTTCAGCAGGCCGCTTTGAGCAACGGGGGAGGGTTTCCTTTTACGGCGGGATCTCCGCCTTTTGCTTGCATGGACAGGCTTCGGCATGGTGAGCCAACTTTCATTCGGCTCGGTACAACTTAGCTCTTTGTCGGTAAACTCCTCGATGGCGGGAATATAGAAGGCATCCTTCTCATCGGCGAAGCTGACCGAGGTACCGGAGGCGCCGGCGCGGCCGGTGCGCCCAATCCTGTGCACGTAATCTTCCGGATCGTAGGGCAACGTGAAATTGATAACATGATCCATGCCCTCGATATGAATGCCGCGTCCGGCCACATCCGTTGCGACCATAACACGGATCTTTCCGGTCTTGAATTCCTCTAGACGACGAATCCGTTTCTTTTGGGGAACATCGCCGGAGAGTTGGGAGCAGTTGATCCCGTAACGGGCCAACATCTCCGCGAGACGTCTCACTTCGTCGCGTCTGTTGCAGAAGACCAGAACTCGGTTGAGGTTCTGTTGCTCGATAATGTTGAACAGCAATGCAAATTTTTCGCTAGCGGTCACGATGTAGACGATCTGCTCCACGGTCTCCACCGCGACCTGTTCCGGTTCAATCTCCACGGTTATAGGGTTGCGGGTCCATTGGGAGGCGAGGCGGGTGATCTCCCCGGTCAGCGTGGCGCTGAACATCAGCGTCTGGCGGTTCTCTTTTGAAGGCGTGCTGTGGATGATCTTTCGGACATCAGGTATAAAACCCATGTCGAGCATGCGATCAGCTTCGTCAATAATTAACACCTCGATCTTTTTCAAGTCTATTTCGTGGCGCCGCTGAAAGTCGAGCAGCCTTCCGGGCGTTGCTACGACAATATCGACCGGACCAGCGGCCAGCTGCTTTCGCTGCTTTGCGTAATCCATGCCGCCGAAGACGGAAACGGTTCGCAGGCCGCCATACTTGGAGAGCTGACGAGCTTCCTCGGATATCTGGAGCACCAGCTCCCGGGTGGGGGCAAGGATCAGGATTCGGGGTGTACCAGATTTTCGTTTTTTCTGGATTGGGTTTTTCAACATCCGGGTGATCACGGTGATCAGGAAGGCAGCCGTCTTCCCCGTACCGGTCTGGGCCCGGCCGCTTGCATCCTTGCCGGACAGGGTGCTGGGGAAGATTTCAGCCTGGATGGGTGTACAGTACTCGAAGCCTAAATCGTAGATAGCGTGCAGCAGCGGATTTGGAAGATCGAAATCGTGAAACCGAGTCTTGCCTTCGGTGGGTGGAACCTGGAACTGTGAAACATCCCAGCTCTCTTCCATTTCCCCACTAGTGGAAGATGCCGATGTGTCCTCGGTTCTGCTGTTCTTCTTTCTTTTTTTCCAATACCTTTGTCTGCTCTGGTCTCTCAACGATACCTCCTAACCCTAATAAACCATCTCTTGTTATCCAACTTTATGTTCGAACATTGTCTAATAGAAACGCCGTCCACCACCTGTTCCTCTTCCACCTCGACGGCCTTCGGAGCGAGGGCGAGCCTTATTCACGTTCATCGTTCGCCCCCTCAATTCCTTGCCGTTCAGGCCATCAATCGCAGACTGAGCTTCGGAATTACCAGGCATCTCCACAAATCCGAATCCTTTTGATCTGCCACTGTACATGTCTCTAATAATTTTAACGGATTCAACCTCTCCGAAGGTTTCAAAAGCTTGTTTCAGATCCTCTTCGGTGACATTGTAAGACAAACTACCCACATAAATATTCATTTTGACCTCCTCGATTTGTTAACCCTTAAAATTCAGCAACCAAAATCCTCTCGCTTAAACCCCTCTCCGACTGCTCTGGCCCTACTTCTTTCAAATTTCCTCCAAACCAAAGCCTCCAACCCTGGCCGCCCCCATCTCCAGAATTCAGGGCTCCCGGTAAAGGACAGTGCATTCTGGCATGTATTGGTCACATGCTGCTCAAACATTATCAGCTTTGGCTTATTACGAGCTAAATCGAGGAATGCAAAAGTAGAGTTTATGTCCGGGTATCATTTCATACGGTAGGTGATTAATCCGTGGGAGGGATCATACGGTGAGACGCTCACTTTGACCTGATCTCCAACCATCACCTTGATCCGGTACTTTTTCATCCGCCCGGAAAGGCGTCCCCTAACGGTAAGGTTCTTGTCGCAACGAACTTCCATGATTCCGGCGCCCAGAACCCTGGTTACCTTACCTTCCAATTGAATTAAATCATCTCGACTCAAGATGCTCCTTAGGTCTTTAACTCTGCCGTTAGCCAGGAGAAAAATGAAAAGTTAAAACGCACATACAAAAAAAGCGAAGATGCCTATTTTCCGAAAGCATCTCCGCTTAAAGTAATAAGCAATTTTTTAATTTACTCTCTTCTAATCTCAAAAGTCAAGAGAAATAAAAAAAATGTATCTTAATTTTTAATTGAGGAAGAATCAGTTTCCCTTCGGAAAAGCTTCGTTCCTTGACACCCACAGTCCACGAACCTATATTCCAACCAGGAAAAACGGGGATTTCACCCAAACTCCCCTTTGCGCCGCGCCTGGAGGGCGGGGATATGGGGACAAATTTTGATCTTTTTCTTTGGAGGAGAAATATGGAAAAGAATGATGAAAAACGCCTGAAAGATATGCTGCAAGCAGCAAAAGATGCCCTTGGCTTCGTACAGGACAAAACAAGGGAAGATCTGGACAAAGACAAGCAACTCACCCTATCTCTTCTTAAATCCCTCGAGATGATCGGTGAGGCCGCTTCTAAAGTTTCGAAAGAATGTCAAATGGGTTGCGAGCCAATCCCCTGGGATAATGTGATCGATTTGAAACAGCAGGTTGTTCACACGTACTGGGATATAGACCGGGACTGGGTCTGGGAAACCGTAACAGACGAGCTTCCTCCTATCATTAATGCCCTGGAGCAGCTCTTACCCTCCGGGGTAGTTTGATTATTAGCGGCGAGAAAAAATTCCTCGAATCTCCAGCCTATCAAACCATCGGAAAGACCTGCGGATTTGGCTCAACCAACTGGACGTATATATATAATTGACCATGATCCCGCAGGACTCCGTCAGCCCCTTCCTGGAAGGGTTGGCAAGGTAATTCACGTTCTTTTGTGAAACAGTAGCCCCATTGGCCAGATGAAAGTTGGTCACGGGATTCAGGGGTCTGTTGTGTGGGTTCTTTTCCTCTGAGATGTAATGATAGGCAATCCTGACGAGAGGCTGATGAAGGATTCTCCTTAATTCCTCGTCTTCTTTCCATCCTTCATCAGACAAAATGGATAGCAATGCCCTTGTGAACGCTCGTGTTCTTCCCCTTTTAACGCCTGCCCGCTCCATGATCCTTCCCAGTTGCTTCCTGCCAAAATAGGATGGGACGTCTTCACGTCGTAACGCAAAAGACTCCTCTTTACCCTCCAGGATGGGCTTGAAGTAATTCTCCCAAAACCCGGGGAGAGGGCTCAGGGTGGCAAAGTTCTTTATCTGCTCGTTCTCTTTCCTCAAGTAATCCACCACTTGGCCTATCAACATCTTTCCCAGGCCAAGGCCGGCAAGGCCGTTTTGCGTATTGTTTATGGAATAAAAAATAGCTGTGTCAGCCTCCCCCTTTGGTGGCCCGGGTTTGTCCATTTCAATGATTTCAGCGATATGCCTTACAATTCCCCTGGTCAGGGCCACTTCGATAAAGATGATCGGTTCATAGGGTATGAGCCTGTGGTAGAGGGCGAAACACCTTCGATCCTCTCCAAGACGCTGACCCATTTCTTCAATATTCGTCATGGGATGTACGAGATCACTATCCTTAATGAGTTCCACCTGTCTGTAAGACGAATCAAGGGTAATTTCCTCCAGGTAGAGGAAACCATCCTGAAACCAAACCTCGAAAAGCAGGATTATATCAGCATCTAGGGGCCTCAAGCTTGTCTTGGAGAAGCTTTGAAGCGAGAGTAAGTCACCCCTGAAATCTAAGAGAAATTTGAGTCCGCCAGGCGAGCGAGAGATCTTTCGAAAAACATTCAATCTCGGCGAATAGGCTCGACCTCTCAATTTTGAAAGCAACCTTAGCCAGTTCGGATCATCCGCATCACATCGACTCAACTCTTCCAAAAGATGACCTATCTCTTCCTTAGAGACCTCGATGTCCTCCATAAGGGTTCTAAAGAGCTCAACTTTTTCATGCTCATCCAGGGCCTTATAGTGAGACTGAATATTCCAAAACAGTTTGTCTTCCTCAGCACCCTCTTCTGACAACATCTTGAAGGCCTTGAGAACTTCGCCGACTCTTTTTTCGGAGCCTTTTCTTGATTGCTGCTTTTTCTCTACGGGTTCCATGCTGTCAGTTTCCATTCATAAAATTGCTCTGCAATTTTTTTTATAGAATGCCTGCCCGCAACGCTCTCGCTTGCGAGGCGGGCGGGCGGCTTCGCCGCTCCGAAAAAAACAAATTCTGTATCAATTTACGTTTTCGAAAAGCTCTTGGCGGGCTGAACGGGGTTCTCTGGAGGGGCCAAAAACCTTCCTAAGATTTTCCTCTCGTAAAATTTTAGATAACGCCCCCGGTCCCCGGGGTCTCTAAGCCTCCCGAGAGCACTCGGGAGGCGCATTATAAAATGCTGCAAAGGATTTTATTATTCGATGGGCTTGGCCTCATCAATCAGCATGATAGGAATATCATCTTTGATCTCATAAAGAAGCTTACACTTATCACAGATCAGCCCATCGCCTGAATCGTTTAGATAAATGTCTCCTTTGCATTTGGGGCACGCCAGTATGTCCAACAATTCCTTGCTTATTGCCATCTACATCCTCCTTTACGCTCCAAGCCCTTGGATTTGCTCCTTAACCCTGTCAAAGACCCTATCCACAGTTATGTTTCTCATGCAACTCACATGGTCACACTTCTTGTTAAAGCAGGGGCTGCATTCTAACTCATCCCTGATCACCCTGTGGTTTTTTCCGTAGGGCCCGGTCCGCCAAGGGGCAGTCGGCCCAAACAGGGCAACAACAGGGCACCCCATGGCAGCGGCTATGTGCATCGGCCCCGTATCCGTGGTGACCAAGAGCCGACTCTTGGAGTAAAGATAGGCCAGTTCTTTCAGGGTGGTTTTCCCGGCCAGGTTAATAGCCTTTTTTTCCAAAATATCCATAATGGCATCTATCTCGACCCGATCCTGCCTGCTTCCAGTAAAGACAACATGGCAGGCCAGCTCCTTTTGGAGCCTATCCGCCAGAGCAGCGAATTTTTCCGCTTCCCAAAGTTTTGTCTTCCACTTGGCAAAGGGATTAATAGCCACCAAGCTCTGGTCCTTAATGCCTTTATTATGAAAAACTTTATCAATTGATCGCTTGTCCGATTCTCGGATCGGAATATGACCTTTCCAGGAATCTTTTTCGCATCCCAGGTATTCTGCCACCTTCAGGTACTTGTCCACTGCATGCTCATCGGCGTCCACAAAGAAGGGTCGTTCTGTTACGAAAAGCTGGCTCCCTTCCCTACCCCAATGGGGACCAATCTTTCTTTTGCCCTTGGACAGACCCGCTAGTATGGCACTCTTGAAAAGTCCCTGAAGGTCGACAACCAGGTCATATTCCCTTGAACGCAGTTCCTTTAAAAACTGGATAATCTCTTTGAAAGCAGCGGTTCGTTCCCGGCCCTTTAGCAATCTTTTCTGCCATGATTTCCTGCGGGAGATGATGATGTTATCAATCCCTTTGTGCCCGTCTATAATCTGACTGGACTCTTCTTCCACCACCCAGTCCAGCCGGGCCTCTGGAAAATTCTCTCTCAACACTTCCAAAAAGGGTAGCGTATGAACCACATCCCCAATGGCGCTAAGTTTTATAATTAAAATACTCTTGGGGCTTTCCCCCATTCTATTCCTTCTCCTCGTTCAAGATCCATTTGACCGCATCCAATAGGTCTTCGGCCACATGGCTCGGCTTCAGGGGCATCTCAGGAATAACGTATTCCATCTCCCCTAACCCGTATCCAGTCTTGACCAAAATGCCTTTAACATTCACGCGAACGGCCAACTCAATATCCACATATCTGTCCCCAACCACGTAGGAATTTGACATGTCAATGTCAAAGGCCTTTAGCGCCTGGTTGACAAGACCCGCTTTAGGTTTTCTGCAATCGCAGTCGGCAGTAAACTCAGGCACTATGCCTCTTGGATGGTGGGGACAGTAAAAGATTCCGTCGATTGTAGCCCCTTCCCTTTCAAGGGATTTATTCATGAGCTCGTGTACTTCGTGGACTAAAGCCACAGGATAGTAACCACGGGCCACGCCAGACTGGTTGGTCACAATTATGGCGAAGAAACTATTTTTGTTCAATAACTTTACCGCCTCAGCCACGCCTGGAAGCAATGCAAATCTGCTCAAATGATTGATGAATCCTCTCTGCTCATTTATGGTGCCATCACGATCTATAAAAACAGCGGGTTTTTTCATGTCACTCCTCAAAGAACCTTGCAAAATTCAAGTTAACTGGTCCAGTGTCATGTATCAAATATCCAGCATCTGCCTTAGCCTCTCCATCTCCCTCCACACGTGATCTGGCTCAATACCCAGCATACAACGATAGTCGGTGGGGCATTCTGGTTTTAAGCAGGGTGCGCAATCCACCGGTTGCTGCACAATCCTCGCCTTTCCACTTCTTGGCCCCGTGGCTACAGGATCAGTAGAGCCAAATATGGCAACCATCGGCACATTGAGGGCAGCCGCAATATGCATGAGGCCAGAGTCGTTGGTCACAAAAAATTGGCATCTCTCGATCAATGCCATGGCCTCTCCAAGCTTTGTCCTGCCACAAAGATTCACTGGATCATGCTTCATGGAATGACTCACAGCGCTACAAATACCCATTTCACCTTGGGTCCCCATCACCACAATCTTTGCTCCCCACCTATCGGCAGCCCAATCTCCAATGGCAGCGAATCGCTCAGCAGGCCACCTTTTGGCGGGACCGAATACCGCTCCGGGGCTCAACCCTAAGAGGAAATGTTCTTGCCCTATCCCTTTAGATGAAAGGAGGGAATGGATGGTCTCTTTATCTTTCTCAGACACAAACAGCCTGGGATCCCTGCTCTCTGCCTCCCAACCCATAGCCCTTAAGAGGGAAAGGTAATACTCCACCTGGTGAAGGCTTAGAACTTCCTCACCTCGAATAACTGAGTGCGACAACAGGAACCCTCTGCCATCCGTGTTATAGCCGATCCTCAACCTTATACCGCCCAAATAGGCGAGGAGGGCAGCTTCAAAAGCATTCTGAAAAATGATGGCAAGATCAAATTTCATCTTTCTCAGCACTCTGGCTGCCTTGATGATTTCCACCGAATGGGAAAAATACCCGTTCCCCGTTTTAAGGGGTAAGACGTGGTCTACTGCTGGATGGTTTTCGAGAAGGGGCGTCACCCAGGGTCGTGCCAGAACCGTTAAGGTGCTATCGGGAAAATTCATCCTTACCGCCTCAATGGCTGGCGTGGTCATAACCAAATCTCCAACCCAGTTGGTGGTTCGGACCAGGATGCATTGTATTTTAGTCTTATCTATCGGCTTGTGACCAGAAACTCTCAGCATAACGGGCTTACATTCGAAATTGTATTCCTTCTCTTGATTTTAATCCCCTAGTCCAACCTATCACATCACAAATCATGTCTTCTTGCAGACAAACATCCAGTCTTCTCGGTGAAGGGATGGAATCATGGCCGAATCCCTTCTGAACACTCTGATCTCTTCGTAAATGGTGAAATACGTATTCAGAACTTCTCTGATTCCTTTAAGCGTGTATGAGTAAGGGTGTGCGTCCTCTCTAAAAATGGGTAGCCATCTCTCTATGAACCTGCGGACTTTTGCGATGGGGGGTGGGTGTAGAAAAATACCAAGCACAAATAGGCCATCCGTTTTCATGACCCGACGCATTTCTGTCAGTGCCTTCTCAGGATCAATCATATGGTCTAATGCATTAACACAAAGCACCACGTCAAAACTTCCATCCGGTCTGGGAATATCCTCTGCAGTACTGCAAATCTTCTCACCCTCAGGGAGCTTCTCTGGATAAGTCTCTAAATAGGAGTCCATAAGAGGGTCTATGTAAGTCTTTAGACCCCCACTGAATAGTTGGGCCGAGCAGGTTGGGCCACAACCCACGTCAAGAATAGTTGAATGGGCATCGAGCTGTTCTTCTATCCTTTTTAGAACGGGGCCATAGCGCGAGATAACACGCTCCATCTGGGAGTCTAATATGCCGTCTCGTTGCCAAAAAGCATCCTCTTTGGACTGTGCAGCGGACCACCTTTTCTCTTGATCCCCACTGCTTTCCAATCCCGTTCCCCCTCTTTTCGGGCCTTCGTGCTTCTGTGTCACACGCTCCGCATTTGGGAGGGTGCAATAGGGTTTTGTCTTCCAGCGCCTATGGAACCAGAAATACTGGTCCGGATGGGCCCTAACCTGCCTGTCGATGGCACGGGTGAATCGCGCTGTGTTCTCTTCCACGTCCTTTGTTTTGTCCCCGGTTCTTATCAATTCAACTTCAGGTTCAATGAAAATTCGATAATGGCCGTCTTTCTGCCTTACCGGGAAAATGGGAATCACAGGCGCCCCGGTTCTGAGGGCCAAAAGTGCCAATCCTTTATTGGTACACGCCCACCTTCCTAGAAATTTCACAAACACGCCCTCATACCAATCCACATTCTGGTCTAGGAGGATGCCCACCCCCTTATTTTCTTTAACCGCCCCCAAAACCCTTCTCATGCCTCGCTGCTTCATGATGATCTCCGTCCCAAATCTTGAACGCAACCCATTCACAAGCTTATCCAGGGGCTCAAAATCAATGGGTCTGGCTACCACCGCTCCCCGCATATCACTAAATCGAGCAGCTAACGCCGCGGACATGAGTTCCCAATTTCCAAAGTGCCCAGTGAGCAAAAAAACGCCCTTTCCTCTCTCAAATGCCTGGTGAAGATTCTCCTCGTGTTCAAAGACGACATATTTGCTCAGGTTCCTGGAGTTGAGTCGCATGATATGGGGGACTTCGAAGACCATCTGGCCAAAATGCCTTATGACTTTCCGGTTTAGCCTTTTCGCTTCGGTCTCGCTCATGGAATGACCAAAGCTCTTCTTAATATGCTCCAGGGACAAAGCCGTCCTTTCCATGGGTATCATAGTGAAGACCGTGCCCAGCATCTTCCCAAAGAACTGCCCCATACGCAAAGGTATGTAGGACATCATCAATACGATAGTATGCATCAGTCTATAAATCATATCCAAAACTCATTCCTCAGCCCCAATTCCACAATTTGGATCGGCACTACAAATTTTTCCCTATTCACCTCTTATTCCCCACTTAGGATTCCGCCTTCGATTTTCTCTCATTCCCAATTCCCCCTTCCGAAATCCGAAATCTTTCCGCCTTTTCCTTCACCATCCTGAAAAACTTCTCGCTGTCATCTAGAAGGCTGAACTTGATGGTGAGGTAAGCCAGATCCGGATATGGGGGAACAAAACTTTCCATACGGACCCAGTCTTTTTCTGTTGTTAGCAAGTAATCCGCATTGAGTCTTCTCTTTTCGGTCATCAATTCCTGGATTTCACGGCCTTTGTATGGATGGTGATCCCTGAAAACCTTAAAAAAAACCAACTCAGCTCCCAGCTCAGTTAGCGTCTCCATGAACGCATCTGGCCGAGCAATCCCAGCAAATCCCATGACATTCCTGCCATTGATGAGGTCAACATTTTTGGCCAGTCTTCTACTGGGTATAATGATCTTGTCAGGAAGGTGATCGCTTCTAAAAATAGGTTTGCTCGGATACCTGTTCTTTAGTTCATCTGTCCATTCATCACTAGAGTCATCGGATCCGGATCGTGTGATAATGAAGGCATCAGCCCTCTTGAGTTCGGTGACCGGCTCTCGAAGCGGCCCTCGTGGCAAGAGATATCCATTTCCAAAAGGGTTTGAGGCATCTAGCAAAAGCAGATCCAGGTCCCTCTTCAAGGCCAAGTGCTGAAAACCATCGTCGAGTATGAAGAAGTTGGTTCTAAATTTCTTGTGGGCGAATTGGCCCGCTAGATATCGTTTTTGAGAAACAATCACAGGAGCTCCCTGAAGTTTCTTTGCCATGAGATAGGGCTCATCACCCGCTTCAAGGGGTCCAACGTTTACATCATTTCCGTCCGAAACCTCAAGGACCTTCCCCCTGTAATAACCCCCATAACCCCTGGAAAGCACGGCCACACGATATCCCTCTTTTAAGGCCCATTGAGCGAGCATACAGGCTGCTGGGGTTTTACCTGTCCCCCCTACAGTCAAATTTCCTATGCTTACGACGAACCCTGGCAGGGATCTCCTCTTTTTTCTTCTGTAGGCAGTAAGCCAGAGCCTTATCCCCAAGCCATACAGATAAGAGAGGGGGGCTAACGGTAGGGTTGTTGGAGAGATGCTCCTTCTTTCGTGTATGCCTGACCAGTTAATGGGCGTCATTGGTCATTTGTTATTTGTTATTCATTATGGGTTATTCATCAATTCCCAGTGTTCTATCTTCAATTGTCAATGCTTAGAGAGGGCACCTTATTGGCTTGGCTCCATTGTGTCAACTTCTAGATCCGTGCTCCATCCCCCATGTCATTACGAAAAAGACTTGACCAAACCTAAACCCATTCTCGCTTACATGTTAAAATGATTTTTATTGATTTCTTATTTATTTTAGATTAATATAACCTAATGTTTTTTAATTAATAAATCAAGGATTTTTCCATATCCTCGAATCTTTTCATTATATTCCCATCTTAACGGGTTTTGTAAGGCAAACGGTTTCACAATACAAAAATGAAAGGGGGTGAAAAGATGGAAGCCTATTGCGTTAAATGCCGAGCCAAGAAAGAGATGAAGGACCCCAAGAGCATAACCATGAAAAATGGCAAACCAGCCACTCAAGGCGTATGTCCAACCTGTGGCACCAAGATGTTCAGAATAGGAAAGGCTTAATAGGGAAAGATGAAGGGGAGATCCGTGGGAGAATGCAAAAACCCCACGGACTTCCCCAAAAGCCTCACACGCTCTGTGGAGTGCGTCTACATTAAATAAGCAATGGCCCGTGCCCAAAGGCTTCTTCGGTCAGCAGGGGGCATGGGGGTCTCTTTTCAAGACCGCAACCCAAAAGACGCCTCCCTTACCCGCGCGAACATTGAATCATCATTTCTTGACACTCCCCCATATGAACCCACATCTCTCAAGGTTATAGATTTTGCCCCAAATCTGTGCTAAGCCTGAGTGCCGTGTACCAGATACAAGAATCAAGGAGGAAATCCAATGAGGTACTTATTGGCAGTTATTCTTCCGCCTGTGGCTGTTTTGATTTGCGGTAAACCCATACAGGCCCTTCTCAATTTGGTTTTGACTCTTCTTTTTTGGATTCCGGGGTTGATACACGCCATATTCGTCGTGCACAGCTATTATGCTGATAAGCGGGCAGATAGAGTTATCGAGGCCTTAAAAGGAAAGGAACCCGTTTAGTTCTTATTATCGCTTTTCTTTGCTCCCCAAGAAGGAGGACATCTATGACCAAATCCACCTTGAGAATGGAGCTTCGGCTGGCCGGTCTTTTCACAATTCTATTATTCTTACTCGGTTGTGAAACCACTTATTACAAGACCATGGAGAAGTTTGGCTACCATAAGCGAGATTTGATGGTTGAGAGGGTTGAGGAGGCCCGGGACGCTCAGAAGGAGGCTAAGGAGCAGTTTGAGTCGGCCCTGGAAAAATTCAGTCATGTGGTGAAATTTGAGGGTGGAGAACTGGAGGAAAAATATAAGAAGCTCAAAGCTGAGTATGAGAAGAGCGAGTCAAAAGCCGAAGCCGTAAGAGATCGCATTGAAGCTGTGGAGGATGTGGCTGAAGACCTTTTTGATGAATGGCAAGATGAATTGAATCAGTATACCAACCAGAGCCTGCGCCGAAGCAGTGAACGTAAATTGAAGCAGACGCGACAGCAGTATTCGCAACTCTTGAGAGCCATGAAACGGGTTGAAAAGAAAATTGACCCTGTTCTCTCTGCCTTCCGAGATCAGGTGCTTTACCTAAAGCATAATCTGAACGCACGCGCCATTTCCTCATTGAGAAATGAGTTGGTTTCCGTCGAGGCAGACGTGGCCTCCCTTGTCAAAGAGATGGAAGCGTCAATTGCAGAGGCCAATACTTTCATCAAGGCTATAGAAAAGGAATAGCTCGTTATGAGTCCTTTCGAGACGCCTGACGAAGAAGAAGTGGACAGGATCAACCGACTCCAGCGGGAATTATTTGATGAACTATATTCGTTGTTTGATCCTCCTTTGCCAGAGGGCGTGCCGGGACGTCTAGAGAGAATTGTTGCATCGGCTGAGATAGTCAAGGGTGACAGTGTCCTAGACGTGGGTTCGGGTACAGGGATCTTGGTCCCACTGATTCAAGCGTATGAGCCAGCCCGCGTTTTCGCCTGCGATCTCTCAGCGGCCATGTTGAAGCAACTGAGGAGGCATTATCCTGATGTAGGGGCCATCGTTTCAGATATAAGACAACTCTCCCTGCCCGATTCAATGCTTGACGTGGTTTTCATCAACGCGGTTTACCCCAATATTGTGGACAAATGGGGTGCCTTTACGAATCTTGGCAGAATGACCAGGCAAGCGGGCCGCATGGTTATCAGCCATCCTCTGGGTAAAGCATTTATAGATTCTCTAAGGGAAAAAGTCCCTTTCCCCCTAGATAACTTCCCGGAAAAGTCCGAGGCTGAAATCTTATTTGAACCTTTTGGATTTAGCATAAAAGATTTTGTTGACGAGCCAGAACTCTATATCCTCGTCTTAACCAGACAGAATTAGCATCCATCCCAAAATCCCCCTCCCCTTCCTTATAAAAAAGGGAGGTCAAGGGAAAGCGAATGGGTGAAAATGTGTGCTGTTTCAGAAGATGGAGGAGACTATGCCATGAAATTCGGATTCTTGCTATTTCCAGACCTGGAGGAACTTGATTTTGTCGGTCCCTGGGAAATCATTGGCGTGTGGGGTGAACTCTTCGAAGGACCCGAACAACGATTGACTGTAAGCCAAACCGGTGCAGAGATACAATGTGCCAAGGGGCTTAGAATTGTTCCAGACCACAGTTTTGACACCTGTCCCCCACTCGATTATCTCCTCATTCCTGGCGGCTGGGGAACCCGCAAAGAAGTAGCCAACAAAGAGCTCATTAAATTTGTCAAGAAACAAGCTGATTCGTGTAAGCAATTGCTTTCAGTTTGTACAGGCGCATTTATTCTTCAAGCGGCAGGCTTACTCAAGGGGAAAAGAGCGACTACACATTGGCGCTCCCTCGACCGGTTGCGAAAATTTCAAGACGTCACGGTCACGGAGCAGCGTTTTGTCCGTGATGGCAACATATGGACTGCTTCGGGAATTTCAGCGGGTATCGATCTGGCCCTTGCATTCGTTGCTGATCAAGGGGGGGAAGAGGTTGCGGGTAGAGTCCAACTGCATGCAGAGTATTATCCTGACAATGCGAAGTATGGTTCAGCCCATCATACAGATGAAGCGCCTGATTACATAAAAACTCCTCAATAAGTGGAGAGAGCATCCAGGACAAAAAGGAGATCTTGACATTTGCCGCTCCTCCAGAATAATTGATATCCCAATTGCCCATCCCACCTAAACAAGAGAGAACGCTTGCAGAAAATGTTAAAAGAACCTGCCCCATGAAAAACTCATATACACGCAAAGCCTTCGCCTTTGCCAACTGGAAAATGGCGATGACCATCTCAGAATCCCTTGCATTTGCGCGCGAATTTTGCGCTGCAGTGGGTGGCCTTGCCCACTCGATGGATATTGTTCTCTGCCCACCATTTACTGCCCTCCATGCACTGTCACAAGCCCTTTTGGACACGTCCATTGATTTGGGAGCCCAGAATGTACACGCAGCATCTGACAAAGCCCATACAGGGGAAATTTCTGCCGTGCTAGCGGCCGATGCCGGGTGCAGATGGGTCATGCTAGGCCACTGGGAGATTCGTCGCCGAACGGGTGAAACCGATGTGGACTGCAACAAAAAGATGAAGGCGGGTTTTCAGGCCGGGCTACGTCCTATCCTTCTGATGGGAGAAGAGACCCAAGCCCGGGGAGGGGCTGAAGTGTCACTCGCATCTCGTCTTCCCATTATGTTTGAAAACTGTGAGCCTGAGCGAGTGGCTCAGGGGGTCATCGTTTACGAACCCGAGTGGACAATCGGGGCAAAGAAACCCGCGTCGCCCAATTACATCGCCACCACCTGCTCCTTTATCCGAAATTGGATTGGGCAGGCATTCGGGAAGGATGTGGGGCAACGGATGCGCATCATATATGGGGGTAGCGTGGCACCTGAGCATGTGGAGAATCTGCTGGCATCACCAGACCTGGATGGATTGGGAGCAGGTCGCAAAGGCCGTGATCCCTTGGCTTTTGCTCAGATTGTGCAATTGATTGCCGCAGCAAAGGGACTAGCTTCTTAGACGGGAAGGGGATAATCCTGGTTCATATGGAGGAACGGCATGACTCTCCTGGGAGTAGGGCTAAAAATATCCCTGATCTCTGTTATTTACTTTATAGTATCTAGCCTCTTGACCTACCTCTATCCCGAGTTTTTTGTTATAAGAAATGTGCCATATCCCATCTTTGTGGTCATCGGTGTGATCCTGTTACTGTTGGGATTACCCATGTTGATCATTTCCGGTCGCGCAGTCACATCGGGTTTCAAAAAAGGTGAGCTCGTGACAACGGGTATTTACTCGGTAGTCCGTAATCCAATCTATGCCGCATGGATACTTTTCATCGCACCCGGAATTTTGGTGTTCTTTAAATCATGGCTAATGTTACTCACACCCATTGCGGCATACATCAGTTTCAAGGTCTTTATCAGGGAAGAATACCAATATCTGAGAAAACATTTTGGCCAAACCTATCTGGAATATGAAGCCGGCGTCAATGAGTTACTCCCCATACCAAAGTCTCGAAGGAAGAAATGACTACGTCTGTCCCAACTGCAAAGGGGAACTGGAGCTGAGGCAAGAGACCCTTCTCTGTTTACCCTGTCATGCGTCTTATCCGATCATTAATGGGATTCCTGATTTCATATTGGAAGATTTCTCTCATAGCGCTCATCCTGTTTTCCGCAGGCTGTGGGCCTTTGATCTACTGGCGCCCGTGTACGAGTCATCGTTCTGGTATAACCTGTTCATTAATTTGGTAGGCGGACTTGGCAGTACATCACAGAGGGAATTGGTACGCAACATTACGAAGATGGTACACATTGATGAAGGGAACATCTTGGACGTTGCTTGTGGGCCTGGGATACTGAGTCGCTATATCGCCTCACCCGCTGTTTTTGTACACGGAATTGACGCTTCTATGGGTATGCTCCGGAAGGGCGTCCGCTACACCAGACGAGACCAAATCCAAAATATGCAATTTGCGCGTGCTAGAGCAGAACGACTGCCCTTTATGGACGCTTTCTTCGATGCGGCTATCTGTGGCGGAGCACTCCATCTTTTCAGGGACCCCCTGCTGGCATTGCGGGAAATCGGCCGCACCCTGAGGGAAGGGGCACCTCTGGCGGTTACCACTTTGGTAAGCGGGAAGAAGGGCATTTTGCGATTTCGTTCAATACGTAGGCATGCAGAGCAACATCATGGGACCCATGTTTTTGAGATGGATGAACTTGAGCAATATTTGTCAGACTCTGGTTTTGAGCGTTTTGAGCCGAAGATGTGTGGATCGCTGTTACTGTTTAGGGCGCGAAGGACCAGAGTGACGGCCTAGAAAAAGGGGGGCACATTGTGAGACAGCAATCCGGGTGGTCCAAGCGCCTGATGAAATGTCCGGAAGGCAGAGGGGAGTCTGAACTTTAGTGCGGGTTCGAGAAACTCATCATGGAACTTCCTGGCCAAATGCCCCATTTTGTGCGTAACGGATGAGGCATATTCAATGCAACGTGGAGAGTGAAGAATGACCAATCTACCGGCTAAAAAGGCTAACCTGGGGACGTTTTCCGGTGTTTTCACCCCAAGCATCCTGACGATCCTCGGCATCATCCTGTTCTTGCGGCTGGGCTACGTTGTCGGCAACGCAGGTCTGGGACGTGCGTTAGTCATCATCGGCCTGGCCAACCTCATCTCTATTCTGACCAGTTTTTCCCTCTCTGCAATTGCCACTAATATGAAGGTCAAAGGGGGTGGGGACTATTATCTCATCTCTCGGACCCTTGGCGTGGAATTTGGTGGGGCCATAGGAATCGTCCTTTTCCTGGCCCAGTCGGTTTCCATTGCATTTTACTGCATTGGTTTTGGTGAAGCGGTGGCCGCCATGCTCCAGGGGGGAGGGAAGGCCCTTCCTCAAATCATCGCGGCACTTGCCGTCTCATTTCTATTTGTCTTCGCATGGCTGGGTGCGGATTGGGCAACAAGATTTCAGTATGTGGTTATGACTATTTTGGCGGTCGCCGTTTTATCCTTTTTTGCCGGGGGCTTGGCCAAATGGGAAAATGCGACGCTGCTCCAGAATTGGGCCCCATCTGAATCCGGCCCGGGCTTCTGGGTCCTTTTTGCCATCTTCTTCCCGGCCGTCACGGGTTTTACCCAGGGGGTGAGTATGTCCGGGGATCTTAAGGATCCAGGAAGGAGTCTTCCTCTCGGCACCTTCATGGCCGTCGGGGTCTCTGTTATCGTCTATTTCGGCGCCGCTGTCGTGTTCGCATCAGCGCTGCCCAATAATGTTCTCGCTGGTGATTATGGGGCCATGAACCACGCGGCTCGGTATGCATTTCTCATCAATGCGGGTGTGGTTGCGGCTACCCTCTCTTCTGGCATGGCCTCGTTTTTGGGGGCCCCCCGAATCCTTCAGTCCGTGGCCAGTGATCGAATTTTCCCATTCCTTTTACCATTCGCCAAGGGCGCAGGCCCCACAGGAAATCCTCGACGAGCGGTCCTTCTCTCTTGTGGTATCGCATTTGCCACGGTTGGCCTTGGAAAACTCAACCTGATCGCCCCAGTCGTGTCCATGTTCTTTCTGATTTCTTACGGCCTTCTCAACTACGCCACATATTATGAAGCCCGCGCGTCCAGCCCGTCATTCCGGCCAAGATTTCGCTGGTTCCATCCTCGCCTCAGTCTTCTAGGGTGGCTCGCATGTCTTGGCGCGGTGCTCGCCATCGATCTGAGAGCAGGGGCGGCGGCCATTGCTGTCCTTCTTGCCATATATCAATACCTCAAACGAACCGCTGGTCCCGCCCGCTGGGCCGACAGCCGCCGCTCCTACCACTTCCAGCGCATTCGGGAGAACCTTCTTGCCGCAGCCTCGGAACCAGAGCATCCCAGAGATTGGCGACCGCAACTGCTCGCATTTTCCCATGATTCCCCCAGGCGTGAAAGGCTCCTTCGCTTTGCTTCCTGGCTGGAGGGCGGCAGCGGCTTGACAACAGCGGTTCAAATCCTGGAAGGTGAAGGATTGAAGATGTTGAGGCTCAAAGGGGAGGCGGAAGAAGAACTCCGCAAAAGTATCGCCCAGTACGGTCTGAAAGCCTTTCCTCTCGTGGTGGCGGCCCCGAACCTGCAAGTTGGGATACACACCTTGGTACAGGCATTCGGAATTGGGCCCCTGAGGGCAAATACAATCCTCCTCAACTGGCTCGAGCAAACGCCTAAAGGGGTCCTCGGCGTGGCAGAGTTGCGGTACGCACGGAATCTTCGTGAAGCGTTCAGATTTGGGTGCAACATTGTTGTCCTGGATGCAGAGGAAGCAGAGTGGGCTGCCCTTGAAACATTACCCCCTAATGAGAGACGTATTGATGTGTGGTGGTGGGGCGATGCGACCAGTCGCCTCATGCTCCTCCTTGCATATCTGATGACTAGGAACGAAGACTGGGATGGCGCCAAAATTCGGGTCCTGGCTGCCAGCCATGACCAGGCATCAGAGGAAACGGTCGAGGGATTGCAAAGAACCCTCCAGGAGGTGCGGATCGAAGCGGACCCTGAAATTGTCAAGGGGGCCAACATCAATGCCATAGAGGAGAACTCCGCCGATGCGGCCCTCGTATTTCTCCCCTTTCGGCTTCGAGGGAATAACGTGCTGGGCCCTTTTGATCATCAAGTTGATGACCTTATTATTCGTTTGCCTGTTGTGGCTCTTGCACTAGCCGCTGAGGACATTGATCTGGACGCTGAACCGGAAGACGGAGGGGTGGGTGAGCTGGCTGCAGCCCTTGACAGCTTTGCTGACGCCAAAAAAAAGGCCCAAGAGGCGGAAAAGGAGGCAGCTCAAGCGGAGGAGGAGGCGGAGAAGCAACTCAAGGAGCTGGAGTCTGCCGTCGAGTCTGGAGAGGATGAAGACATAATGGCGAGAGTAAAGGCTACTCTCGAGGCGAAGGAGAAGTCGAGCAAGGCTGCTCGTCGAGCGGCAAAGGCGGTGGCTAAGATGCAGGACGCAGCGCGTGAAGCCGAGGGGCTTGGCGCAGAACCTGATGAGGAGAGGGGAGAGTCCGAACCGCTGTCAAACCCGCAAAAAAGCAAAGATCCCAACCTAACATAATACAGAGCGCCAGAAATCTGGCGCAAAGTTCACACTACAGGATCTCTCGTTTCATCAAGGCGGCCTTTAATATTTTCCATGACGCGTCCCAGGGCACCTCTGCTTGTCTCCACAAACTTTTTGGCCTTTCGGCCCATGCTGTTGGATTTCTCCGGATCACTCAAAAGCGCTTTCACTGTTTCAAAAAGATCCTCTCCATCCCGCACCCTCCTGCCTCCGCCGGCTTCTATGAGAAGTTGAGACATGAGGACAAAATTGTCAGTATGTGGTCCGAAAAGGACTGGCCTACCAAAGCTGGCTGGCTCCAATAAATTATGCCCACCCACGGGAGTCAGGGTCCCCCCCACAAAACTTATTTTTGCAATGCCATAGATCCGCTCAAGTTCCCCTATTGTATCAAGTATCAGGACCTCGTAAGGCTCGTCTTTCACAGGCATCTGAGTCTTCAACACAGACCTGGATCCCTTGTCCACAACCAACCTGTTGATGTCCTCAGCCCGCTCCACCCTTCTTGGGGCAATGATCAGGCGCAGGAAGGGGAAAAACCTGCGGAGTCTGCCAAACGCATCCAGAATAATTTCCTCCTCCCCTGGGTGAGTGCTGCCCGCTACCCATATGTCGTTTTCAGATTCAAGATTCAAAGTATTCAACAAGTTTTCGTATTCTTCTTCACCCATCGGTACCCAATCACGGTCGAACTTAATGTTGCCCACGGTCTTTACCTTCTGCTCTTCAACCCCTATTTGCAATAGTCTGTCTCTATCTAAGTCTGACTGCATCATACATAAATCCATGGCACTAAATATGCGCCGAGCAAGAGGACGAAACCTTCGGTAATACCTAAAGGTGCGTGGAGAAATACGACCATTTATCAGTATGGTCTTTGTTCCTCTCTTTTTAAGATAACTGATTAGGCCAGGCCATATGTCTGTTTCAACAAGAATAAAAAGGGAAGGCCTGATGAAATTGACCACTCGGCGGATAGACCACCAGAAATCCAGGGGCATTGTGAGCAGGGCCCTCACCTTTCCCCGCAATTCTTTGCGTGCAATTTCCTTTCCCTGCTCAGTTGTCACCGTAAAGACGATATCCTTTTCAGGATATTGCAGCCCCACCGCTTTGACCAAAGGAATGGCTGAGAGGACTTCACCCACCGAAAGGGCGTGTATCCATATACTTGCTATTCTAGGGGGATTCGCGGGCAACCTCATGCCCATTCTCTCAAGAATTTGGCGCCGCTTTGTTATGAAAAATAGGGGAAGGGACAAGATGACGAGAAAGGCCCATATGAAATGATAGAGAAACAAAAACACCTTAAACCAATTCACCCTTAAAGGAGTGATCCGTAACGAGTTATGAGTGAGAAGTCCAGTAGTCTCATTTAATGCAATAAATCAGCCCTTAAAAACAGCCGTAAACGAACGCTTGGTGGGCTGAGCGGGGTTCTTCCGGAGGGGCCAAAAACTAGGCCTCAAAACTACCTGGCTATGTGCGCCATCCTTAAAGGCACTGGACAAATTTTTTGGTCCGTCCGGAGAATGCCGCTTAGCCCAGGGCCTCTTCAAACGGCTAATGTATGACCATTTAATAATCTATCTTAGACTCTTACTGGGAGCTCGATGACGAATTTAGTTCCGCGTGGCTTATTATCCTGAACCCGCATGAATCCATTATGATCGCTTATTATGGTACTGGCTATGGTCAGTCCTAAACCAGTTCCATGTTCTTTAGTGGAGAAATAGGGCTCAAAGAGTCTCATCTTGTCCTCAGGTGGGATGCCTTTTCCATTGTCGGATACCTCAATTCTTACCATCTCCTGTTCCCTATCATAGGATAGATCAATGACTATCTCTCCGTCTCCGTCAATAGCAGCTATGGCATTGTCCAAGAGATTAATCATCACTCTTTTCATTTGTTCTTTATCCACTTTGAATATGGGTACTTCAGTGGAATCATTAAAAGTAATTTTTACATTCGCTTGCGCCTCCTTATAAAGGCCTACTGACTCTTCTATGATCTTATTGATGTTATTGGGTGTGGGATTGGATGTGGGCATTCGAGCAAAGCTGGAAAACTCGTTTACAAGTCGCTTTAGCTCCTCCACCTGGTTAATTATCAGATTTGTGCATTCCTCAAAAACCTGTCCATCATCTCGGGCCACTTTGTGCCCGTATCTTTTCTTGAGCCTCTGCGCGGAGAGTTGAATAGGCGTGAGAGGGTTTTTTACCTCGTGAGCTATGCGCCTTGCCACCTCGCGCCATGCAGCCATTCTTTGGGCCTTTTCAATCTCGCTCACGTCCTCGAAAACAGCCACCAGGCCCAAATATTTTCCCCGGTCATCGCGAAGCACATTAAGGGATACAAGCAGGGTCAGCGTCCTGTTCTCGACAGATAGTCTGATCTGCCGCACCATAAATCCTCTTCGGAAAATGCTTTTGTCCCTTAGAAATCCGTTGATCGCCTTGAGATAATCCCGTCCTACGACTTCCCGGTAATTCTTCCCGATGATATCTTTGGCCTTTATGTTTAGCATTCTTTCAGCCGACTTGTTGATGGTAAGGATCTTTCCATTGGCATCGGCAGACACCACACCGGCAGCCACATTGGCAAGGACGATCTCCATGTAGAGCCTTCTCTGCTCAATTTCTATGTGGCTTTTCAGTAATTCCTCATAAGTCTCCTCCAATTTTTTCTTGCTGTTTTTCAAGTCCAGGGTCATTCTGTTGAATGAATTGACCAGGACACCTATCTCATCCTCTGCCTCCAGGTCTATGAAGAAGTCATAGTCTCCCGTGGCAATACGGTTTGTTCCTTCCGCCAGTTCCTGAATCGGAACGGTAATGCCTTTTGAGAGGAAAAAACCAAACCATACGGAAGAAAAGATGACGAGGAGTGTAACGATGGAGAGCCAAATCATATGACTTATCTTTACCGGCTTTTTCAACATCTTGAGTTGGCTATATTTTTCCAGACCTCTCGAAATAGCGTTTAGCCGATTCACAAATGCTCCAGGAATAAATTTGGATAATGCAATCACACCAACAACAGCCTTGGACTCCGTTCTCGAAAAGATGGGAACAATCCCGCTAACTAGGTCCCCATGGGGTAAAGATTGTATATCCTGAACATCTGTCCCTTTTTCCAAACTCCTTGACAAAACATCCGTCTCAGGGTCCTTGAACGGACTCAGGTCTATGCGGTCGTCTTGAGAGACCGCCCTCACCTCCAACCGTTGGGAGAAAACCTTTATGGATGCCAACCGGTGCTCCATCCGTTTTTCATTCACAAGTTTTTCCAGTTCATCCATTTTCGCGATCAGTATGTACCCGTGGTATGTAATGAGACGGCTCAAACTGTTTCCTATGCCGAGGACTTCTTCGGTCTCTCTGTTGTAGTAATCCTGGGCTACTTCCAGTGATGTCCTAAGGGACCTTTCCACAGGGAGGTTATACCAGTATTCGATGGAAGTTGAGATGAACTGTGCCGAAACGAAGAAAAGGATGATTGTGGGGAGAAGAGATAAGATGATGAAGGCAAGAACAAGTTTGGTCCTGATTCTTGCCCCCATAATCTTCTTTTTCCTTTCAAATAACAACTTGACCAGATTTCTCATGGTCAGGAAGAGCAGGAGAAGGAGCAATATGACATTGACATTTATGAGGGCAAAAATGAGGATACTGCTGGATACAGGGAGACCCAGTCCGAGATCAAAGACTTTTGTTCCCAGATAAGTCAGAATGGAGACAAGAACAATAAGGAATGCAATAATGTACCTTTCCTTACGTCGTCTCTTAAGGTCTTGCTTCTGAGCCTCTAAGTACCTCTGCATGGCCGACTAATACCTGAAATCTACAGTATGCCAATCGGTTTCAAAATCCCAAAGTGAAAGGAAAAACAAGACATAATGGAGATAAAAGGGAAGTGTTATCTTATCCAGCTCAGCCATCATTTGAAGCTGATAATCGTCACCCTCTCGCAGGTTGCTGAGTGGCGTTACTTCGAGGCCTATAACCTCGGACATGAGTTTCTTTGCCTCTTCGAAATCCTTGACAGTGATTGCCTTATTTTCTCGTTCCGATAATCTCACTTCGTACACTTTTTTTAGATTATCGTACTTAATGCTGTGCTTGACCTCCAGATCAGTTATTTTCTTATCAAAAGAAAATTCCATTTTCTCATAGAGTTTTACGAAAAAGGTAAAGGTCGTCTCTATTCCATTCTCAATGGCGCTGTTCATCTCCGGCGTAAAGCACTCCTTCACGGTGAAATAGACCAGGAGATGATCTTGCACATTGGTGATTACTATATCAGACAAGTAGGCCTTCTCTGCCAAGGCAGGGGCAGCCCATTGTATGGCAACCATAATGATAATTGTCAGTAAAGTCCTCTTTACCCTTTTCATAAAACAAATATCTGCAATAGAACTGGATCTCTTCAGTGGGGCTCCCCATTTCAGATCTTCTGGAGGCAGACACCTTGGCGTGTCCTGATCGACAAAAAACAGGTACTTTGGTGAGATATGATATCCAAGAGGGCGTTGAAATGCAATACTTAGTTCTTCCGCACAAGAGTGGGGAGACTATAAAAGAATGGCCTATTGGAGTAACGGAATATCCGCCTTTCCATCCTCTGCAGTAGCCTGCTACGGAGGATGGACAGGCTACGGCGGGACAGGCTGGAGTGATGGAGTAGCCGACTTCTCCATAGTGGTCTATAGGGCCTACCCAGCCCCTATAGCTGATTAGGCTGGCTACGACGGCTCAATTGGAGTAGTGGAGATATGATGGTAGGTTCTATATCCCTGATATTATAGTGCATGTGTTAGAGATGTTCTTTAGGTCAGGCGGGGACCGGGTCCAGAGAGCCGAATACGGGAATTCTCACGCTGTTTCGCGTACACTCCTCAGAATTTTTGAAAGTCATCATCTTCCAATATTTCTTCTCATTCATCAATTTTTTCAACATGAACTGATTAAGAAAATGGCCTGATTTTTGAACCTCGAAATGACCAATGATCGGTGAGCCGAGAATGGCGATATCTCCTATAAAATCAAGGATCTTATGCCTCACAAACTCGTTTTTGTATCTTAGGCCATCCTCGTTGATTATTCTGAAATCATCAATCACGATGGCGTTGTCCAGAGATCCCCCTTTGGCCAATCCGTTCTCTCTTAGGATCCGGACATCTTTTAGAAATCCGAATGTGCGTGCCCTGCTGATCTCATTAACGAAATCTTTTCCGGAGAAGCTTAGCACATATTTCTGGTTTCTGAGCATAGGATGATGGAAATCTATAATGTAAGAGATCTTCAGCTCCTTTGATGGAGATATCTTTATTGATCGGTTGCCGTCCTGAAGTTTGAAAGTCTTCTTAATAATAATGAATCGTTTCGGCTCCGCCTGTTCTTTGATGCCCACGCTTTTCAATAGAAAAATGAAAGGTGCCGAACTCCCGTCCATCGCAGGGACTTCAGGACCGTCAAGTTCCACCCTCGCATTGTCTATACCAAGGCCGAAAAAAGCGGCCATGAGGTGCTCAATGGTTGAAACCTTGTAACCATTATTACTAATGGTGGTAGAGAGGTTTGTATCCGTCACATTGTCAAAATGCACATTAATAACCGGACGACCGGCCAGGTCTTTTCGTATAAACTTAATACCCGTATCAGGGGGAGCGGGTTTGATGGTCAATCGTACTTTCTCTCCCGAGTGGAGGCCAATTCCCGTGCAACCCACTTCATCTCTGAGGGTTCGCTGTCTAAAATCCACTATTCACTCCTCTTACTCACAGTATGGACACACGAATACTTTGTGAAATGGATAGCAAACAACATGCCAAAGACGATTTGGCGTTGGGAATTGACCCAGAAAATCTTATAACCATTCGATTTCACGTGAATAATTATTAAAGGATATTTTTGAGGCCCCCATTTTGAATGGCTCGTCTAGACGATGCTGTGGTGAGATTACCACACTTTCCCAGTGAAAAAGCTACACTAAAAATGGGTTCTCTCATATATTATTTGGCTTGTAATCAACAGTATTAGCATATATTATGAAAAAATCAGTTTTTTCATGTATGTGTGGAGTCTGGACGGCCCGTTTTCTAAATAGTTTTTGGCAATATTTGTTAGATATGGCAAAGATATATAAATATTCACTTATATTCTTTCTCTTGCTACCCCTTATCACCTCTTTTGGTTGCTATCCAGTCCTCAAGAAAGAAGTGGAAAGGCCAGAGGAAGCCCTTAGCCGAATTCGCTTTTTTTATCCCAAATTTCATGACGATTTGGATTACGCATCTCTCGCCCAAGCCATAAAGAGCAATCTTGAGTACCTCTACAGACTGGATCCCCAATACATCTTCTATTACGGTCCCCGTAAATTCACCTGCCTCCAGGTGCGGGAGAGCCAAGAAGCTTTTTTGGAACTCATTTCAAGAAATCCGGATTCAGGGGAGTTAAATGAACAGATTAGGAGACATTTCTTGGTTTACAGGGCGGCGGGTCGCGTAGGAAACAATAAGGTCCTTTTCACCGGTTATTATGAACCTGTGTACGAGGGTAGACTGGAGCCTGATGATACCTTTAAATATCCCATCTACAAAAAGCCTGATGACCTGATAAAGATCGATCTCTCCTTATTTAGGGACGAATATGCGGGCAAATCCATCATTGCAAGAATTGAGGGCAGGGAGGTTTTACCCTATTTTTCCAGGAAACAAATAGAAGCAGATAATGCATTGGCAGATAGAGATCTGGAGATCGCTTGGCTAAAGGACCCCCTTGATGTGGCCTTTCTTCATATACAGGGATCTGGTCGTCTGAAATTGTCGGATGAGAGCACAATTTCAGTAGGCTATCAGGCCTCTAACGGTCGGCCTTACCGGAGCATCGGGCGATATTTGCTGGATAGGGGCTTACTCAGCAGGGAAGAAATTTCCATGCAGAGCATCCGTCGCTACCTATCCGAAAACCCTGAGACCCTGGAAGAGGTCTTGAATCACAATCCCTCTTATGTGTTCTTTGGTCTCATGGAAAATGGCCCCTTTGGCAACATTGACGTTCCTCTCACCCCTGGCAGATCCGTTGCCCTGGATAGCAGAATTTTTCCAAAGGGGGCACTCTGCTTCATTTCCACTGAAAAACCGGTTATTGATAGCAACCTTGAAATCACAGGCTGGACCAAGTTCTCACGTTTCGTTTTAAATCAAGATACGGGGGGAGCCATCAAAGGATCGGGGAGGGCGGACATATTCTGGGGGAGCGATCAGCACGCCGAATTGGCTGCAGGGCATATGAAACAGGAAGGCGACCTTTATATTCTAATCAAAAAGCCCACCAAATAGCGCACTTTCGCTAAAGGTTGACTGGTTGAGTCGTTGAGTGGTTAAGTCGTTCTAGAGAATTGTCTACGACTCAACAACTCGACTACTCAACTACTCAACTCGTGTATAAATCAAATTGAAAATTTGGAGAAGTCTGCAAGGCTCAGAAAAAGGCGGGCCAGGTTTTGAAGCATCCCCACCCTGTTATCCCTCAGTCGCGTGTCCTCTTTAGTCAGAATCTCCACCCCATCGAACAGATCGTCTACAGGCTTCCTTAATCTCACCATGAGGTTCAGTGCCTCAAAATAGTCCCCCCTTTCCACACTTGCATGGATGTCATCCTTGAGGGCCTGATACGCTTCCCATAGCTCGGACTCGCAGGATTCACTGAACAGGTTCACGTCAACAGGGAGTGATTCATCTTGATTTCTGAGGATATTCGTTACTCTCTTAAAAGTCAGAGCCAGGGATTCGAATTCCTCTGATTCTGTCATAAATTTTTTGAGCTGATCAATCCTAGAACGGAGCTGATTGATCTGTTCAAAATTCACGGAAATGATCGCATCAATCAGGTCTGACTCATAACCTGATCTCAACATCATGTTCTTATATCTCTCTCGAAAGAAGCCCAATACTTTTTGGGTAACAAGATCTTTATCAAACTCAATCTCCTCCCGCAGGATGGATATGGACTTTGCGATGAATGCCTGAAGGGATATGTTCCACTGCATCTTTTCAACGATTCGGATAATTGCCAGTGCATGCCTCCGAAGCGCAAAGGGATCGGCCGCACCTGTGGGTTCCATCTCAATGGCAAAGAATCCTGCTACCGTATCCATACGGTCTCCCAATCCTACAATGGCTCCGATAGGAGATGTGGGTAGCTCATCGCCTGCTCGTGCTGGAAGATAATGTTCATGGATGGCGAGACAGACTTCTTCGGGATGGCCGTCCAACCGGGCATATTCCTTTCCCATGATTCCTTGCAATGTGGGGAACTCCATGACCATCTCTGTGACCAAGTCACATTTACAGAGCTGCGCCGCAAGCTTCACATCATCCATCTTCTCCGGCAAAATTTGTTCGACCAAATATTCAGCCAATCGAGTAAAACGTTGGACTTTGGCAAAAGAGGTCCCCAGTTTGGCTTGATAAATGACTTCTTTTAGATCTTCCAATCTATTCTGAAGAGGTCTCTTCCGATCTTCTTTGAAAAAGAAGTCGGCGTCCGACAGCCTGGCCCTCAGGACCCTTTCATGCCCCTTCTGAACCACGGATTCATCCCTGGCCAGCGTATTGTTTACAGCCACGAAATTTGGCATCAGTTGACCCTTTGAATCGCGAACAGCAAAGTATCTTTGATGCTTCTTCATGGCAGTAATCAGAACGGGTTCCGGGATATTCAGAAATTCCTTTTCAAAGCTCCCACAAACTGCGGACGGGAATTCCACCATGTTCGTCACCGTGGATAGCAGTTCAGGATCCGTTGCAGGGATTCCCGATACAGTAGCGGCTGCGCTCATAACGATTTTTTTCACTTTTTCCTGTCTTGCTTCATGATCAATAATGACAGAGCTCTCCTCCATTTTTCTGAAATAATCTTGAAGGTCCGCCACTTCCATGGTCTGAGGTGCCATAAATCGATGGCCCCTCGTCTTGTTCCCGCTCTTCACACCGGCAACCTTAAAGGAGATGACTTCACCACTAAGCAGGGCCAATATCCAGTGAATGGGACGAACAAAAGGAAAGTCCAGCTTCCCCCAGCGCATGGATTTTGGCCATGGAATGTCTGATATCAATCGGGGTAAAACCTCAGATAGTATTTCTTCGGTCGGTCGGCCGGGGATGGTGCGCTTTACAAAGACGTATTCACCCTTTGTGGTCTTTAGAAATTGAAGATCATCGATAGAGACACCCTGTTTTTCTGCAAAACCAAGAGCGGCCCTTGTGGGATTCCCCTTTTCATCGAATGCCGCTTTCTTGGGAGGCCCGGTGAACTCTTGAGACACATCTTCTTGTCTGTCCGCGATCTCCTTGCAGATCAGGACCAATCTTCTGGGCGTGGCGTAGATCTCCAATCCTGCTCCCATCTCGATCCGGTTCTCCTCCAGACAGGCTTCTGCCAGTCTCCTCAATTCTTTCAGGGCACTTTCAAAATAGTCCGATGGGATCTCCTCTGTCCCAATCTCTATGAGCAGTTCACCAGCCATGAATCCTCACTTGTAATTCGTCATTGGTCATTTGCCTGCCCTGTGAAACGCGCTTGAGCGCCTGTTTCACTGGGGCCATTGGTCATTTGGGATTCGCCATCCACCCATTCCCAATCTTCAATCGTCAATCATCAATCATCAATCATTAGGGGGTACCCCATCTTTTCTCTCTGACTGAGGTAGTTCTTAGAGACTGTGCGGGCCAAGTTCCTGATGCGCTCTATATACTTTGTCCTCTCAGCAACACTGATTGCCCCTCTCGCCTCAAGGACATTAAAGATATGAGAACACTTGAGGCAATAATCGTAAGCAGGCAGGACAAGCCCCTCTTTGCTTATCTTCTTTGATTCTTCTTCACACAAATCAAACATGTTCACAAGCATTTCCACATTGGCCAGCTCAAAGCAATAGACAGAAAGCTCCCATTCCCCCTTCTTATGGACGTCGCCGTAGGTGACCTTCTCATTCCACATCAGGTCATAGACACTCTCCTTTTCCTGGAGATACATGGCAATTCTCTCTAAGCCGTAGGTGAGCTCGACAGAAATGGGATCGAGTCTGATGCTTCCGGCTTGTTGAAAATAGGTGAACTGCGTGATTTCCATGCCATCCAGCCACACCTCCCAGCCAAGACCTGAGGCACCAAGCGTCGGAGACTCCCAATCATCCTCTACAAAACGGATATCATGGTCTAGCGGGTCGATACCGAGGGCCTTTAAGCTGTCTAGGTAGATCTCTTGAACGTCAATGGGTGAGGGTTTTAGGATGACCTGGTACTGATAATAGTGCCCCAACCGGTTGGGATTCTCTCCATATCTTCCGTCTGTGGGGCGCCTGGAGGGTTCCACGTAGGCGACGGACCACGGCTCGGGCCCGAGGCACCTCAAAAGGGTAGCGGGATTAAAGGTGCCTGCCCCCACTTCAAGGTCATAGGGTTGCTGAATGACACAACCCCTCTCCGCCCAAAATCTCTCTAAAGACAGAATCAGTTCTTGAAATGTCATGAATGCCTCACATATTCTTGTGACTTCGAAAATATAATCCCGTAAGTTGGAAATTTCACCCCCACCCGACCCTTCCCCTTCAGGGGGAGGGCAGGCCTGCCCGCCATCGCTCTCGCTCAGGCGAGGCGGGCGGGGAGGGAGCGTCGTATGCGAATTATCACTTGAAATGGGTGATGTCAAGAAGCATACATATTCTCGTCTACTGGCCTTTTTGAACCTCTTATTTCTCTATGACCCCAAAAATCTTGCATTGCCCTATAGAAAATCCTTATACTGCTCAGACTCTTTCTTTGCCTTTTCATTGCCTAATCTAAAATGGTTCTAAATCTAAAAATATTCATCACCCTTTTTCTTGCTGTTTTTGCCACTATACTGGGGGTGGGCATCGTGGTACCACTCCTGCCAGTGTACGCACACGAGTTGGGCGCTGGTGCCTTTCAGATCGGCCTAATTTTTGGGGCCTTTTCCCTCACCAGAACCATTTTCGTTCCCTATTTCGGCAAACTCTCCGACATAAAAGGGAAAAAACCCCTTCTCACCCTCGGCCTATTCCTCTATTTTCTTGTCTCCCTTCTCTACTTGATCTCATCAAATGTTCATACACTAATTCTGATTAGATTGGGCCAAGGATTTGCATCAGCCATGATCTTTCCTGTTGCTCAGGCCTATGTGGGCATGATCACACCGAAGCACAAAGAGGGGTTCATCATGGGCCTCTTTAATATTTCACTCTATGGAGGTCTCAGTTTCGGACCCATAGTCGGCGGTGTAGTCAAGGATTTGTTGAATATCCAGTTCTCTTTTCTCACCATGGGAGCATTCACCCTTTTGGGTTTTGCCCTCTGCCTTCTGTTGCTTCCCTCTGAAAAGGACGTTGCAGGAAAAGGGGCCACAAGGCGCAAAAAACCAGTCCGCTATCTGCGTCTCATTAAAGAACCCTCTGTTTTTTCTCTTTTCATATTCCGTTTCTGCTTTACGGCCGGCATAGGCTTCATATGGGCATTTCTCCCCCTTTTAGCCAGTACTCGACTCCATCTGAGCAGTTCCTCCATCGGATTCGTAGTCATGATAAGTGTTCTGGTGAGCGGTGTTTTCCAGGTGCCTATGGGATTTCTTGCGGACAGAATCAGCAAGAAATTTCTCATCACGCTGGGAGGGATCTTGGGCGCTGCATCCCTCTACCTTGTACAAGCCGCAAGCACATTTGGAGAACTTTTTATGGCCAGCGGGTTGTTTGGTCTGGCAGGCGGCATCGCCTTTCCTGCCCTCATGGCATTGGGTGTGATCGAGGGAAGGAGACTGGAGGCAATGGGCTCCATCATGGGCCTGCTCGCCATGGCCCACAGTCTTGGTATGCTGATAGGCCCGTTGCTTGCAGGCCTTATTATTGACCTTTCCTCATTTAGTATGGTGTTCATTATGGGGACCCTTATTCTGGTAACTGGCTCCTTTATTTTCATCACTATGCATAGGGCTTCACACAAGCAGGTAACACTTGAGATCTGATTTTAGGCATGCAATGGATTGGTTGCAATTTTCTTGCTTCTGAGCCATGGCGTACAGCAATCCGAAAAGGCCAAGCTTATGGGAATCATTGAAGTGGATCTATTTTCAGAGGATGTGGACAGCCTGGATCATCCTGAAGTGGTGGAGTTCAGAAAATTATTGCAAGAAGTTGCAGATGATTATGATTGCAATCTCATCTCATTTGATGTTGACCATGGAACCGTTTCGTTCTCTTTTGATAATGATGAACTGGATGCAGAGATTTTAAGAATACTGCAAGAGCTTTGAGTGGACGGTGGCATAATGAAATGCCACCCTACGTGTAGGGTTGGCCCGCCCTGGCGCGACGCACCGGCGATATGATACAGATGGCGCGGCTTTTTTATCAGCCGCATATAAAACAGCATACTTAAAATACCAGGTCTGGGCCAGGGGTTTTACCCGCCTGCCTCGCCTGCGCCCGCCCGGCATTCGCCTGAGGCGAAGCCGATGGCGGAAGGGCGAGAGCAATGGCGGGCAGGTACCCGACCGCCCTTCAAATGTGATTCATATGAAAAACGATCCTTGCGGAGGAAGAGCATGTCAAGACTATGGAACAGCCGAGCCATTGAGAAGATCAGTCAAAAAACACAGGACTGGCAGGATAAAATGGGCCAGACTGAAAAGGGCAAAGAGAAGAGATTCCATACCCTCTCTGGGCTGCCCATTAAGGCCTTGTATACCCCAGAGGACATTCCCCATATGGACTACCTGCAGGATTTGGGTCTCCCGGGAGAGGAGCCCTATGTGCGCGGCATTCATCCGACCATGTATCGGGGGCGAACCTGGACGCTTCGACAACTGGCTGGCTTCGGGCCGCCCGAACAGACAAACAAGAGATACAAGTTCCTGCTCGGTCAAGGGGCCACCGGGATTAACGCGGTTTTTGATTATCCAACCCTCCGAGGATATGACTCCACGGATCCAAATGTCTACGCCGATGTGGGCCGGGGCGGAGTGGCTGTGGACACTTTGGAAGATATGCGTATTTTGTTCGAAGGTATACCGATCGAGAAAATGAGTAGCTCTTTGGTCACATCTCACCCCATCTGCAACATCGTCGTTCAATCCATGTATTTTGCCAATGCACAGTCTCGTGGCATACCTTTGGAGGCACTTATGGGTACGAATCAGAATGATTTCTTGATGGAGACAACCATTTGCATTGCCCCGGAGGTCTTACCGCCAAAATTCTCCTTTAAACTGAGCTGTGACGCTATTGAATACTGTGCAAAGCACGCTCCCAGGTGGAACCCCGTGAGTTTCGCCGGCTACAATTACCGGGAGGCGGGTTGCACGGCTATTCAGGAAGTGGGCTTTGTGCTCGCTAATGCTGTGGGGTGTTCGGAGGAACTTATAAGGCGTGGCCTCCATGTAGATGGTTTCGCCCCGAGGCTCAGCTTTTTCTTCTCTGCGCATAGCGACTTCTTTGAAGAGATCGCCAAGTACAGGGCCGCCAGAAGATTGTGGGCCAGATTGATGAAAAAACGGTTCAAGGCCAAAAACCCCCGCTCTCACTCTCTGAGATTCCATGTCCAGACGTCCGGCGTTTCCCTGACCGCACAGCAGCCCCTGACCAACATTGCACGAGCGGGCTATCAGGCGCTCTCAGCCGTACTGGGAGGCGCTCAGTCCGTCCACGTGGATGCATACGATGAAGCGCTCTGCACGCCCACCGAGCTATCTTCCCTTACCGCCCTTAGGACACAGCAGATCTTGCAGCTTGAGACCCGAGTGACCCACACCGTTGATCCGCTGGGAGGATCCTATTTTTTAGAGTCTTTGACCAACCAACTGGAGGAGGAAATCGAGGCCCTTTTGGAAAGAATTGATCAAATGGGAGGTATTGTAAAGGCCGTAGAAGCGGGCTGGATACACAGAGAGATTTCAGACTCCGCATACAAATACCAAAAGGCCATTGAGTCTGGAGAAATGCCCATAGTGGGTATGAATTGTTATCAGATAGAGGATGAAAAACTTCCCACAGAGCTCTTCCAGGTTCCAGAGACGCTTCAGATTCAGAAAAAAAAGATTGAAAGGATCAAGAAGGAGCGAAACGCTCTGGAGGCAGAGCGTGCCCTTGAGGCGATTGCCCGGTGTTGTGATGAGGATGGAAACTTAATGGAAGTCATCGTTGAGTCCGTAAAGGCCCATTTAACAGAGGGGGAGGTATCTCAGACTTTGAAAAAAAGTTACGGCACATGGGAGCCACCGCTCTTTTGATCCAAAACTCCGGAGAATTGATAAGCTGTCGTGGTAAGACAGGCCTCAGAGATAATAAACGCGTCCTCTGGAGTAATGGAGTAGTGGAGTAATGGTTTTCCCTCTGGATTCGAATTAAGCATTCCAACACTCCATCACTCCAGTACTCCAATTAAGGTGGAATTTTTGCCATTCTCATTGCAATATAGAATAAGGTAAGTCACCATGAAGAAACGTCTTAGAATTCTTATTGCTCGACTTGGTATGGATGCCCATTGGAGGGGGAGTATTGTGGTGGCGCGGGCCTTGCGCGACGCGGGTATGGAAGTGATTTATATAGGGAACCAAATGCCCCAAAATATCGTTGAAACGGCCATACAGGAGGATGTGGATGTCATAGGGCTGAGCACGCTCTCAGGAAACCATATGATATTGGCCCCAGAGGTGGTTGCCGCCCTCAGGGAAAAAGGTGCAGAAGAGAAGATGGTACTTCTCGGCGGCACCATACCTCCTGACGATATCCCCAAACTCAAAAAGGCGGGGATCAAAGAGGTCTTTGGCCCAGGAACCCCTCTGGGAGAGATCATCCAATTCGTATTTGGGGTCACATCTTAAAAATTAAATTTAGTCTCAAAAACTTAATTTTTAAGATGTGACCCCTATTATAGATAGGCAGCGGTTCTGGGTCTTTGGCCCAGATGATATTCCCTATGGAGTTTGAGGACTGGCTTTAACTCTTTTCCAATTTCCTCTGTGAGGTGCAACTTCAATAATGAACTCAATGGATGGGTCTGCATCAATTTAATCATCTCAACGGTTTGGGGATCCACGCCAGGACTAATCGCGCTCTCTTGGTGGCATTTCAAACATGCGATCCCACCTTTATCCCGTTTAAATACGGCCCGCCCCTCCCCTCTGTATGGCCTCCCGCAAATAGAGCACTTTTCAAGATTGATCCCGTACCCGCCAAGGGTCATGGCCTTTATTTCGAATATAAAAGGAATAATGTCTACATTATCCACGTCAGCTAAGGCATCCAACGCGCCCTTTAGCAATTCAAACATGTTGCGATCGGCGACGCCCCAAGGGAAGAGGATTTCCGTCAGTTCCACCATATAGCTCGCTTTGCCAAGGATCGTGAAGTCAGATCTTATTCCAGGATAGGCATTGATGAGCTTGCCCGAGTTCAGGAAATAGAGACCACCCTCCCTTTTCAGTGAATAATCCAACTCCGCAAGGCAAAAGACATCAAGACAGTTGACAAAGCGTTTTCGGCTCTTTTGGGCCCCTTTGGCGATCCCCTTCAATCGACCTTTATCTGGTGTAAAAAATGTGACAAGAAGATCTGTTTCGCCAAACTCCTTTGTATGCATGATGATGGCTTGTGAAGTATATGTTTTCATTCCAAACTCAGAAAAATCTTATAGCTTCTTTAGTTTGAATGTTAACATTCTCGAAAGAAATTGTGGTTTACTTGTTTTGGAACGGAGGAACGAAGGGGCGGGTTTACCGATATTTGGCGAAGAAGCCTCTGCCTTCAACAGTGATTTAGGTTCTGGAATAGACGTACCATGTCGGCTAGCTATTGCCGATGTGTTATCATGCCCGCAGGGCTCAGCTATTTTGGCCCGATCGGCATCTCCCGATCGGGCCAAACTTCTCTGTGCACTCTGTGACTCTGTGGTGATTTTTGTGAAGATCTTTACTGCTCTCCCCCATACTGTTCCTTTATCTTGGCCCTGTCAGGTGAGCCATCCTCTGACAGGGGGAAATCCGTGATAAACTCCACATATTGGGGTTTCTTATATCTGGCTATACGCCCCCCGACAAAGTCAATCAATTCCTGGGACCCAAGACTCTGTCCCTCCTTCAACTGGCAGACGGCCTTGATTCCCTCTTTCCACTTGGGATCAGGTACCCCGAACACGACAGTCTTCTCTATGGCCGGATGCTGGAGAATCACCTTTTCCACTTCAGCCGGATAGACATTTTCCCCTCCCGGTTTTATGAGTTCCTTCTCCGCCTTTCTGCCCGCATAGAAGAGAAAGCCCTCCTCATCGAAGCGACCCATATCCCCCGTATGGTGCCAGCCCTCCCGAAAGGTATATTCATTCTCTTTGGGGAGATTCCAGTACCCTTTGAAGACCATAGGCCCCTTCATAACGATCTCGCCCACCTGGCCCACGGGAACAGGACGGTCATAATCATCCACGAGTCTCACTTCGGCTAAGGGAATGGGTCTGCCCGCTGAGCCGGGCTTGTCATTGTAAGCGCTAAGGGTGGCTACACAAGAAGTCTCTGTCTGACCATACAGGCAGTAGAACGTCCCCCCCACCATTTTCTGGTACTTTTCTATGGTCTCTGGCGTGTCTAAGCCAGCAACTGTCTTGAGGGTTGAAATGTCTATACACGTCTTCTCATGCGCTTCCAGAATGGATGAGAGAATCGGTGCAAAATCGAACATGAGGGAGACCTTCTTTTCCTTGATGAGCTCCACCGCCTTGTCTGCATCAAACTTGCTCATATTCACATTCAGGGCCCCTGCGTGAAAGCTGGTGGTGGCCGTAAAGAAACCCCCCACGTGAAAGAGGGGCAGGAGATTGAGATTCACATCTTCAGGTCCCACACCGAAAAAATAATCAAAGTGCATATCTGCGCAGAGTATATTCCCATGACTCAGCAAGGCCCCCCTTGGCCTGCCTGCCACGGCTGCCGTATGGATAATCACATAACCATCTTCGGTGGACACCTCCGGAGGACTAAAATCACCCGAGTTATCCAGCAACGTGTCGAAACTCAGGAAATTGCCCTCTGAAGCTTTGAGATTGAAGTACTTCTTCACAGAAGTCAGCTTCTCCATTAATCCATCCATCAAGGCCTGATATTCCTCATCGGCAAATACCAATTTAGGTTCGCAATCATTCAGATTAAAGGCCACCTCCTCGGCTGAGAGCCTCCAGTTGATGGGCAGCATAATGGCCCCCAGGCCCGCTGCGGCACCATAGAGGAGAAAAAATTCCAGGCTATTTTTCCCCACAACCCCAATTCGATCCCCCTTCTCCACACCGGAATTCTGCAGGCCGCAAGCGAGACGGTCCACCTGTTCCTTGTACTGGGCAAAAGTCAAGGTACGATCATCATCCACTTCAAACCAGGCGGGCCTGTCTTTAAAACATTGGGCATTGCGATTAACAAGATCGTAGAAAGTGAAATCATAAAGTCCCATGGCGAACCTCCACCCCCACCCTGCCCTCCCCCTTTCAGCCTTCGTAGCCACTTCGGCCAAGTAGATAAAGGGGTACGGTTGGAGAAGGGGTCAATTAATGACAGGATCCGCCTCCGGCAGAAGCCACCGGAGGCGGATCTCAACGGTCAAGATTTAAATCTCACATGTTCTAAGCCGTCTCGCAAGGAGAAGGGGTTTTTCATTCAGTTTCGCGGTTACCCAGATTAGGGAAATTCCGCCTTGAAAGCCAGGGTCTTTGTCACACCATCCGCCCTAAAGGTGGCAGCGCCTTCATGGGCGGTCACTGGGACGGAGTAGTCAGGAACTCCAACCCACCATTTTTCAAGTGCGTCCCATGCGCTTATTCCCTTGGCCTTCAACTTGAATCCACCCGTAACCAAGAGGCTCAATAGTCCGGAACGGACTGTGATCAAGGTGCTGGCCCTTACCTGCTGGGTCTTTCCTGCCGGGATCCAGTAGGAATCCTGGTTAACGACCGTCACAAGATCAAATTCTTTATCAAATGCCACGGTGAACCTGAAATCATCCAAGAGCACTGGATAGGGGTTTGGATTGGTGACATTAAATAAAAAGCTCATGGGTAGGGCGGCACCATGATCTCCCGCCGTCCCCTTTGTTGGTTTTATTTTCGAGCTGTAATACCAGTACCCATCGTACTGTGTAACCATAAAAGACTCTAGCGTGATTGTGGGGTCCTTGAAATTGGCCTCAGTGGGCTTTTGCAAAGCCGCACAGGAGGCAAAGACCACCGCCAAGCCAAAAAGAAGTACTGTCATCAATGCCAGTCTTTTATTCATCATAAAGTTTCCTCCTTCGAATTCGGAACTCGGAATTCGGAATCGAAAGGCCATAAATTCCGTCTTTCCTCTTCCGTCTTAAAACAGGTTCCCGGTTACGTCAACCATCTCTTCCTGCGCTTGTAATGTTTCACATCGCGAAAGCTCTTTCTTCCACCCTTTTCGGTGAGGCCAAGATAGAAATCCTTAATATCCTCGTTCTGGCTCAACTTGTCCGAGGTATCATCCATGACGATCCTGCCTGTCTCCATCACATAGGCGTAAGGCGCCACGTTCAGCGCCAATTTGGCATTCTGCTCCACCAGGAGAATGGAGATGCGTTGCTCCTTGTTGAGCTGCATAATGATATTAAAGATCTCATGAATCAACTTTGGGGCCAGGCCCATGGAGGGTTCATCCAGCAAGACCAGTTTCGGTTCGGTCATCAGGGCCCTTCCCACGACCGTCATCTGTTGTTCACCACCGCTTACAAATCCCGCCACCTCGTTTCTCTTCTCACGAAGCCTGGGGAAATAATGATAGACCAACTCCAGGCCATCCTTTACGGAGCCGGTCTTCCGCAGGTGAGCGCCCACCTTAAGGTTTTCCTCTACTGTCAGGTGTTCAAAGACCCTGCGTCCCTCTATGACCTGAACGATTCCCCTCTTGGCGATGATGGCAGCCCTTTCGTGATGGATGTTTTCGCCTTCATACTCAATGGCACCATCCGTCACTTCACCATCTTCGGTCTTCAAGAGTCCGGAGATCGCCTTCAACGTGGTACTCTTACCCGCACCGTTGGCACCCAAAAGGGCAACTATACCACTTCTGGGCACCTCGATGGAGACCCCTTTCAGGACCAGAATGACCTCATGGTACCGGACCTCAATATTGTTGATTTTGAGTATGGCCTCTGCTGCTTCCAATGACAAACCTCCAAGGCTGATAAAATCGCTATGCGATTTTATAGAACGCGGCTGATCCGCTAAAATTAATTCATTACCAACCGAGCCACTCCTTTGCCCATTTTTGTGGCCAGCGGCCCTTCACATCAACAAATTCCACCCTGTGGAACTTACCATCTTTCCATTCCTGGACCCAAACACCACCTGCTGGTCGATGGTCGGTCGCCGTATAGGTCACATCACTGGTGCCCAAACCAATGTGGAAGTTCCTCATGGTTTCAAAGCCTTTGGTCATGATCCCAGGACCGGTGAGGTCTCCCGCCTTATCAGCCCGCTTCATGGCTTCCCAAAGGACAATACCATTCGCCCAACCCTGAACGGTTCTACATATACGTTTTTCTATGGGTACGCCAGGATTGACTTTCTTGGCATACTCCACCACCTTATCCATCAAATCGGCTTCTTGGCCAAAAAATGCGTTAGGCGTAGCACCCAAAACAGTCAGGGCATCCGAGGCATTCATGGCAGCTCCAGCAAGACGTGGGAGGTTTTCATCAAAGCCCCAGTTGTTCACGATGTGATCCGCTCTTAACCCCAGTGCGTAGGCATCCCTGATGGTGGCAGCCACCGACATTGTCGTGTTCCCATGCCATAGAATATCAGCCTTAAACTCTTTGAGTGCCATGATCTGGCTCTTTGTATCCAGGGCAAAGAGACTCACGTCCTGATCCGGACCCACTTCAAAACCGAGCATCTCGGCATGGTCTTTTATGGCTTTAATAGGCGCACTCGCATAGGGAGAACCAAACATATAGCTACATGCGAGACGGGGCTTCCTTTTTCCATAATCGGGATGCTTTGGCCATTTCTTGTCATGCCAGGCTGTTAAACAGGACCTGGCGTTGGTGGAATAGTCTGGAGAAAAGAAAAGGTTGTAAGGGGTCTTTTTGGGATCGGTCAGATGGGCAGAATAGGAGTCTGAGACATAGGGAATCTGATCCTTGTTGATTGTGGGAGAGAGGGCCTCCGTGTCGCCCGTTCCCCATCCCATGATGGCCACAACGCCGAGCCTTTTCAAAAGCTTATATTTGGTAATGGCCTCGGGGATGCGGTAACCATAATCAAACCAGATATACTTTACAGGCTTTCCATTAATGCCACCCATGTCGTTCACATAATGTGACCAGAACTCTGCTTGACCCATGGCAGCATCTTTACCCACATCAGATGTGGCCCCTGTAGTGTCCTTTAAGCCACCTATCTTGATCGTCTTGGCTAAAGCCATGGAGGATAGCCCCAAAAAAAGGGCAAACGCCAATAAAAGTACTAGAATCTTTTTCGTCTTCATACTTTCCCCCCTTATATTGTTTGTTGGTTAATATTGAACCCCAATTAATAATGGTTGTTTTAGAGTTGGCTACTCCATCACCTCCTTTCTAAGAATGGTTGAGTCGTTAATTCGTTGAATGGTTAAATTGTTTAGCTCCTTCAATTGACGATTTAGCATTTGCTCTTAAATCAATGAGACCAACGAACACTAGTAGGAAAATGGCCAAAAGTTAAAATAGTTTTTGACCTGCCACCATCGGTAGGCAAGTCCATTGGGCTCGTAGATCAAAAATGCGCAGATGGCCAGGCCAAAGGCCATTTCCTTGATAAAAGCAAAATGAATCAACACCTTGGGAAAATAGTCTGAGACGGGAATGACAGCAATCGCGAGAAGTTCCATAATAACTACCATAAAGAGAGAGCCGAAAATGGCCCCATGGATGGAACCCACCCCTCCAATCAGAATGACACCTACCAGCCACAGGGACCAAAACCACGGGAAATGTTCCGGGCTCAAGGCAGCCGTATTGCTTACCCAGAATGCACCCGCAATTCCCCCCATAAAACCTGCCACAAAAAAGGCGAGGAGTTTGTACCAGACGATGTTGATACCCAGGGCCTCGGCGGCAATATCGTTATCCCTAATGGCCACCCAGGCGCGACCCACCCTGGAACGGAGCAGATTGGCCAGGACAATGACCATGAGGGTGAGCAGAACGGCCATGACGTAGTAAATCTTCACATCGCTGTCGATGACCCATGGGCCGATCTTGATGGTGCCTGGGGGCAGAGAAAAGGCCTGACCTCTGCCGCCAATCCGGCTGACATACTGAGTCAGGATGAAATCCACGGTGATAAATTGAGCAGCCATGGTGGTCAGGATCAGGTAAAACCCCTTTACCTTTGCAGAAGGGAGGCCAAAAAGCACACTCCATAGACCGGCAACTATGCTCGCTACGATAATGCTTATGGGATAAGCCAGACCCCAATCCAGGAAGAATTGGGGCCAGGGAAACTGCAAGACGAGCATCGTGCTCGTGTAGGCTCCCACTGCGATAAATGCGGCGTGCCCCAGGGTGATCAATCCCGCAAAGCCGATAAGAAGCTGGACACCCAGAGCACCCAGGGCCGTGTAGCCGACCATGG
>Ga0209427_10000521_pt1 | contig 40955 bp, 30 predicted proteins | sample DeeMarSWOR136_30_FD_187465 | JGI IMG/M metagenome (GOLD analysis project Ga0209427, IMG submission 187465) | Marine sediment microbial communities from White Oak River estuary, North Carolina - WOR-1-36_30 (SPAdes) (version 2) | ecosystem: Environmental > Aquatic > Marine > Intertidal zone >...
CCATAGTTGAGTTTACATCGCCGACGACCAGTATAAGGTCAGGCGAAGTTTCAAACATGATTTTTTCCAACTCAATCATAATCGCCCCGGTCTGCTGGGCGTGGGATCCTGAACCGACGCCAAGATAGATTTTCGGTTCTGGAAGATCCAAATCCTTGAAAAATACTTTTGACATGACTTTGTCATAATGCTGCCCAGTGTGAACTAAAACGGGCTCAATTCCCTCAGCAGCTTCCATCAGTCGATGGATCGGGGCGATTTTCATGAAATTTGGCCTGGCGCCAACTATATTCAAAACTTTGATTGGTGTCCTTTGATGTCTTACCATGATGCAAGTCCTTAATAACTTATCATTTTTATTATATTTTTGTCTATTTGTGCTGCTCAGCTTAATAAAATAACAGCCCAACATTTAATGCTAACAATATTTGTACATTTTAGTGGTCATATATTATGAAATTCATCAATAAGTTAGGTTACCTATCGTATGCACCTGATTAAAGCGGATAGCACTATAAGCAATAACCTTAGTAGACAAAGGACAATACCCCGTGCCCACCTTATTATCAAATTCTTGTGCTGGCCGCCCTAATGTGCTGAACACTAAATGGGCATAGAAGCTGCTGTATTCAATTTTCATGTCAAATAAGATACTATGTCAAGGATTTTGTTGATTTTAAAAGTCCACTAAGGCTTTAAAGATAAAAGCAAGATTTTTAATAATTCAACAAATTAATAGAAGCAGCTCACCAGCCATCCCGTATTAATTATGATATTGTTAAAAACCGTGTCCAGTTACCTCAATAAATGATAAAGAACGAATACCGGGAGGCATTCTCATAGAGCGTGACGAATGGTTTAGAATTTAAAGTCTCTTAAGCCATGTAGTGGCGAAAGATTCTGAATGACTCTATCCAACGTTCAATGAGTTTGTACGATCTTGTCAGTTTTTAACTGGATCAGGGTGCTGAACTATTGCCATGCGAACTGAAGAGGAGTATTGGAGTGATGGATTAATGGAGAATTCCCCGATCCAATAATCCAATACTCCATCAATCCATCTTAATATCACTTCCATATTTTTAATTGTACAGCGAAGACACACTATTTTGAAAAGTTTAGTAATTTTACATCAATTTATTTCGATTCAAAAATATCAGCATAAAAGCCACGTCCAGAACCCAGTTTCACAATTTTGTAGAGATCATTGTGAATATTCCTGGTTAAATTTCGGGTGTCAACAACTGACTTTGAATGCTTTACAATAAATTCTGCGTCGTAACTTGAATGATCCGCCGTAATAACAACCACATCCTGTTGCATTAGCAATTCTTTGGACAAAGGCAACGATTTAAAATATTTATTTCCGACGGTTACTTCAGGAATGTATGGATCGTTATAGTTTAATTCTCTTATCCCTCTTTGGAGCAATAGTTCCATAATTTTCAAAGCAGGTGAATTCCTCTTGTCATCCACATCCTTCTTGAAGGCTACTCCAAGCATCAATACCTTTCCCGTCTGGATGGATGAATTTACATTGCCCAATGCCCGACGGATATTCCCGATCACATAAAAAGGCATATCTTCGTTGGTTTCTGCAGCTAACTCGATAAACTTTGTATGAAAATCGAACTCGCGAGCTTTCCACGCTAAATAATAGGGATCTACTAAAATACAGTGCCCGCCGATGCCCGGTCCTGGGAAAAATGGCATAAATCCAAATGGTTTTGTTGCTGCTGCTTCAATAACCTCCCAAATATCAATTCCGCCCATTCGATCACACAGACGGGCCATTTCATTCACAAGGGCGATATTCACGCTTCTAAAAATATTTTCTAATAATTTTTCCATTTCTGCAACGCGCGGATTTGAAACAACGTATACATGACTGACAATTTGTGAAATGGCTGTCTTGGCAATTTCAGTGCACTGGGTTGTAACGCCACCAACCACAACTGGGGTATTTTCTGTTGTGAATTTCTTATTACCTGGATCAATTCTTTCGGGCGAAAATGCAAGGTAAAAATCTTTCCCAACTTTCAATCCTGTTTCTTCCAGAATTGGGAGTACTACATTTTCAGTGGTTTCGGGGAAAGTGGTGCTCTTTAAAATAACTACCTGTTCTTTGCGAAGACCACGTGCAATATCTTTAGCTGAATCGATGATATAACTAATATCAGGATCTTTATTTATCGTAAAAGGCGTTGGCACACAAATGTAAATTACATCCAACTCTGGAATTGATTCATAATTAGTTGAAGCTACAAATTTTTTTAATTTTAACGCATTTTTAAATTTGCTCGGCTCGATATCATCAATATAATTTTCTCCTCGATCCAACTTCTCTTTTTTTATTGGATCAATATCGATACCAACGACTGAAAAACCTTTGATCGCATATTCAATAGCGATAGGCAGTCCAACATAACCCAGACCAATAACTGCAACTTTAGCACTTTTGTCAATAATTTTTTCTACTAATCCCATACTCACTCCGGTTTAATATTTTGATTAAAAATTATTTAGTTAATTATTTTTCGATATGGATTTAATTCTACTAAATCAAGGATTTAATCCATCAGGATTTTATTAATCAAAACCAAAAATAAAAAGCTTATGCCTTAATTTTTTTTCCTGAAGCGAAGATTCCATGATTTACTGTTAGCTAAAAAGAATTCAATTTAGATCTATATTAAACCAACGATTTTGAAGAATCTATTTGTTGATCCTGTAGATTTAAAAAACCATCATAGATCATTTCCATAATGTTCCTTATAGTACTTCAAATACTCCCCACTTTTAATATTTTTCCACCATTGCTGATTTTTTCTGTACCACTCGATGGTTAATTGCATCGCCTCGTCAAAAGAATAGTTCGGTTGCCAGCCAATCTTAGCTAATTTGGAACAATCCAACGAATAACGTCTATCATGGCCCGGACGGTCTTTGACATAATTGATCAAATCCTTTGATTTGTCTAATTTTTCTAAGATTATCTCAGTGATCTCTAAATTGTTTTTTTCATTGTTGCTGCCAATGTTATAAACTTCTCCATCAACTCCATTATTTAATATAAAATCAATGGCATCGCAATGATCCTGAACATAAATCCAGTCTCGAACATTTTTTCCATCGCCATATAGCGGCAGCTTTTTGCCTTCTATCGCGTTTGTTATAAATAGGGGGATAAGTTTTTCAGGATATTGGTACGGTCCAAAATTGTTGGAACAGCGGGTGATAATTACAGGCATATTGTAGGTTACAAAATAGGAATAGGCAAGTCTGTCGGCGCCTGCTTTTGAAGCGGAATAAGGACTGGATGGCATCAGCGGATCGGTCTCTTTAAAAGAGCCCTTTTCGATGCTCCCATAGACTTCATCCGTGCTGATTTGAATAAATTTTTTAATCGAATATTCCCGAGCGCTTTCGAGTAGAATAAATGTGCCATAAATGTCCGTTTTAATAAAATCATCGGGCGCTCCAATCGAGCGATCAACATGGCTCTCTGCTGCAAAATTGAGCACAAAATCACACCCCTTCATTAACTTTGATACAAGGTTACGATCACCAATATCACCTTTAACGAAAGTATAATTCGATTTGCTTTCAATATCTCGCAAATTATCAAGATTGCCTGCATAGGTTAATTTGTCAAGATTAATGATTTCGATTTCATTGTATTTTTCAAATAAATAATGAATGTAATTACTGCCAATGAATCCTGCACCACCGGTTATCAAATATCGTTTCATAGCTGAAATTCCCAATTTTTTATTTTGAGTAGTTTTATCAGAAATAAATTAATGTACCGAAGAGAATAAAAACCAATTACTTATTACATCATAATTCAAAATAAAAATAAGATCGAAAATTTACAAAATTCTCTTTTAAAAGTCAATGATTTAATTTTTTTTATTTGGTAGTTTTTAACTGAATTGGCTAAACTATAAATGACAATCAGATACATTAAAGATCTAGCGAGTCGCAATAGCTTTCACAAGTTGCTTCAGCAAACTGGGGGCAAAATCAGCGGTGAAAATGGCGCTGCTGCCCTGCTGGTTCTCCATCCCAATACACTCACTTTTCGAATGAAGAAATTGGAATTAAACAAAGGGAATTATTCATTCCCAACAGGATTTAATTCGTTAGCATTTTATGAGGATTATCTAGTGATGAGGATTTTTCAGTTCATTACGCAAAGACGCAAGAACGCAAATATTGTATTCTTTGCACTTTAGCGCCTTTGCCTAAAATTTTATGAATAAATTAAGCTAAATAAAAGGTGCCTTAAGTCTTATAAAACAAAGCATAAAGCGCTTTTTATTGGAAAGTTCCAAAAACCAGGTTTCCTCGAGAAACCTGGTTTTTTCTAAAATCTTGGGAATCCATAATAAAATTTTTAAATCTTGATTCAACTTATCCAAACTCAAATTATGGTAATCCAGAGCTAATCTCCGACACATCAGATTCTTCTTTGCTTTTTATCAAATCGGAAATATAGTGTAAATACGGAGCTAAAATTTTGTTCCGATTGGCGGTGGTACCGTCATAGGTAATGGATACAATTGGAATTCCGATATCTTTCTCAACCTTTTTAAAAATTGATTCGCTGACCAAGCCTGGACAGCAAAAAATTGGATTAACATGGATAAACAATTTCAATTCTGGATAGTGGTCGAGTAGGCTGTAGATTTTCATGATGTTTTGTGCTGTTTCACCTCCATGTTGTAATGATAAACTATATTTCTCTAATTCTTTAAAAATAGAATCATCAAATTTTAGAAATTCCTCCTGAATAATCTCATTCGCGATATGAAAGAACCGCCTCTCGAACTTTTCCAAGACTTCAATTAATAATTTATCTCTTAAATATTTCAAGTAACTGCCATCTTCCCATAGCCGATAGTTATGTTTGATAGCCAACATACGCAAAATATAGGTGAATGGTGTCACAACAATTTCAGCACCATAGTTTTCAAGTTCAGCGATAAGCTGTTGATTGAACACATCGTTATCGCGAACATATAGATCACCAATAATGCTAACCTTTGGGCGATTGCCATAAGATTTATTCAGGGGTATTTTCTGGAATTCCTTGATAATATCTTTGAACACTTCTTCCTTCGATTCGCACCTTGCAATGCAGCGATAAAGTTTTTGGTGAGCGACTTCAATCATTTCGTACGTCTTTCCTGGTACCACTTCGTAGGGTCGTATTTTACAACCGATTTTCCGTACCAAACCGCCCAAAAGATAACTGCAATATACATCATAAATGAGTTCAAAAGGCAGTCCCCTCATCTCGAACTCTGTCGCGAATATTTTTACATTTTCAAAACCATCACCTCTTTGCTCGAGCAATTGCTTCATCATTAAGGGGTACTGTGGAAAGTTACAGGATAATCGAGTAATAGCGTTCAGAAAAATCGCTGTATTGTCAGGTTCAAGATTATATTTTTGAATCGTCTCAATTGCCCCCGAAGCAATCGCACTGATGGGCAAACACTGTCCATCATTCAGCCTGAGACTGGATTGGATACTGGTTTCCGTCTCTTCAATCAATAACGAGTGATAACCTCCATTTTCAAATGCAGCACAAATCAAACTACAACTCAATCGATCGTAATTCGGAATTAAAACGGTTCCTTGCCTATTATATTTCCGAAGAACACCTTTTTGCGCTTTTGTTTTCACAGCAGAACCTTTCTGATGATAATGGTTCCGAAATGATCTGGTCGCTGCTTCAATTCTCGTTTCGTAACCAATGTCAGACCCATGTTCATCAATTTGTAGAATGAGATACGGTTTTCCGTAGTTATCCATAATTTCTTTGAAATAATTGAGAACAAACGAATCCGGCGAGCACTTGAAAGCGGTAAGAATTACTGGGTAAAGCTCATGGTTCTGGCAAATGTATTCTGCTGATTTTAAAATCTGCTCGCCAAATTTCCAATGGTTCCAATTAATAAACTCCTTTGCAGCCTCGTCTAATTGAATTTCGGAAAGTGGCAGCATGTCCTGATAATATGTGCTGATTCCCAGTTCATTAAACTTCTGAGGGATATTTTTATTGATCCCGGCATCAAGAATTAAATAGGGTCTACCTAATAAAACAACTGAAATATCATCGAATAAATTTTGTTGATGTTGAAAAATACTGACCAGTTGCTGCCTTTGCTCGATAAACCACTGCCAGGCTTCAACATAAGCTTTTCGAATTTCACTAGGCGTGTGAATAAGCTTCAGATCGTGGGGTAGGCTTTCATAAAACTGTCGAATATTGTACATCGTCGGCCTGGTAAAATCGATAATGGGTGCAATGCATTTAGCTTTTAAATTTAATTCTTCAATGTTCTGAACCAGTGCAACAGCATAATTGGAATAATAGCAGTACAATTTTGGAACATCTGCATCGCCATTTTGAAACATGTGCGGTAAAAACATGTAATCAGAATTTTTGCACAGATTATGAACATGCCCATGCCAGTAAGCAATCGGAGCACAAAATTCAGCGCCAGCGATCTCCTTGCCTTTTTCAATGAACTCAGCATCTGATCTTGAAATAATAACATTATGTCCTAACTTTTTAAAAAATAATTGCCAAAATGGAACGAATTCCAACAGGTACAGCGCATTGGGTATTCCAATTGTGGATTCAATTTTTTCTTTAGTGCTTTGTATTTCCTCTTGCGTAAATGCATAAATTCGATGCCGCAATTCCAGAACATTCATACTAAAGCTTTGTTTTAATTTATCGATTGGGACATCCAGGTTCAGATGTTTAATTTTATCTAATGAAATCGAAAAATGAATCTGCTTAAGTTTTTCCAATGAGATATCTAAATTTAACCTTTTGAAAGCTGCGATGATCGATTTCTTTTCCTTCTCAAATTGAAACGATATTTTTTCTTCGATCAAGTTCCCAGCGTTAAAGACTTTCCTTCGATTGCTCAGTAAATTGAATCCAGATTTTTTCTTCGTCTTTCGTGAATTATCTGAATCATCTCTACCACACAAATAGCCCCAAACAACATCCCCATCTGTCATTTTTATTCTTTTGAGCTTACAATGATTTTTGCAACCATCGCAGACTTCATCCAAAACCTCAGGTGATTCTTTGTAAAAATCGATTCCACGAAATTTGGATTTTAAAATTTTTTTTGATGCTTTCGTATCTGTAATTACTGAAGACTCAATAACTTTCAGCGTTTCGCTTTTTTCAGTTTCTAACATCTCTATATTTTCTTCCTTCAATAGCAAACATACACCCAATGCACCTGTTAAATGACAATATTTTGATACGAAAATCGGCTTCTGCAATTTCTGTTCAAACGCCATAACAAGTGCATGATTTTTAGCCGTCGCACCTTGAAAACAGATAACATTCCCGATTTTATTCAGATGAGCCACTTTTGACAAATAGTTATCCCTCACTGAATGCAGTACTGCGGCGAGCAATTCCTGTCGGGAAAAGCCCTGGCTGATAAAGGAATTCAAATCTCTTTCCATAAAAACAGTACAGCGGTCGCTAGTAAGCGGAGCGGCTTTCCCAATTGCTTGCTCAGCATAGTCAGATAATGGTACATTCAACCGTTTTGCCTGTTCCTCGATGAAACTCCCCGTGCCTGCTGCACATACATAATTCATCACTGAAAAAGTCACCTGTCCGTCCTTCATGACAGTGAATTTAGAATCCTGCCCACCTATTTCAATAATCGTATCGACTTTTGGATTCAACGCATAAGCTGCCCTTGCATGTGCCGTAATCTCATCGATCGCCATTTCTGCGCTAATTACCTTTTGGATAAATTTCCTTCCCGAGCCAGTCGTGCCAACACCAAAAAAATCGAACTCAATACCATATTTTTCCTCGATTTCCCGAAGCACTTGCAGCAAATCCTGGGTAGCTGTAATTGGTTGTCCCCTGGTGCGGGTATATAATCCCAATAGAATATTCTGCTCCTTTTTCCGTGCATCCAAAACAACGGCTTTGGTGCTGGTAGAACCAATATCGATCCCCAGAAAAACAGGAACAACTCCGGGTTGCTGTGGCACGTTATAAAGATCGACTTCAACATTGTGTAAAATGTAGTTCTTATGATCTTCAAAATTTGGGAAAATAGTAAGTTCAGCTTTTAGAGGAGGAAAAAAATACAGCTTTTCTTTGTTTTGTTCTTTTAGAAGAGTTTCGAAGGAAAAACTTACACCAGGCTTTTGCGACTGAGCCATTATTGCACACCCCATTGCTCCGATTAATTCCGCGTTTTCTGGTATGATAATTTTGCTCCCGATTATTTCTGAAATGTACTGCATCACCTTTACATTTTTACTCACACCACCGACTGCAACAACGGGCTGACGCAATTTAACTCCTTTGACCAACGTATCGGTAATGTTGTGTGCCAGTCCCTTACATAATCCTGCTGAAATCGCTTGCACAGAATAGCCCTGCTGCTGGCAGTGAATGAGATCGGTTTTGGCGAATACGGCGCAACGGGTGGCAATTTTGGGTGGTTCTCCATGAAACGACTCAGCCAACTGACTTAATTCAGCACTGCCAGCCAATCCCAATCGCTCTGCTTGTTGATCGAGGAAGGCGCCGGTTCCTGCTGCACATGAGGAATTGGAAATATACTTTTGATACCTGCCATTTTCATCGAACAGGATAAGTCCGAACGTTTCCCCTCCAATGGTAAATACAGCGCCCACATTTTTTACTTGAAACCTCACGCCTTCGATAAGAGCGATCTGCTCGTTTACACTGAGTCCCTGGTTGAAGAAATCACTTGACTTGTGGTTAAAAGCTATGTTTTGTACTTTCGAAAAATCGATCGAACTGAGATGCTCTTGAAGCGCAGAAAAGATATCCCCCCTATGGAAAATATACTCGCTGTGAACGATTTTTCGGTCTTGATTGATGATGACATAGCAAAGGGAAACAGAGCCAATATCAATACCGAGGTAAAGTATATCTTTTTCCTCTGTTACCATGGGGCTCTTCCTCCTATAGTAGTTTGCTATGAGAAATATATCAAACATTTCGGAATGATGCAATTTAAAGTTTGGATGAGGGAGGATTAATTTTTTTTTAATTAAATTTTCAATAACTTAAAGAATAAAGTCCTTGCATTTTTGGAAAAATCGTTTATTTTTAATATATAGCCAAAATAAAAAAGCAAGAGAAATAGAAAATATTATAGATGAAAATATTAACCTGTTCATGAGTAATGAATAAGAATTGGGAATCCAAAAAATTAGGTAAAGAAAAAATTAAATGCTGAAAAGTTAATAAAACAACAGATGGAAAAAAAGTGAGTAGTTGATCAAAGTCAATATATATGATTTAAGTAGAGATACATAGATGTTTTATTTTATTTTGCTGTTATTCTTTTTCCTAACACTTATTTATGCTTCAAAAATTCTATTTTTTTATTTTGGTTTGTTTAGATTGAAACCAGGCAAAAACGAAAAGATATATTCTGTATCAGTCCTCATTCCAGCAAGAAATGAGCAACATAATATCTCAAAGTGCCTGGATTCGCTGTTGAACCAGGATTACCCTCGAGATACATTAGAAATTATTGTCATTGATGATGATTCGGAAGATAGGACTGCTGAAATCGTTCAAACATATTCATCCCAATATCCTTTCATTCAACTCATCTTTTTGGGTCCATGTCCACCCGGTGTTTCGCCTAAAAAACGGGCACTTCAGGTTGGTGTTGAAGCTGCTGAGGGAGAAATTGTATTCACCATCGATGCTGACTGTTGGGCCTCCCCTAATTGGATTTCACAAATGATTACTCATTTTGAACCAGAGGTGGGAATGGTTGTTGGATTAGTTGAATTTACACCAGAGTTAGAAAAATCTTTTTTTCATAAAATTCAATCACTTGAATTTATTGGGCTGACGACTGCTGGCATCGGCAGTATTGGGGCAGGTGATCCCATCATTGCCAATGGCGCGAATTTTTCTTTTCGCCGAAAGACTTTTAAGGATGTAAAGGGTTATCGAGGCGAAGACCACATTATTAGCGGTGACGATGATCTATTACTGCAGAAAATCGATCGATCCACGGATTGGAAAATCAGAGCGTCTGTTGCTCCCGAAACATTTATCTTTACCCATCCTGTTTCTGATTTGAATGACTTTATCAATCAAAGAATTCGTTGGGCTTCCAAAGCATTTGTATATAGAAAAATTTCTCTGGTTCTATTTTTAATATCAGTCCATTTATTTTTTCTTTTGCTATTTATTGCATTGCCATTTTCTTTTCGTTTCCCTCTTTATTTCCCGTTTCCCATTATAGCATTTTCAATTAAGATGTTTGTTGACTTTTTATTGATATTGAAAGGCACAGCCCTTGTGAGGCGCAAGGACTTAAGGAAATATTTTTTTGTTACTGAAATTTTTCAGATTCTTTATATTCTTTATGTTGGATTTGCTGGAATACTGGTTAAATTTAATTGGAAAGGGAGATGAGAATTTTTAAAGTTCCACAAATCATAGGTAAAATTTTTCCTGAAATTTATTGGACCTTTCCTGATAAATCTGGTCATGTTTTTCTCACCTTCGATGATGGTCCCGATATGCGTTATAGTCCAAAAATATTGAAAATTCTTGAACAGGAAGATATTTCTGCTACATTCTTTGTTCTTGGAAATAAGGCGGAAAAGAATCCATCACTAACCAAACAAATTCATCAGGGAGGTCACGAAATTGGTATTCATTCTTGTAAGCATCAAAGTCTATTTTTTCAATCGAGAAGTTCTATTTACAATCAGTTAGACAAAAGCAAACGAATAGTTGAGGAAATCATCAAGGACGATGTATTATATTTTCGACCACCATACGGCTGTCTTACGCCGCAGGTAATTAGAATTTGTTCAGAACTTAATTTAAAGCCTGTCATGTGGAATATTTTAACTTATGACTTTGATCTGAGAGTTTCAGACAACTTTATCTTCAATCTGATTGGTAAGAACGTAAAAGGTGGAGCCATTATTGTTTTGCATGATGGAAACTATAACAGTGATCGCACAGTTAGAATTCTGGAATCGATTATAAAAATTTTAAAGGAGAAGGGATTTCAATTAAATTCAATTTCAAAATAAAATTATTGATATTTTAAAATATTTTATTATATTTAATGGTATCGGAATTTCAAAGTTTTAAACAAAAAAATAATACATAAATTCTGAGTACCTGGAACCTCAATTTATTGGGTTCATTCTTCATTAATTCCACGGATTCGCAGCTATTAAGATCGTCCATGCTAATTTTAGTTTTCTCTATCATAATTATTCTAACTCTAAGTTATGGTTTGCTGATATTATTACTATATTTGGGCTTGTTCTTTCTTAAATCAGGGAAAAATAATTTTCAATATTTTGTATCGGTTGTAGTTGCAGCTCGAAACGAAGCGAAAAATATCCACAGTTGTCTGGAAGCACTGGTCAATCAGTCATACCCTTCAGATCAATATGAAATTATCATTGTTAACGATCGATCAGGTGATGAAACAGCAACGATTGTTGAAAGCTATGGCAAACAATATTCCCAGGTAAAATTGGTACAGGTGAAGGATTTACCACAAGGTATTTCACCAAAGAAACATGCCCTGGCAAAAGGTATCGACGCTGCTGAAGGTGAAATTATTTTAACAACAGATGCGGATTGTGTTCCAGCAGCAGGCTGGATTCAAGGGATGGTGCGTAATTTTGAGCCTGAAGTTGGATTAGTTGCTGGATTTTCACCGTTGGAAAAAAATGTGAAGGAAACCATTTTTTCCAAGTTATTGACATTGGATTCGCTCTCATTAGCAGCAGTTGCCGCTGGCAGTTTTGGGCTTGGCAAGCCTCTCACCTGTAATGGACGAAATTTGGGCTATCGAAAAGCAACTTTTCAATCGATCAATGGTTTTAAATCCATTCAAAATTTAATATCTGGTGACGATGATTTACTGCTACATTTAGTAAGTCAAAAAACAGATTGGAAGATTCGCTATTCAATTAATTGTCAGACGCTGGTACGGTCCAAAATTCCGACCAATTTCAAGCAATTTGCTAATCAGCGGATCCGACATGCTTCAAAGGGGCGTCACTACTCTAAATGGATTAAATTGTTTCTTGTGGGAGTTTATCTCGTCAATTTAATTTTATTGATTATGTTACCTGTGTCATTTTTTATATCTAACATTTTTTTAATCTGGTTACTATGTTGGTTGATAAAGAGCTCGAGTGAATTTCTTCTCATAAATCGATTTGCTAAGTTATTTAATTATAGGAAGATTTTAACCGTTTTCCCTGTTGCAATGTTATTACACCTGCCTTATGTTGTGGTTTTTGGGCTATGGGGTTATGTGGGAAAATTTCAATGGAAGGAAGATATTTTTAAAGCTGAGGTGGATTAATCGGTTACAAAGCAACTTACGGTGGGAAATTCTGAGAGTTAAAGATATGAGTCTACTCTAAAAAATTTTAATCGCTAATTTCACCAATTAAAACAAATTGATTTTATTACAGTTAAATTTAGCGAAATTTGAAAAATTAGCAGAATTAGTGGTTTTTAGAGTGCACTCAGATATAAAAAAAAATTATCAGAATTGGCTAAATTCCAAACCCCTCCCAAATAAATCACAAATTCCAATAGGTAAAACAAACAGGTTTGGAATTTGATTTTTAGATCATTGGGATTTATTTGTGATTTGTTTTTTGAAATTTGGAATTTGTCCATTTGATCTCAGGGTTTAATTTATAATTTAGTGGTGCACTGAGTGTTTGATTTTCTTTTTTATCTGATCACTGCAATCTATTTTTTCATTATTTTAGGTTTTTTAGTTGGACTTTTTTTCCCTAACAAACGCCAGAGTTCAAAAAAATATCATGTTTCAGTTGTTGTAGCGGCACGAAATGAAGAACAGAACATTGGCAATTTACTTTCTGAATTGGTACAACAGACGTATCCTGCAGCGTTATATGAGATCGTTATCGTTAATGATGAATCAGATGATAAAACAGGTGAAATTATTGATAAATTCGCTAGCCAATATGATAATGTAAAACATATCCATGTATTACCTGATACTGAAACGGGTTTGACTGCTAAAAAGAATGCCTTAAATCAAGGAATTCAACAGAGCACAGGCGAATTGATCTTATCTACAGATGCTGACTGCCATGTAAAGCCTACATGGATCGAGACGATGGTTTCCTATTTTGTCGATGACGTTGGAATGGTTGTAGGATTTTCTCAACTTGGCGATACGAATTATCATTATTCATTTTTTGGAAAACTTCAGACTGTGGATTTCTTATCTCTGATGGCAGCGGCTCAGGGATCATTAAATTTAAATATTCCCTTGGCTGCCTCAGGACAAAATTTAGCATATCGTAAAACTGCTTTTGAGGCAGCAGGTGGTTTCGATAAAATTAAACATCGGATATCAGGCGATGATATCCTGCTGCTCCAATTGATACGCAAATATACAAATTGGAAAATCAAATTTGTTCCGTCAGAAAATGCATTTAACTGGACGCAACCTGAAAAAACGATCAAATCATTTTTAAATCAACGAAAACGCTGGGCTTCAAATGGTTCGTACCAAATTCGGCTGAATCCCATATTTTTTTTCTTTATTATTAGCGTTTTTATTACAAATTTAATCCTTTTGTTGGGTACGCCAATATATTATTTGCTTAATCACACAATAGAAGCACCTCTTATTTGTTTATTTATTAAGTTCTTAATTGAATTTCTAATAACTCTAAAGGGAAGTTTTGTTTATCAACGGATAGACTTGATAAAATATTTTCCAATCTGGGCAATATTGCAATTGTCTTATGTGATATTTACCGGATTGGTGGGTACGCTGGGATGTTTTATCTGGAAAGATAGAAAATATTTTCAGGAAATTACAACTTTCAGGACCGGTTTTGAATGAAGTGGATACAGCCGACAATTAAAGGTTTTTCTCACGCATTAAAAAAACAGCCATTGAATTCAAGCAGTGAAATTCGATTGACACGATTGTGCAGTCAAAGATGTCGCCAATGCAGTGTTTATGAACGAAAGACCATTCCAGCCACTATGAATCTGGGAGAATTTAAAATCGTTGCTAAGCGACTGCGAGATTATGGAGCATATATCGGATTCATTTCTGGTGGTGAAGCAACTCTCGTCCCTGAACTCGATAAAATATTAATCGAAGCAAAACAGACATTTTCAGTTGCAACGACGTTAGTTACCGGATTATATAATAGGAAAAAAATAATTCAATACATTGGGACTATTGCCCTGGAAAATAATATCAATATCCAGACTTCATTGGACGGTTTAGGTCCACTTGGTGATTTTCTAAGGGGAGTCAGAAATTTTTCAGAAACAATTTTAAGTAATATGAAATGGCTTGCTGACCATCGCAACGGTTCAAGCTCGCTTCTTTATGCCAATATTGTGCTTAATAATTTAAACTTAGATCAAATCCCGGAACTAATTAAACGAGCACGAGACCTTGGCTGGAAAACGACGATCGGTCTTTATCATACTTTAACAGAAACTACTCGTTCGGATGATGCAATGCGATTGCGACCTGGAAAACGGCTTAAAAAAGTACTACAATTTCTCGATGGGAATCACGATATAATGAATTTGAATTCCTTTATTAAAGGAATTGAACCATTTATCGATGGCAAACAAAAGAAAATTTGCGCCTTTGTTGACTCCCCTGTTCTTGCTACGAGAGTAACCATTATGGAAAATGGTGACGTTCATCTCTGTTATGGGGCTCCCATCGGAAATATCTTTGAAAATAGCCTGGAGACTATTTTTTCAAGTGAGCAATACCATCAGCGACTTGATGTTTATCGAAGGTGTAATGGATGTTGGACTACATGTTATACTCAGCGATATCTGCTTGTACATCCACCTTCTTTCAACGAATTGGTAAATAACTTTAAAAAAATTAGACAAACCAAAGGAGGAAAAGAGTAGGGTTGGAACAGCATACAAAAGTTGAAAGGCGAAGACATCCAAGAATTTATCCTGATCGTAAAACTCAACCGAAAGTCAGCTTCAGTTTGAATAATCATGAGAAAATAAAAATTGAAGTTGTGAATATCAGCCAGGGCGGAATACTTGGATATACATCCAAGACCAAGGATTTTATTGGAAGCAACCACAAGAAATTAGAAGAAATTGAAATTGCTTTTCCTGGGGAAAAAACATTTCATTGCTCTGGAAAAATACTGCGCGTTCAACCTTCTCGCGAAAGCCATAAGTTCTTTTGTGCGTTACAATTCAGTGAAATCGGATTTGACGAAAATGATAATCTGTTAAATGTTGGAGAAAGGATCGAACATGCCCTTCGACCGATTGAGGAAACGATTATACCTGATCAGCAATTGATCACTCGTGTCGAAAAAACAGAAAATTATATGAAATCGACAGATCCAAAATTAAAGGCTGAATTACAAAAAAATGTCTACGATGCATTTGACGATATTACTGCTAAATTATCGTTAGAAGAAAAATGGTGGTTTTTTGAGATAATTGATGAAATGAAACGACATGAGCCTGATTATCCAGAGGAATTAAAAAGAGCGTTTGTGAATTTATGTCGTGTTGGTCTGAAGCATTCTTTGAAGGAGCCATAAATTTGGTAATTGAGTGAATAGGTAATTGGGTAATAAGGTAAGTAGGTAATCAGGTTAGGGCAGTTATTGAAAGAACCATAGATGTGTATAAGAATGAAAACTGAACCAAATCACGGTTGAAAACAAATCATTGGAGCGGGATTATAAACGATCTCTATCCGTGGAAAAATATTAAAAAAATTTTTGGAAGGAGGAAAAATGAACTGGTACCTTTATCTTATTCTGGCTTATATTCTGATTCTGATGGGATTTAATTTCTATCGTTCTAAAAAGGTCAAAAACCAGGACGACATGATGGTCGCTGGCAGGTCCCTCAGCGTCAAAGTAATGGTTTTCACCCTGATCTGTACCTGGATCGGTTCGGGTACATTTATCGCTGGGGCTGAATTTGCCGCTAAAGCGGGCTGGAGTGCTCTCTGGTTGCCTGCGGGTGCCTGGTTTGGGATTATTGTCATCTACTTTCTGGCTGCTAAAATTCGGACATTCGGGAAATACACCATCGGAGATATTCTTGAAGTTCGCTATGGCAAATTCGCCCGGTTGTTTGGCGCCTTTGCTCTGATTGTCAGTTTCACCGCCATTGTCAGCTATCAATTTAAAGCCGGCGGTTACATTTTGAACGTTATCTCGGACAATCAGATTTCTGTTGAGACGGGACAATTTCTGGCAGCAATGTTTGTCATTATCTTCACCGCTACGGCTGGAATGATTGCTGTCGCCTATACTGATCTACCTAACGGGATTATCATTTTGTTAGCCTGTTTCATCGCTACACCGATTGTCGTTTACAATGCCGGCGGTGCAGCAGCCATGCAAAGTCTTCCCTCTGATCATCTAAGAGTCATCAATCAGCAGTTCGGAGAGTTCCCTGTACTAAAAGCCGTCAGTTACTTCCTTGCAACGATGTTGTTGCTAATGGGCGTTCAAAGTATGTACCAAAAATTTTACAGTGCCAAAACCCCGAAAGATGCTCGAACTGCTGTTTCTCTTTGGGTGATTGGTACAATATTCGTGGAGACAGTAGTTGTGGTGATTGCGGTGTTTGCTGCCAGCAAATTCTGGCCTCAAATCAAAGCATTTTTAGCCGGCGATACGGCTAATGGAATGGATCCTGCTTCTATTGTTATTCAGGCAGGTAGAAGTTTAGTTCCACCTTACATTGGGGTACTACTGATTGGCGCTGCCTGTGCTGTCGTCATCTCCACCGGCATGAATTATCTATTATCTCCAACAACTAATATCATGCGGGATATTTATCAGCAATTTATCAATCCCGATGCTGACCAGAGAACCATGGTTGTTTTGCAGAAAATTGTTATCGTCCTCATCGGTGTCCTTGCCTATTTACTCTGTACCAAACTCACCTCGGTTTTAGAGATGAGCTACTTTGCCTACACGATTTACGGTGTGGCGATTACACCAGCATTAATTGCTGCCCTATCATGGAAAAGAGCAACCAAAGCGGGTGGATTGGCTTCCATTATTAGTGGTTCAATAGTTGCCTTTGGATTGTATCTTGCTGGTTTCATCTGGCCATCTATCATGGTGCCTCATGGTGATCCCAATGGTGATCCGTTTGGACTTCCGTTGATTTATCCTGCTTTTATTGTATCGCTGGCATCACTGGTTATTGTTAGTTTGGTTACCAAACCGCCGAAGAAAGAAGAAATTAAAGAATTATTTACAAAAGAAACTTAGGGAGTGAGATAAAAAAATTTACTTAGTATATCGTTATAAGCCTTTGTTTTTTTGAGGTCGACAAAATACAAATGGGAAAGTTGTTTAAGAGGTTGGATAAAATAATATGAACATTTGAATCCTGACTGTCTTGTAAAACGATAAACAAAAAAATAAGAAAAATGATTTATTTTGTCTAACCTCCTTAATCGCACATCCTTAATACACAAACAAAGCTGCGAGTCATTTTATCTGGTTCGGAGCTTTGTACTATTATCAGTATTGCGAAAATACTTCATTGAAGATAAGAGTAATGTACTTTCTGAAACCATCTCTCTGCTTATTGATTATCATAAAGTCTAATATCATTTTCTCTCAAACAAGTTCTTTTTCTTATCCCTGGTTGAACCATAAAAAAATCTTTGAAACTATAGAAAGCCGCTTTCCACCTCATAGTGGATTTCAACGTGTACGAGTTCCACCAAGTAGCTTCAGCCAATGGTTACGAGGTCTGCCTTTACTTCCCGATAGTACACCAGTGAGAGACTATCTCGGACAAATTAAAGTTAAAGCAAAGGATACAACATTAGCAGCAGTTATTAATTATAATATTCGTGGCAAAAAATTAGAACAGTGCATGGATATTATTAACCGATTCAGAGCGGAATATTTAAGGTCGCATAACCGTCATGAAAAAATCGCTTTCTATTTGCCTACCAATTTTCTTCTAAAATGGAGCGATTGGAAGCAAGGATTTCGACCGCATCATCAAGGAATTAAAATTACTTTGGTGAAGAATCATCCCCCTGATTCATCACTGGCTTGTTATGAAAAATATTTATGGGAAATATTTTACCATAGCAATTCACAAACTGCCTATTTTAATTTCCCTAAAATAGAACCTGAAAATATCCAAATCGGTGATTTTATCGTAAATAAAGGACGTCGCGGACATGCTGTGTTAATCGTTGATCTGGCTACCGATAGCAGTGGTAATAAAATCGCACTAATAGGTCAAGGTGGTACGCCAGCACAGCAATTTTATCTGTTAAATTATGAAAAAGGCCATCCTTGGTTTCCAGTAAATTCAGATGATGAATATCCACCCTTGCCGATTAAGAAAAAAATGTATTGGATTGGACTAAGACGTTTTGAGTAAAAATCTATTTTTAATGAAGATGCATGTATTATCACTAAAAAGTTTTGACAAATGAAAATCATCATCTCCCAAATCAAATGCTCACTTGGAGATGTTTCAACCAATATAGACCAGATTGCTTCGCTTTCGCAGAAAGTGTAGGAAAATGAAGTAACTGAGCAATGGATTCACTGGTAATCCAGTCATGCGTCAACACTCAATCAATCCAAAATCTTGCCATTCCGAAAAATCAACAAATTTATCCTTACAACATTAGATTTCTCTTCAACACTAATTCTTATTGTTTCTCTTGACTTTAAATTTATTTTTTTTTATATTATCAATCCTTTAATATAATTGTGAGGGATACGTATGTTAATTTATCGAAAAGTAAAATGGTTCTCGTCAATAAGATGATTCAAATCCTGGAATCATTCTATGGAAAATATCCCTATTATAATGAGAAATGCGTAGTGGCTGCATATATCGGTTACTGGGGAATTATGGGATATCAGACCCTAATTTCTGTTCAGCCTTATTTTATCACCGGCGACCATACATTCGGTGATCTTTTCGTTCGTGAGCTGATACATCAATGGTGGGGAGATTTCGTGACTCCGAAAGATTTTCATCATAGCAGGATTGTTGAATAAGTACTCATTTCATAAATGGTAAAAAAACAAACAAAATTTCATGGCATTGCAGTTTCTCCAGGGATTGGCTGGGGCAAAGCTTGCATCTTAGGTAGTGCTCCCAAAATTGCACGAAGAAAAATCCGTGTCGGGCAGGTAATGCGAGAGCTATCTCGTTTATCCCAGGCGATAGAAATGTCGCGAGCACAATTAGAAGATTTAAAAAAGAAGATAATTGCTAAATTAGGTTCAAAAGAAGCAGATATTTTTGAAGCCCATCTGCTATTTCTGAACGACCCGATATTTTTGGCACAAATTCAGAAAAAATTGGTGGAACAGCGGATCAATATCGAAGCAGCAGTTGATGATGTTATTCAAGAATCGATTACAACTTTTTCCTCTACGCAAGATACATATCTTAAAGAACGAATTCAAGATATTCGCGATGTGGGGCGACGAATTCTGGATAATTTAATCGGATATTCACAACAATGCATGATTGGTGAGGAATCCGACTTAGTCATTATATCACCTGAAATTACCCCTTCGCAGGCTGCCAGTTTTAATACCAGTCAAATTAAAGGATTAATTACTGAAAAAGGTGGGCCAACCTCCCATGCTGCTATTTTAGCGAGATCACTTGGCATTCCTCTAATAACAGGAATTCCCAATTTAGCCAGTTATGTCGAAATTTCCACACCAATTCTAATGAATGGTTATACCGGGGAAATCATCATCAATCCGACGTTTAAGCAGGTTCAGAAGTATCGGACGTCAATTAAAAAATTAGATGACAAAAAGCAGCAGGAAAAGAAAGTTGTTGGTCTCCCCCCAGTTACTAAAGATGGACATAAAATAAAGCTATTAGCAAATATCAGGTCAGAAGAGGACATCGAATTAGCTCAACTGTTTCATGCTGAAGGGATTGGGCTTTATCGAACAGAAATTCATTTTATTAATAGAAGTGAATATCCATCCGAGGAAGAACAATATCATCATTACCGTAATATCGTTGAAAAAATGGCTCCGTATTCTGTGACCATCCGAACCATGGATGCCGGTGGAGACAAAATAAGTTCATATTTTACCAGTAATCATAGATTTCATGAACGAAATCCATATCTTGGCTTACGCGCAATCAGGCTATCTCTGAAGTATCCAGAAATTTTCAAACAGCAGCTACGAGCGATATTGAGGGCAAGTGTATTCGGGGAAGCTAAAATATTATTACCGATGATTGCCAGTGTGGAGGAGATTAAGCAGGTGAAACGGTTGCTGTACCAATCAAAGAGAGAGCTTGGGAACAGAAATCTAACTTTTAAAGAAGATGTGCAAATTGGTGCAATGATTGAAATTCCTTCAGCGGCACTGACAATGGATCACATCTTAAAAGAAGTGGATTTTATAAGTGTAGGAACCAACGATCTTATTCAATATACCCTGGCAGTAGATCGTGGCAATGCGCAGGTCAGTCAACTTTATGAGCCGCTACATCCTTCCGTCCTTTATTTGCTGAAACATATTGCCGATGCAGCCAGAAGGGCTGAAAAGGAGATCAGTATCTGTGGTGAAATGGCAGGGGATGTTCGTTATTCGAAACTTTTATTAGGGCTGGGCTATACACATCTTAGTATGAGTTCTTTTTTTATTCCACAGGTGAAGAGATTAATTCGTTCAATCTCTATGGATGAAGCGAAAAGTTTAGCGAATAAAGTTATGTCATTGAATGAAATAAGGAAAATAAAAATCTTGATACAAAATGATAATGCATTCAAATAAGTTTAATTTTTCTCTTGCAAAAAAAGTAAAATTAATTGCTGAAGACCGAAAGAGATATCCTTCTCACAACAAAAATATAAGACTACCTTAATCTTATTTTTCTCACTCACAGAATGTTTCAGTCGCATCTAAGCTATATAAATGTTGATTTTTAATCAAAATGAATTTTATACTTGCTTTTTAAATTCGATAGCCTTATTATTATTTAAAGCAGAAATATGTTATTTTATATTAACATTAGATTTTACTGTTTTAATAGTTTTAGAAAATAATAATAGAGAAGCAATATAAAAAATTGTATACAGCATTAAACTAAGATCAAAGTGGTATTGGTATTGAAACAAACTTCGGATTTAGTACACCGTTTCATAATTTTTTGTAGAATCTATAAAAGGCTGACGCCTTAATTCCAGTCCGACAAAATAAGCAAAAGAGAAGGAATTAATCCGTCAGATTTTATTTTTTAAGACTTGTCTGGTCTAAACCATTAAGAAAATTTTTAAGATGGAACACTTATTACATAAACTCTGAATCAACTACCAATTCTTAATTCTGAGATTGTTCTGAGAAAGGGAACAAATAAATAGAAAAAAATTAAAGCGAAAGGGATAAGATGGATATTTTTGACAAATGTTACAGCGATGGTGGATATTTTGGGCAGTTCAGGGTCAAAAATGATCGTTTTTTTACCATGCCAATTCTGGAACCGATACCTGGAACACGTATGGTTTTTAATGGAAAAAAGGTTGTCCAATGGTCAATTAATAATTATCTTGGTCTTGCAGAAAATGAAGAAATCAAAGCATTTGCAGTTGAAATGGTGAAGCAATACGGTACCAGTGCACCGATGGGATCCCGTATGATGACTGGCAATACTCAACGTCATATCGAGCTTGAAAATGCATTAGCCGAATATTTAGAAAAAGAAGCTGCTATTTTATTTAATTATGGTTACTTAGGCGTTCTGGGTACCATTGCATCGCTAACTGACAATAAAGACATCATTTTAATCGATAAACTTTCCCATGCCTCAATGGTCGATGGAGTACAAATGGCGTCAGCCCAATTTCGAGTATTTAGGCATAATGATATGGATCACTTAGAAAAACATCTTAAGCGGGCGAACCGAGATCGAAGGGGCGGTATTCTGATCGTTACCGAAGGCGTTTTTGGGATGCGAGGCGATGTGGCTGACCTTCCAGGCATCTGTGAACTCAAAGAAAAATTTGGCGCCAGGCTTTACGTTGACGATGCCCATGGATTCGGAGTTATGGGAGAGAATGGTCAGGGAACTGGATCATATTTCGGAGTTCACGATCAGTTAGATATCTATTTTGGCACATTTGCCAAGGCATTTGCTGCAATCGGTGGGGTAACTGCTGCAGATAAACCAGTTGTCGAATGGATTCGCTACAACGCCCGTACCCAGGTGTTTGCTAAGAGTCTCCCAATGATCTATGTCGAAGTCCTGTTTAAAACTTTAGAAATCATCAAAAATGATAAAGTAAGAAGACAAAAAATGTGGGAGGTCTCGAATAAGCTGAAAGATGGGCTTCGAAATTTAGGCTATGAAGTCGGTGATGTTCCTTCGCCGATTACACCTGTTTATGCCCCTGCCGGCGATATGTATATTGGAATGGAAATCGTCAAACGCCTGCGTGAAATAGGAATCTTTATCACCGGGGTGATGTATCCTGTTGTACCAAAAGGAATAATTTTATTCAGAATGATTCCCACTGCATCCCATACTGACGAAGATATTAATAAAACGGTTGAGGCTTTCCAAAAAGTCAGGGATGATATGAATCTGAATGTTGATACTGTGAGATCCGAAGCGGCTTAGCTGAGCAAATTCAACCATGATTAATGTTTTAAAAATTTAAATTTCATTTAATTAAAATTATATATGAAATCCCAAAAAGTTCTCATCACAGGTGCTTCAAAAGGAATTGGTAAAGCCATCAGTCTTTCATTGTTAAACCACGGTTATCGGGTCATTGGGACTTCTCGCAATCCCAACAAAATGGAAGACAAAATTAATGGTTTAGAATATATTCAGCTCGACCTTCTTGATGACAGGTCCATTGATGAATGTATTCAAAAGATCGGAAGTGTTAATATTTTAATTAATAATGCGGGTCAAAGCCAGATAGGTGCCGCCGAAGATGTTCCACTTGAAAAAGTCAAAGCTCTTTTTCAAATTAATCTTTTCGGAATCATCAAACTGACCAATGCTTTTCTTCATAGTATGATTCAAAATGGGAAAGGTTATATCATCAATATTGGTTCATTGGCAGGAAAATTTGCTGTGCCATTTCAATCCAGCTACGTGGCTTCGAAATTTGCTCTTAGCGGATTTACCTGGTCATTGAGAAATGAGGTGATGAAACACGGGGTAAAGGTTGTCATGCTTGAACCAAATGATATCAATACCACAATTCAGCCTGAGATCTTTATGCCAAAAAATTCGAGATATAAGAAAGAACTGGCTAAAATGATGGCTGCCAGGGCGACGAGCATGGCAAATGCTAATCCTCCAGAGGTTGTTGCAAAAAAAGTTGTGGAAATCTTGAATAAGAAAAATCCCAAGCCTTTTTATGCGGTTGGTGGGATGGCGCCGCTTTTATTATTTTTGAAGCGATTTCTGCCTGATAAAATAGTTGAAAATTTATTAAGAAGGAATTATAATCTCTAATTGTATGCCCAACGGATGATAACTGATGCCAATCCAGATCAAACAAATCCAAAACAAAAAAGACCTTAAAAAATTTATCCTTTGCCCCTACAAATTGTATAAAAAAAGTAACTATTGGGTTCCACCGTTAATTAAAGGCGAGCTTGAAACCCTGATGTCAGAAAAAAATCCTGCCTTTGATTATTGTGAAGCAACTTACTGGCTTGCTTTGAAAGATAATAAACATGTTGGTAGAATTGCAGGCATCATTAACCACAAATATATCGAAAGATGGAGAAATAAATACGCTGGTTTCAGCCGGTTTGATTTTATTGATGATGAAGAAGTATCAAAGGCGCTTCTAAATACAGTAGAAAGTTGGGCGAAATCCAAAGGATTAGACGGAATTCATGGACCCATTGGATTCACGAATTTCGATCATCAAGGTATGCTGGTGGAAGGTTTCAGTGAATTGCCAACTATTGCTTCGACTTATAATTACAATTACTATCCTAACCATGTTGAAAAATTCGACTATAAAAAGGAACAGGACTACCTCGAATTTGAAGTTAAAGTCCCTGATGAAATCCCGGAGAAGGCGGTGAGATTGACCGAGATCGTTTTGAAGAAAAATAAATTGAAATTGTTAAAGGTAAAGTCAAAGAAAGAGCTCCTGCCGTATGCCAGGCAAATTTTTGATGTGATCAATGCTGCTTACAGCCCGTTGTTTACTTCGGTGGAACTCTCTGAAAAATTAATTGACATATACATCAAAAAGTATTTTTCGTATATTTTGCCTGAGTACGTTACGATTGTGTTAGATGAAAAGGACAAAGTGGTTGGTTTCCAGATTACCATGCCTTCATTATCAATTGCGTTTCAGAAGGCAAAAGGAAGATTAGTGCCATTTGGATTTATTCACATTCTGCGAGCCTTAAAAAATCCAAAATGTTTGGATATGTATCTCGTTGGTATTCTTCCTGAATACCAGAATAAGGGGATCAGCGCTATTTTTATGAAAGAACTCACCAGGATTGCTATCGCCAACAACATCATTTCTGCCGAAACCAATAGTGAATTGGAAGATAATACAAAGGTGCAGGAGTTCTGGAAGTATTACGAAGCCAGGCAACATAAGCGGAAGCGGGTGTATGTGAAGGTGTTCTGATATTCTGTCGGTGTTTTTGATCCGTGGCCTTATTTCTGACACTTTTCACACACAAAACTACTCCGATCTTTCTGCTTTATTCTTACAATTGGAGAGCCGCATTTCAGGCAGGGTTCGCCTGTCCTGCCGTAAACAGCTAAAATATTTTGAAATTCTCCTTCAATATTATAAACAGATCGATAGTCGGAGACTTTATTTCCCAATGTTGTGCCCATTTTTTGGACTGCCAGGCAGAGAATTTTTGGGATGTTGCGATATAACTTTGCTATTTCTTCGTCGGAAAGGGTATTGGAACGACGTTGGGGATGAATGCCAGATCGAAATAAAATTTCATTGGCATAAATATTCCCGATACCAGCGATCTTATTTTGATTCATCAGCAGATCTTTAATAGTAAGCGTTGATTTTCGACAAACAGATTTTAAGTAATCCAATTGCCAGCTATCGCCCAAAGGCTCTACGCCAAGTTTGGTTAGAGAAGGATATTCTTCCCCACAATTGAGCAGGATTAGCGAGCCCAGTGCACGAGTATCGTTGTATTGCAGGTTGCTGCCATCGGTAAAATAAAAAACAGTTCGGGTGAATTTATCATGTTCGATTTGATGAGGAGACCAGATCAATTTCCCAGTCATGCGTAAATGAATGATCAGCCGACACCCTCTTTTAAATTCGATAATAATAAATTTTGCTCTACGATTCACAGCACTTATCCGTTCGTTCATCAACTTATTAGCGACCACTTCGGGCTGGTTTAATTTCCATTGGTCAGGGCGAAGAATCTCTACTCTGCTGATTTTCTTACCAATAATTTGTGCCTTTAATTGTCGTACAATGGTTTCAACCTCAGGTAGTTCTGGCATAAATTTTCCTAATTACTTTGTAAATGTTGACAAAATACAAATTGGAAAGTTATTTTTTAAATTTCACATTTTAAAAATTTAAATTCTTTGGATAAAAATCATAACTTAAGCGTTAAATTAAAGTTCCGAAATCTTAGTAGAAAAATTCGATGATTGATAAGTCAGTATTGTTTGAAGCAAAGGCTTTCCTGTGCTGGGATAAATTTCCGCAGCTTTCAATAAAATTGATTCCAATAAATGAAGCTGTTGCCTTTTTTTATCCTTCCAAGAAAAATATTTCAACGATTAACATTTTCTATGAAAAAGATACACAGGATTTTTCCAAAGCTATTTTCTTATTGTTTCATGAAGCTGGGCATTTACAGCAATGGCATAATCTTTCAGATCTGAATAGAGAGGATGAATTCTGGCGTCTTGTTGAACAAGATAAGGGGGAACAAAAAAATCTATTTGAGCTCCAAGCCTGGGCATTTGGTGAGAGTTTATTAAGTGAATTTATTGATAAGAAAAAAATAACTAATAATAAAATGATTGATTCTTATAAACGTTTTTCTAAAAAGTGCTTGCTAACGTACAAATGAATACGTAGAATAATGATATGTTAGTTTGAGAGGAGAATATGCAGCTTACGACATTATTGGATGAACTAATAGAAAAGGAAGTTTATGGTAATCCTGAAGGAATTGATATTAAGGGAATTGTCTATGATCCATTACGAGTGTTTCCCGGGTTTCTGTACGTCGCAATCAATATTTATACCCAATTAGACAAAATTGAAATCCCAAATGGGCACAATAAAGTTCGTGACGCGATAAAAAATGGAGCAACAGCAGTTGTTTTACAATATGAAATGGATCTGCCTGAAAATATAGTAAAGATTATTGTACCGAACTCACGTTATTCATTAGCTTTGCTGGCAAATAAATTTTATGGAGTTCCCTCTCAAAAAATGAAAATGATTGGTGTGACCGGAACCAACGGGAAAACTACAACCACTCATATCATCGAAAGCATTCTGATCCAAAAATATCGAGTGGGATTGATCGGCACGCTTTATTATAAATTGAACGGTGAAATACATCAATCAAAAGATACAACCCCAGAGCCGCCAGACCTGCAAGAAATTTTCACACAGATGGTCGAAAGGGACATCGAATATTGCGCAATGGAAGTTTCTTCCCACGGTATCGATTTTTTTCGTGTACATGGTATCGATTATGACGTGGGATTATTCACAAATTTAACTCAGGATCATCTTGATTATCATAAGACAATGGAACATTATCTGCAAACCAAAATTAAACTGTTTAAATGGTTAAAACCAAATGATTATGCCATAGCAAATGTTGATGATACCCATGCCCAGCATTTCCTGAATGCCACGATAGCGAAGCCCATTACATTCGGAATTAACCGTCAAGCTGATATGATGGCAAAAGATATAAATCTTTCTATCAAAGGAACTCAATATAGATTATGCACCCCGATTGGCGAAATAGACGTGAATCAGAAATTGGTTGGTTTATTCAATGTCTATAATAGTCTGGCAGCAGCTTCAGCAGCGATTTCCCAGCAGTTCGATTTGGAAACGATTAAGGCCGGACTTGAGAAGAATATCCGGGTCGCTGGTAGATTTGAATTAGTTGATAGAGGGCAGCCGTTTTCAGTGGTTGTAGATTATGCCCATACACCAGATGGGATGGAGAAGGTACTTGAACTTGCTAAGAACCTGAATCCGAAAAGGGTGATTACGGTATTTGGCTGCGGCGGTGATCGAGATCATGAAAAAAGGCCTGTCATGGGGAAAATTGCAGACCAATATAGCGATACGGTGGTACTCACAGCAGATAATCCGCGTAACGAAGACCCCGAACAAATTATTGACCAGATCGTTCAAGGAATGAGAAATAAGTCCTATCATAGAATCATTGACCGAAGAGAAGCCATTGAATTTGCAATTCAACAGGCCCAGCCAGGGGATATTGTCATGATAGTCGGAAAAGGTCATGAAACAACTCAAACTTTGAACGATCGGACGATTCATTTCAACGATGTGGAAGAAGTGGAGAAGATCCTGGAGAAACTCAAATAGGACTTTCATTTTTTGTGCACAGAAAAGAGTTATCACAGAAAATATTTTTGAAAATGCTTTTATACTCGACACGAAAAGGTTTTCAGATTTTGAGCTTGTTCGAATGTCATTCCTGCGGATGCAGGAATCTCTATAATTACAGAGAGTTAGGAGATGTCCCGATATATCGGGACATGACATACATCCAATCCGAAAACCACTCTGCTTTTAGTATATTAGTGATTCGATGTGGGTAAAGATTTTTATCATAAAATATGAATAACGCTATGAGAGATATCAAACAGCATTTTTGGATTATTGCTCTACTTTTCTTGATCAATTCATGCTCAAAAAAAGCATCAGAGCCAATTGTTGCCCGTGCAGGGAAAACCACAATCTCTCTATCGGAATTTCGTGATCGATATGAATTTACTCCTCATATTCTTCTAACAAAAAACAAGAAACGCAATAAGAAAAATGCATTAATTTCGTTATTGGGCGAGAAGATTTTAGCAGAAGAAGCCTATCACCGGAAATTAAATAATAATGAAAAATTCCGGACTTATGCTGAGCAGATGCAAAAAGAAGCTGTTATTGAAGCACTATTTGAGAAGGAGGTTGCATCAAAAATTAAAATTTCAGATCAAGAAGTAAAACAGGGTTTTTTCCTATCGCAAACGGAACTCGATCTTCACGTGTTAAGTTTTGATGATATGCAGCAGGCACAGGAAGCAAAGAAACAGATCGATGCAGGAAGAAGTTTCCTTCAAGTTAAAAGGGACTTTGAGACTGATGTATTTATCTCTGCTGATTCTGTTTTAACCCTTACGATGAAATGGGGGGAAGCGCATCCTAAACTGGAAGATGCTGCCTATAAATTAAATCCCAACCAGGTCTCGGAACCAATTGAAGCGGATGAAATGTTTTTTATATTAAAACTGCTTCAAAAACGAACCAATGCGCTGATAACAGAGACAGATTATTTAAACCAGGCATCTTCGATAAGGAAAAAAATCAAGCAGCGGAAACGAGCTGAAATGTTTATCGAATATATGCGTGCATTAATGATGGATAAGGAGATGAAGGTTTCTCACCAGATTTTTGATCTCGTAGCAGACGAATTAGAGAAATTTTACCCTATTAAAGATAGTACTTCGATTGCGAGTAAAATAGAAGGCTTCACGGAAGTTATTGTTGATTCTCTTCAAAACAGAACTTTAGCTGATCATTTGGACGAACCTTTCGCGCGTTTCAATGATGGCTCAGTCTGGACAGTTGGTGATTTCATTAAAAAATTGAGTGTCGGTCCTTATCGTCTCAGTTATCAATCAAAGGCGTCATTCCGTAACAGTCTTCGTCGCGTAATTCGAAGAATGGCTGAGTTTGAATCTTTATCAGAGAAAGGAAAAGCCCTCGGACTCGAAAAAACATATTACGTTCGTTATCAAACAAAAATGTGGAACGATGCCTACCTGGCACAGCAGTTGCGACAGGAAGTTATCGATACGGTAGATATTTCTGATGATGAGGTACGCTATTATTATCATCACCACAAAAATAATTACATCGGCCCTGAAATGGTAAACCTGCATGAAATTTTAGTTAACGATGAAACTTTAGCCAATCGTATTTATCAACAGATTAAAAATGGGGAAGATATTACTAAGTTAGCCCAAAAATATAACAAACGTGCGATCAGCAGTAAGAGTGACGGCGTAATGGGCTATTTTTCGACTTCCGCATTAGGAAAGATCGGTGAAGTCGCTAAAAATTTAAAAATCGGTGAAATTGGAGGGCCGGTCAAAACCAGGAACAATCAATATTCTGTTTTCAAAGTATTAGATAAAAAACAAAGAGGGCCACTTCCTTTAGAAGATGTATGGGACAATGTGAAACAAGATGCCCTTACCGATAAGCGTATCCGAAAGATCGATGATTTTCTATTGCAGTTAGCCGATAAATATTCTATCAAAGTGGAACAGGCGGTTCTGGATACGATGACAACAACTGATATCAATATGATGGTTTTAAAACAGCATTTCCCAAATCGAACTGCGGCACCGTTTGTGATACCTTTACATAAATCGTATCAGTGGCAGAAATTAATGGAAAAAATCTTTACGCTAAATCGATAAAGATAATGTATTATGAAAAAATTGCAATGCTGGAGTCATTGAGAAAGGATTAATGGTGTTGTTGATTTAGTCCACTTTTAAAAATCTTAATTACATAAATATTGGACTTATGGTTTTAGAATTTTGATAAAATCGATTTTTTCACCAACGTCATTAATAAACACATCGAATTGTTATAAAATATTATTAGAGATATACTAAACTGAATCTGAAAAATTACGACAGGAACCGGGAGCGATAATGATGATGAAACTAAAGGTTGATCTACATCTTCACACGGCTGATGATCTCGCAGAAATTGCTGCAGGAAGGAAAAATCTAATTCCACCAAAAGAATTGGTTGATATGGCTGTAGAGCAAAAATTTGATGCAATAGCAATTAGTCACCATTGTGTTCAATATGTTAACCATGAGTTAGATGAATATGCAAAGCAAAAAGGATTAATTCTTATTCCAGGTGTTGAAACTTTTATTCAAAGGAAACATGTTTTATTGATTAATTTTACCACCAAAAAGTATATTCTTTCATATCATGATTTACTAAAGCATAAAAACGACGATGTATTGGTTATTGCGCCTCATCCATTTTATTTTTTATCAGCTTGTTTGGGCAATGAGCTTATTCGTAATATCGAGTGTTTCGATGCCATTGAATATTGTCACTACTATTACAAATTTTTCAATCCCAATAGAAAGGCTATAAGTGTTGCTAAAAAATATGGACTTCCTGTGGTTGGAAATTCAGACACTCATCGTCGATTTCAGTTTGGCTCGACTTATTCTTATGTTTATGCTGAGGAAAAAACAATTCCTGCTATTATAAAAGCTATCAAACAGGGAAAGGTCGAATATGTATCACATCCGCTCTCGTTGAAGGAATTCTTGTTTGAAACATTCTGGATTCTGGAAAAATTACCTTATATCATAAATATTGGAATGAGGAAACTTGCATTTTATACTTCATCACCATTTATGATGAGACGATATGCAACACCCAAACTAATAAATACCTTTTCAAAATCCTGCTACAAAAAATTGAGGTCTCAATATAAAAGACAATTATTAGAAAAAGGATTGTCAGGAGAATAACGCATTTAAGCAATGAATAAAGACAAAATAATTGGTATTGTCGGTGGAGTTGGTCCTGTTGCCGGTCTGAATCTGGTAAAAAAAATTTTTAACCAGACTCAAGCAAAAAATGACCAGGAGCATTTATCAGTAGCACTTCTCTCCTTTCCTCAGGATATTGGTGACCGAACAGCTTTTCTTTTAGGTGAAACAGATATTAATCCTGCCTACGCAATAGTTAATGTGATTAATAAGTTGGAAAAAATTGGTGCTTGCACCGTGGGAATCGCATGTAATACTGTACATGCTCCTCAAATTTTTGATGTTATTCGGCAGGAAATAAAACAAGCGAATATTAATGTCAAATTGGTTAACATGATCGATGAAGTTCCAGACTTTATAAATGAAAATTATTCCAACATAAAAAATGTAGGTATATTGGGAACCATTGGCACCTATAATACTGGCTTATATTCAGATGTACTTGAGAGAAAAGGTTTTCATGTTATCTCTCCAAGCGATGTGTTACAGGAGACTGTTCATAGTGCGATCTATGATCCAGCAACTGGAATAAAAGCTCAATCGAGTCCAGTGACCGAAATTGTCAAATCGAAATTGTTGAAAGCTGCAAATCATTTGCAACAACAGGGAGCAGAAGCAATCATTTTGGGCTGTACTGAAGTGTCCCTGGCATTCGATAAGTTAAAAGTAGAAAAATTAGTAATGATTGATCCCTCCTTAATTCTTGCCAGGGCACTAATCAGAGAGGCAAATCCTGCTAAATTAAAACCGTTAAGCAGTTAGTAATTTTAGCTTTGTTTTTTTATTATAATATAGTAATCTACTTAGTCAGATTAATATGAGTTGTTTCATTGCGAACGAAGCGAACCGGAGTGAGGAATCTGTATATTTCTAGATTAGTTGGTTTGATAAACAGATTTCTCGCTTCGCTCGAAATGACACGTGTTTGCTAATGAATTTTAGTAATCTGACTAAGTAGGGCTAATTAGTCCATGAAATTCGGATTACTTAAATAATACCACCAGTTATTATAAATTCCATTGATCTGACCGTTTGCCAGTGGAATGTGCTTCAACCACCATTTGTATTGTTCCCGCATGTCGCCGTTTCCCCATTCCTCGCAATTAACTTTGCGGGTGATCCCTTTAAAATTGGGAAAGTTGTACCAATCATCACAATTACTTTGGACATATCTGGTATTTCCCCAATCGTAGTCCTTTTCGCTGTTCGGAGCAAAGTGAACATTGCAGCAGTTCGATTTTCCAGGCGCAATTTTATCGTACAAAGTAAATTGTTTCCATAAATTGTGTTCAGAAGCAATATCTCTGTAAACATGGGACATTACCGATTCTGTCATGTGCCCGAAATCCTCCAACATGCAGCCAACTTCACGCTCATAATTAAATCCATAAGTGATGAATTTGCGGGAGCAATTTTCTGTATTGGGCACTGGATTGGAGTTGCAATAAAAAGCGCCTTTTCCTGCCATCGTCGTTTCCCAGAATCCTGAATAGGGGAACGCAAAACACCAGATTTCATCAATTTCTTTGCCTTCAACCTGTTGAAAAATATTGAACTTATCAAAGATCTCAATGTAATCTACAGCATCGGGCTGGTGAAATCTCATTTGCTCCCGCCAGCATTCTAAAAATTTCTCGTCCGTATAACAAAATCCATCTAATTTTACTGGATATTCATCCACTTCAATACTTTGAACGATCTGATAGTCCAGGTATTCATCGCTGACTTCATAAATATCGTTTTGATAGACTTTCACCAACGAGTCAGGATTGTTCCAGCCGATGACTTCTGTTAATCTTTTATTTCCTTCAGATTCGATAATTGGATTGAAAATAATGATCATAACTTTTGGCGTAATTTTAGATGGATTCGGTTTTTCTTCTTTATTGGAAGTTGAACATCCACAAATATATATCGCTAAAAACAATAAAATTGTCCAATTTTTGTTCATTTGTTTTTCTCCGTTTTGAATTCTCCAATCACATGAATTTTCATCAAATTCGTTGTTCCCTTAATGAAAATCGGGGCACCTAAAAGGATGATGATAACATCTCCCACCTTTACAAACTTGTTTTCTAAAAGAATTTTTTCTGTTTGGGTAATAATTTCATCGGTATTGCTGAGGAATTCCATTTTTATCGGGCAAACTCCCCAACTCAAATTTAATTGACGCTGAACATTTTCTGAAGGCGAAAAAGCAATAATTCTTGTCTGCGGTCGGTATTTGGCAACCATTCTGGCGGTGAAGCCAGATTTAGTGAATGCAACGATTGCTTTGATGTTCAAATATTCAGCAGCCTCGCAGGAAGAATAGCTGATGGCATCCGCAATAGAAAGTGTTTTCTCTGAATGAGGAAGATGTTGCGCAAACTGAGGGTGCATCACAAGTTCTGCCTCTAAAATGATCTTTGACATTGTTTTAACTGTGGCTACAGGATAGTCTCCTGTAGCTGTTTCCGCGGAAAGCATCACAGCGTCGGTTCCATCAAAAATTGCATTGGCGACATCAGAGACCTCTGCACGGGTGGGGCGCGAACTGTATCGCATTGATTCCAACATCTGGGTGGCGGTAACGACCGCTTTACCTTTTTGCACAGCCAGCCGAATGATCTTTTTCTGCAATGAAGGCACTTTTTGAAGGGGCATTTCCACTCCCAGATCGCCGCGCGCTATCATCACGCCATCGGATACATTTATAATCTCTTCCAGATGTTGGATAGCCTCAGATTTTTCAAGTTTAGCGATAACCATTATTTCTCTTTTATTTTCTGCGATGATATTTTTTACCTGCGAAATATCTGCAGGGCTGCGGACAAACGACAGGGCAACGATATCCACGTCCTGCTCGATTCCAAACTGTAAATCTTCGCGGTCCTTTTCGGTAACAGAGGGCTGGCTGATAGCGACTCCTGGCAAATTAATCCCCTTGTGGTCAGATAACTTGCCACCCTCAATAATTTGACAAATAACCTGGTTCGCCTTTTTTTCTTTTACCTTGAGTTGAATCATTCCATCATCCAGGAGGATGGTATCTCCTAATTTTACATCATTGGTTAACTGCTTGTATGTAGTGGAGATAGCTTTTTCATCTCCCAAAATATCCTGTGTCGTAATGGCGAGATTTTTCCCTTTTATCAACTCGATGGAGCCATTCTTTATTTTGCCGACTCGCAACTTGGGTCCCTGCAAATCCTGCAAAATTGGGATTGGTTTTTTGAGTTGTGCGGAAACTTTCCTTACCATTCGGATCATTTTTTTGTGATCGTCATGGCTCCCATGTGAAAAATTTAAACGAGCCACATTCATCCCTGCTTTGATTAGTCGATGTATCATTTTTTCAGAATTGGTCGCTGGACCCAATGTACAAACGATTTTTGTTCGACGCATTGATTACCTCACATTTATCGTATTCTTTCTAATACATTTCCATCGGTTCGAAATACAGCAGCCCCATTCAAATCCGTCCGAATGATTTGAATTCCCAACTGGTTCAGTCGTTTTAAAACCGATGGGGCAGGAAAATTGAATCGGTTATTCTTTCCAACTGAAATTACCGCAAATTGAGGTTGAACCTGGTCCAACCATGCCGATGTAGAGGAAGTCTGGCTGCCGTGATGGGCGATTTTTAATACATCGGAACGCAACAAGTTGCCATAATTCAAGAGAATCTCTTCTGCCTCCTGTTCGATGTCGCCAGGAAAAAGAAAACTTATTTTACCGAATACTATCTTGACGACGATTGAGCAATTGTTTACATCCTGATCAAATTTTTTCATAAAAGATTTACAAGGGTGGATAATATAAAGCCCATAATTTTCAAAATTTTTTAATTGTTCTCCTGCTTCTACAATCTGGTGTTGGATTTGCAGGCTGTCAATCAAAAATTGGTAGGTGGAACAGACACTCGATGATTGATAAAGTCCATTGTCGAACACAGCCTCAACTGGAATCTTCCGAAAAATAGAGGGCATACCACCGACATGGTCATTGTCCGAGTGTGAAAGAATAACACCATCCAGATGTCTAATCCATTCTCTTTTAAAATAGGGAACGATGAAAAAACTTCCTGCATCGAAGTTTTCAAGTTTGGGTCCTGCATCGATAAGCAGGTTTTTACCATCTGGAAATTTCATCAGCGCTGCATCCCCCTGTCCCACATCGAAGTAGATAACCTCCATCCATTTTTGATGTTTAAAAATAGGCTGCCAGAGAAAAAATAGGGCGATTGCTATCGTTGAATATAATAGTGTTTTTCGATAGGTTTTTTTATTAAAATTGATAATTAACCAGAGCAGAAAATAATAAGCCAAAATTGTGATGAGCCCGATTCTGCCGATCTCAATTGTGGAAAATTTTATTTTGCTTACAATTTCAATAACTCTAATGAGGTATTCCAGAAACACTGTGTTCGTATTCGTGTAAAACTGGGCTAACGGCAATGAGATCAGTGAACAAGCAAGCGTGGCAAATCCAAGGGCAATTACGATCCCCACCACGGGAATCACGACTAAATTTAAAACAAATGCAATGAGCGGAATTCTTCCAAAATAAAAGGCGACAATTGGCAAAGTCCCCAGTTGCGCTGCTACGGAAACAAGAAAAAGCGTTCCAGCATATTCGCCAATTTTATTTTGGGTCAATTTTACAAAAGGAGACCATTTTTCAAAGATAGTTTTCAAGCTTTGATACAAATAAACAATTGATAGAATAGCAGCGAACGAAAGTTGAAATGACGCCTGAAATAGTTCCTGCGGATTGATGATTAAAATGATTAACGCTGCTGTTGAAATGACATTAAAGATATCGGTCTGCCGCTGAATTAGCCTGCCGATCAAAAAAATTCCCATCATCAAGGAGGCTCGGACAATGGGCGGTTCGAATCCAATCAGCAGTGCATAGCAAAACACGCTGATAAGGACCGCTATAATTCTGGCCTGGTAGTTGAATCGAAGCAAGCTGAAAAAGACAAAGAAAATAACACCGATATAGCCGATATGCAGTCCAGAAATCGCCAGTGCGTGAATGACACCGCACCTGGCAAACGCATCCTTCAGTTCCGGAGAAATTTCGCCTCGTTCACCCAAAAGCAGGGCTTTGACAAGCGCCCGGGCTTTTCCCGCGTAAAGGTAATTGAGAGAAAGATAGAATTTTCTCTTGATTACATTAATGAAATAGGGCACCGATTTTTTATGTGAAGGATTTTGTAAAATTACATTTTGAGGTTCTGAAATATCAATAATTCCATATATTCCGTTCGCGGCAAGAAAGTTTTTATAATTGAATTCTCCTGGATTTCGTTCGCTGCGGGGTCCCTTTATTTTCCCTATCAATCGAACCCTGTCACCATAACCGGGGCGAAAATCTAACCGCCAGAGTCGCACCAATGCTTTTCCGCAGGTTGAAATATGTTTTCCAGCTACCGTTATCGAATCAATTTCAACCTCCAATTCGATTCTTTCATTTTTTTGATGCGGAAAACCTGCTGCATGTCCGACAATATTCATCGTTTCATTCAGATCGGCAAATCGCGAAATGTGATTCTCGGGGAAAACGTTGGTCGCTAACTCGTAGCTAAGGATTCCTGATAAAATTAAACCGATAATAAGAACAAAATTTAACAGGGGAACTTTTACGCAAAGAAATAGGATTGCAGCTATGAAAAGGGCACTAATGAGGATGAATAAAATGGAGGGAGAGATATCGAAATAAAATCCAACGATCAATCCAAGGATAAATAGGAATGTGACCTTTGAGGCAGGGCGGATTTTGAAAAAAGAAAGTAGTGATTGCATCGGATATTGGTGTCGAAATAATTAACTTGAATTTCACCTCTCTTGGTTATTTAACCAAAATAATAACCTATTAGCTTCATGGTTCAATTCATCGAGCGAGCCGTCGTTGTGAATAACAAAGTCGGCTCGTTTTGTTTTTTGGGACAAAGGCATCTGCGCATGGATGCGTTTTAAAATTTCCCCCTTTGATAGACCATCCCGTTTCTCTAATCTTTTGATAACGTTTTTTTTTGTAGCTGCAACAACAATCATCAGATCGAATTGCGACTCAGCGCGGGCCTCATAAATTAACGCAGCTTCCACACCAGCAAATTTATGTTTTCCTGATTTCTCCAGGCGTTCCAATTCATCTTTCTGGAACTTGATTACGTGGGGATGAACGATATGGTTAAGCGTTTTTTTTGCGACATCATCGTTGAAAATAATTTCTGCCATTCGCTTGCGATCGAGCTTGCCGTTCGGCAAATAAACATCCTTACCAAGCGCCTGTTTTATCTGAGATTTAATCTCTTCATTGTTGTTGATCATTTCCCTGGCAACAAGATCAGCGTGGATGATTGGAATGCCCTTTTCCTCCAACAACCGACAGACTTCAGATTTCCCACAGCCGATACCGCCAGTAATGCCTATTTTCAACATTTTGATTTGACGACTCTTTAATATGATCATTAAATGATGTTAAAATATGTTAAAAAATGTCGCTAAAGTCAAGCAAAATTTTTAATTTGTGGTAATACCCCAGTCCTGGTATTGGCAAGATAATAACCGCACCTCGCAGTGTACTGACATATAGCTTTTTTAAACCTTATTTTTGTCTTTTTTACATTAATAGCTCAATGAGTCCCCACAAGATTAACCTTATCACCTTATTTATGCGCAATAAGCTAATAAGGCTTATGATGTTGGTTCGTGTGTTGCTATTAAGGTGTTAAAAACAAAAATAAGGTCATTCATTTTGATAGAATGTTTGAAAGCAAGCGTTCCGTCTTGATGCTCGCCACATCGCCGGTGCTTTCACTCTAATCCAGTATAACAAATTAGATGAGATATCTTAAGACATTTCCTGGGGATGCAAAACCCAGGTTTCGTCGAGAAACCTGGGTTATTTTCCACCAGTCAATATGCCGGGGAACAAGTATTTAAAAATATTTAAAAAAATTTTAATTTTTGACTAAAAAAGATGGGAAGATTTTGAATGTTTTTTGTCATATATGAAAGGATAACGGTACGGATCATACAGCATTAAAAAATTTTTTTCCTCCCTCCACATCCAATCATTCTCAAAAAAAGAGGTAACCAGATCAAAGGGCGAAACTCCCATTTTTCGCCCTTTGACTTTTTATACTTGTTAAGGTTTAGTTTTTAATCGTCCAGTCATTGCGAGTGGATCCACCAGTTGGCAATTGGCATCAACCTAACGGAAGATGACGTGTAGCAATGTCCTGAAAGGACGATTGAGAATAGCCCATCAATTTATTGATGGGGAAATAGTTCCATAATGCCCCATTTGATTCGATTTGTTGTTTATTCTATACTTAATTGATTTGGATTTTCACATTTTTTTGTTAGCAGAATTTTAACGCCTCTTTTTCGACGCTTAATTACCAGTTGTACCGATGGTTGATACAATTGTTCTTTCTCAATTGCCCATGGTGCATAGCGAATAACCTGGCGACCTATAATAACGTTAGCCTTCAGCAGTCGATAGACTGCCATGGCATTGATGCCCAATATTTCCGCCGCCTGACCGAGATTCAGCAATCCCTTTTTCTCGTATTCATCGGGATTGAACGCTGGGATCTGATGCTGGTGCCGAAATGTTGCGACCCGAGCCGCGATCCAGGTTTTCCCTGAAGCGGTTGTTATTTTTAACAGATTTAGAATCCGGGCGATTTCTCGATCCGGTATCAGTTCAGCTAAGCCACGGACGATAGTCTCGGTTTCAGCAGGCAGTTGGTTTCTTCGTTCGCCACGCTGACGACGTTTGATGCGATATTGAGTATGTTTGCCGCCCGACCAATGAATCGAAAACACAAAGTAATTATCGGCATCAATGTTTACCATGATCTCTTTGATCAAAATATGCAGAATCCGCTTTTTGATTCTGACATCGGCTTGCGGATGATGCCACACCCGTGGTAAATCGTCGGCCAATTGCAACAGCAGTGTTCGTTGTTCTGCCGACAGTGGCTGATAGCTAGTTCGGATTTGTTCCAGTTGTTTGGTTAGCTGGTCGACTTTTGCTAGGGCTCGTTCCCAACGCTGTTCCAGGCTTTGAGCCACCAGTCGGTTTTTGGGATCGGCATAGTTGTATTGCTCACCGCAGCGATTGGCTTCATACTCGGCTTGCACCAGCGCATTGCTGAGATGTTGTTCGTTATCACGGTGCTGTTGCCGATAAAGCAACTCGGTTTGTTCGGCTAACGCGATGGAGTCGGGTTGCACGATTCGTAAGATTTCCTGGGCGACCAATGTCTCCAATTGAGTGCCATAAAACTCGAGACAACTCCCTCTGCGCCCCACAACTTGCTGCCCGCGACACACATAACGGGGCGTTTGGGAATGAGTGCCTTTATATCGCACCTCGAATTTATGACCACACTTTTGACAGCGCAACAGCCCCACCAGCAAGGCCGCACCCCGTTTGGGAGCACCTCGCACCGCTTGGCCATATTGATTGGCATTTTGCTGGAGTTGCTGCTGGTTGGCAACAAATTCGTCCCAACTGATATAACCGTCATGGTGGTCTGGAATCGTTACTTTCCACCGCTCCATTGGCAACTCATGACCACTGGTCTTGACGGGCTGACCATCGACAATAGCCGTTCGGGTTTCTTTACGTCCGTAAACATAGGCACCAGCATAAATCGGATTTTTCAGAATTTTGGTGATGGTGGCGATCGTTGGTTGTTTCCACGAAATCGCATCGTGACCACCATGATGTGGTCGGGCTGGCACGTCCAAACCCTCGCTACGAAAGTAGAGCACCACCTGGCTAATACTGCCGAACTGGCGAAACTTGGTGAATACCAGCCGGATGGCATCTTGAACCCGCTGATCGGGATCCATCTCACACCGGTCATCAGGCGTCCGAAGGTAGCCAGCAGCAACGATCGAATACAGTTCGCCTCGGCTGGCTTTCTCCTCGAGTGCCGCCTGGGCCCGCTGACGGAAGATGCCCAATTCATATTCACTGACCGTGCCCTTAACGCCAAGCAATACTCGATCAGTGACGTTACAAGGGTCATAGATCCCATCAAGGTCAATGAGCAGCGTCTTGACGATGGCGCAGCAATCCACCAACTGATACCATTCCCGATTATTGCGTGCTAATCGTGAGGCTTCCAGACAAAAAATGGCACCCACACGATTTTCGCAAACGCTACGCAACAATTGGTTAAAACCGGGACGCTCGGTACTGCCCGAGCCAGAACGACCCAGATCATCATCAATAATCACTGGCGTTGGCCAGCCCAGTTGCTGCGCTCGTTCCACTAGGTTGTATTGCAGTCGTTGACTCTCGTGATGATCCCGTACCTGGGACAGTGACGATTGACGAATGTAAATGTAGGCTTGACGCGATAAATGGTTCGTCGTTATTTTCTGCTGCATGAGAATGCTCCTTTTGGTTTTGAAATTGAACTAACTGAGAAAATAAACTTGATACTAATTGTGCCAATAACTGTTGTGTTTGCTGTCGCTCTTTAGCAGGTATTTCTTTCCATTGTATTCGGTGTGGATCGTGAGCGAATAAATCCATTTGATGGGTGATTTGGTTTGTTTTCTCCATGAGATACCTCTCAAAATGATAATGATCAATCGAATGGTTTGGGAGAATAATAAAACCAAATTTTGATTATAAATCAACACAATCAAGAAATTTCCGTAATTCAAGAAGGGCGAACAGTGAACTTTCTGGCTTGTCTTGAATAACACAGCGGCCACAATAGTCAGCATCGCTCATCCATGCCGGCAGATGAGTTTCGGTATTGTCAAAGAACTTAAAGACGTAAACTTTTTCAGTAGTAAAATTTAGCTCCTTTATAATTTCAATATCCTTTGTGTAGAGTGGATGTAAAAAATAGTGAATTGTTACACGCTGCTGTTTATGGGTATTATAACGCCATTTAGGGGGGAAAGGAAAAGAAAAACCGAAAAGTCCTGCAAGGGACGAATGAAAATTCGTATTGTAGCATCATCACAAAAAAAATAATCAACCGTCCCTTACTATTGAGGATTATTCTCAATTTACTTTATATCATGCA
>Ga0209427_10000522_pt1 | contig 40932 bp, 39 predicted proteins | sample DeeMarSWOR136_30_FD_187465 | JGI IMG/M metagenome (GOLD analysis project Ga0209427, IMG submission 187465) | Marine sediment microbial communities from White Oak River estuary, North Carolina - WOR-1-36_30 (SPAdes) (version 2) | ecosystem: Environmental > Aquatic > Marine > Intertidal zone >...
ATCTAATTTTATAACCTTCATTTTAAATGTCTTACCAATCAGTTTATCCATGTCTCTTATAGGATGGAGATCGATCTGAGAACCTGGAAGAAAAGCCTTTATACCGACATCTACACTCATTCCTCCTTTGATTCTGGATATTATCTTCCCTTCTATAATCTCATTATTTTTATATGATTTTTCTAATTCATTCCAAATTTTTATCTTGTCAGCCTTTTCTTTCGAGAGGACAATCCGACCATCTTTGTCTTCCGTAGTCTCTAATAGTACCTCAACCTCATCACCAACTTTTAGGTCAACACCACTACCAGGAAACTCATTCAATGATATGTAACCTTCAGATTTATAACCGATATCAACTAACGCTGCATCTTTTTCAAACTGTATTATTCTTCCCTTTACAATATCCCCTTCTTTTATCCTCTCAAAACTTTTTTCATACAACTCATTCATATTCTGAGTGTCTTTCTTTCGAGAACGCCTTTTAACCTGCTCAACGCCTTCCCCATCTTTATCTCTTGGCATACCAAAATTTACCCCCTTTTCATTATTTAAACTAAATATAATAACATAATTCAATTTCTTTAGTCAAAGATTAAAATTACTTATTCATATTATCTCTAAGATATTTTGCCTTTTTAAACCTCTCTTCTAATCCAGTCCCATCTTCATTTTCTATAAAATTCTTTAGTAATTCTAGGTTATATTTAAACCTATTGATGGAATCGATAATGGAATTTTTATTCAGCAAGCATATATCTCGCCACATCTCAGTAGAACTTGATGCAATTCTCGTAAAGTCTCTAAATCCACCAGCAGAGTAAGAAAGAACATCCTCTTCAACATTATTAATATCTTCAATGGTATTTACTAGAGCATAAGCTATTAAATGAGGAAGATGGCTTATTGCTGACAATATTCTATCATGCCTAGCAGGATCCATTATGATTACATCAGATCCTGTCTGTCTCCACAGCTCTACAACCTTATCAAGAGCTTTCTTATTGGTCTTGGGAGTTGGAGTAATAATGCATTTCGCACCTTGAAAAAGCTCTAAAAAAGAGGCCCCAACTCCTGATTTTTCTGTACCTGCAATCGGATGTGTTCCTACAAAGTGGACACCTTTAGGCAACAAATTTTCAACCTCTATCAAAAAACCTAATTTAACGCTCCCAACATCTATGACGATTGAGCCTTTTTTAAGATTAGGTCTTATATCATTGATAATTTTAACAAAAGATGAGACAGGTGTAGCTAAAATAACTAAATCAGTATCATTGACAGCTTTTTTAGTATTAAGATAATATTGATCAATAACTCCTAACTCCTTGGCTTTTTTTAAATTTCCTTCAGTTCTACCAACCCCTATTATCTCGCCAACAAGATTCTTTTTTTTACATACCCTAGCTAAAGAACCCCCAATAAGTCCAACACCAATAATAGTCATACGTCTAAAATAAATACCCATAATTCTTCTACCTCTTAATCTCTCTAATGGAATTTAGAAGAAGGCTTTTCCTATCTAGAGATTATTGATATGATCTCTGATGATATATACAGCTATTTCAACCCTTTTAACTATGACTTTATTACTTCTTTGAATACCTTTATAAACTTTTTATTTTCTATCGGGAGCCCAATTGTTACCCGGATATATTCTGGAAGACCATAACCTCCCATTGGCCTAACAATAATACCCTTTTTTAAGAGTCGTTTATAAATATCCTTTCCGTCACCAACTTTTACCAAAACAAAATTGGCCTCAGAAGGAGTATACTGAAGGCCCATTTCATGAAAATTCTTATAAAAATACTCCCTTCCTTCTTTATTCGATTTCCGATTTCTTTTTATATATTCTCTATCACCTAAAGATGTAAGGGCAGCTATTTGAGCTAATGAATTGGTATTAAATGGTTGGCGGACTTTATTTAACTCTTTGATTAACTTTTCATTAGCCATTCCATATCCAATTCTTAACCCAGCCAATCCATAAATCTTTGAAAAAGTCCTTAGAATGATAATATTTCTTCCTTTTTTTAAATAGTCTATTGTGTTAGGAAAGTCATTTCTTGTAACATATTCATAATAAGCCTCATCGACAACAACAATAACTCTTTTAGGAACCTTATTCATAAACCTTCTCATTTCCATATCTGTAACCATGGTTCCCGTTGGATTATTTGGATTTGCGATAAATATCAACCTCGTTTGATTTGTAATCTTTGCAGCCATACCCATTAAATCATGGGTAAGGTTCTTTAAAGGAACAATTATCTTTTTCCCATTAACTCCTTGAACAGATAGTTGATAAACAATAAATGCAGGATGTCCCATAATAGCCTCTTCCCTAGGCATTAAAAATGTCTTTGCAATAAGCTCTATTATTTCATTAGAACCATTACCTAAAATAAGATTCGACATCTTAAGTCCCATTTTATTGGATAGCGCCTTTTTTAAATAAAACCCCCCACCATCAGGATAGCGATTCAAAACCTTCAAATTTTTTTTAAGTGCCTGAACCACTAAAGGTGAAGGGCTTACAGGATTTTCGTTTGATGCCAGCTTGATAGAATTTTTAATGCCCAATTCTCTTTCCAACTCCTCAATCGGTTTTCCAGGTTCATAAGGAATTAATCCCCTTATATGCTTACCAACAGGCTCCTTCAATTCTAACTCCCCTTTGGATAAGAACCTAATATCTTAAGAAATAGACTCTTTTCCTTTAAATCTTCTATGGCATTTTTAATCTTTTTATCCTCTATATGGCCCTCAATATCAAGGAAAAAGATATACTCCCAGATCTTTTTCCTTGATGGCCTAGATTCTATCTTGGTTAAATTTATCTTATTTATTGAAAAAGTACCCAATACTTCATAGAGAGCACCTACCCTATCTTTTATAGAGAAAAGAATCGAGGTCTTATCATTTCCCGTTCTCTTTGCGGGCTCCTTCCCAATTACAAGAAATCTTGTGAAATTATTTATATTATCCTCTATTCTTTTTGTAACGATTTTTAAATCATATAAAAAGGCTGCGGCCTCACTTGCTATAGCTCCTGTATTACGCTCTTTAGAAGCCATTTCTGCTGCCTTTGCTGTGCTGGAAACCTCATGAAGAGGTGTTTTTGGCATATTGTTCTCCAACCAAACTTTACATTGGGCCAAGGCATGGGGATGTGAATATATTTTTTGGATAGATTCCAGATTATCCTCCAGAGAAAGCATATTATGAGAAATCTCCTGGGATATCTCAGCACATATATTAAGATTTGATTCAATAAACATATCAAGGGTGTGATTTACAACCCCTTCTATTGAATTTTCTATAGGAACAACCCCATATGTTGACCTTCCCCTTTCCACATTATTAAAAACCTCATCAATACTATTTAAGGAGATATAATGTGCGGAAAATCCAAACTTTTGTAAGCAGGCAAGATGAGTGAAGGTTGCCTGAGGACCCAGATAAGATATATTTAAGGGCATCTCTAATGAAAGTGTGGCTGAAAGAATTTCTCTGAAAACAGACTTTAGAGATTCTTTGGGGAAAGGACCCTTGTTAAGCCGCTCCAGCCTGGAGTATATCTCCCTCTCCCTTTCAGGAACATGAAAATTCGTTTTTAGCGTCTTTTTGTTCTCTCCAATTTCTATGGCAACCCTTGCCCTTTTGTTGAGAAGATCCAATATCTTCTCATCAATTTTATTGATCTTTTCACGAAGCTCATCGATCTTTGACAATTTTTCTCCCTCCAAAATGAAATCATATTATCCTACTTCTATATATTTATCAATAGTTTTATAAGAATTCTCTTAGATCTTTTTCAAATAAATAGGAAGATTTTGGCAAGACATTTAATTCTATGCCTTCAATTATCACTGATATCACCGATTCTTCTCAAAAGAGTCTACAGAAAATTTTAAAAAATTTCTATTCCAATTTAATCAGATATTAGCTATTTTAGCCTTACATAGATATAAAGAACCCATAAAGAACTCTAAAAATTACTTGATTGTTGAAAATATTTTATTTAAAATTTCTTAACTTTGCTTTAATTTAAATTAATTATTTTATGTTTCGAAAATTATATATCAGATATTTCTTCTGGCTTATTTCATTAATCATAGCTATTTCATTGCTACATGGGTGTGGGGGTGCTAAATCTGCCAAAAAATCCTCCGAAAGTAAAAAGGTGAAAATCGCTAAAAAAAAGGACAAGGAGAAGATTAAAAAAGAAAAGGCCTTAGAAAAAAAGGGGAATGAGGAAAAGAAAAAAAAGAATAAGATTGCAAAAAAAGAGGAGTCTGAGAAAAAGGAAATAACAATCGGTAAAACCACAAAGGCTTATCTCATAGCAAATTATGGGAAGCCTGATAAACTATTCTGGTCAAAAGAAGCAGAAGAAATCTTGATTTACGATAGTATAAAGGAAATAGGCAAAAATGTTATTATATTCATGAATAATAAAGGTGTTGTAAAACATATAACAACCTTTTCAAAAAAGTAAGTTTTGAAAATGAAAAATTTAAATCTTATTCATAGAGGCCCTGGGATTAGGTTTAAGAGAGAAAAACCAAAGAAATCAAAAACCGCTGAAAATAATAATAAGAATAAGATAAAAATCTTTTATGTCATATTATCTTTGCTTTTCATTGTTTTTATTGGTGGTGCTGGTATATGGGCATATATTAATTTTCTTCTCCCCTTAAAAGAAGTTAAGCTAATCACCCTGATCGAACCAGAAAAACCCAAAGAAAAAGATATTGGTTCTTTAAGAGAAGACGAAAAGATCGCTAAACCTCCAGAAGCAATAAAAAAAGAAAAAACAGAAAAAAGAGAAATTGAGAAAAAAGATAAATTTAAGAAAGATAAAGTAGAAAAGATTGTAATAAAAAAAGAAATAAAAGAAAAAGATGAATCGCTGATATTTTCAGCGGATAAACACTATCCGTATGTACTTCATGTTGCCTCTTTTAGAGAATTTGCTAATGCTCGAAGATTCATGACCTCTTTGGTAAAAGAAGGCTATCCTGCTTATTTTGGGTTGTTTAATATTCCTAAGAAGGGAAGTTACTATAGAATTTTTATAGGAAGATTTGAAAACCAAAAAGAGTGTTTGAATTTTAAATCTCACTTAAAGAGTAAAAAGAAGATGAAATCTGCCTATCCATTAAAGCTTCCATATTCTCTTGGGTTAGATACATTTGATTCTTTTAAATCAGCTTCAAAAAGAGACTCAGAATTAAGAACGAGGGGATACTCACCTTTCATATTTCCTTTTAGAACGAAAGGTCTAGAAGATACTGTCAAATATAAGATATTAATAGGGGCTTATTCATCCGAAAAAGACGCCAATAAAACTTCCAAGCTTCTCTCAAAAAAAGGGATAGAAAATAAGATTATCATGCCATAAGGATATCTAAAAGCTCTCTTCTATTTTCTAAGGCATCTCGAATTTTAAATCCTTTGGCTTTATGGTCACAACAGGACAAGGAGATTTTCTAACAACCTTTTCAGCGACGCTTCCAATCATAACATGAGAAAGGCCAGTTCTACCGTGGGTTCCCATAACAATTAGATCCGCATTGATTTCTCTAGCTGCTATAATAATTTCTACGAAGGGAGGCCCTGATTTAACAAGGTAATTAACCCGCAAATCTTCCACGTTGAATTTCTTTATGAATTCTTCTAACTCTTCCCTATGTTTCTTAACATCTCTTTCTTCTTCTCTTTTCACCTCTGTATGAACACTTGTCCTCATACCGCTGTAAAACGTAAATTCAGGAGGAGATACATTCAAAAAATAGATTTCAGAATTAAATTTCTTTGCTAATGATAAACCGAAATGAATAGCTGCTTCAGAATATTTTGAAAAATCCGTAGGGATTAAAATCTTTTTGAGAAATATATTTCCCATTATTGCTATCCCCCCTTTACTAAGAAAATTATAATGATTTACGTTTCTAAAAATAAATATATAATTGCTGCGTAGAAAATTCAAGGAAGCATATTATTATGAATTGAATTAAAAATATATCTTTGATTCTATTAAAAATTGGTTTATATTCCTCTTTTAAAGATAGAGGAATTCATCAAAAGCCTCTATAAAATTCTGCTTATAAGTGAATTAAAAAAGGAGATAAAATGGCTACAGACATTATTTTTGGTCTGATAGGTGGTCTGGGATTCTTTCTCTTTGGTATGAAGCTTATGTCAGAAGCACTGAGAAGCGTAGCAGGAGAGAAACTAAAGGATATTCTCCAGTTTCTTACCAAAACACCCCTTCTTGGAATTATTATTGGAGCAGTGGTAACCCTTCTTATTCAGAGCAGTAGCGCCACATCAGTCATGGTAGTAGGCTTTGCGAATGCTGGTCTCCTCACTTTGAAACAAGCCATAAGTGTTATCATGGGTGCAAATATAGGTACAACTTTTACAGCATGGTTGATATCTTTCTTAGCCATCTTTAAAATTACTAACTACGCCTTACCAGCAGTTGGAATTGGCTTTGCAATGACAATATTAGGCAAATCGAGAACGACAAAATACTGGGGCCAGGTCATCCTCGGTTTTGGAATCCTCTTTATGGGCCTTGCAATCATGAAGGAGGTATTTCAACCCCTTAAAGAAAGTGGAGCGATAAAAGAGTTATTTTTAAAATTTTCTGACTACCCTATCCTTGCAGTTCTGGTAGGAACCATCGTTACAATGATCCTTCAGAGCAGCAGTGCAACTATAGCAGTGATTCAGATTCTTGCCTTCAATGGTGTAATAAGCTTTGAAGCCTCTATTCCTCTTATTCTTGGAGATAATATAGGAACAACGATAACCGCACAAATAGCAGCTATAAATGCTAATACAACAGCAAAAAGAGCGGCTATGGCACATCTTCTCTTCAATGTGATAGGGGTCTCATACATGCTTATCTTTGTCTATACAGGAATTTACCAGCGGTTCATCGAGTTTATTGTACCTGGAGAAATAACTAAAAACAGTATTATGCTTCACATTGCTGTGGCTCACAGCGCATTCAATATTTTTAATACCTTTGTGGTGTTTCTCCCACTATTAAGTCTCCTAGAAAAAGCCTCTATAAAGTTAGTCCCACAAAGGGAAGGATTTATAGACTTTACTCCAAGGTATCTTGAAAAACACCTATTAAATACCCCTCCCATTGCTATAAACCAGGCGATAAAGGAGACTCTTCGAATGATGGAATTGGCTAAAAAGGCCTTGGATGAGGCGGTAATCGGTTTTTTTGAAGATAACAGAAAGATTTTAGATAATGTTATTCAAAAAGAGGAGACGATAGACAACCTCCAGAAGGAGATTACTGCATATCTTGTACAATTAACTCAAAAACCCCTTAATAGTGAAGAATCCCAAACCATACCCGTTCTTCTTCATTCAGTAAACGACATAGAAAGAATGGGTGACCACGCAGAAAATATTGTTGAGCTGGCCCATAGAAAAATAGATCAAAAAGCAGCCCTTACTCATTGGGCAATCGATGAATTACATCTCATAACTGATGAGGTCAATCATATGTTTGATGAACTTACGAATGCACTGGAAAACAACGATAAGACTCTGGCTAAAAGGGCGCTAAAAAGAGAAGAAAGAGTAAATCAGCTACAATTAGAATTAAAACAAAACCATGTTGAAAGGCTTAATGAGGGAAAGTGCAAGCTTATTAGCGGACTACTCTTTATTGACTTTGTAGATAATATAGAAAAGATTGGGGATCATCTTGCTAATGTTGCTGAATCTGTAATGAATAATCTGAGGTGGAAATTAAACTCAATTAATCAACAGTAACTATAGGACGCTTGCTTTTTTTAACCTACAAATGAATCTCAATCCCCCTTTCATTTATGACAAAGGGTATCCAATCCAGTGGATGTTGAACACCTTCCATCTTTTCAATTTTCATCTCCCTTTTTCCTTCAGCAACCCTTAAATGGATAATATTCTGCGCCCCTTTCTTGTTGAGGTCAAAATTCTTTTTCCCTATCTCATCCAAAAATCCTAATGATATCACATCCATAACTGTTACCTTCTCAAACCATATCCAGTTGGATGTCCAGCTCTCAATCTGGTTCATATGCTCAATCGGAATCAACGAAAAAATAACCTGGTTTATATCCCCGCAAATCAGTCGGGTTACCTTTTTCTCTGAAAGCTCCAAATCTATTCTCTTCATCTCTTCAAGATTAGTTAACTCAAAATATTTAATTCGTGGATCCCTTTTATACTCCTCATGATGAGTAAAGGACTGTATAGGAATAAAAAAACCTTTTTCTATATACTCTTCAATCTTCCAGTTAAAAGACTTAAAGTACTCCATTAAAGAGGGAAAGGGCCTGTCAAAGATATTATAGGAAACCCTTTCACTGTTTTTTAACCCGGTCCATAAGAACTGCATGGAAAAAACTGTTTTGCCCGAACCTGATGGACCAATAATAATTGTCCTCGTCCCTTTTGGTATACCACCAGTCAACTCATCAAATCCCTTAATACCTGTTAAAAGCATATCCATGTTTAATCACCTCCTTTTGGACTTATCAGCCTCTTCAAGAATCCTTCTGCTTTTTTAGCAGCCGATTCAAGCCCCTTTAAAAACTCTGCTCCTTTTTTGCCTGTTTTTTTAACAACCTTTTCTGCTGCCCTTATAGGGCTTCCTAATTTTCTACCGATAGATTCTCCCAATTTTGTGATTAAAGAATCCCTTATGCTGAACCTTGGATTTCTTATATCACCTTCTATATTAAACTCCAAATCAATAGAACCATTATTGTCTTTTAAGAATGTAAGAAGACGATGAGATGAAACCCCTAAAAATTTCCGGTTATGTGAATCGGGCTTGATTTTCAACTCCCTCAAACGAATTATTCCTGGAGCATTGAGTTTCGCATCTTTAATCTTAATAAGAGAATTAGCATCTAATAATCCATATTCTATCCTTGTTTTAACATTTTTTTTGTAGTATGGCTCAAGGAGTTTTAAATCGAGTCCTCTAACTGATAACTTTGTTTCTGAATTTTTATTATCGAAATTGATCCAACCAAAGAAGCGAAAAGAACCATCTTTTCTTTTTCCTTTGATTAATCCATTTAAATCTATTTTAGAGTTTAAATAAGGTCTCGGAATCAAAATGTCATCTATCTTAACATTTAATCTCCTTAGCTGAATCTTGTGATAAGGGCTTAAAGTTTGACGATCAATAAAATCAACCTCTCCATTTATTAATCGAATCCTTTTTATGTATATCTTAAATCTCTTTTTCTCCTTTTCTTTATTTTTCTTTGAAGTAAGTTTTATAAAAGGAGCTCTTATTTTTCCATCTTTTGAAACTTCAATGATTGTATAGGGCTTGTAAATCTTTATCTGGCTTATAACTAATTTTTTTTTCAATATGGTTTTTAGATGAGGCCTTATAAAAATAGAATCCGCTTTAAAAAGAATCTTTTTTGAATATGGATCTTTTAGCCTCACCTCTTTAAACTTGAGATGTATAGGCTGTATTAACATCTTACCTATAAGGAGCTCAGAACCAAAGGTCTGACTTATTTCCTTTTTGATTAGATTCTCAATATAGATAGAGAGGGTGATATAAAGAGAGGTAATAACGGCTAGAAACAATAAAAAATATCTGAATTTTCCTTTTTTTTTCTTTTTTTTACTAACCATTTTAAAAATGGAACATCCCTTTTTCAATTATTTTAATTATAAACTGAAAACCATAAAAAATCACTATCAACAATGACAAAACTCAAATCATAAACCCGAAAAAATATTGACTGAATCCTCTCTTTTTAGTAAAAGAGAATCAGTTCAAATATAAATAAAGATTCCTTTTAAAGTTAGCTAAAGGAATATGGCTCAGAAAAAAAGAAAAATAAAAAAGCAGAATAATAAGTTGAAAAAGAACTCCATCTGTATAAAGTGTCCTGCCCCTTGTTGTAGAGACCTTGCTATAATGATAACGAAGCCCAGAACCAGAGCTGAAATAGACGACCTGAAATGGCACCTTCATTATAATACTGTAGGTGTAGCTATCAGAAACTATAGATGGTACCTCACAATTAAGGGTAAGTGTATTTATTTGGATCGGAATAACATGTGCAAGATATATGCTAAAAGACCGTTAAAATGCAGACAACATCTTCCCCCAGATTGTGAAAGATTTAATGGCTGGTACAATACTCTTATTTCCAGACCTGAAGAACTTGAAAATTATTTAAACGGAAAGAAATAGGGTTAGAACTCTATAAAAAAGCCCACTTTGAGTCAAGCGGGCTTTTTTATTTCTTAAATATTTTCAAAATTCACCGAGTTATAAAGAACCGCCGCCTATGGGAACAAAGATAGTTACGCTATCACCCTCTCTGAGGTTTGTATCATTTCCCTGAAGAAATTTGATATTTCTTCCATTGCAAAGGATCTCTAAGTGTTCAAAAACATCTCCTGTCTTAGGATCAATCATCTTTTCTTTCAATTTCTCACCGTATTGATTTATCAATAACTCAAGAAGGTCTTTTATTGAGGTATTTTCCTTTACATCAATTTTAACCTCAGGTTGACCGAATATCTCTACAAAATCAAACATACTCTGAATTTTTACAGCGACCATCTTAAAAAATCACTCTCCAATTTTTTCAGTTTCTTTTAATCCTAAATCTTCTGCAACATAATCCATTCCGAGTTCAACCAGCTTCTCTCTTTTAGGAATACCATTCTTATCCCATCCCCTCAAGGTATAAAACTCATCCAAGAGCTTTTCACAATTTTCTCTGTCCATTACCTGACCCTTTCCAGGCCCAATCTTATGAGGCTCTGTCATCAATCTTTCAGGTAAGTAATCATCTTTTCTGGTAAATCCCTCCTTCAATAACAGGGCATGTGCCAGATTGTTGTACCTCTGGCCTACCTTAGGAATATCCTCTTCTGTAACATCGAAACCTGTAGCAGTCTTCCAAAGCTCTGTAAAATATTTGATGTGAAGGTTCGCAGGAATCAAGGCGTTTCTGTATGCAAAGGTACAGAACATCGAACAATCTTTACAGGCACCCCCAACATCCTGATTATATATTGTGAGTTCTGCCTTTCTATCCCAAGAATAGGGATCGACTTCCCAGGGCACTTTGTGGTGGGCACCAAAAATCTCTTGAGGTGGATAGCCCCTTGAGTGGTCTGCTCCTGTATAGGAAGTCATATAATTTAGTCCCATGGATTTGCAGGTTCTTGGATCGTATCCGGGAGGCTCCAATCCCTTGACATGCATAGCGTATTTCTCTGAATCCTTTCCTATTCTCTTTGTTGCTCTCCTTACTCCTTCTGCTAAGAGATCCCCAAACCCATCTCTATAGGCAATCTTATAGAGTAGCTTAAAGGCAGCATCATCATTCCCGAATTTCAGATCAAAACCATCGCAATCATCTTTTGTAAGGATTCCTTTCTCGTAAAGCTCCATTGCAAACCCAATACATACACCGGCAGATACCGTATCCATGCCTAAATCATCACAGACCCTGTCAGCAGCAATAATAAAGCAAGGGTCAGTAACGCCTATCCCGGAACCAAGGGAAAAGAGGGTCTCAAACTCTGGCCCTTCGGTTGCCCACCCAGCATACTTTCCGCTCTTAACAACCCTGACCTGACCGCATCTGATAGGACACAGATAACAAGCATATCTTCTTGCTCGATATTCAATATTCTTTTGAGCTCCAATGGAAAGATATTTTTCATCTGCAGGATCTATAAAGTTGGGTCCGGGCATCTGGCCTTTGGCAATACAGTTCTCAACATTTCCTGCTGTCCCGAAGTTGCCGAATTTCGGATAAAGGGTTGGGCTGTCTTGAAATGCTTTTGCAATTTTTTTCACAACCTCTTGAAAACCCTTTTCATCAGCATACTTGACACTCTTTGAACCCTTTACTACTATTCCCTTCAGATTCTTTGATCCAAAAACAGCACCAACACCTTTTCTACCAGATGCTCTCTTCTCCGCAATTATTGAGCCATATCGAACAAGGTTTTCGCCTGCTGGTCCAATAACAAAGGGTCGAACTGTCTGGTCTTTTAAAATTTCTTTTATGTAATGCTGGGAATCAGCCGTATTTAAACCCCAAATAGGGGCAGCATCCTTAAAACTTACTTTATCATCTTTTATATAGACATAGACAGGTTTTTCTGACTTCCCTTCAATGATGACAGCGTCATGTCCTGTTTTTTTAAACTCATCCGGAAAGAAACCGCCAACATTGCTGTAGGTAACACCAAAGCTAAGGGGTGACTTTGTAATACAAGCTACTCTGGCAGCTACAGGACATGTCGTCGCACACAAAAAGCCTGTTGCCATCACAACCTTATTTTCCTCGCTAAAAGGATCGATCCCGGGCTTTATCTTTTCATTATAGAAAAGCTTCATCCCTAAGCCGGCTCCACCCATATAATCTCTTGCATCTTTTTCATTAAGCGGTTCGGTCTTAACCCCTTTTGCTGTAAGATTAATTCTCAAAACCTTTCCCATATAACTCATCTAAATTTCCTCCTTTAAAATTTAAATTAGTGAGTTAATAATTTTTGTATACAGTATATTGTATATATTATCCCTCTCTGTCAAGTTCTTTTTAGTTTTTTTACTACTCTATCAAAAAAAATTAGATGTAAAATCTCAGAGAAATATCAAACTAAGGAATTTCTGGATTGTTCTTCTCTTTTTATCTTTTTAGTTTATGTATTTTATTGAATTTGTCAAGTATTCTTTGATTTTTTTTACTAATACCAAAGAAGAACGATAATAAGAAAATTGTTAAATTATTTATAATTCTTTGAATTTGGAAGTTATTTTTGCAATCTTTTCAAATTTGTATTTTACCCTATCAATATCCTGTCCCATTCTGTAGGTATCCTTATCAAGCCTTCCCTCAGAATTCAATTCGGATAATACATTTTCTTTGTTAAGATCAGGATTTTTACGGGCATAAGGCCATAGCCTGAAAGAGCCTCCTGTGATCTCGTCTATGATGTAAACATCCCCTTCAATAATTCCATACTCGAGTTTCATATCAATAAGCTGAATATTAAAGTGGGCAAATGCCTTCTCAAGTATGCCAAATGCCTCAGCATTGAGTTCCAGCATCTTTGCATACTCAGTACCCCCCTTTGCCTTTATAATGAAGTTTATATAGGTCTCATCAAGCATTGGGTCATGAAGAGGGTCATCTTTATAATGAAATTGAGTAATCACTGGATCATACCTTGTCCCTTCAGCTACATTTCCCCACTTTAGTATAGAGCCAGCAGCAACCCTTCTGGAAACAACTTCGAGATTGATTTTCCTATCCAGCTTTTTTACAAGGGAAACCTTTTCTTCGAGGCTTGAAATATAGTGGGTCTGAACATTCATTCTGTTGAGATATTCAAAAATGTCACGGTTAGTCTGCCAGTCAATCAAAGCTTTTCCTTCGATAATATCATGTTTTGCACCGTCTCCAGCAGTGATATCATCCTTAAAAACCATATAAACCGTCTTAGGATCTTCTGGATTCTCGTAAATTATCTTTGTCTTTCCTTCATTAATTTTATTCATTGAACTGAAATCAATTGGCATCGAACACTCCTTTCAAATTTAAGTTAATACATTTAGAATTCTAAGAAACGGTATTTGTAAAATCTATGGCAAAATTTAAAGATTATTTTATTTTACAACACCATTTTGTCAAAACAAATTAAAAAATATTTAAGTATAAGTAGTCTATATCTATAAACACTTATTATGAAATAAAAAGACAAAATACTTAATAATTTACTTTAAAAATAACTATATAATTATTTATTATTGAATTATTTTTTATCTCTTATTAAAAGTTATAATAAAAATATATATTAATTTTAATATTCTATCATTTTTAAAATTAAAGAAATATTTATATTATCCAGCCTCCCCCAATCACAACATCCCTTTTATAAAAAACAGCAGCTTGGCCTGGTGTAACCGCTCTCTGGGCAGTTAAAAAACTAACGTCAGCCAAGCCCCCTTTTCTTGAGGTAATCTTCGCCTTTGCAGGCCTGTGGCGGTATCGAATCTGTACCTCTGCCTCTATCTCCTCTCTTTCTTTTATGGGAATGTTCCAGTTTACATCCTTAGCAACAAGCTTTTTTCTAAAGAGATCTCCACTTTCTCCTACAATAAGAAGATTCTTTTTCAAATCAATGTCCACAACATAAAGAGGCTTCGTATAACCTATACCAAGCCCTCTTCTTTGACCAATTGTATAGAAAGGAAGGCCCTTATGCATCCCCAGCACCCTTCCGTCTTTCGTTATAATATCACCTTCATGTATCATTTTATGAGGAAGCCTTTTTTTAATAAACTCAGGGTAATTATTATCAGGGATAAAGCATATCTCCTGACTCTCTATCTTTTCAGCAACCCCAATTCCAAATTTATCAGCCAATTTTCTCACCTCTTTTTTTGTATATTTTCCAAGAGGAAGAATAATTGAGCTTAACTGCTTTTGCGAAAGATTAAAGAGAAAATAAGACTGATCTTTTTTCCTGTCCCTCCCCCTTTTTAAAACATACCCATTTTTATCCCTTTCTATAAAGGCATAGTGGCCTGTAGATATCTTTTCAGCATCAAACTCTTTTGCCTTTCTTAAAAGATAATCAAATTTTATCTTCTGATTGCATAAAATGCATGGATTAGGCGTCCTTCCCATCAGATACTCAGAAACAAAATAATCTATGACCTCTCTTTCAAACTCCTTCTCACAATTCAAGAGATAAAAGGGGATATGTAATCGTTCTGCAACCTTGCGAGCGTCCATCACATCGCGTGGAGAACAGCAGGAACCAAAGATATCCTCTTCGGTCTTCGAAAAATCCCAAATCTGCATACCGACCCCTATCACATTATATCCCTCTTCTTTGAGTAAGGCAGCAGTTGTAGAGCTGTCCACTCCCCCGCTCATTGCTACAACAACCCTTTGGCTCATAAAAATTAATCCTTTATCTCTTTATGGAAAAAGGAGAGACAGGTATCTCCCAGCCTCTTTTGTTTATAAAGCTTAAAAAGACCGTGCTTTCTATTCACTTCACTTTTATGAAAATGTTCATAGATAATTAATCCTTCTTGCTCTATGACATCTGCCTTAGAAATCTCTTCCAATGCTAATCCTCCTAAATCAGAACCATAAGGAGGATCTAAGAATATCAGGTCAAATTTATCTGTTTTTCTTCTCGAGCGAATAAAATCGACCGCATCCTCAAAGAAAATCTTAAATCCTCTATTAATCCCACATTTTTCAAGATTTTCTCTAATCAATTTAATAGACCTTTTATCATTATCAACAAAGCATACTTCTTCTGCTCCCCTGCTTATTGCCTCGATCCCTATATTTCCAGAACCTGCAAAGAGATCCAGAAATTTTTTGTTAATAATAAAGCTCCCGATGATATTAAAAAGCGCTCCCTTGACCTTATCAGGTGTAGGCCGAATATCAAGCCCTTTTAGTGTCTTTAAAGACCGTCCTTTTATCCTTCCAGAAATCACCTTCATCATATCACCAAAAAGATTTATAAAGAAACCACTACATGGGAGAGATTACTGAAGAAAAATCATCTTTGAACAATTATCAAAAAATGTGGTTAAAGAATTCTTGGTCTAAGTCATCAAAGTGGGATAATCTCTTTATCTCCTGAAATCTATCTCTGATCTCTGCATGTCTCAAATTACGCAACCGGTTAAGGCTAAATTCCTCTACATTGAACGATGCCATAACACTTCCAAAGATGATGGCCTGTCTGAGCGTTGACTCTGTAAAGTTATTCACATTAGCCAGATATCCCATGAATCCACCAGCAAAGGTATCTCCTGCACCAGTAGGGTCATAAATAGAATCCAAGGGATAGGCTGGAGCTGCAAAGGTTTCATAATCAGAATACATTAAAGCCCCATATTCTCCCCTTTTGATAACGAGATTTCTTGGACCCCAGGAAAGAATCTTCTTAGCTGCTTTAGTAATATTATGCTCTTTTGCAAGCTCTCTCGCCTCTGAATCATTAATAAGAAGAATATCAATTTTTCGTAAAACCTTTTTCAGTTCCTTTAATTTCCCCTCTATCCAAAAGTTCATGGTATCACACGCAACCAGTTTCGGCTTCTTAATCTGCTCAAGAACCTTTAGCTGAAGACTTGGGTCGATATTTGCAAGAAATACATATTCACAGTTTTTATATTCTTCTGGAATCTTTGGGTTGAAATCCTTAAAAACATTCAATTGGGTATCAATAGTTTTTGCCCAGTTAAGGTCATAACCATATTCCCCCTTCCATCGAAAGGTCTTTCCTTTTCTTTTTTCAATACCTCTAATATCTATGGAATGTCTCTTAAAGATTTCAAGCCCCTCATCCGGAAAATCTTCACCGATGACCCCAACTAAATAGACGTTAGCAAAGTAACTCGCAGAGATTGAAAAAAAGGTTGCAGAGCCTCCCAGAACATCTTCTGCCTTGCCAAATGGTGTCTTGACTGTATCAAGGGCTATAGATCCCACCACCAAAAGGTTCATTCCTTTTCTCCCAATAGTTTAGCCACATCTTTGGCAAAATAGGTCAGGATCATATCTGCACCAGCTCTTTTAATGCTCAAAAGAACCTCTATCATAATTCTTTCTTCATCAAGCCACCCTTTTTGCGAAGCCGCCTTAATCATAGAATACTCGCCGCTCACATTATATGCAGCAACAGGAAGGTCAAACTCCTTTTTTAAACGATAGATAATATCTAGATAGGCTAGTGCCGGCTTTACCATAATGATGTCAGCCCCCTCTTTAATATCGAGACGTGCCTCGCGGACAGCCTCAAGAGAGTTTGCCGGGTCCATTTGATATGACTTTCTATTCCCAAACTTTGGTGCTGATTCAGCAGCCTCTCTAAAAGGTTCATAAAACCCTGAGGCATACTTAACTGCATAGGAAAGTATCGGTATATCCTGATATTGATTATTGTCTAATACTTTCCGTATAGCTGCCACCCTTCCATCCATCATATCTGAAGGGGCAACTATATCAACTCCTGCCTTTGCATGGGACAGAGCCATCTTTGCCAAAAGCTCCAGAGTAGGATCATTCAAGATAACTCCATCCTGAACAATGCCGCAATGCCCATGGTCTGTATATTCGCAAAGACAGACATCTGTAATCACAACCATATCTGGCACATCTTTTCTTATAGATCTTATGGCATTTTGCACTACTCCGTCATCATTATATGCCTCAGATGCAATTGCATCCTTTTTCTCTGGTATACCAAAGAGAATAATTCCTCTTATCCCCAATTTGTAGATTTCTTTAACTTCCTTTAAAAGATGTTCAGTCGACATCTGGTAAATACCTGGCATCGAACTTATTTCTCTTTTTATTCCCTTTCCATGTATGACAAACATGGGATAGATTAGATCTTTTACTGAAAGGGAAGTCTCTCTAATCATCCCTCTTAATTCTTCTCTTTTTCTCAATCTCCTTGGCCTATATTTTGGAAAATACACTCCTATCCTCCATTAAAGGATTTATCTAATCTTGAAAGTATTCTACAATAGATTTAACAAGTGATTCAATGGTAAATTTTTCTGGAATAATATGAGAAGTAAGTGAAAACTCCTCTGCCTTTTTTGCTGTTATGGGACCGATGCTGGCTATCTTCACACCCTTTAAAAGCTCCTTTATCTCTTCTTTCTTAAAGAAATTAACAAAATTGATGACCGTTGATGAGCTTGTAAAGGTGATCAGATCTATGTTTTCATCCCTTAGTAATTTCTCAATCTTTTCAACATTTTCTTCAGGTTTAACAGTCTCATAGGCTGGAACCACATCTACTTCTACCCCTATCTCTCTTAGTTTATCAGGAAGTATCTCCCTTGCAAACCTGGCTCTTGGGATCAGAATTTTTAAACCACTTGCGCCTCCCTTCTCGAAGAAGCTTACGAGAGCCTCTGCCCTATACTCATCAGGTATCAGATCCACGATAATACCAAGCCTTTTAAGCTCACCAGCAGTAGCAGGACCAATCGTAGCAATCTTGATCCCTTTCAGTTCTCTAAAATCCTTATTCTTTACACCTAGTCTTTCAAGAAAGTATTTAACCCCATTTACACTAGTAAAAATAACCCAGTTATATCTTGAGATATTATCAATAGCATTGTCGAGCTCATCAAAGCTCTTTGGGGGTACGATTTTTATTGTTGGAAATTCAATTACCTCAGCACCGTATTCTTCAAGAAGCCGTGATAATTTGCTTGCCTGCTCCCTTGATCTTGTAACAATAACCCTCTTTCCAAAGAGCGGTCTGTTCTCAAACCAACGAAGCTCTTCTCTAAGTCCTACAACATCACCCACAACAATGATTGATGGGGGTTTTAAACCAGACTTTTCCACCTCAGAAATAATATTTTCTAAAGTACCTGTTACAGTTCTTTGCTTTGGTGTTGTACCCCAACGAATTACTGCTACAGGTGTGCGAGGGCTTCTTCCATTCTCAATCAACTTATCAACAATATTTCTGAGATTGCCTACACCCATTAAAAAGACGAGTGTACCTATGCCTGTGGCTATCTTTTTCCATTCAATCCCAGAGTCTTTTTTAGCAGGGTCTTCATGACCTGTTATAAAAGCCACAGTTTGTGTATATTTTCTATGGGTAAGTGGAATCCCTGCATATGCAGGAACAGCTATCGCAGATGTAATGCCAGGTATGATTTCAAAAGTGATTCCTTTCCTAATAATCTCCTGCGCCTCTTCCCCTCCCCTTCCAAAGATAAAAGGATCTCCTCCTTTGAGTCTAACAACATTCTTCCCCTCAAGGGCCTTTTCTATGGTTAGTTGATTAATTTTTGATTGGGGAAGTGTGTGGTCTCCTCCTTTTTTACCAACATAGATAATCTCAACGTCCTCTTTTGCATACTTTAAAAAAGAACGGTTGGCCAGATAATCATAGACAATCACATCAGCATTCTTTAAAGCTTCTAAGCCTTTTAAGGAAAAGAGCCCGAAGTCACCAGGGCCAGCACCAACAAGAAAAACCTTTCCCTTCTTCACACCTTGCTCCTCATCTCATACAAAAATTGTTTTTTACAATGGTGACGAAGGCTTACCCCTATTGCTAGAGCCAAGAATCTTTTCCAGTATCCTTGAGCCACCATTTTTTAACATGCGCTCTGCTAATTCTAACCCCAATTTCTCATATTCTTCTTTGTTTCCGCTAATCTTGTCTTTTATAAGCTCCGATCCATCCACATCTGCTATCATACCATGAAGAATTATATTGCTATTCTCTACTTTCCCATACGCAGCAATCGGCGTCTGACATCCTCCTCCCAGTCTCTTTGAAAATGCCCTTTCAGAATATACAGCAATTCTGGTTTCAAGGTGATCTAGCTTCTTAATGATATTCTCTGTCTCAACATCGTACTTTCTTATCTCAATTGCCAATGCTCCCTGACCAATAGCTGGTAACGATACTTCAGGCTCAATATACTCTGTAATATTTTTATCAAGAAGAAGCCTCTTAACCCCAGCAGCCGCAACTATGATGGCATCTAGGCCCTCAGTATATATCTTCCTTATCCTTGTATCGAGATTCCCCCTTAAAGGAAATATCTCAAAATCGGGCCTTAGGTTTAAAAGCTGTGCCTTTCTTCTCAGGCTTGTTGTACCAATCTTTGCTCCTATTTTGAGTTCTGAAAGGGACTCCCCACTTCTTGAAATCAACACGTCCCTTGGGTCTTCTCTTTTGGTCACCACACCGATTATTAAACCTTCTGGAAGCTCTGCAGGAACATCCTTCATGCTGTGAACTGCCATATCTATCTCCTCTCGTAACAGCGCTTCTTCAATCTCCTTTACAAAAAGCCCTTTACCGCCAATCTTTGCGAGAGGAGAATCAAGAATTTTGTCACCAGTTGTCTTTATCTTGACAAGAAAGATGGATATATCTGGATCATACCTGTTGATTTCCCTCTTGACCCAGTTTGCCTGCCACAGAGCTAATTTACTTCCTCGCGTACCTATACGTAGGTTTTTCATCATTCATCATCAAGCTTGAACAACTTTCTTGTAACCTTTATATACTCTTCTCCGTTATCCGAAACCCCTCTTTTCTTCAGGGATACAATCGGATTGTGTAGCACCTTATTTACAAGGGCCTGTGTCAGGGAATCTAATATTTTTTTCTCCTTTTCAGAGATTTTGCCCAGCTTTGAATATGCCTCTTTTAGCTCCTGCTGGCGAATCTCTTCGGCCTTTTGTTTTAGGGTAAGAATGGTCGGTTTTGATTCGAGGCTTTCCAGCCATCCTAGAAAGCTCTTTATCTCATTCACAATCATCTCTTCAGCCTTTTCTGCCTCCTTTTCCCTTTCCCTGATATTGGCGTCAACAACATTCTTTAGGTCATCTATATCATAGAGGTATACGTTGCTTAATTTATTGACTTCAGGGTCTATATTCCTTGGAACACTGATATCAATAAAGAACATGGGCTTGTTTCTTCTTTGATTTAGCACATCCTGAACCTGTTCTTTCTTGATTATATAATGGGGAGCACCTGTGGAGCAGATAATAATATCTGAAAGGATAAGGTGCTTTGGAAAAAATTCAAAGTGTACGGCCTCTCCATTTAGCTCCTCTGCCAGTCTCTTTGCCCTAGAAAAGGTCCGGTTTGTAACAAACACAAGCTTTGTTCCGCTGGAAACAAGGTATCTGGCAGCCTGCTCTGACATCTCTCCAGCACCAATCAGCATAACAGACTTATCATCCAAATCCTCAAAAATCTTCTTGGCCAGCTCCACAGCAGCATAACTTACACATACCGCACTGCTTCCAATTCCGGTATTACTTCTTATCTTTTTAGCTACAGAAAAGGCCTTTTCAAAAAAGTTGCCTAATACAAAACCACTGGCATTACATCCCTTTGCTATGGCGTATGCTGATTTTACCTGGCCCAAAACTTGAGGCTCACCTACAACCATTGCGTCCAGTCCAGAAGCAACCCTGAAAAGATGGCAGATAGCTTCTTTATCGGAATAACAGTAGAGATGCTTTTCTAAATCCTTAAGAGGAAAACTGTGATGATCGGATAAAAACTTCTTTATCTTTTCGAATGATTGAGATATATCTCCTCCCTTAGCATAGATCTCCACTCGATTGCATGTAGAAAGGATGATTCTCTCTTTGATACCATAAACGTTTCCCAATGCATCTAAGGGTTCAGGAAGATTCTTTTCTGAAAAATAGAGTTTCTCCCTGATCTCTATAGGTGTATTTCTATAATTCAATCCTACGACAATAATTGACATAAACTTCTCAAAACAAATGTTCAGTTTTTAATAAAAAGTTCACACCGACAAAGGTGAAAACCATACACAAAAAACCTATGATGGAAATAAAAGCGGCCTTTCGTCCCCTCCAGCCAACGGTCAGACGACCGTGCAAAAGCGCGGCATATATGAGCCATGTAATCAAGGACCACACAAGTTTTGGATCCCAGTTCCAGTAAGAGCCCCACGCATACTTCGCCCAGATTGAGCCGGTTATAATTCCTAAGGTGAGAAAGGGAAAGCCAAATGACAGAGCCTTATAGCCCAGATCATCAAGGATTTCAAGAGAGGGGAGCCTATAATAAAAAAGGCCCTGTTTTCTCGATTTTAATTGCCTCTCCTGGAGCAGATACATTATGCCTAAACCAAATGCAATGGCAAACGCAGCATTGCCAAGAAGAATAAGGGTTACATGAATACCAAGCCAAGCACTCTTTAAAATGGGGTTTAAAGGACTAATGTCTTTTGGCAGGATAAGGGCATAAGATAGAGATAAAAAGGTTAAGGGAATTATAAAGACGCCAAGTACACTTAATTGATATCTTTTTTCTACTAAGATAAATAAAAATATAATCAACCATGTAAAAAAGAGAATGGCTTCAAAAAGGCTTGTTAATGGAAGATACCCTGATTCTATGTATCGGGCTAATAATGTAGCCGTATGAAAAATAAAACTTAAAATGATAATATATCTGGCAATACTAAATATGGATTCTTTCCTTGACAAGAAAAAAGAGATATATAATAAGGCTCCAGCAAAATAGAAGATTATGGTTACAATAAAAAGCATGATATTAATATTATAAAACATATCTATTCTTTCTGATGATTAATCTTTTCGATCAAATTATCAATCAGTGAATTGATCTTTTCTTCTTTTCCCTGTTTTATAAGGTCAATAATATCTGAATTGACAAGACTATCAAATATCTTCTCTCTCTTCTTCTGGTCTTTTACCTTTAAGAGTAATTCTTCTCTTATCCTTCCCATTATCGATAAAAATTGAGAATACTCTTCTCCATATTTCTGCTCTAGTTCTTTTCTGATCTTCTTTGAAAGAGCAGGGCTCCTGCCGCTAGTAGAAATGCTAATAATCAAATCGCCCCTCTCTACTACTGAAGGCACGATAAAGTTGCAATATTTAGGAGAATCAACGATATTAACCAGGATATTCCTCTTTTTTGCTGCATTATAAACTTCTTCGTTAACCCTGTTATCATTTGTAGCCCCAATAATGAGTTGAGCTTCGTCGAGATATCTTTCATGAAATTTGCCTTTAATATGAGTTATTTTATTCTCTTCTGCAAGAGAGTGAAGGCTTTCTGTAAGATCTGGGCTGATAATCGTTATATTTGCCCCCTTTTTCAACAGAAGATTGATCTTTCTCTCTGCGACGACTCCTCCGCCAACAACAACACATTTTCTGTCTTTTATATCAAGATATATAGGATAATAATAGCTCACAAAATCTCCCTAAATTAAGGATAATACAACTTTTGATTATTAACAGAGATAGCCTATTTTGTCAATATAACTTAAGGATAGTTGCACGAACAAAAGACGAGAATAAAGAGAGGAATTGGTTACTTTAAATGATTATATGAAAGAAGATTTAAGGTGCAGAATAGAAAATCAAGATTTATATTGAAAAATAACTTTAATATGACTTAAAATAATAAATAAACTATGAGATCAAAAGGGGCAGTAGCTCAGTTGGGAGAGCGCATCCCTCGCACGGATGAGGTCAGCGGTTCGATCCCGCTCTGCTCCACCAATCTTTTCAATATCCTATAAAAACTCTCCTTTTTCAAATTATATAGTTTTTTATTGAGGAGAACGAAAAGATAGGTAAAAGTATTTATTGATACTTGAAAGTTCTGTTTCTAAGTTAACCTTTATCTCTATCATCCTTTGGAAAGCTAAATGACAAATCTGGCTTCAGAAACTTGATATTCCTAAACTTTTTTCCAACCCCTACCCTAGCCAGACCTTCTGAAAATCTGGATGCCCAATCGAACTTAGGCTCGATTACAATCTTTCCTGTCTTGTCGATATATCCCCACTTCTCTCTCTCTTTAATATACACAGCAGCTAGTCTATCAGAAAATGGCCAAACACGATAAAACTCCGGCTTAATCACGATCTTTCCTGTCTTGTCGATATATCCCCACTTCTGTTTCTCTTTGAAATACACAGCGGCCAGACCTTCAGAAAAATTCTCTGGATAAACGTACCTCGGCTCGACATTGATAAACCTAAATTTTTTATCTACAATTACCTTAGGTCGCGATATTGCAAAGATGACTGATGACCAATCGAACTTAGGCTCAATTACAATCTTTCCCGTCTTATCAATATACCCCAACTTTTCTTGAACTTCCCGGACAGCTAACCCTTCTGAAAATGGCCATACACGATAAAACTCCGGCTTGATTACAACCTGCCCTGACTTGTCGATATACCCCCATTTCTTTTTATTTTTAACAAAAACAGCAGCCAGTCCTTCGTAAAAATTCTCTGTGAAAGCAAATTGAGGCTCAATTACAAACTCTCCTGTTTTATCGATATAGCCATATTTATTATTAATTCGTACGGCAGCCAGCCCCTCGTAAAATCTAGATGCCCAATCGAACCTAGGTCTGATTATGACCCTACCCATCTTGTCAATATATCCCAACTCCTTTTTAAGTTCCACAGCAGCCAACCCTTCAGAAAAGCCAAATGCTAAATCGAACATCGGTCCGATTACCTCTTTGCCCGTTTTGTCAATATAGCCGAATTTACTCCCATTCCAAAAGACAGCCAGTCCTTCATAAAAGTTAGATGCCCACTGAAATTGCGGTTCTATAACAACATTCCCCTTTCTATCGATATATCCCCACTTCTCTTTTTCTTTAAATTTCACGGAAGCTAACCCTTCAGAAAAGTTATACGCTCTCTTGAACTGCGGTTCGATTACAACCTTGCCCGTCCTGTCGATAAATCCCCACTTCTCGACAACCATTCCTGGTTTATATTTAACTTCATCTGAAGCTTTGACAGCCTGATTATAATAAACAAATACTGCTATCAAAATAATGAATGCTAATATAAATTTTTTCATTTTTTATTTCCTTTATTTTTAATTTTAATAAGTTTCTCTATAATTCTCAAATCTGCCTTCACCATCTGATTCTTCTCGACTTTAAGAAATACTGTGCTTTTTTATCACCCAATCTCGCAGCGGTTTTAATGTCGTTGTAGCCATTATTATAATTCATCAGATTTATATAAACAATCCCCCTAAAGAAATAAGCAGTTCCATTTTTGGGGCTTAGTGCTATGGTTTTGCTATAATTATTAATAGCCTGCTGGTATTTGCCAAGTTTTTCATAAGCCATTCCCCGTCTAAAATAAACATCCGCTGCTTTTGGATGGTCTAAATCTATGGCATTATTAAAGTCTATAATTGCCTTATAGAAATTGCCTGATTCCAGATGAACTAAGCCACGACTGCTATAAATCATTGCATCTGTTGGATTTATTTCTAAAGCTCTTGTATAGGCATCTATTGCTTTCTTGTAATCGCCAGAGCTGTAAAATTCTTTTCCTTTATTAACCCACTCTTTTGAAGTATCAGCAAATGTAATGTAAGAAGAAATTACCAAACAAATTAAAATAAGAATTAATAATACTAATCTTTTCATTTTTTCATCCTCTTTCTTTTCGTTCTCTATTAGTCAATTCTTTTAGAAGCTGTTCTGCTATTAATTTATGTGCTTTATGATTCCAAGCGAGTTCGTTGGAGTGTAGCTTTGGAAACAAAGGAGATGACTTCATCAGCGTTTAACGATTCTCCATCTTTTTCATAGGAAAGCATCTGTTGGTCCAGTCCGTAACCGGGCACAGCGAGGTTCCATATCTCTATAGAGTGGTTTTGATTTTCAATCAAATTAGAGAAGCGTTGATTCTCGGAAATACCCCATCCAAAAACTTGAGAATCCCCATATAAAAGAATTCTGTGGATGCTCTTATTTTTCACTAAGTCACGTGATTTATCTCTGTATCCTAGAGAATTAGTGGTATAAACAGTATTAAAGTAGCGTGAATGATGTATGGTGCTTATTCCTGCCTTAAGTTTCCAAACCAGATAGTTATCGATTTCAAATATAGCACCCGGATTAAATTCGGCGCGTGAGAATGGGTAAAATATGCGAACGAATCCTTCAGCTAACAATAAAGCAAAACAACATCCGGCTAAGAAGAGACAAAACCTGGAAAAATGTCTTTTAATCACCCTCATTTTTCACTTCCAGAAATAATAATATGTTTGTCTAAACATCGGAATTCAACTTTCACATTTTAATGTATGCTAAAAAATTATATCATAAATTTAGACCATAGAGGTGAAGAAATAAATAACTATTTAGATTCTTTATCACGAAACATTCGTCATTGGATTCAGATATTAGATATTAGGTTTATAAAAAACATCGTTATTGATCTGATGCCAAGATTAAAATACGCTTTTTAATTTTAAACACCTTTAGTCAAGTTTACATTTTTTATTTGACATTTCTAAAAAGAAATGCTTTTTTTATATTTTTTAATTCTTTTGGATTAGTATCATGAAACTTAAACTTCTCTTCCAAGTTTCATCTCCAAGTTTCTGATATCAATCTTATAAATAATATTTTCATAGCTAAAATTTAAAAATTAAAAAAGTAAGGTAAGCATGTCTTCAGATAAGGTCGTTATCATTGGTTCAGGGCCGGCGGGGATGGGCTGTGCTTATACCTTAGCAAAAGCAAAACAACCCTTTTTAGTGATTGAAAAGGATGATGTCCCAGGGGGGTTGTGCTGTACACTTGATTTTTATGGATATCTTTTTGATATCGGTGGTCACCGTTTTTTATCCAAGTCAGAAGAGATTAATCGGCTCTGGTGTGATGAGACTCTAGGCGTTGATCTGCTCCGAGTTAAGAGACTATCAAGGATATACTATAAAGGACAGTATTTCAACTACCCCCTAACCTTTTTCAATACATTCTGGAATTTAGGTCCACTCGAAGGTTTTATTTGTATTGTTAGCTATTTAAGGGGTAAATATTTCAAGCTGGGTGATGATAAAACATTTGAAGGATGGATTATCAATCGTTTTGGGGAAAAACTATATAATATTTTTTTTAAAACCTATACCGAGAAAATATGGGCCTTCGCCTGCCAAGATCTATCTGCTGATTGGGCAATACAGAGAATACAAGGGCTGTCTTTAAGGGTTGCCGTTCAAAAAGCTATTTTAGGGATGCATAAAAATCATCCCAAAACATTAAGCGAGGAATTTTTCTATCCGAGAACCGGTCCAGGCGAATTTTACGAAAAACTCAAGGATTTGATACTAACACAAGGCGGACAATTTACATTTGGTAAAAGGGTTATTGGCGTGAATCATGATGGGAAAAAAATCATATCTATTGAGTTTCAAAACAAGAATGACGGACTAAGAGAAGAATTGCCTGTCGATTATATGTTTTCTAGTATTCCTTTAACTCTCCTTTTAAGGTTTTTAAATCCTAGACCGCCAGAAGATATTTTAACATGTGCCCAAAAATTGTCCTTTAGAAGCTTCCTTGCTATTAATATTATTTTGGATAAAGAGCATGTTTTTAAAGATCAGTGGATTTATGTTCATTCACCAGAGGTAAGATTGGGGCGAATTCAAAACTATAAGAACTGGAGTCCTGCCATGGTAATAGATCCAAAAAAGACGTCTCTGGGGCTTGAATATTTTTGCACTGAAGGAGATGAATTTTGGAATATAAATGATATCGATTTAGTAAATTATGCAGTGGAAGAGCTTGAGAAAATAGGAATTGCAGCTCGTAAATACCTTATTAACGGTTTTGTTGTTCGCCGCGAGAATGCTTATCCTATCTACTCTCTTGATTATAAAGAATGTATTGGTAATATTCGAGATTATTTAGACAGATTTGGTAATCTTCAGACTATAGGTCGAGGCGGTCTCTTTCGATATGACAATTCCGACCATGCCTTGCTAACCGGCATTTATGCTGCACGAAACTTTTTGGGTGAAGGTTCCTTTGATGTTTGGCAAGTGAATACGGATAGGGAATATCTTGAATCCTAGACAAAAACCTCATCAAGAAATTAGAAAAAACTCATAGATTAACGAACACTCTGCGAGATCTTATTCTTAAATGAGAAAACACAGCATTTAAAAACATGATAAAGGTTTCCAATTCGATAAGACTTTTTACGTCTCAATTATCTAGGCACCTCATCTTGGTTTTCACCGGAAATATTTTCGCTGCGGGCTTGGGATTACTCGTGATTTTAATAATTTCTAAGGTCCTCACCGTAAATGACTTTGGGTTGTTTAGCATTACACTATCAGTGATACTCATAGCTCCACCTCTATCTTCTCTTGGCACGAATACAAGTATGATAAAGTTTGTTTCATCTTATTTGTGCAGAGGCAAAAATGCTGAAGCTGTTCAGGTCCTCAGATTAATTCTCTATCTAAGGATGGTAACGAGTTTTATTCTTGCAGTCACAATATTCAACACAGCTGTTTTTTTGTCCAGAAAAGTATTCCAATGCCCAGACTTACCCCCTCTCCTTAAACTGGCCGCTTTTGGGGTCCTGTTTGTTTCGATATTAGATTATCTTAAGAATGTTCTCTACACTTATAAAATGTTTAAGAAATATATCGTCTTACAGCTTTTGGTCGATCTTGCTAAGCTTTTAACCGTTTGTATCTTAATATTTTCTTTAAAGCTGAATATCTTTTCTGCTGTTTTTGTCTTTATGTTTATCCCCCTATTAGGGATTTTGTTTGGATTCTGGCTAATCAGGCCCATATTACTTTCAAAAAGAAAACTCATAAAAGATCTACTAGGTCAACTTTTCTCTTACAGCAAATGGGCTTTTGTAAATAGTATTTGCTATGGGATATTTCCTTATATTGCTATCTTCATGCTTGCGAAGATGTTAAGCATCAAAGCTGCAGGAATATATGGATTAGCACACAATCTAACTTATATATTTCCAATACTGTTTCTTTCTTTAAGGGCAGTGTTATTGCCTGAAGTTTCAAGGTTTAGAGAAATAGAGCAGTTCGAAAAATATGTAAAAGGGGCTTTGAAAATTTCATTATGTCTAACTATTTTTATTATTCCTTTTTTGTTTTTATCCAAAAAAATAATTCTATTTTTATTTGGCCTGCGTTATTTAGATTCCATTGCTATTTTTAACTGGCTTCTTTTAAGCTATATTCCTTTCACGATTAGCAGCTCTATCCGTTCAGCGCTCTATTCTATGAATAAGCCCCACACAATAGCCGTTGTTGAACTTTTCAGAGTAACTGTAATGATTTTAGGATGCTATCTTCTTATACCTTTTTTCGGTATCCTTATTCCAGCTATACTTGCATTAATTATAAATGTAATTGCCTTAGGATTTCTTATTATGTATGTATTTAAATACATACACGAAGGAAAGGCGGTCTTTCAAAATGAAGAGACTGCTGAATTACCCTATTCGTAAGATCTGCAATCTTTAGCCTTTCATATAACCAACGCACTCTCCAAAGGACCAAAAGATAAGCCCTAATGTTACAAGGGGTAATGTCTTGAAATAGTGCAACAGATAGATTCGATTTTTGATATTAATTAGCCCTATCCCCAGGAAAATCTTTACGGCAATAAGCGGGAAGCAAATCATATAGATAAATCTCCTCAACTTAGAGAAGTTTTTACTCTCTACTCGCACTTGGGCGAAAGATCGTCCGTGAAGATATTCGTGTTTTAAAAATCTCCACAGATTGTCAATGCTGTGATGGTATACAAGAACAGAAGGAATAAATTGCAATTGATACCTGTTTTGACCCAGTCGCCAGTGGAATTCGGTATCAGAACAGTAAGTTTCTTCTATAAAGTGACCGAATTTTTCAAAGACTTCTCGTTTGTATGACATATTTGCTCCAGCTATATCTGCCAACCATGTAGTTGTTTTATTCGGCATCCATTGACTGAACTCGCAGAAGTAAGCAGCCCAGCTCACGTAGCTTTCGGGGTTACCGTTTGCAATTGCCCCTCCGATTGCAGGGTACGGTGATTGATGGGCCTTTAGAATCTCATCTACCCAATTTTTATCAGCCATGCAATCAGCATCAATAAAAGCGATGATGTCACCCCGGGCTATAGAGATACCGATATTACGCGCTTCACCGCAAAATTTCCTTTCGGGGAATATGTATAATTTGACCCAGGGATAGTTCTGTTTAATGATTTCTGCAGTCCTATCAGAGGAGCTGTCAACAACAATAATCTCAAAATCATTGTCAGCCCTTTGATTCTTTAAGGATGAAAGGCAACCTTCTATGGTTTTTTCCGAATTATAAGAGGCTATAATGACCGACAGCATAGATAGAGTCCTATGACTATAATAAAAAACTCTTATTCATGATTTTTGTTTAAAAAAACGATATCAGCAATCGCTTCATTACAACTGCCACCTTCATAAGTATAACTGCAATTACAGCATAGCTGAATTTTGGACCAATCCGAGCGAAATTGACGGCGCATTTTCCGATAAGAGACTCCAAACCAGATATTCTTAAAAGAATTTTTATTAAGATTTCCGAAAGTATGCATTTCATTGTAGTCATAGGTACAGGGGCAAACAGAACCGTCCCAGTGGATAGTAGGGGCATTCCATAAATTCTTACATGGTGGATCTCTTCTGAGATAGGTTCTGTTTTTTCCATTGTCAACATATTTAAAACGCTGGAAGTGGGCGGATTTGGGAACAAAAACATTATAAATTTCTTTCTTGGCGGCTCTATTTTCGAAATAAGTATCACTGGCGTGAGGATTGAGAGTTTTGATGCTCAAAACATCCACTTCTAAAGACTGGGCTAATTTTTTCAGTTCTGGGATTTCATGTTCGTTATGCTTCATAGCCATAAAACGCAGATTAATGAGGGGTATTTGTGAATGAAGCGCACGTTTTTTCGCTGCAATTTTTCGAATGCCCTCGAGAACCGTTTCAAGATCCCCTGACCTGCGGTAACGCTCATAAGTTTTCTGGGTTATTCCATCTAGAGCAACAATGACTGTATCAATACCTGATTGGACCAGTTTTTTTGCATTCTCCTCCTCGGCAAAAACATGCCCGTTGGTGCTGGATATAATCTTAATTCCTTTATCTTTAGCATATGAAATCATATCGTAAATGTAAGGATTAATAAAAGGCTCACCCCAGTCCCAGAGAAGTATAAGAAATACATAATCCTTTACCTCGTCAATTAGCTTTTTGAAAAGTTCAAAATCCATATGCCCCTTATGACGGTTCATCCCTTCACTCACAGGGCAAAGAGCACATCTTAAATTACATAAGGTGGTTGGTTCTATCATAATATGCGTAGGCCAACCCCATGGTTTTTCGGGCTTTATAAATATTGATGTCTCAACAAGAATCCAATTGAGAATTTTCCTGAGTGGCACTTGATGAAATTCAAAAGGGATACGATCGCACTCGATGACCACGCTACGTGTTGTTAACGCCCTGGCGGCTTTATATAATTTTGACATCAGGCTATTTGACATGTTGTTCTCTAGTTTTTAGATGTATTGTTACCAAATATATAACCTAAGCACTCACCAAACATCCAAATAAACAAAGTTAACAAAAGCAGTGGTGAACACTCAACAAATTTCCTCAGATAAGTTTGATCGCCCCTAATATTTTTAAATATCCTAATATATTCAACCATAGCTACGAAAGGGGATAGAACAGTGTAGCTTATTCGCTTCCATCTTGGGAATCCGCGCTTAGATGCAAAAACTCTCCCATAATGAAAGCGGTAAGCCCAAATATCAAATATATTTTTATCTTCAAAATGTTTTATTTTGAGGCTGTGAGAAAAATAAAATTTTTTACCTTTTTGTTTCGCTTTCTCATTAAATAAATACTCAAGCTTAAAGTTTCCTTCTTTGAAAAACCCTAATTCTTTTAATGAATCTGAGCGATAAGCAAAATTGCAACCAGGGAGATTATCAATTTCACCTTCCTGAATGTTAACAGTATACTTATGATAGTCGCAAAAGTATTGTATCCAGCTACTTAATCTGTCTGTATTACCATTGATAACAGGACCTCCAACAGCATCAAAATTATTTGAGAAACAGCTTTTAAGGTTTTTTAAATAATTTTTTTGAACTGTTATGTGGTCTTCCAGAAAGACGATAATGTTTCCTCTTGCAATTTGTAAAGCTACATTTCTGAGATGCGAACCGCGCGTCATTTCTTTTGTCTGTATTAAATTGACCCATGGAAAACGCTCAGAATATATCTTAGCTTTCTGTTTGTTTTCTTCATCGACAACTATAAATTCATAGTCAATGCCGCCTTCTTGTGGAAAAAAAGAATGAAGCAGCTTAAAGATAGCATCGAAAGAGGAATCACTGTTTACCACGGTTATCATTGATACCTCGGGTTCATTGCATTTCTCTCTATTCATATTTATCTCTTCTTCCCTTTAATTTTAAAAACGGAAAAAGCATTTAAACAGGCGGTGTACTCGCATATTATCTTTAAGAAAGCAACAAAATGCGCAATCACAATATTTCTCCATATCTGTTTCTTTCTAGAAAAGAGATTTAAATTTTGGTCCATAAATCATTTCACCGGTAAAAAGACCTGGTTTCATATAGGCATAAGTACAGTTATTACACAGGGGATGAGAAGACCAGTTATCACGAAAATCCTTCCGATAACCGGCAAAAGCAGCTCCTCTCCAGATTTCAGAGATAGTCTGTTCCTTTATGCTCCCAAGAACAAAATCGTTTTGGTGGTCATAACAGCATGGAACAACATCCCCGTTCCAGTGTATACATATGGTATTCCACAGCTTTGTACAAAGATTCTTTTTGTTACGAATAAGTTTTCCTTCTGCATTGTATGAGAATCTTCTGTATTTTTCGTTTTTGGGAAGAAGCTTATAAGTGATATCCTCTGGTTCGTGAGCAGGATTGTATGTTTTAAAAGAAAGAATATCAACACCAAGGTTGGAAGCCAGCTCTCGAATGAGGGGGATTTCGTGTTCATTGTAACGCGTCGGAATAAACTGAAGTTCTATTTGTGGAGATATGAAACCTATTTTGTTTCGGATATCACAAAGGGTGCGTATTCCAGAAATGACTTTATTAAAATCGCCTCCACGGCGATAAACCTTGTAAGTTTCTGGTGTTGCGCCATCAAGGGAAACGGTAAGGTGATTCAGTCCTGAATGAACTATAGATTCCACTTGTTCGAGTGAGTTTAGAAAATGACCGTTTGTACTCAAAGTTACGTTTATTTCCCTTTGGCATGCATACTTAGTCATATCGAAGATGTTCTCATGTAAGAATGGTTCTCCCCGTTCAAAAAGAATAATCAGGAGCAAATAATCCTTGAGTTGGTCGACTATCTTCTTGTATTCGTCTAAAGACATCTTTCCTTGAATCCTGGTCATATGACCCTGTCCTAAAATGCAGCCAGGGCAATGAAGATTGCAGAGATTTGTAGGCTCTAATTGCAGATATTTAGGCATTTCCCATGGGTAAAGAGGTTTAGTATAAGCTGCCCATTCATTCATTATCCAGTTGATCAGTTTCTTCAATGAAAAATGTCTGACTGTATATTTAATTCCATCATAAGTGAAAGTGATTCTTTTTGCGAATACTGCAGATATGACCTGTTTGATTTTTTGATAAATATTTCGCATAACTAAAAAAATAGAATTAACACTTCATGTTAATATCGGGACTATTTTTTCCCTGTTTCGATAAGGTAATAAAAAAGAAATTATTATAAATATCCATATTCCAGATACCAGCAAAGTGTCTGTTTAATACCTTCACGCAACGATATTTTTGGGAAATAATTTAATTCATTTCTTGCCTTGGAGATATCATACATATGCTCTTTAATAAAAAAATTGATCTTTCTCATAATGAGAGGTTCGGTGGAAAATCCCTTGGTCAATAATCGAAAGACCGTATAAGCAGCTGCAAAAGGAGGGGCCGGTATTTTTTTCACCTGTAGATGAACACCGCTTTCCTCGGCGATTGTCTCTACAATTTGAGCTACAGTAGGAATTTCTTTGCTGCCTATAATATAAGATTTAGCTGATGAATTTTGTATCTTACCACAAAGTTTTAATCCTTGTACAATGTCGTCAATGTAAGTTATGTGATGATGAGATTTCCCAGAGCCAATCATAATGAATCGCTTTTTCACGATATCCTGAAATAATTTTAACCAGAAAAAATCTCTTGGGCCATAGACGGAAGTTAAGCGAGCAATAACAGCACTAATCCCATATTTATCACAATATTTTGAAACCAATCTTTCACCTTCTAATTTCGTTTTGCTGTAAAGTCCATTCGGGTTTAACGGCGTATTTTCGTCCACAGGAATTTTGCATGACCATCCGTAGACTCCTACTGTACTGCAATAAACAACATGGCTTACACCAGTTTCTATAGCAGTGTGCATTACATTCCTGGTACCTTTAACATTAACATCATAATAAACAGGGTACTTAATAGACGTCGAAAATCGGGAAGAAGCTGCATGGTAAACCAGCTCACAACCCTCCATTGCTGCTTTTACGGATGCATAGTCGGTTATATCTCCGTATGTTATATCTACTCCAAGTGTTTTTATAAATGAAACATCACTGGACTTTCGAACGAGCGTTTTAATCTCATGGTTTTCCTTAATCAAATTTTCCGCAAGATGTCCGCCGACAAATCCGGTAGCACCTGAAATAAATATTTTCATTGGTTCGGGCTTTTTTTAATTTTTAACACAAAAATTTATTTTCGTCTTATTAATTTAACTCTTATACCATATATGCTTCCCCGAAAAAGGAAATAAGGGATATGTACAAAAAAATAATATGGAATAAAAATCAATAAGTGTTTTAATCTGGCATTGAATAACTCAAAAAGAAAAAGATTTCTTAAAAGCAAATAGGCCCGTCGGAAGATAAATTTATTCATTGTGGAAGCATTCTTATGTAATACCTTTGCCTCCTTTACCACCACCACTCTGAGATTTTTTCTTCTTACCCTTGTGTTGAAGTCCGTTTCTTCGAAATAGAGTTCATAGAGGGGGCGTAACAAACCAACCTTTTTAAAAACCGTTGTCTTGATGAGATTTGAACAGCCCAGAATGGAATCGATATCAGCAATTCTCTCATTATGATTCTTAAAGACATCTTGGCCATATTTTAGTTTTTTGAGCCTGCCAATCCAGAAATTGATTGAATAACCTATATTATCTATCTTTTCAGGGTCATCATAACAATATATAACCGGTGCCATGACAGCAACTTTTTCATTCTCTTCTCCAACCTCGACCAGCTTCTTGAGAGAGTTTTCTTCTACAACAACATCATTATTGAATATCCAGATATACTCCACTCCTGATTTTAAACCATGTTCAATTCCTTGATTAACAGCTTTTGCGTAGCCTATGTTTCTTTTATTTTTTAGAAGAATGATTTCCGGATAGAATTTTAAGGCAGCATTTTGTGAATCGTCATTTGAGCCATTATCAATAACCAAAACCTTATATTTGTCCTTTGAATAGTTTATTTTTTTTATTGAGGCCAGGCATTCTAAAAGATCATCCTTGCCGTTCCAGTTAACAATCACTATTAAGACAGTAGGCCAGGATTTTGAAAGAGAAGGGTTTCTGTCCGGCGTTTTTCTCGTTTCTTCGGTATCCATTGTTCTTGGTTTTATTTTCTCTCCTTTTATTATCGGCTTTTAAACAGAGAACTTACGAAGAATAGACCAAATGTGACAGAGCTATAAAGGAAATAAAGCCAGTGCAGAAAAATAGCGGGCACCGTAAATTTAATTCCTTTTTTTTCCCAGAAAAACCTGTAAAGATCTCTATTAAGATAAAAAAGAATACCTGCAAGTCCGATAGTGGGAAGAAACAGGAAGCTATAACGCCACATCAAGATAAAACATAGAAAGAGCATGAAGACAGCTATTCCGCTTATTCTATGAGAAAGTTTAAAGTTGAGATCATAAGGAAGTCCTTTTTTAAAAGCTAGTTTTGTCCAGGGTATTGCGCGGCATAATATATCCGACTTTAACAGACTAAAGAAATCCCATTTTTTCAAATGTGTTACCTGCAGTTCTTTTAAAAGCCTTATTTTTTTACCATTTTCCGATAACTTGTAACCCAGTTCAACATCTTCGATTGAGGGGGACAAATAATTCTCAGGAAATCCATCCATCTCGAAAAAGATTTCTTTCCGGATGGCTCCGCAGCCTGTCCAAAAGGTTCTTGCCTCGGTATGGGCTTGTTGATGGGTAAAGTGATGAAAGAGATTTTTATACTGGGAGAAGAAATTGTGAAAGAACGGTTCTTCGTCATAAGAACCGAAAACCGCTGCTGTTGACGGATTTTCCTCCAATGTTTTCACAATCATGGAAATCGTATCCTGCCCCACCTGAACATCAGCATCGATAAAGATGAGTATCGAGCCTCTGCTTGCCTTTGCTCCTCTGTTTCTTGCTTTTCCTGGTGTCCATTGATCATTGAGTGTTACTATGGTATCCGCATATTGTTTTGAAAATTCCAGAGATCCGTCAGTGGATTTATTATCTACAACAATGATTTCAAAGTGCGGGTAATCCGATTTTTTGATATGAGGAAGTGAATGAACAAGATAATTCTTGCAATTATATGTTGGAATAATTACTGATATAAAAAGCTCATTTTTATTCATTTCATTTTATGACAAGTAACAGACTATTTAAATAAATTTTTATTAGATTAAAACCTTTTGATTGTCAAGGGAAAAGGGTTTTTCTCTTACCAAACTAAAATTAATTCGCAAAAACTTATTGACTAAATTAGATCTCTTTTGATAAAAATAACTGATTCATACTCACGTTTTAATTCCACTTCCTTAGATAACCCAGACGAGTTTTAGTTTGGGTTTCATTTATTAATAATAGTTTCTTTTAGATTAAAATATTACAGAAGGGGTATTTGATAATGACAATCCAAATTGACAAATTGTTAAGTGTCAGAGTTCCAAAGTTGGACAAAATACTTGGAAAACCTTTGACGGTTTTAGATGACGGTTTCGTTCGGGTAATAGATTATATGGGCTCAGATGAATCCATTGTGCAAGCAGCCAGAGTTTCTTATGGTAAAGGGACAAAAAAAATACATGAAGATCGCGGACTCATCAGATATTTGATGCGCCATCGCCATACTTCTCCTTTTGAAATGTGTGAAATCAAATTGCATGTGAGAGTCCCTATGGATTGTTGGCGTCAATGGATAAGGCATCGAACGGCAAACGTAAATGAATATTCAACACGATACTCCGAAGCAATTGACGCTGCACAGAAGACCAAGCCAAAAGACTGGCGTGTGCAGGCGAAAAGCACCAGGCAAGGCAGCGAAGGAAATATAGATTTAAGTATAGGTAAAAACCTATCAAAAAAGGAAAAAGAATTTCATGAGTTCGCTCGTTCCATGTATGGAGAACGACTGGAAGAAGGTGTTGCAAGAGAACAAGCAAGAAAAGATTTGCCCCTTTCGACTTATACTGAAGCGTATTGGAAAATAGATCTTCATAATCTCCTTCATTTTCTCGAGCTGAGAATGGATCTTCATGCTCAAATTGAGATTCGAAGTTACGCTAATATCATTGGCCATGAAATCGTAAAAAAGTGGTGTCCAATTACCTGGGAAGCATTTCAAGATTATCGATTAAATTCAATTTATTTAACCGGAACTGATCAAGAGATAATTAGCGCTATAATAAAAGGAGATTTTGATAGTGCCATTCAAATTTCTAAGAACGTAGGTTTTATAAAATATAGCCAGGCTGATATAAAAAGAAGCAGGGAGTGTATTGAACTTGAGGAAAAACTTATAAAACTGAAGCTAACCATACCTTGGCTTAAAAGCACATAAAGAAAATCTGTTTGATATTTTTAAAAATTAATCCAGAGTAAAAGCCCTTTTTCTTTTTTTAAGCAGTGGTGGATGATTAGGTTTTGTCAGTAACTTCTTCCCCTCCTCTACTGTATAGTTGATGAAAAAATAAAATTTCTTTTTAAAATAAAAAAGGGGCATGTTTCATTCTTGCCCATGGCTGATGGGAGGTAATATTGGCGTAAAATATATCAGCCATCTTAAAGGGGAGATTCAAAAAGAGCAAGAATTAGCATACCCCAACACCAAAAAGGTGTTATTACTTTATAATATATATCCTTTAAATATTTCTTCAATACAGGCCCTTATCTTGTTTTTTATCAGACATTTAAAAAAATCTTAAAATTTAACAAAATATTACTTGACAATTATACTTAATTATATTAAATATTTCATTTTTCTTTTCAGCTTTTATTTTTTAATGAGTGGTTTCCTCTTCCCTCCCTCCTTTCTGTTGGCTTTTACCAGTAAGAGGAGACCAATTCCCTTTAAAATTATCTTTTTAATCTCACATCTTTTACCCTGCTAAATTCACTCAAAATACCCTGTTAACTCTTATTGTATTAAAGTGTTAATAAGATATTTCCGATATTAATATAAAGAACATTTAATTTTTAAATTTATAAATTATTTTTAAATGAAAAATATAGAGCAAAAAGATAGGCGTCGAGCACAAAGAAGAGTTTTAAACGATATTTCTCTTGATGTATATTCTCAAAAAGTGAAAAATCAGATAGAAGTAAGAGGGAAAATCTGCAATATTTCTCACGTGGGAACAAAATTTATTTCTAACAAACCCTATATTAGTGGTTCGAAAATTCATTTAAATCTTCTATCAACAAACTATATTCCATTGCTCGATATTTTTGGTAGGGTAGTTCGCTGTGAACAGCAGACTAATGTTGAATTCACTACTGCTGTAGAATTTATTGAAGATCCTTATCAAAAATGTGTCGTAGACAATTACATAGTATCGGTAACATCATTAAATACACATTAAATTAAGATCTTTCTTTTCAGCTTTCTCCTAATATTGTAATAGCAATCCTTTCAGATTCTTAACATATTAACACATTACATGACACCATTTTTTATCTCTGGAGGAGGAGTAATATGGCTTATGATGAAGGGATTGGAAAGTTTGAAAGATGTTTTTTAGGCTATAATACGTGAGTTATTACTTTCTTAAGAGCCGTTTTATCTGATCGCTCATCCTCTCACAGAATGAGGCTTGTATACCTTTTAATCTCAAAGAATCCTGTGCACCTCTACATCCCAATCTTGCAGCGGTTTTAAAATTCTTAATATATAACTGATAGTCACCAAGTGCTTTATAAGCAATACCCCGACTTAAATAGGCAACGGTATATTTTGGCTCTAACTCTAAGGCTTTATCAAGGTCTTTGATAGCCTCTCTATAGCTACCCAGATAAAAATAAGCCATTGCTCGATTAAAGTAAGCATCTACATCTTCCGGATCCTGCTGTATGGCTTTGGTATAGTCCTCGTTTATCTGCTGATTTTTCCCAGGCTCATTAGATAACATCTTACTTAATCCTTCTAATTGATATTTATTTGCCTGAGTTTAATTATTTCGGAGTAATAACTGGAAGTGATGATTGAACTTGAATTTGAATCTACTTAAAATATATAATAAATAATTGTTTTGTCAATACTTTTTTGCGTGCTGGCGTTAGAGTTAGATAGAAGAGCATATCCTACCTTTTCTTCTCCTTGACTGTATTGTCATTGTATAGTAAAAAGTTATAAAAATGTCTAGGGGCGATTAGCTCAGTGGTAGAGCGCTGCTCTCACACGGCAGAGGTCGTGGGTTCGATACCCACATCGCCCACCATATACTAGAGATACTGGCCTATCCAATCTATATCTTTGAGCCTTTAATTGTATCCTCTTTGAGTTGCACAGCTTGTACGCATCCTAATAAAACCCCGTCTTTTCTTATCGGGGTTAATGTAACATGAATTACTTCACCATATGGTTCAGCCTCGTAGTGAAAGGCATCCGTCCTTCCTGTCTGAAACTCCTTAAGCATGCGATCAAACTTTTCGTTTGTCGCTGTTTTGCTATGGTGTAGATGGATATCTTTGCCGATATATTCAGGCTTCCGATCGAGTATCTTCTCAGCATGTTTGTTATAGTAAAGCATGGTTCCTTTTGAATCGATAATGGTTATGGCCACTCCCATGCTGTCCATCGCCAGTGGAAGCATATCCTTTATACTGTCTATGCTCTTTTTTTCTGCCATGTATATCTCCCATCGTATTAGGTTTTCGTATTATAACTAAAATATCTACTATCTCACAATAAAAATGCGGCTTTGCTCTAAACAGAATAAATTAGAAAATCTTATTGACTGAACACTTTTGAATTGTTAAAACGTATTGAAAATTTATAGATTTTAAATAGTTTGCATTCAGGCTTTATATATGCTTTTTGTCAAACTCACATGTAGTGTTATTCTTGGACTTATCCCGGCCTTTATTGCTCAAAAAAAGGGACGTAATTTCTATAACTGGTGGATTTATGGAACTCTCCTATTTATTTTAGCGCTTCCCCATGCAATCCTTATTAAAAATAAGAACTCAATTGATAGAAAAAGAGACTATGGAGCAAAGATGATTTGTGAAAACTGTGGAACTGCATTTATATTAGATAGTGACACAAAAAAGTGCCCGAAATGCAGAAAATAAATTATAATAATATACTTTAAAAGTATTCAATTAACTAGATGTATTTAAAAGCTTTTAGTATATATATGAAGCATATCACAATTATATTACTGACAATAATCTTCCATTTAGTAATGTCAGGGTTTACAAATGCAGAGGAACTTGTCGAGCTTCAAACCAGGCCTGGAGTAACCCAAAAGTTCATTCTTATAAAACCCAATAATCCCATGTTATCTGTTATTTTGTTTGCAGGAGGACAAGGTAATTTAGAATTGTCAAGCGATTATGCTGGAAAACCAGTGATTGGATGGGGAAAAGGCAATTTCCTTGTTCGTTCGAGAGATTTATTTGCAAGCCACGGGTTCATGGTAGCAGTAGTGGATGCGCCATCGGATCATAAAGAAGAAGATGGAATGTTATATGGATTTAGATCAAGTCAAGAACATGTCACTGACATCGAACATGTTATTGGTTATTTAAAAAAACAGGCAAATATACCTGTCTGGCTTGTAGGGACAAGCCGCGGAACAGAGTCAGCTGCACATATAGCCATCCACACCGAAAAAAAAATTAATGGATTGGTTCTTACCTCAAGCATGGCTGAAGAAAATGATAAAGGTACCACTGTCACCAACATGGATATTGACCGAATCACTATCCCAACACTGGTTGTTGCTAATAAAGATGATGACTGCTGGTTAACGCCTCCATCCGGTGCAAAAGAGATTGCTCGGCTATTGATTAACTCTCCAAAGGTTGAGGTAATCTATTTTAGCGGTGGGGATGAACCTATCTCAAAAAATCCTTGTAGAGCACTCTCTTATCATGGTTTCCTGGGAATTGAAG